>WNGJ01003800.1_pt1 | contig 28187 bp, 22 predicted proteins | sample 5400611 | NCBI WGS metagenome assembly WNGJ01 (sample SAMN13153375, study PRJNA577476) | soil metagenome | isolation source: 40 cm soil or saprolite under Garry oak tree replicate 1 | place: USA:California | collected 2016-06-15
CGCGCAGCCTGCTGCGGTACATGTGCGCGATCATGCCGATGGCCGGGGTGTCGTCGGCCAGGCCGAACTCACGGCGGAACGCTGCCCCCGGGGTGGACGGGTCGATCGCGTGGACGTCGCAGCCGTAGTAGCTGACCGCCACCGACCGGGCGCCCATGGCGCGGTACCGGTCCGCGATGGCCTGGCAGGAGCCGATCACCACGTCGTCGCGCCTTAGCGTCCACCGATCCAGCCAGCGCAGCACCGGGATATGGAGCCGGGGCATGCCCGGCACCTGGGTCACCCGCAGCGCCGGCCGGTAGCCGGCCGACGCCAGGCGGCACGCCAGGGTACCGATCAGCAGGTGCGCGTGGATCACATCCGGCCGGAAGTCCCGGATCAGCCGGAACAGCCGCAACTCCGCCGCGGCCAGCGGCGGCAGCTGGCGCATCCGGCGGGACAGCCCGAACGGGATGATCTCCACCGGAATTCCCGCCGCCCGCAGCCCTTCAGCCAGCGGCCCGTTCCCGGGCAGCACCGCGCGCACGTCATGGCCCCGCCTGGCCAGGCCGGTCACCTGGTCGTGAAACCAGGTGCCGCCGACGGCGGTCGCGGCGACCTGCAGGACACGCAGCGGCCGGCCATCCGGCCCGGCGAGCCCTGGTCCCCCGGCGGGGCGGGTCATCGGCAGCCTACCGACGTGCCGTTGGCCGCCAGGACAACCAGCAGGAACCCGATGAAGATCGCCGGGACGAGCAATACCTCGCCGAACACCGAACATACTCCGACGCCGATGAACGCGAGCACGGCCCCTTCGCCGGCCCAGTCAGCGGCCCGCATGGCCCGCCAGGCCTTACGCCACCCCGCGACGCCCAGCGCCCCGGTTAGCACGGCGCCGATGATCCCGGTCTCGGCCAGTATGGTCAGGAAGGTGTTGTGGGCAAAGTCGAGCAGGGACAACTGGACCAGGAAGCTGTCGTAGTTGCCGGTGCTCTGGAAGTACGCAGGAAGCTGGCCGGCGAAGTTCAGGTAGCCGACGCCGAAGACCGGATGGGCGTCGAACATCCGGATCGCGCTTGACCACAGATCGAGCCGGACCGCCGAGTCAGCGTCCAGACCGCTCGAACTCCAGACCGTTCCGAGCCGTGCGGTCACCGCCGCGGGCAGTAGCGGCAGCAGGCCGCCGAGGCCGATCGCCGCACCGGCGAGGCCGCGGACGGACCGGCGCACCGCGTAGACCGCGATCACCGCGAGGGCCCCGAAGTAGGCAGCCCGGCTGAACGAATAGGCCACGCCGACCACGAGCATCACGATGGCCGTAATCAGCGCGATCCGGGCGCCGAGGCCGCGGGTCCGCGAGAACCTGGCCAGCAGTACGGCCAGGGCGAGGACGAACAGCGCGCCCTCGCTGTTGTGGTTCACCGCACCCGTCTGGTCCGCCGCCAGCAGGGCGCTTTGCACTGCGGAAACGTCCCCGGAGGCGGCCAGGGACGCATGCGCCGCGAAGATCTCGGTCACCGCGATGCAGGCCGCCGAGAAGGCAAGCACGATCACCGCACGACGGATGGTCTCATCGGCGTCGGCGATCAACGGCAGGCACAGCAGCGGCAACCCCAGCATCAGCACATAGCGCCAGTTGCCGCCGCCGCTTGGACCGGCCAGGGTAGCCGACAGCAGGAAATAGCAGACAACCGAGACCGCGAGCACCGCCAGCCCGTACTTCCGGTGGATGAGGCGGTCGGCGACAGCCTGGCCCGCCAGGCAGCCGACGATCAGTATCACCAGGTCCTTGCTCGTTATCAGGGAGGCCCCGAACGACGTCTGCGATACCGGTGCCGCCACGGCGAGCAGGTACAGCCCGCTGCCCGGCACGGCGACCGTGACCAGCAGGGTCACCACGCCAGCCACCATGATCAGGTTAGCCGTGCTGCGGTCGGCCAGCACTGCGGCAGCCAGCCCGGCTGCCGTCCCGCCGCATCCCACCGCGACCGGCCAGATGCCTCTCGCCGCCATGGCCGCCTGCGCCCGCAGGGCCCGCCGCAAGCAGCGTCGCAGCCGGCCGGTGATCTGCCTGGCCAGCAAGCCGCCCCTGGCCAGGCCGCCCACGAGGACGACAGTGAAGGCCAGATAGCCGGCCGAGTCGGCCAGCCCGGCCCCTATCGCCCCGTACCGGACGGTCAGCGCCGCCAGGAACACCAATCCGACGGTCACTCCGGCGGCGGTGGCCGCGATAGCCGGCCGCAGCCGGTCGGTCGCCGCGAAATACGCCTGCCGTGTCCGGCCGGCGCTGAAGAACACCATCCCGGGAAGCATGCACCAGATCACGGCCACCGAGCCGCGATACGGCACGCCGTAGATGACCGGGACGAACACCGGGGCGGCTAGTGCGACCGCTGCCGCGAGCACCACGGTGACGGCCACCACGGTACGTCCGATCTTGTTGGCCGCTACCTGGTCCACGGCGCCGGAAGTCACCCTCGGGAATATGACGAGGGCTACCGCCGTCGGGAGCAGGAGCAGGCACTCGGCGAGCGGAAGCGCCACAGCGTACAGCGCGACGGCCGCTGTTCCGGCCAGCACCTGGATGACTGGCACGTCCATGCGCAGCATGCCGTAGTGCCCGAGGTTGGGCAGATAGGCACGCAGTGCGTAGCTGACGTACCGGCGTATAGGCACACGGTCGCCGTCCGGGTGCACCCGCTTGAACGCCACCCCCAGCAGCAGCAGGGCGCCGAGTACCTGACCCGCCGCGCAGGCCGTGAAGCAGCCGACCACCGTGACGCGGCCGGCCGCCAGCAAGACGAGCACGCCGGCCAGGTAGGTGACCGTGGTGGCGGCCGTCGCCAGGTTGTACACCCCGACTCGCCCGCGGCCGATCTCAGCCGCGCCGAGCAGCGTGATCAGCAAGCTGACCGGGCACAACGCGGCACTTAGCAGCGCCAGCCACGGGCTGAGACCGAGCAGCAGCACCGGCCAGCGTGCTCCGGCGAACCACCATGCCGCGGCCAGCGCCGTTCCCCCCACGGCGGAGAACACCACCGCCCAGCGGACCAGCTGGCGGAACGCGGAGTGAGACAGTCCGGCGAAACGGGCGTTGGCGTTGTCGAGGCCGAACACGCTGATGACGCCGAAAAGGGCCGGCACCGCCGTCATCAGCGCGAGCAATGCCCTGCCGTGCGGCCCGAGGCCGCGGGCGGTGATGATCCCGGCGCCGAAGCTGAGAACTGACGCGACCAGGCGGGTGCCTAGGGTGCCACCGACCATCACCGGGCTGATTCCGGGGAGCGATGAGCGCACGCGGGCCCGCAACCGGGATGCGGGCGAAGGCCGCTTGTGCGCGGCGGCACGCCTGGTGGATGTGAGCAAAGGCACGGCCTCGCAGTTGCTAGCGGGACACCTGATCCCTCAATTTATCAAAAGTGACCACTATCAGTAATATCATTACTACCACTAGTTATCACGCCGGGGGCGTGTGCGAGTACGCCGGGGGGCCGTGTGCGAGTACGCCGGGGGGCCGTGTGCGAGTACTGAGCGTGGTTGGCGCGAGGCCGCAGTTCGTCAAGCTGGCGCCTGTGGACCAGGCGCTGCGCACGCACGGGCACCAGCACGTGATCGCGCATACCGGCCAGCACTATGACTGGCTGCTGTCGCAGGTGTTCTTCGACGATCTCGGCATCGGGCCGCCCGTCGTCAACCTCGGGGTCGGGTCGTGCAGCGCCGCGGCCCAGGTGGCTGGCATCCTCACCGGGCTGGACCCGGTGCTGGCGGAGCAGCGGCCGGACTGGGTGCTGGTGTACGGGGACACCAACTCCACGCTGGGCGGCGCGCTCGCGGCCGCCCAGCACCGCCTGCCCCTCGCGCACCTGGAGGCCGGGCTGCGGTCGTTCGACCGGCGCATGCCCGAGGAACGCAACCGCGTCCTGGCCGATCACGCCGCGGACCTGCTGCTCGCGCCGACCCCGGTGGCGGTGGGGAACCTGGCCGCCGAGGGTCTCGGCCAGCGCACCGTGCTCACCGGCGATGTCATGGTCGACTCGCTCGCGGCTATCCGCGCCCGGATCGACGCGGACCCGGAGACCCGGGCCCGCTACCAGCCCGCCTTCGCCGACGCCGGACCATACTTGCTGGCCACCGTGCACCGCGCGGAGACAACCGACGACCCGGACCGGCTCGCCGCCACTCTCGACGCGCTGCGTCGCTGCCCGCTGCGGGTCCGGCTGGTCGCCCACCCCCGGCTCACCGAACGGGCGGGCAAGCTGGGCCTGCCGCTGTCGGCCGGGGCCCTCGAAACGTCAGGGCCGCTGCCGTATCCGCACATGGTCGCGGCCATGCTCGGCTCCAGTGGCATCGTCACCGATTCCGGAGGGCTGCAGAAGGAAGCTCTCCTGCTCGGCGTCCCGTGCACCACGTTGCGCACGCGAACGGAGTGGCCGGAGACCCTACAGGACGGCTGGAACGTCCTGGTTCCAGATCTTCGTGACCTCACCGCCGCGGTATCCAGGCCCCGGCCGCGTGGCGTCCCCCCTTCACCCTACGGACGCAGCGGCGTAGCCAGCCGCGTCGTAGCCGAGCTCGCGGCCAGGGCGGGCAACGGGACAGCCGGGCGGAGGTCGCCGGGATGAGGATCTGGATCCTCAATCACTATGCGTCGCCGCCCGACCGCCCGGCCGGAACGCGCCACTACGAGTTCGGCAGGCTCCTCGCCGGATGGGGACACGACGTCACCATCTTCGCGAGCAGCTTCAGCCATTTCAGCCGGGCGGAGGAGCGACTGGCGGCGGGCGAGCGGATGCGGGCCGAGGTCATCGACGGGGTCCGGTTCGTCTGGATCCGCACCACCCCCTATTCGCGCAATGACCACAGGCGGGTGCTGAACATGCTGAGCTATGCGGCGGGCGCGGTCCAGGCGCAGCGGACCTTCGCCCGACCCGACGTGGTCATCGGCTCCTGCGTGCACCCGATGGCGGTCGCCGCCGCCTGCTTGATCGGCGCCATCCGCCGCGCCCCGTTCGTCTTCGAAGTACGGGACCTGTGGCCGCAGACGCTGATCGACATGGGGGCACTGCGGGAGCGCGGCGTGACCGCGCGGGTCCTGCGGGCGCTGGAGCGCTTCCTGTATCACCGCGCCCGCCTGGTGATCAGCCTGCTGCCGGGGGCAGCCGAATACATAACCGCGGCCGGGGTCCCGGCCAGCAAGATCGTCTATATTCCGAACGGGATAGCCGAACGAACCGCGGTTCCCGCCTGGCCGGATGCGCAGACGCGCGTGCTGGTCGACCGGATCAGGCAGTGGCGCGAGGCCGGCTGCCTGGTGGCCGGCTACGTCGGGTCGCTCGGGCAGGCGAACGGCGCCGACATGCTGGTGGAAGCCGCGGCCGTGCTGCGGGACCGCGGCATCGGCGACATCGCCCTGGTCCTCGTCGGGGACGGGCCGGACAAGGAGCGGTGCGAGCAGCTGGCCCGTCGCCGCGGCCTGCAGAACATCCTGTTCGCCCCGCCCGTGCCCAAGCACGCGGTGCCCAGCGTGCTCGAGGCGCTCGAGGTGACGCTGTTCCCGCTGCGGGACGTGCCGGTGTTCCGGTACGGGCTCAGCTCCAACAAACTCTTTGACTACCTGGCGAGCGGCCGGCCGGTAATCTTCGCCTGTGCCCTGGCTGACAACCCGGTACGCGCCTCCGGCGGCGGGATCTGCGTCCGGCCCGAGGCGCCGGCCGCGGTCGCGGACGCGCTCGTCCAGCTGGCCGCGGCCGGCCAGGCGGGACGTCGCGCCATCGGCGAACACGGCCGGAGCTGGGTTTACCGGCACCATAACGTGACCACGCTGGCGGAGCAGTTCCTGCGGGCGCTCACGGGGACGCTGAAATGATGTTCTACATCGCGGGGGCGGGCGGGTTCGGCCGGGAGACACTGGACGCGCTGCGCGCGTCACCCTCCGGGGCCACGAGCCCCGTCGAGTTCCTCGACGACTCCCCGGACAAGGCCGTGGTGGCCGGGGTGCCGGTGCGGCGTCCGGGCGAAGCCGGGCCGGGCGTGTTCGTGGTGGCGATCGCCCGCCCCCTCGCGCGCCGGCGGATGGCGGCCCTGCTCCAGGCGCGAGGGCTGGCCGCCGCCAGCGTGATCCATCCGAGGGCGGCCATCTCGCCAGGTGCCGTCCTCGGCGAGGGCTGTGTCGTGCTGGCGAACGCGTTCGTCTCCACCGGCACCACGCTCGGCGCGCACGTCCAGGTGAACTACAACGCGACCATCGGGCACGATGCCGTGCTCGGCGACTTCGTCACGGTGCTGCCCGGGGCGAACGTGGCCGGCGCGGTAACCCTCGGCGCGGAGGTGACCGTCGGCTCCAACGCGTGCGTGCTGCAGGGCCTGCGGATCGGGTCATCCGCCATGGTGGGAGCGGGCGCGGTCGTCACCCGCGACCAGCCGCCCGGCGTGGTCGTGGCCGGCGTGCCGGCCCGGATCCTGTGCCGCCCCGACGCCGAGCACACGCCGCGGGATGGCCGCCCATAGTCCGGGGTCGGTAATCGCCCGGCCGTCCACCAGCGCCCGCACGCCAGGAAGATCGGACGGCGCCAGCGCCGCGTAGGCGGGATGATCGGTGTGCACGATGGCCGCGTCACACGGCTGGCCGAGCCGGTACGGCATGAGGCCGAGCCGGCGCAGTTCCCCGTCGTCGTACATCGGATCGTGCACCGCTGGTATCGCCTGGCGCCGCGAGATCTCGGCCGCGGTCGCGAAGACCCCGGAGAACGCGGTCTCCTTGACCCCGGCCCGGTAGGCGGCGCCCAGGATCACCACCCTCAGCCCGGCGAGGCCGCCAGTCAGCTCGCCGAGCAGCCGGACCGCTGCTGCCGGGACCTCCGCGTTTACCTGCCTGGCCACGGCGGGCAACCGGGCGTCCGGGTCACCCGCCAGGTACAGCCACGGGTAGACGGGAATGCAGTGCCCGCCGACCGAGATGCCTGGCCGGTGTATATGGCTGAAGGGCTGGCTGTTGGCCGCCTCGATCACCGCGAAGACGTCGATGCCATCCGTGCCCGCGAACCGGGCGAACTCGTTGGCCAGCGCGATGTTCACGTCCCTGTAGGTGGTCTCGGCCAGCTTGGCGAGCTCTGTCGCCTCCGGGCTGCCGAGATCCCACACCCCGTTCGGGCGGGGAAGATCGGGACGCTCGTCGAAGTCGAGGACCGAACGGTAGAACGCCCCGGCCCGCTCACCGCTGAGGCCATCGATGCCGCCGACCAGCTTCGGGTACCGCCGCAGGTCGGCGAAGACCCGCCCGCTTGACACCCGTTCCGGGCTGTGGCAGAGCGCGAAATCCTGTCCGGGCGCCAGGCCCGAGCCGGCGGCCAGGGCCGGAGCCAGCCGCCGCCTGGTGGTGTGCACCGGCAGTGTCGTCTCGTAGCTAACCAGCGTGCCGGCTCGCAAGCCTGCCGCGACCGCGGCGGTGGCGTCGTCGACGGCGGAAAAATCTGGCCGGCCGGCGCTGTCGGCGACAAGCGGCACCAGCACGATGACCACGTCGCTCGCCGCCACCGCGGCCGCCGTGTCCGTCGTCGCGGTGAGCAGGCCGGATCCGGTGACATCGCGTAGTTGATCGGCCAGGCCGGACTCGCCGGGGAACGGGACGCTGCCACCGGATACCAGGCGCACCACCTGCGCGCTGCGGTCGGCGCCGCGGACACGGAACCCCTTCCCCGCGATCTGGACGGCGAGCGGCAGCCCGATCTTGCCGAGCCCGATCACGGCTACGTCCGGGGTCATCCGAATATCCCGCGTGAGTCGGCGAATGAGAGACCGGCGACGGCTGAGGCCTGCTGACCCGGCGCCGCGACGTGGCTGGCGCCGTTGAGCTGAGCCGGGACGACGGGAGGATAAGCCGGCGGATGCCCGGCCACGGTGGTGCCCGGCACGACGGCGATGCCGTCGCGTGCCGCGGCGATCACCGCCTCCGCGACCGCCACGGCCGCCGCGCCCTGCCGCATCGTGACGACGCTGGCGGGCCGGCCCAGGATGGCGTCGCGAAAGTTCTCCAGCTCGGCCTGGAGCGCTTCGCGCCTCGGTATCAGATACCGGAGCACGTCGCCGTTCGCCGCGGTATGCGGCGGCAGTCCGGCCGGCCCGGCACCGGCGTGCGCGCCAGTGCGGCGCAGCCACAGCTCCCCGGCGAGGGCGTCGGCCGTCAGGCAGCCGCGAGCGCCGGTGATCGTGATCACTCGCTCCTTCACCGGCGAAAGCCAGTTCACCAGGTGGCTGGCCACGGTGCCGTCGGATAGCTGGCCGCTGACCGTCACGAGATCCTCGTACGGCCGGCCGTTCGGGCACGCCATGAAGGCCGCCACCTTGAGGTAGCTGGAGCCGGTCACCCAGCACGTGAGGTCGATGTCGTGGGTGGCCAGGTCCATGACCACACCGACATCACGGATCCGGCCGGAAAACGGGCCCTGCCGGCGCGTCGCGATCTGGAAGATCGGGCCAAGCTCGCCATAGCCGAGGTGATGACGCATGGCGAGCAAGGCCACGTTGTACCTCTCCACGTGCCCGACGCATCCGATCAAGCCTCGCGTCTCGAATTCCTCAGCCAGTTTGATGCCGTTCGCCGAATCGGCGGCCAGCGGCTTTTCGATCAAGGTGTGGATGCCCGCGGCGGCAAGCCGGAGCCCTATCTCGGCGTGGGTCAGGGTAGGGGCGGCGACCACGCAGAGGTCGAGACGCAGGGCGAGCAGTTCGTCGATATCAGCGGTGACCGTATCGAGTTGCACGGCTGACCGGGCGGCCGGGGACGGATCGGCGGCACCGACGACATCGACGCCCGGCAGCTCGCGTAGCACCCTGAGATGATGCCGTCCCATCGTGCCGAGGCCGATGATGCCGGCGCGCAGGGCCGTCACCGGCTTACGACGCGCACGGCGTCTTCCACCGCGGCCGCGATCTCGCCGAGTTCCTCGCCGGTGAGCTGCGCGTGCATCGGGATTGAGATCATCCGCGCGGCAACTTCCTCGGTGACCGGCAGGCAGCGATAGCAGTCGCGGAAGATCGGCTGGAGATGGGCCGGAGGGAAGTAGACGCGCGTCTCGATGCCTCGCCTGGTGAGGAAGTCGATCACGGCGTTCCTGTCCCCTTCCACCAGGCAGGTGTACAGCATGCGCGTGGGGCTGGCGGACGGGAGTGCATAAGGTGGCGTGACGCCGGGCAGGGCGGCCAGCCTGCTGTCCATCCAGGCGGCGTTGGCTCTCTTGCGCGCCAGGATGGCGTCGAGTTTGCGCAGCTGGACCCGCCCGATGGCGGCCTGCATTTCGGTGAGGCGCCAGTTGTACCCGATGAGCTCGTGTTCGTACAGCCGCCGCTGCCCGTGGTCGCGCAGCAGGCGCAGCCGGTCAGCCGTCACGACGTCGTCGGTGAGCACGATCCCGCCTTCCCCCGTCGTGATGTTCTTGGTCGGCGTGAAGCTGAACATCGCCGACTTTCCGAAGCTGCCCACGGGCACGCCCCGGAACTCGGTGCCCACGGCCTGGGCCGCGTCCTCGAGGAGCGCCAGGCCGTGGTCCGCGCACACCTTGAGCAGGCGGTCCAGCTCGCCGGGCTGGCCAGCGTAGTGAACGGTCATGACCGCGCGGGTCCGGCGGGTGACGAGCCGCGGTATCTCGGCCGGATCGAGGTTGAACGACCGCGGGTCGATATCGGCGAACACCGGCGTGGCGCCCACGTGGCAGACCGAGGTCGCGGTCGCGATGAAGGTCATCGACGGGACGATCACCTCATCCCCCGGGCCGATGCCTTCGGCCAGCAGCATCGCGGCGAGAGCCGTGGTCCCGCTGGCGAAGCTCACCGCGTGCGCGCACTGGTGCCTGGCAGCGAATTCACGCTCGAATTCCGCGTTCTGCGGGCCGTTCGTGAGGATCCCGCTGGCGAATACCTCTCGGATGGCGTCGATCTCCGCGTCGCCCAGTTCTGGCTTCGCCAGCCGGATTCGCGGCGTCACTTCAGACATGCCGTTGCTACCTTTCCATCTGGCGGGCGATCGGATCGCCGCGTGGGTGACCGTTGGATCCCGCGCCGGCCAGCACCGCCCAGGCGGTGTAGGCCAGCACGGCGAGGTCTAGCTGAAGGCTCTGGTTCTCGATGTAGCGCAGGTCCCATTCGATGCGGTCGGCCCAGTTCAGCCGGTTGCGGCCGTGCACCTGGGCCAGGCCGGTCAGCCCGGGCGGCACGGCCAGCCTGCGCCGCTGCCGCGTGTCGTACCGCTGGATCTGGTAGGGCAGCGTCGGCCGCGGGCCGATCACGCTCATCTCGCCCCGTGCCACGTTGACCAGCTGGGGAAGCTCGTCGATGGACAGCCGCCGCAGCCACCGGCCGACCCGGGTGCAGTCCGCGCGCTCGGGGAAAACGGCGCCCTCGTCGCTACCGCAGCGCATTGTCCGCAGCTTCAGCATGACGAACGGCCGGCCGTCCCGCCCTGCGCGCACCTGGCGGAACAGGACCGGCCGCCCGTCATCCAGCCAGACGGCCGCCGCGGCGAGCAGGCCGAGCAGCGCGGCCGGCAGCGCGGCCAGGCCGAGAATTATCAGGTCCAGCAGCCGCTTGCCGCGGTAAGGCAGCGGCCGGATGCCGGCGCCGCGATCGTGGCCGCCCCGCGCCAGCCGGCGGCCGCGGCGGCTCCGGGTTAGCAACTCCGCGCACCCGGCACCAGGTCAGGCTGGCCGCTGTCGGCGGCCAGCCTGGCGAGGGCCGACCGGACCTGGTCCGGCTGGGCATCCGGGTCGACATTGCCGATCCGGGATGGCGCCAGCGGCGGCACGGGAACGTGCCTGATGAGCGGATGCCGGGGCCGCTCCGCGACCTCGCCGCTGCCCAGGATGTCCTCGGTGAGTTTCTCGCCAGGCCGCAGCCCGGTGAAGACGATGTCGATCTCGCGTGGCGCGTCGGCGACCAGCCGGCGCGCGATGTCCGCGATCAGGACCGGCTCGCCCATGTCCAGCACGAGGACCTCGCCGTCGCGGCCGATGACCGCCGCCTGCAGGACCAGCTGCACCGCTTCGTCCGTGGTCATGAAGTAACGGCGGACGTCCGGATGTGTCACGGTGACCGGGCCGCCGGCGGCGACCTGGGCATACATCGCGGTGAGCGCTGAGCCGCGGCTGCCGAGGACGTTCCCGAACCGGACGCTCAGGTAGGATCCCGGCACCTGCGTGGCCGCGTACGCGGTGAGCCGCTCGGCTGCCCGCTTGGAATGCCCGAGCACACACAGCGGGTCGGCGGCCTTGTCCGTGGAGATGTTCACGAACGACGCCACCCCGCACGCCATCGCGGCGTCGAGTACTTTCTGGGTGCCCCACACGTTGCTTTTCAGCGCCTCGGCCGGATACCGCTCGAGCAGCGGCAGGTGCTTGAGCGCGGCGGCATGGAACACGATCTCCGGCCGGAACCGTTCGAAGACCTCCCTGATGCGCCCGGCGTCGCGGATGTCGGCAAGCACCACCTCATCGGAGTCGAGCAGCGCCCGGCCGTGCAGCGACAGCTGGACGGCGTGCAGCGCGGATTCATCGCGGTCGAGCATGGTCAGCTCGGCGGGACGCAGCAGGTGCAGCTGCCGGCAGAGTTCCGAGCCGATCGATCCGCCGGCGCCAGTGACCAGGATGCGCTTCCCGGCGAAATGCCCGGCGATCGTCCGGACGTCGATCTCCAGTCTCCGGCGGCCGAGCAGGTCGCGGATCCTGGGATCGCGCACGCTGTCGACGCGCGCGCCGCCGCTTAGCAGTTCCTCGACTGAAGGGATCACCTTGGGAGTGAGCCCGCACGACACCGCGGCGGCCGTCAGGTCGCGGATCACGGCGCCGCTGGCGCGGGCTATCGCGATAACCAGCACGGTGGCGCCGGTCTCGGCCGCGACCGCGGCCATCTGCCCGCGCCCGCCGCGGACCGGGATGCCGCGGATCCGCAGGTGCCGTTTGGCCGGGTCATCATCGAGCAGGGCCACCGGCCGGTACTCGGAGTCCCGCTGGCCGGCCAGCCGGTGCACGAGCTGGGTGCCGGCGCTCCCCGCCCCGAGGATGATGACCTTCGCGGCCGGGGACGCGGGCGCCCTGTGTCGCTGCCTGGCCGCCCGGGACACGTATCGTGCGCCCAGCATGGCGACCAGCGCGAAGACCGCGGCGCCCGCCAGCGTACGCAGTGACGCCCGCTGAGCCGGAGCCCAGAGCGGGTCGAGCACGGCGAGCGAGACGGCGGTCGCGCCGACGACGGCGCCGACGCCGATGATCTCCTCGAAACTGCCGCGCTGGTAACGGCCCAGGTATAGGCGGGCAAGCAGACCGTATCCGGCCTGCAGCAGGCACACGGAGAGCACCGCGGGCCACAGTGCCAGCACGGTGAACCCAGGCCCGTGATCGGTGGATATCCAGGCGGCCGCGAGCAGCCCGCAAATCCAGGCCGCGGTGTCGCAGCAGGCTTCGGCGGCGGGCAGCGCGCGCCGCCGGACGGCAGGCAGCCGCGCCGGCCGCCGGTATGGCATTCCCCCGGTAGCCACATCGTCCCGCACGGCCACTCCGTTAACGTCCGCCCCCATGATCGTCCCGCCCCCGTCATCGGATCACCGAACTGACACTTACTTTGATCTTGATTACCTTACTAAGAGTTGTATTGTAAATACCCTGAGTAACAGAAGGCTCACGTCGTCGTCTTTTAGGGGGCAAACTCGCCGTGAATGGGCGGAACTTCATCCGGCTGCTGCGCGATCACTGGAAACTGATCCTGGTCGTGGCGGCAGTGGCAGCAGGGGCGAGCGCGGCGCTTACCGCACGGACGACGCCGTTGTACGAGTCGAGCGTGACCTTCTACGTATCCGCTCAGACCAACACCAGCGATCCCATCAGCGCCTACCAGGATCCGTCGCCGCGGCGGGCACGGCAGATCGCCCAGAGCCTGGGCACGCAGTTCACCAGGATCGTCGCCAATCTGGAGCAGCCGCCAGGAGGCGGAACGCCGCCGGTCAGCGTCGCGGTGGTGGCTCAGCCCGAGCTGCCGGCCGCACCGGTGTCACCGAACCCGTTCAGGAACGTGTCCATAGCGCTCGCGCTCGGCCTGCTGGCCGGGATCGCGCTCGCCGCGGCCGTGCGCTCGCTGGACAGCAGGGTCAAGTCGACGGACGAGCTGGCCGCGGAGACCGGCGGCAGGCCAGTGCTCGGCGTGATCCCCTTCGACTCCGCGGCGCGGAGACATCCGCTGGTGCTGGACGAGGATCCGTTCAGCCCGCGGGTGGAGGCCTACCGTAAGGTACGGACGAACCTGCAGTTCATCGACATCGACCGGCCGCGCAAGGTACTGCTGTTCACCAGTGCCCTGCCGGAGGAGGGCAAGAGCTCCAGCGCCTGCAACCTGGCGATCATGCTGGCCCAGGCCGGCACCCGGGTCCTGTTGATCGAGGCGGATCTGCGGCGGCCACGCGCCGTCGGCTACCTCGGGCTGCCCGGTGCGATCGGGGTGACCGACGTCCTGCTCGGCCGGTGCACGGAGGACGAGGCGATCCAGGTCTGGGGTGACGACCTGTTCGGCGTGCTGGCCAGCGGCTCGCTGCCGCCCAATCCCGGGGACCTGCTCGCCTCCCAGCAGGCCATACAGCTGATCGGCCGGCTCCGGGACCGCTACGACACGGTGCTCGTCGACGCGCCGCCGTTGCTGCCTTTCGCCGACGCCGCCAGCATCGCCCCGTACTGCGACGGCGCGATCCTGATGGTCCGGCACGGCCGGACGCGAACCGAGCACATCCGGCGCGCTACCGAGGCGCTGAAGGCCGTCAACTTGCCGGTCCTCGGCAGCGTGCTCACCATGGCGCCGCGCGCGGCGCATCCGGAGTACGGCTACGGGTACCGGTACTACCGGCCCGGCGCGGGCGACCCGCGGTCCGGCGCGGGCGACCCGCCATTGGACGGCGATCGTGTGACGGAGAGGGACCAACCGGAGGAGCCGACTCATGCCTCGCTGTCATGATGGCCGACCTCGAGATACAGCCGATGCGGTAAAGCTCCACAAGACAAGGGTGAAATCCAGGGGGATGATGTGATGTCCGATACCAGCAGTACGACAGACCCGGCGGTGGCAGCGCCTTCGGCCGCCCCCGCGACCACTGACAAGCGCCGCAGACGCCGGCGCATCAGGCGGATCGTGGTTGTCTCGGCCACCGCGCTGCTCGCCATCATCTGCGGTGGCACGGTCAGCGCGTATGTAGTGGCGGACCAGCTCGCCGCCAACGTCCACCGCATCCAGGGCGTCTTCCCCAAGGACGGCACGGCGGCCGGGACGGCCGTGCTCACGGCGGCCAAGGGAAGCATGACCATCCTGCTCACCGGCAGCGACTCGGTCTCCGGCGGCCCCGTAGGCCGCAAACAGCAGCCCAGCGGGCTCATCGCGATCGTCCATCTGAACGCGGGCCGCCGGAGCGGCGCGGTCGTCTCCATCCCGCCGGAGACCGTGGTGCCGGTGCCCGGCCACGGCAAGACGCAGATCGAGAACTCGCTCGTGCTCGGCGGCCCGGCCCTCCTCATCCGCACGGTGCAGAACCTCACCGGCGTCCGCATCGACCACTACGCGGTCGTCGACTTCCAGAACCTGATCAACGTCGTCAACGCGCTCGGCGGCGTCAACGTCAACCTGTCCGAGCCGGCGGCCAGTTACTACGGGGTCAGCTTCCGGCCGGGGCTCAATCACCTGAACGGCACCGCGGCCCTGGCCTACGTGCGGCAGGGATCGATCAGCGAGGACCAGCGCGTGCGGCGCCAGCAGAACCTCCTCCGCGCGATCCTGCAGAAGATCGGGGGCCAGGATCTGCTCGGCAACCCGCTCCGGGCTTACGGCATCGTCCACGCCTTCACCGGGGCGCTGAGCGTGGACAGCAACTTCAGCAACAGGCAGCTGATGTCACTGGCCACCAGTGCGCGTTCCTTCCGCCCGGGCAGCGGCACGTTCGTCACCGCACCGGTGCGGTCCGCGGGGACGCTTGGCGGGCAGGAGGCGGCGAGCCTTGTCCCGGGGCCGAGCGGCAAGCTGTGGCAGGCGATCAGGACCGGCTCCGTGGCCGCCTTCGCCCGGCGGAACCCGGCAACGGTGACTACCGTTGCTCCGCGATGAAGCCGTCACCACCTGGGCAGCGCCGACCGCGGACACGAGCGGGGCTGGGGACTTCCGTATCTTGTTCGTGTGTACCGGAAATGTGTGCCGGTCGGTGATCGCCGAGCGGCTGGCCCGTCGCGGGATCCGGGCCCGCCTCGGCGGCGAGGCGGCCCGGTTCCGCGTCGCCAGCGCGGGCACGGCGAGCCTGGACGGCTCCCCCATGCACCTTTACACCATGCAGGCGCTGTCCTGGCTGGGTGCCGACACCGGCAGGTTCCGCAGCCGCCAGCTGACCGTGTGCGACATCGACCAGGCGGACCTGATCCTGTCCGCCGGTCAGGGACACCGGGACCAGGTCCTGGTGATGCGCCCCAGCGCGTCGAGGCACACCTACCTGCTGCGCGAGTTCGCCAGGCTGGCGGCCGTCATCTCGCCGGCCGCCGCCGCGGGCTGTGCCGCGCAGCGGGCTCGCGATGTCGTCGCGGCGGCCGCCCGGCTCCGCGGCCGGGTCCCGTATGTCGATCCCGCGGCCGACGAGATCAGCGATCCAGCGGCGGACTCGCAGGCTTTCCTCGGCTGCGCACAGCTGATCGACGGTTCCGTTCGCGTGGTGCTCGACGCGCTGTGCGGCAGCCTCCCCGCCGGGCCGGCCACCGGACCCGGCCGGTGACCGGGGCGCCGTTCATCCACCCGACTGCCGCGATCGAACCAGGCGCGCAGGTCGGTGCGGGTACCAAGATCTGGCATCACAGCCACATCCGCCGTGGCTCGGTGATCGGGACGGGCTGCACGCTGGGCAAGAACGTTTTCGTCGACGAGGGCGTTCGGATCGGCGATCGCGTGAAGATCCAGAACAACGTGTCGGTCTACCGCGGGGTCGAGATCGGCGACGAGGCGCTGGTCGGGCCCTCCGCCGTGTTCACCAACGACCTGCGTCCACGGGCCGGGAACGTGAACTGGCAGGTCCGGCCGACGCGGGTGCTGCGGGGCGCGTCGATCGGCGCGAACGCGACCATCGTATGCGGTGTCGAGATCGGCGAGTACGGGATGGTCGGCGCGGGCGCGGTGGTCACCGGCACGGTGCGCCCGCATCAGCTCGTCGCCGGAAATCCGGCACGCCACCACGGCTGGATCTGTGCCTGCGGCGAGGTCCTTTCCCGCGCGGCGGACCGGCCGGGCGCGATGCGCTGCCGGGACTGTGATCGCCAGGCGGGCTCGGTGCCGGTACCCGAACCTGGCCCTCCCGCGTATATCCCGCTCTCCAAGGTGGAGATGGGGCCGGCGGAAGAGGCCGCCGTCCTGGACGTCCTGCGGTCAGGCATGCTGTCCGGCGGGCCGAAGGTCGCCGAGTTCGAGGAGGCATTCGCCTGTCTGCACGGCACGGCGCACGCGGTGGCGGTAAGCAGCGGTACCGCGGCCCTCGTGGCCGCCCTCCGGGCGCACGGCATCGGCCCTGGCGATGAGGTAATCACCAGCCCGCTGACGTTCGCCGCGACACTCAACGCGATCCTCGAGGTCGGGGCGACGGCCCGGTTCTGCGACATCGCCGGGGATTTCACCCTCGATCCCTGGCAGCTCGAGCCCCTGCTGACACCGCGCACCCGCGCCGTGCTGCCGGTCCACCTTTACGGGCTGCCCACGGCGATGGACGCGGTGTGCGGTCTTGCCCGCCGGCATGGCCTCGCCGTCATCCAGGATGCGGCCCAGGCCCACGGTGCGCGGGTCGCGGCCCGGCCCATCGGGTCGTTCGGCACCGCTACCTACTCCCTTTACGCGACCAAGAACATCACCTGCGGCGAGGGAGGCGTCGTGACCACCGACGACGATGACATCGCCGACCGGATCAGGCTGCTCAGGAACCAGGGCATGCGCGAGCGCTACGAGTACGTGATGACCGGGTCCAACTACCGCCTGACCGATCTGCAGGCTGCCATCGCTACCGTGCAGCTGGCCCGGCTGCCTCAGATCAACGAGAGCCGGGCCCGCAACGCGGCGCGGCTGTCCGCGGGCCTCGCCGATTTGCCCGGCCTGACCGTGCCCGCCGTGCCCGCGGGGCGGGAGCACGTCTGGCACCAGTACACCGTCCAGCTGACCGCGGGCGAGCGGATCTGCCGCGATGAGCTCCGCAGCCGCCTAGCCGCCTGCGGAATCGACTCCCGGCCCTATTACCCGAGGCTCGTGCACGAGTACGCCTGTTACCGCGACCACCCCCAGGTGGTGCGTGACGACACCCCCGAGGCTCGGAAGGCGACCAGCCAGGTCCTGTCGCTTCCCGTACATCCGGCGCTGACCCCGCAGGATATCGACTGGATCCTGCGATGCGTGCGGGAAGCCGTACTGACCGCCCCGGCCTGAACACGCACGGGACGAAGTGCGTGAACCGCCTGGTCGCGGGTCATCATGACGCGACGGTGATGTACTCGCGGATACCGGCGTAGATCGCCAGGGTTATGCCGGTCGTGGCGGTCGCGACCTTCGGGCCAGCCCACAGGACCGCGTAGTACTTTCCGGCGGGGGTACCGGCCGGGACGGTCACGGTCACGGTCGTCGTGTAGCTGGCGCCGGGCGCAAGAGTGGCGCTGGGCGAGCCCACGACGGTCCAGGAGGACGCCGCATTGACGGCCGTGGGAGACACGCTGGAGTACGAGAAGACGCCGGTGGCGGACATCGTAGCGGCGGCAGGATAGACGGCCATCGTCTCGGGCACGTCGCCGCGGTTAGAGACGAGAACGTGATACGTCCGGCTGGTACCGGCCGCGATCGGGTCAGGGATCGTTCCCTGGTACCGGGTGCCGATGTAGGTGTCGGGCTCGGTCTGCCACGGCGACTGGAGGTTGGTCGGGAAGTTGACCAGCGAGGTATCGGTCAGCCGCACGCCGACCCCCTGAAGGGGCGCGGTGGAAGTAAATGCGGTGGCAGCAGAAACGGCCAGGGCGGCAGCGGTCAGGGCGGCGGCTGGGATTTTCTTCACGGTTTTATTTCTCTCCCCGGCTGCCAGCGCCCGCCGCTGGCTTGTTGCCGTCCTCCCAACTTCGCGGGAGCAGGTGGCGACTCAGTTGGCCAAGAAGGTGCAGTCTGGTTGCGGCGCGCGGCCGCGAACTGGGGGGAGAACGGGCGGGCTTAAGCCGAGGTGAACAGGGGTCAAGGCGCCGTGCTCACGGCGCGCGCCGCACGGTGCTGCCCCCCGGTGAGCAGGATGAGATCGCGGCGCGTTTGACTGTATTGACCGCATTCGGGCAGCATAGCGGCAAGCCCGCAGGCCTCCCACGGGGAGAACAGCCGGCGGGGCCAGGGGGCGTAAGCCCTCCCCGGACCGCATGCCCCTCAGTCCTCACCCCCCCCAGGACCGGGGCCTGCGGCCCGGGCCCTTGACAGGGCGCCGCCGCCCCGATGCAACCATTAGCTGTCCGCCGGTGGTCTGCATGGCTGAAGGGGGTGAGCCATGAGCGTCCAGCTGGACGGAGAGTTCCGCGACTTCATGCGCGCGCGGTGGCCGGCCATGGTCCGGCTGGCGTACGTACTGACCGGGGACCAGGGCCACGCCGAGGACGTGGCCCAGACCGCGTTCGCGCGAGCCTACGCGTCCTGGCCGAAGGTCAGGCGGACCGGCAACCCCGAGGCGTACGTCCGCCGGATCGTGATCAACGAGAACCGCAACCGGTTCCGCAAGCAGCGGGTGGCCGAACGGCTGACCGACGCGCCGCCCGAATCCGGCACCGCCGACGCGACCAGCCAGTACGACGAGCGTTCCGCACTGATCGCGGCGCTGCAGCGACTCGGCCCGAGACAGCGGGCGGTGATCGTGCTCCGCTACTGGCTGGGCCTGACCGAGTCCGAGGCGGCGATCGAGCTGAGCTGTTCGGTCGGCACGGTCAAGAGCCAGGCGTCGCGCGCCCTGGCGAGCCTGCGGCAGAGCGCGGAACTGGTGGATGGGGGATTCCAGTGAGCATCGACGACCAGCACGACCTGTACGAACGGCTCGACCGTGCCGTCGGGGCCATCACCCCGCGGGCGGCGCCCGTCGAGGGCGCCATGCGGCGCGGGCGGGGGATGAGGCTGCGGCGCCGTTCGGCCGTGGCGGCGGGAGTGGCCGCGGTGGTGGCGGCCGCCGTCCTCGCGGTTCCGGCCCTGCGGCAGGCCACGACGCGCACCCCCGCGGCGGCCCGGTACACCGTGACGGTGCAGGCGCCTGGCCCGCACGCCCCGGCCGGGCTGATCGCGTCCGGCACCGTCAACGGGAAGAGCTGGCAGCTCGTCGCGGGCCGGCCGGGCACCGACGGGATTCCCCGCGGTCAGGAGCAGATCCGGGTCTCCGGCGCGGCCGTCGGGCAGACCGGGCTCACTGCCCAGGTCCCCGCCCTCGGCCCGGATGGCACGGCCCCCGTCTCGTTCACCGGGATGTCCGCCATGCCGACCCAGGTGCAGTTCGGCGCGGTCCAGGCGGACGTCTCCTACGTCACGGTCCGGCTGGGTAACGGCACCGTGCTCACCCTGCACCCGGCGCGGGTCTACGGCGCCCGCGTGGTGGCTTTCGCCACCCCGTTGGGCGCTACGGTCGTCTCGGCCACCGCGCACTCACGGCAGGGCGACATCGCCACCGCGATCCCGTTCAACGACCCGGGCGGGATGGCGTCCTTCGGGACCTGGCTCAGGCCCGGCCAGCACGGGCTGGCCCGCGTCTCGGGCCGGATCGGTTCGGGGTCTTACCTGGGCGGCGCCTGGTCGGCGACAGCGTATCTGGGCCCATGGGGCGCCTGCCTGGAGGCGGAGGGGGGCGGGACGAACGTGGGCAGCTGCGTGGACACCACGTCCGTTTCCGGGCTCGGCACGAACGTGATGTTCTGGGCCGGCGGCGTCCCGGGGGTGGCCGGCGGCAGCGCGGACGCATCGGTGGTCCGCATCGCGGTGACCAGCCCGGACGGGAAGACCGTGCAGGTGCATCCGGTCATGGTGGGCGGCGTCAAGTTCTTCGCGTTCCCGCTGAGCAAGGGGTTGCGGCCGTGGAAATGGACCGCGTACGACAGTTCAGGAAAGGTGGTCGCGGCGGGCACGGGGACCCCGGACTCATAGGGCCCGGCGGTCATCGCAACCGGTGGCCCGCCCATGGGATACGGGTGCCCGGCCCCGCCGTCCGGGGCCGGGCATCCGCGCCGGCAGATGGGCCTAGTTCGAGCTGGCCGCGCTGCTGGAGTTAGTCTCGGCGGGGTTCTGGGTGCAGCTGCTGGCCTGGATGGCCGAGATGGCGCCAGAGCTCAGGATGCCGAGCGCGGCCACGGCGTTGAGGACGTCGTTGCAGGCCTGCACGGGCAGCTGGTTGCCGCTGAGGTTCAGGACGCTGTCGTTGTTGAAGCCGGAGGTGGTGTCCGCGGACGGATCACTGGGCGTTGAACTCGCCGCCGTCGGCGTCGAGCTTGCGGCCGTGGTCGTGGTGTTCGTCTCTGCGGGGTTCTGGGTGCAGCTGGTGTTGATGGCCGACGTCTGGTTGCCCGGGCTCAGCAGGCCCAGCGCGGCGGCGACCGGGGCCAGGTTGCAGGCCTGCACCGGCAGCTGGTTGCCGCTGAGGTTCAGGACGCTGTCGTTGTTGAAGCCGCTCGGGCCGCTGAACGTGGCCGCGCTGGCCACCGGCGCGCACATGCCGACGAGCGCGGCCGTCGCCACTGCGAGCGCGAACGCACGGTTCTTTCCTGACATGCTTGTCTTCTCCCCAAAGTAATTTGTGGATTCAGCACGCGACGTCCGCGTGACGGTACGTGTTCAGTCGGTGACTCTACATGACCGCCTGTTGTCAGGGCGGCGTGTTCGGGTGGACTCACCGCAGATATTTCCGGCGATCAGCGGAAGTCGCGGCTGGCCACGGCGCCGCCAGTGAGAGACGCAGCGACCTTCAGCGGGCGCAGCGCGTCGGCGACCAGGTTGACGGCGCCCCCGGTCCGCTCGACCCGGCCCCGGACGAGCAGGGCGGGTGCCGCCGTGGCCGCCGACTGGTGGCGTTCCCATACCTGGGGCGGGCAGATGACGTTTACCATGCCGGTCTCGTCCTCCAGGCTGATGAACACCACGCCCCGCGCGGTGGGCGGCCGCTGCCGGTGGGTGACCAGCCCGGCCACGGTCACATCGGCACTGTCCCGCGCCTCCGACTTGACCGCTTCCGCGGTCAATACCTGCCTGGCTGTTAGTGCCGCCCGGATGTGCGCCACCGGATGGGTGCCGTACGTGCTGGTGGCCCACAGGTCGGCCAGGGTCTCCTCGGGCGGCGTCATGGCCGGCAGCGGCGGCGCGACCATCCCGGTGGCGGTGCCGGGCAGCTGCCCCTCGCGCAGCGAGGCGGCGGCCCCGGCCGCCCACAGCGCGGCGCGCCTGCTGAGCCCGAAGCAGCCGAACGCACCCGCGGTGGCCAGCGCCTCGAGCGCGGCGGCCGGCAGGTGCGTCCTGGTGGCGAAGTCCTCCAGATCCCGGTAGGGGCGCCCGGCGGCGATCCGTTCGGCCGCCTGGGGGCCCAGGTTGCGCACGGCGGACAGGCCGAGCCTGATCGCGGGCCCAGCAGAGCCAGCAGAGCCGCCCTCCATGGTCGCCAGCGCGTCGCTGGCGTTCACGTCCACGCCGCGGACCACCACCCCGTGCCGCCGCGCGTCGTTGATCAGGCTGTGCGGGGCGTAGAACCCCATCGGCTGGTTGCGCAGCAGCGCGGTGGTGAACGCGGCCGGGAAGTACCGTTTCAGCCACGCGCTGGCGTAGACCAGGTAGGCGAAGCTGATCGCGTGCGACTCGGGGAACCCGTAGTTGGAGAAGGCCAGGATCTTGACGTAGATGTCCTCGGCGATCCCGGGGCCGATGCCGCGCACGGCCATCCCGTCGAGCAGCCGCTGCCTGAGCTCCTCGATGCGCTCCGGGGCCCGCTTGGCGCTCATCGCCTGGCGCAGCCGGTCGGCCTCGTCCGGCGTGAACCCGGCGCAGTCGATGGCCAGCTGCATCATCTGCTCCTGGAACAGCGGCACGCCCAGCGTCTTGCCCAGGGCCGGCCGCATCGACTCGTGTGGCATGGCCGCGTCCTCAAGCCCGTCGTGCCGGCGCAGGTACGGGTGCACCGAACCCCCCTGGATCGGGCCCGGCCTGATCAGCGCGACCTCGATGACCAGGTCGTAGAACTGCTGCGGGCGCAGCCGCGGCAAGGTGGCCATCTGGGCGCGGGACTCCACCTGGAACACGCCCACCGTGTCCGCCTCGGTCAGCATCTGGTAGACGGCCGGGTCCTCCTGCGGGATCGAGGACATCGTCCAGCGCTCGCCGTGATGGGAGTCCACGAGGTCGAAGCAGTCGTGCAGGGCGGCCAGCATGCCCAGGCCGAGCAGGTCGAACTTGACCAGGCCGGCGTAGGCGCAGTCGTCCTTGTCCCACTGCAGCACGGAACGCCCTGGCATCCGCGCCCACTCCACCGGGCACACCTCCCCCACCGGGCGGTCGCAGATCACCATGCCGCCCGAGTGGATGCCGAGGTGCCGCGGCAGCCGCTGCATCCTGGCCGCCAGCTCCGTCACGGCATCGGGAACGCCGGCCGGCAGCGCTTCCCCGTCCATGGCCGCGCCCGGCCCGACCTGGCGCACCCAGGCGTCTGAGTCCGCGGGCGTGAACCCGAGCGCACGGCCGGCGTCCCGCAGCGCCATCCGCGGCCGGTACGAGATCACGTTGGCGACCTGAGCGGCCCGGTCCCGGCCGTACTGGCGGTAGACGTACTGGATGACCTCCTCGCGGCGGCGGTGCTCGATGTCCAGGTCGATGTCAGGCGGCCCGTCCCGGCCGTCGGACAGGAACCGCTCGAACAGCAGGTGGTGCGAGACCGGGTCGACGCTGGTGATGCCGAGCGCGAAGCAGACCGCCGAGTTCGCCGCCGACCCCCGGCCCTGGCACAAGATGTCGTTGTCCTCGCAGAACGCCACGATGTCGTGCACGATCAGGAAGTAGCCTCCGAACGCCAGGCGCTCGATCACGTCGAGCTCCCTGGCGATCTGGGAGTATGCGCCAGGCACCCGTTCGGCACCCGGCGGCCCGTAACGGGCCGGGGCCTTGCGGGTGACCAGCTCGCGCAGCCAGGAGGCTTCGGTGTGCCCGGCCGGAACACCGAAGTCGGGCAGGCTGGGGGCGATCACCTTGAAGTCGAACGCGCACTGGCGGGCTAGTGCGACAGTGCGCTCCAGCACGCCCGGGTAGCGCCGCAGCCGCGCCGCCATCTCCGGCCCGGACCGCAGGTAGGCGGTGCCCGCCGCGGGCAGCCAGCCGTCCATGTCGGTCAGGCTGCGCCGGGCCCGGATCGCGGCCAGCGCCTGGCCGAGCCGGGCCTGCGCGGGCGCCGCGAAGTGGACGTTGCCGGTGGCCACCACGGCCAGGTCGGCGAGCGCCGCCAGCCGGGCCAGCATGTCGTTGCGCTCGTCGTCGCCCGGGTCATGCTGGCAGGTCAGCTCGACCATCACGTTCTCGTGCCCGAACATCTCAGTCAGCGTCGCCAGCTCCCGCCAGGCGGCCTCCGGGCCGCCCGCGGCGAGCGCGGCGGGCACCGGCCCCTTGCGGCACCCGGTCAGCACCACCCAGTGCCCGTCGTGCGCGCCGGCCAGCGCTTTTGTGTCGTAGACGGGGCGGCCCTTTTCCCCGCCCGCCAGCTGGGCGGCGCTGATCACGGCGCACAGCCGCCGGTAGCCTTCGGCGTCCCGGGCCAGCACTAGCAGGTGACGGCTGACTGGGTCCGGGGGGACGACCCCCCTGGACCCCCCGCGTACGGGGGGGCTACCCGCCCCCCCGTTCCCCCCTGGGAGGCTGAGCTCGGCGCCGAACACCGTGCCCAGCCTGGCGCCGCGGTCACCGAGTTTTGCCGCGGCCTGCGCGAACTGCGGGACCCCGTACATCCCGTCGTGGTCGGTGAGGGCGAGCACCTCCAGCCCGAGCCGCGCCGCCTCGGCGACCAGCTCGCCGGGGGTGGCCGCCCCGTCGAGGAAGCTGAACGAGGAGTGGCAGTGCAGTTCGGCCCACGGCGCCCTCCCCGCCATCCGGGGCACGAGCCTGCGGGGAGGCGGGTGCCGCGGCTGCTCTCGCGCGGGCTGGCCCTCCCCGCGCTCACCCTCCCCGCGCTCACCCTCCCCGCGCCAGGTCATCCTCCGCTGGAGCTCCTGCCAGGGAACCGGCGGATTATCCCAGCCCATGCTCGCCCATCACCAGTACCCGGCCTCGACCAGCCAGCGGCCGTCCTGGACCACCGCCAGCCACGCCCGCCCGTCGTCGGTGGCCAGCTGGAACCGGGCCCGCCGGCGCGCGGCGGGCGGGTCCCACCAGCGCTCGGACAGCGGCCAGGGGCCGGCCCAGCCGGTGACGCGCCGCGGCGGCTCGCCGCGCACCGCCAGCCGGGCGGGCGCGGCCGAGACCGCGCAGCGGCCGCTGACGGTGACGACCTGCCCGGCGTCGTCGGTCACCTCCGCCTCGCGGACGGCGGGAAAGACCAGGCCAGGCGCCACGCCGATGACCCGGCCAGGCCAGGGCCGGTCCGCGGCCAGGCGGGGCTCCCTTTTCTCCCCGAACGGGACGGGTGTCACCTGCCCGGCGAAATCCCGGCCGCCCCCGATGACCGGACGCACCACCGCCTCGTGCCCCAGCATGGCCTGCAGCCGCATGGCGGCGCGGGCCACCCGGTCGCTGACCACCGTCTCCCCCCACAACGCGAGCTGCTGCCCGGCGGCGCGGACGACCTGGTCCGGCGCCAGCCGCAGCAGCGCGACGCCGCCCTCGGCGTACTGCTCGCCGCCCGCCGCCCGCTCCCCTGGAGCAACCCTGTCGCCCGGAGCGGCCTTGTCACCCGGAGCCGGCCGCCAGCCGTCGAGCTGCCAGCGGACCCGGTCGGCGACTGCGGCCGCGGACAGCAGCCCGTCATGCCGCCACAGCCTGATGCTCTCCCGCCCGTCCGCCCAGGCGGCCTTGACCTGCACGCGGACGCAGGTCAGCCCGCGGGCGGCGAGGCCCTCGTGCAGCCGTTCGGCGAGCGCCTTGGCCGCGAACACCACCGGCTCGGCCCGCGGTTCCGGCGGGTCGAACCGCTGGGCCACGGACAGGTCCGCGGGCGGCGGGCGGGCGGCCAGCGGCCGGGGGTCCAGGCCGCGGGCCAGCCGGTGCGCGTACTCCCCCGTGTCGCCGAACCTGCTGGCCACGTCGCGGGCGGGCAGCGCGGCGAAATCCCCGAGCGTGGCCAGGCCCAGCCGCTTCAGCAGTCCGGCCAGGTCCTGGCCGACTAGATCCTGGCCGGTCGCGTCCTGGCCGGCCAGGACGCTCACCGGCTGGGCCGCCAGGAACTCCGCCGTCCGGCCCGGGGGTATCACCCGCACCGGGTCGCTGTCGTTGGCCAGGCTGGCGCCGGCGGCGAGGAGCGCGGCGAACAGCCCGTCGGCCACGCCGGCCCGGGCCTGGGCGCCGAGGTCCGCCACGGCGGCGACGATCCGGGCGGCCAGCGCCGCCTCGCCGCCGAAGTAGCGGGCCGGCCCGCGGGCGCCGAACGCGCACACCCCCGGCTCCACCACCTCCACGTTGGGGCAGAACCCGGTCACCACCGCGATCATCCGCTCGAGCAGCCGAGCCTCCCCCGCGCCGGGCGGGCCCGGGCCCGCGCTACGGAGTTCCGGGCAGCTCACGACCATGATCCGCGGCGGCGGCTGGTCCGCGGCGGGCCCGCGGGCGCTCACCCGGCGCTCACCACCCGCAGGGCGGGCGCGGCCCCGGGCCAGGCGCCCGCCGGGAGGTCTGCCGGGAACTCTGCTGGGAGGTCGAACGGGAGGTCCCGCGGGTCGGCCACGGCGACGCCGCCGTCCTCGCCGGGCAGCCAGAGCCAGCGCGTCCGCGTCATGGCCGCCTCCCCGCGGCCGTCCGCCACCACCTCCGCGCAGCACGCCCGCAGCCGCCCGTGCCCGTCACCCAGCCCGGTCCACCGCTGGGTGACGACCCGCAGCCGCACCTGCGCCCCGGGCCAGTCCCCGGCCACCAGGAGCACCCCCCGCCCGCGCCGCAACGTCGCCTCGAGGCGCTGCCTGACCTGCGCCGGGGCTCGCGCGGGCGGGCGCAGCAGGACGAGCTCGCACCCGTCGAGCAGCGACGCCACCACCTGCGGCCAGGCCGTGCCGGGATCCGGGACCAGCAGGGTCCGCTCGGCGTCCAGGCCGAGGCCCGCGGCCGCGAGCACCCCGGCCTCGGGTATCCCGGCGATCCCGCACCACGCCCCGTCCGCCGACGCGGCGGCCGCCAGGGCCAGGCACAGCAGGCCGAACTCCGCCACGGCCAGCACCGACCCGCGAGCCAGCCCGCCCCGGGGCAGCAGCCCGCGCAGCGCCGCCAGCACCGGCAGCGTGCCCGCGCCACGGGCTTCCAGCGGCCCTAGCCCGGGACCCGGGGACGTCCCTGGTGCGGCAGGCGCCCGGTGGACGGGTGCCATCCGGGACGCAGATGCCGCTGGCGGCCCGGCCGGTATCCACCCTGTTTCCGCAGCCGCGCTTCCCATCCCGCTGATTATCGAACATAGGTTCGGTTACGTCAAGCCCCTGGTCAGACGCCCTGTGAACATCATCCGAACACGAGGCGAAAGGTACGTATCAGGACCAGGCGGGGGGCCTCTATGTCATTGAGAGCACTGATACCGCAGTACCCGCGCCGCATCCAGGCGGACACCGGCCGCGCAGGCGGCACTCCGCCCCCGCCCGGGGGCGCCGACAAGCTCATCGTGTGGCCTTAGGCGCCAATTCCGGCGCCTTTTCGGCACACGATGATGGCGGGCGGACGGGCGGACGCTGGAGCGGGGCCGCAGTCACCATTTGACCGGTGCTCTGGAGGCGGCTCGAACCGCATGGCGGGGGCCATGCGGGGCCGCATCACGGATATAGGGGGCTTCCGATGAACGGAAGATACGTCGGCTACGTGGCCGGCGACGACCCGCTGCACGGGTTCTTGAGCGGGATCATTCGCGACCTCATGGAGGTGCGCGAGGCCCACCCGGCCTTCCGCGCCTTCCGGCTGTGCGGCAGCAACGTGGTCTACGCCTACCAGGAGAAGTACAGCGGCGTGAAGATCATCTGCAAGTTCTACGGGCCCCGGTTCAGCCCGGATCTGGACAAGGCCGCCTGGATGGCGCGCCAGGAGTACGAGGGGCTGGAGACGCTGCGCCGGTACAACCTGATCGGGTCGCCGCACCACGTGATCCGGCCGCTGGGCTTCAGCCGCGACATAAACGGCGTGCTGGCCGTCGAGTACTACGCCGGCGAGGAGTTCAGCCACGCGATCTCGCGCGCCACCCAGCACCGGGATGACCGGCACCTCTACCGGCGGCTGACGGCGCTGGCCTACTTCCTCGCCACCCAGCACGACCGGACGGCCAATGGGACCGCCGTCGATTTCGGCGCCGACTGCGGCTACCTCGACACGGTGGCGGGCCGGCTCAGGAAGGCGCACCGCATCGGGTCGCACGACGCCGACGAACTGTCCCGGCTACGGGACCGCTGGAGGGATCAGCCCCAGATGTGGCAGGACCAGCAGGTCTGGCTGCACGGCGACGCGACGCCGGCCAACTTCCTGTTCGGGGACGGCATGGACGTCGCGGCGATCGACCTGGAGCGGATGAAGCGCGGGGACCGGATGTTCGACGTCGGGAGGGTCGCGGGCGAACTGCAGCACGCGTTCATGCGCGACTCGGGCGACCGGTACCGCGCCGACCCGTTCATCGATCACTTCCTGTGGGAGTACAGCTGCCACTTCCCGGACCGTCAGCGCATGTTCGAGTCGGTCAAGGCCCGCGCGCCCTACTACATGGCGCTTAACCTGCTGCGGATCGCCAGGAACGACTACATCGACTGGGATTACGGCGGGCGGCTGGTCAGCCAGGCGAAGCGACTCCTGCAGGCCGCCTGAACGGCGTTCTCATGAGACCGTGGATAACCCTGAGCCCGGCGACCGGCGCCGGGCCGTCAGCAGCAGTCCTCACCACGCCACGCTTCCCGGCCCTCGCGCACCGCCACGGCGGCCACGGCAAGCCCTGCCACCGGGTCGAGCCACCACGTCCCGAACAGGCTGTTGCCGGCCAGCCCGATCAGCAC
>WNGJ01011713.1_pt1 | contig 28170 bp, 17 predicted proteins | sample 5400611 | NCBI WGS metagenome assembly WNGJ01 (sample SAMN13153375, study PRJNA577476) | soil metagenome | isolation source: 40 cm soil or saprolite under Garry oak tree replicate 1 | place: USA:California | collected 2016-06-15
CCCGCCCGCGCCAGCTCATCGAACCATCCTTGCCATTCCGCATTCCGCGTTCCGCATTCCGCACTCGCCAGGGCACCGGTGACGAGTAACGCGTCGTGAAGCTCGTCGGCGGAACTGATGTCGGGCCAGGCCTCTTCGCGCACTCGATCGATCGCCGCCTGATCGAGCTTCCCGAGCTCCTCCGCAGTCTTGACGTCGAGCCCGCGCCGGGTGATCACCGCCTGAGTGCGGCGCTCTTCCAGCGGCGCGTCGTCGAGGAAGGCGTACGGCTTGGCGTTGATCACCTCGTGCGCGAGCGGGGACGGCTCCGTCGTGTCGCGCGCCACGAGCGTGAACTGCCCCGCCGCCATTCCTTCGAGCACGCCTTTCAGGCCTGGGAAGTCCATCGCCTCGAGCAGACAATCCGCGATGGTCTGTTGCACCAGCGGGTGATCGGGAATCTCGCGGTCCCCCACGAGGTTTTCGGGGCACGCGAGCTGGTCGGGGAACACGGCGGCGACCAAGTCCTCCGCATCCATACGCTGGAGCGGCGTGGGAACCTTCTTCCCGCCGCGCGCGCGCAGCACGGCCAGCGCCCGGGTCGCGTTCCAGCGCCAGCGCGAGCCGAACATCGGCGCGTCGAGCATCGCCTGCACCAACAGATGCTCCGCGGTCTCGGGCTTCAGATACTGGAACACATCCTCGAGGGGGAAGCTGTGCTGGGGTCCGAGCGACAGGACGATCGCGTCTTCGGTGGCGGCGGCCTGGAGCTCGAAGTTGAAGCTGCGGCAGAACCGCTTGCGGAGGGCGAGTCCCCACGCGCGGTTCACCCGACTCCCGAACGGCGCGTGCAGCACGAGCTGCATCCCGCCCGCCTCGTCGAAGAAGCGCTCCAGCACGAGGGTCTCCTGCGTCGGGATGACTCCCAGGATCTTCTTCGAGGCGGCGAGATACTCGATCATCTGACGGGCGGCGGGCTCGGGGACGCCCGGGATCTCGCCCGCAAGCCAGGTGGTGGCCTCGCCCAGATCCACGAGTCGGCCGTCGACGTCCCGGCGCAGCCGGGACACTTCCTGTGACAGCTCCGGCGTGCGACCCGGCGCCTCGCCCAGCCAGAAGGGGATCGATGGAGGCTGGCCTTGGGCGTCGACGACGCGCACCTGGCCCGACTCGATTTTCTGGATCAGATACGACCGGTTGCCCAGCTGGAAGATGTCGCCCGGCATGCTCTCGATGGCGAAGTCTTCGTTGAGCGTTCCGACAAAGGTCTCGGTCGGCTCGAGGATCACGCGGTAGTCGCCGATGTCCGGTATGGCCCCGCCCGATGTGAGCGCGGCGAGCCGGGCGCCGCGCCGCGCGCGCAGCCGGCGATTCACGCCATCGTAATGGACGTACGCGCCACGCCGCCCTCGCCGCGTGGTGAATCCCTCGGCCAGCATCTGCACCACGGCGTCGAAATCCTTGCGCGACACGTCGCGGTACGGGTACGCCCCCCGCACCAGCTCAAACAGCGCATCCTCCTGCCACTCCTCGCACGCCACCGCCGCCACGATCTGCTGCGCCAGGATGTCGAGGGGATGCGTCGGGATGATCAGCCGGTCGAGCGTGCGCTCCCGGGCGGCCCGCACCAGCGCCGCACACTCGATCAGCTCGTCGCGCGACAGCGGGAACAGCCGGCCTTTCGGCACGGCGGCCAGGTGATGTCCCGATCTCCCCACGCGCTGCAGCAGCGTCGCGATCGAGCGCGTCGAGCCGATCTGACACACCAGGTCCACGGCGCCGATGTCGATCCCCAGCTCGAGCGACGCGGTCGCGACCAGCGCCTTGAGCTTCCCCTCCTTGAGTCGCGTCTCAGCGTCGAGGCGCTTTTCCTTGGAAAGGCTGCCGTGGTGCGACGTCACCTGGTCCGCGCCCAGCCGCTCGGAGAGATGCAGCGTCAGCCGCTCCGCCAGCCGGCGCGTGTTGACGAAGACCAGCGTGGTGCGATGCTCGAGGATCAGCTGCACCAGGCGCTCGTAGATCTCCTCCCACACCTCGGCCGCCATGACCGCCTCGAGCGGCGAGGAGGGAATCTCGATCGCCAGATCGAGCGTGCGCGCGTGGCCGGAGTCGATGATGCAGGTGCCAGGTGTTGGGTGGCGGGTGCCAGACAGAAAGGCGGCGATGTCCTCGATCGGCTTCTGGGTAGCCGACAGGCCGATCCGCTGCAAACGCCGGCCGGCGAGGTGCTCGAGCCGTTCGAGCGACAGCGCCAGGTGGCTTCCCCGCTTGTCGCGCGCCACGGCGTGGATCTCGTCCACGATCACGGTGCGTACGCCGCGCAGCATCTCGCGGGCGCGCTCGGATGTGAGGATGAGATAGAGGGACTCGGGCGTGGTGACGAGAATATGCGGGGGCCGCCGCACCATCTCCTGGCGCTCCGCGCCCGGCGTGTCGCCGGTCCGCACCAGCGTGCGGATCTCCACATCCGGCAGGCACAGCGCTTCGAGCGTACGGCGGATCCCGGCGAGCGGCTCCGCCAGATTCTTCTGGACGTCGTTGGAGAGCGCCTTGAGCGGCGAGACGTACACGACCTGCGTGCCGTTCGTGAGCGTGCCCTCGAGGCCCTGACGCAAGAGTGAGTCGATGGCGGCGAGGAAGGCCGCGAACGTCTTGCCTGAGCCCGTGGGGGCCGCGATCAGGGCGTTCCCGCCCGCCTGAATGAGCGGCCAGGCGCGCTGCTGCGGCTCGGTCGGCTCGCGGAAACGGGACTCGAACCAGCGCTCGACGGCAGGATGAAAACCGGGCAAAGACATACCCGAAATATGGCGAAGATTTACCGAAGCAGCGACAGGCCCCGTGTCGCCGCGATACGTTCGACCGTTTCCCCGATCTTGTTGTTGGGCGTCGAGGCGCCCGCCGTGACCCCCACCGTCAGCGGGCCCGCGGGGAGCCACCCGGTCACCAGGCGCTCCTCCTTGGCCCCCACCGGACGGAAGCGGATCGACCCTGCCTCTGGGTCGACGCAGCTCGCATCCTCGATGTGGTAGGTCGGCGCCTTATCGTGGCAGATGGCGGCGAGGTGCGTGGTGTTGCTCGAGTTGTATCCCCCGATCACGACCATCAGGTCGAGCGGGTCGGCGATGAGCTTCAGCACCGCATCCTGCCGATCCTGGGTGGCCGAGCAGATCGTGTCGAAGGTACGGAAGTGCTCGGGCAGCGCCGCTTCGCCATAGCGCTTCGCCATGCTCTTCCGGAGCTCGGCCGCGATGGCGAGCGACTCCCCAGAGAGCATCGTGGTCTGATTCGCCACGCCGACGCGTACCAAGTCCTGTTCGGGATCGAAGCCAGGCGACATCGTGCCGGCGAAGCGCTGCAGGAACTGCTCCCCGCTCCCCGCTCCCTCGATGTACACGCACACTTCGCGCGCGTCCGCCATGTCGCGCACCACGAGATAGCGACCGGCCGGATACTTCGTGACCTGACTGGACGTCGCCTTCGTCTCCTCGTGGTAGTACTTGCCGTGGATCACGGCCGTGAATCCGTCCTTCGCGTACGAGTCCACGCGCTTCCAGACGTTGAGCACGGATCCGCACGTCGTGTCCACGAGCACGCACCCGACCGCGCGCAACCGCTCGAAATCCCTCACGGTAACCCCGAAGGCCGGAAGAATCACGACGTCCGCCGGCGTGACCCCGTTGAATTCAAAGTCACCGCCGTCCGGCCGGTGCAGGAATTCGACGCCCATACCCTGCAGTTTCTTGTTGACGTGCGGATTGTGGATGATCTCGCCTACCAGGAACACCCGGCGCTCGGGGAACTTGGTGCGGGTTTCGTAGGCGTATTCGACGGCGCGGTCCACGCCGTAGCAGAACCCAAACTCACGCGCGAGCCTGAACGTCAGCTCGCCGACCGCGAGAACGTACCCATGGGCGCGGATGCGATCCACCACCTGGCTGTGATAGTCGGCCGCGAGCGCGCCCTCGATGTCGCCCTTGAGCCCGAAGCCGCGGCGGAAGTAGGTCTGCTCCACGAGGTCAATCTAACCGAGCGCCCCGCCCGTCGCGTACGGCGGCCATCACGCGCTGCACCACGAGGACATCCTGGAACGGTGCCGGCCCACGCGGTGCGTCACGGCCGCGGCTGGCAGGAAACCGTGTCCGTCTCGAGCGGCACCGCGTCGAACGAGGCCTCGAGTCCGACGCGCCCGGCAGCGGTCACGTCAAGCCCCGTACCGCGCGCGACGACCGTGAGGACGCCATCTGCCCTCCGCACCTCCACCGCGCCGCTATCGAGCGGCAGGCCGTGCGGCACATCGCCCATCATGTAGCGAACGCCCACGGTCGCGCCGCGCGGCGACACGGTGTCGCCCCGCTGCAGAAGCGGCCACGCGCCACCCGCCTGCGAGTCCGCTCGACTCCCGCCCTCGCGTAGCCACACCACCACGCCGTTCCCCTCGCTCGACCCTTGCAGCAGCAGCGCGCCACTCCCGGTACCCCCGTGACAGCGCCGAGCGCGCGCGGGAGCTTCGAATCGGATGGTGTCCTTGGGCGGTCGGATTACGCGCGCGTGCACTCGGCCCGCCTGCTCGGATGCGCTGCCACAGGCGGCGCCCAGCAGAGCAAGCACAAAAGCGGCGATCCGCGGCGTGCTCAGGGAGTCTCTCGCGCGCCCGGTGGGACCGTGATGCCGAGGACCGCCCGCGCGGCGGCGGGCGTCAGCGTGTGCGGAGCGAGCGCCTCGACCAGCCCTGAAGGCAGAGGGCGCGGTTTTAGCCCCTTCCGGTCGACGCATACCAGCACCATCCACCCCGCGGCACCGAGCCTCGACGGATCGTCGCGCAACACATCGAAGTTGAGTGTCATAGACTTGGTGCCGACGCGGCCGACGTACGTCGCGACACGCAGCCGGTCGTCCAGCCGCGCGGGGTAATAGAACTCGCTATGAACCGCCTTGCGCGGCAGAAAGATGTCGTAACGATCGAAGACCCGGGCGTAGGCGAGGCCGCACGCACGGAACAGCTCCGTCTCGGCGATCTCGAAGAAACGAACGTAGGACCCGTAAAAAATGATGCCGGCGAAGTCCACGTCGGACCACCGGACATATTCTTCGATGATGTACGGCTTGGCGGGCATCGCTTCCCGAACGGTGGAGCCCGAGCGGGAAGCTAGGGGGCGTCAATCCTCGACGCCAGCACGGCAGAGGGCGTTAGACGCGCGTCGCCGCGCCCGTGCCGCGGTGCCCGTTGGGCCGGAGCCCATAGGCACGCAACCGGCGCCACAGAGTGGTGCGGCTGATGCCAAGCCGTCGCGCGGTCTCGGCAAGCTTCCCGTGCGTCACCTCGAGCGTGTCGAGGATGGCCTGGCGCTCTCGCTCGGCCAGCGTCGGGCTGTCGACGCCGTCCGGCAGGAACACGACTTCGCCGAGCTCGAGCGAGCCCTGCTTCAGGGTGCGGGCCCGGCCACCGAACGCAATGAGCCGCTCGCGCACGTTCTCGCCCCGATGCGACACCCCGTCCCCGAGGGCGTCCAGGGTACGCCGCCCCCGCTGGTTCGCGTACACCATCCGGCCGTAGGGGTCGAAGACGATCACGCCCTCGCTGAATGTCTCCATGACGGCCTGCCCTAGAGGGGCGAAGCTCAGTGGAGCTGGAAGACCAGGGTTCTTTTCTCTCGCGGCCATACGTCCTTGTTTAGCCCAATGGGCAGGTCAAAGTTCCAGAAGGCACCACCATAAGCTAGACCCGCGGAGCGTCCGGAGGTCACAGCGCGCGGGCATGGGTTTCTAGCGACGCCGGCCCCGCCTCCCGCCCCGCGCCAAGCGCTGCCGTTCCCCCCGGGATAGACCGCTCAGCTGGCGGCGCAGGTCGTCCAACGAATCCGACCGCACGGCCTCGCGCTTGCCCCGGATGACCGTAAAGCGGACCGGTCGGTCGAGCGGGGGCAGATCCCGCGGTTGCAAGCGTCGCGCCTGGCCCTCTTTGAGGCGCAGCCGCACGACGCCGACCCCCTGCTCCACCTCGTAATCCACCGGCACGCGATCACCGTAGAGGTGGACGGACGCCGGGAGTGCCTCCAGGGCACTGCGCTCCGACTCGGGCACTATCTCGTCTACGTCGAGGACCAGCCGCGCGTTGATGAACTCATCCCACGAGCCGACCCGGGCGAGCTGGGCCGCCAGTCGGGCACCCACGCGCTCCGTGGCCGCCTCGGTCAGTCGTCCCCCCGAGCGGCGCCAGTAGAAGCCGAGCCGCTCGAGCGCGCGCCGCACACGTGCCTGGTCGGGATGCGGCGTGTGACCGGCGAGGACGGCCTCGACCAGCGCCGCCCGCGCGGCGTCCGCGAGCTCCGGGGGAAACGGGCTCGGGAGCGGCTCGACGTCGCGCTCGAGCAGGAAGCCGAAATAGCTCACCGTCTGGACCCGCATCAGGCCCTCGTGCCGGCGTTGCCGCTCGAACACGACCGTAGGCGCGCCGCGCCGCGCGTAGCGGCGGATCGCGCGCTCGGGCAGCTGCGTTCCCTCGATGCTGGCGCGCGGCACGCCGAAGCGGTCCGCGAAGTAGCGCAGCGTGCCGGCGACGGCACCCCAGCTCGAGCACACCGATCCGCGGCTCACCCGGGCCTCGCGGCCGTCCGCCGTTTCCTCGTCGATGACCAGGTCGAACGGCTGGATCTTGGCCACGAGGTCCGCGAACGCCGCCAGGTTCTTCTCGCCCGCGTGGGGCAGCCGGTCGGGCAGTGGCAGCTCGAGCTGGCGGTACACCGAGGCCATCCCCAGCGCCACGTCCTCGATCGCCTTGACGAGCACGCCGCGGCCTTCGGCCCAATCATCGACGCCTTCGCGGAACAGGTGGCGTGACAGACCGTACACCTCCCCCAGATAGCCGTGCTTGTTGACCGCCTCGGCGTAGACGTTGTACGCCGTGAGGTGATCACTTCCGGTCACGATTAGACCCCGGAGGTCCCGCTCCTCGCGCGTCATGCGGTGCAGCGACTCCCCACTCGCTGCGACGGCCACCATCGGCACGAGATCGGGATCGGCGTGGTACAGCAACTCGCCCCAGGGACGCTCGACCGGCATCGCTTCGACGTCTCGGCCATAGCGGGTCAGCCGCCCGCGCTCGATCAGGCCGCGCTCGGTGAGCAGCTCGACGGCGTCGCGGTACGCCTTGCGGTCGAGCGGCACCGGTAAATCGAGCTCGCCCGCATCGACGCCAAGCGCCGCGCACGTGATCGCCACGCGCTCCGCGTCTCCGGCGAGCTGGAACTCCGGTGGCGTCGGCTTGAGCTGGTCGAACACGAGCTCGCGGTCGCTCAGGATGTAGACCTCGCCGCCTTCCACGCGCCCGTGCACCCGCCCCGCCATCTGGAGGATCTCGTTCGCGCCGAGGTAGAGCCGGGTCAGGACGTTCCGACCTCGCTCGACGACATTGGCGTAGCGCGCGTCGTAGATCACCACGGTGTCGAGGCCGCGGATGTTGAGGGCGGACTGGCCCGCCGCCGTCATCGCCAGCAGAAACGGCCGGCGCACCTGCCCGTCGAGGAACGGCCGGATGACTCTGATAGGCTCACCCCCGTGGTAGAACGCCGTAGGCACTCCCTGCCAGCGGTCGCCGAGCTCCTTCGCGATCTGCTCGACTTCGGCCCGGGTGGGCACGAACACCGCCACGCCACGCCGCTCACGCAGGACGCCCTTCATGAAGCGATCGTTCAGGAACTCGAGCGGCTGCTGCGGCAGGATGCGCACATCGGCCGCCCGCGCGGGATCGAACGCTCGGGTCTCGAGTACCTCGACCGACTCGAGGTAGCGGGCATAGAAGGCCGGATCTACCGTGGCGGAGAGCCAGATGAAGCGGCAACCGGCTCGCTTGCCGAGGGCCAGGCACAGCTCGAGCTCCGCAGACGTCTGGTGGATCTCGTCCACCACCAGGGTGTCCCGCGCGGTAATGAGGCCGTCCTCGAACCAGCGACGCGCGATCCCGGTCGTGACGATCACGACGTTCCAGGTCGGCGTCTCGGGCGTGGCTTCGCGCTCGCGGTTCACAACCCCGACCTTGAGCGGGGCCTGCAGGATGGTCGTCGCCATCGATCGGATCGCGAGCGTCTTGCCGGTGCCCGTCCCCGCGACGATGCCGAACCCTCGCCCGGACGCCGCGAGGCGCCGGATGTCGTCGCCGTGCTCTCGGGCAAGCAGGGTGTCGATATCGAGGCTCATCGCCAGCTCGATGGTTTCGCAAGCGGCGCGCGTCGGGGCGATCACCACGACCCGCCCGGTGGCGGGTTCCGCGGCGAGGAAGGCGTCGGGATCAGGGGGGAGGAAATGGTCGCGGGAAATTCGCACGGTCGCAATATAGATTAGCGGAGGAGGAGAGATGGTCTATCGACCGCTAACCTACTTGCTGGTCATACTCTCGCTTGCGGTCGCACCGCTCGTCGCACCGGCGCAGCGGCTCGAACACACTTCCGAGAAACCCACGCGGGAGCAAATCGAAGCCCGGCTCCGGTATCGGACCGGCCGGGTCACCCTGCGCAGCGGTCTCGCGACCCTCGACCTGCCCGCGGACTTCCGATACCTCGACGCCCAGGAGACAGAAGTCGTGCTGCGCGCATGGGGCAACCCGGCCGGCCACGAGACCCTCGGGATGCTCGTGCCCGCCGGCGTCCGCGTGCTCGCGCCCGAGGGCTGGGGCGTCATCATCACCTTCAGCGAGGACGGTTACGTCAAGGACGACGACGCAGCCAAGATCGACTACCGCAAGCTCCTCACGACCATGCAGCAAGCGACGCGCGACGCGAATCCCGAGCGCGCGAAGGCCGGGTACGCGACGGTGGAGCTGGTCGGATGGGCCGAGCCCCCGCACTACGACAGTCTGGCCCACAAGCTGTACTGGGCGAAGGATCTCAAGTTCACGGACGATTCGGCGCACACGCTCAACTACAGCGTCCGCGTCCTGGGCAGGCGCGGCGTCCTGGTGCTCAACGCCGTCTCATCGATGGACCAGCTCGAGCCTGTCAGGCGGGACATGACGAAGGTGATCGGCTTCGTCGAGTTCAGCGGGGGGCATCGCTACGCCGACTTCATTCCCGGCACGGACAAGGTGGCGGAGTATGGCATTGCGGCCCTGATCGCGGGTGGTCTCGCGGCGAAGGCAGGGCTGTTCAAGGTGTTGCTCGGTGCGCTCATCGCTCTGAAGAAGGCCATCGCGTTGGGACTGGTCGCGGCCGCGGCATTCCTCCGCAAGCTGTTCCGCCGCAAGCCCGCCGACGCCGCGGCGAAGCTTGATCATCTCAATTAGGACCGGTCCGGGCGAGGCTTCATCGCGACGGTGGGGGGGCGATCGCCCGGATCAGTCGTACGACTTCTCCGGGCTCGGCGTGGCGTCCCAGCGCCTTTTTCGAGAAGATGCGGCGACCGTCGACCGCCCGAGGATTGGATCAACTTCACGTCGGCGTGCGGGTAGGTCTTGCGGATTTCGGCCGCCAGACCGGCGGCTCGCGGCTCGTAGTTTCAGACGACGCAGTATTCGATCGTGACGCGCATGCGTAAACGATAGTCGCGCTTGACAGGCCACGCCAAGGGGCCGACTTTGCTCCGAGCTTGCCCATGAGTGCCCTCTCCCGCCTCAAAGCGTCGCCGGGCCTCCTGGTACGGGGGCTCGTCGCGCTCGGTGCCGTGGCGGCCATTGCCGCAGGCCTGGCGGCGTTCGCGTCTCGACGTGTGCCGCTCGGCGCGGATGACGCGAGAGAAATCGTGATGCTTGTCGTGGTCGGCGCGCTGACCCGCCGCTATGGCATCGCTCTCCCGGGCAACGGCTTCGCCTCCTACATCCTCGGCGTCACGGCATATGCGATCCTCGATCGTGGCTGGCCGTTCGGCGTCGTGGTCGCGCCACTGGCGATGGTCGCTGGCGACCTCGCGTTGCGCCGCCTGCCGGTGGCGGCAGCGCTCGACAACGCGGCGCACCTCACCACGGGCGCAGCCCTCGCGGGGCTCGCCTATGAGCGGCTCGGCGGAGCTACGGGCGCCCAGGCGCTCGCCGCGGGCAATCTCGTGCCCCTCGTTGCATTCCTCGCTCTCCTTCCCTGCGTCGTGAACGGCACCTTCTACATCGAACTGGCGCTGGGACGGACACTCGCCTGGGTGGACGCCGCCCTCACCGCGCGGTGGGAGGCCGTCGTATACGCCTGCTCCGCGGGCCTCGCCCTCGGGTGCCTCGGGCTCGCGCACGCGAGCCTCGACATGATCGGGTTCCTCGTGATCGGCGCCGTGCTGGTGAGCGCCGCGGTCGCGAGCCTGTCGGTCATCCGGCGCGGCGTCCATGCCGACGAGCTCGCGCTCATACAAAGCTTGTCACAGGCGATCGCGCGGGACATCAGCCTGGCGAAGAGCTTCCCACGAATTCAGGAGCTCGCCCGACGATTGGTCCCGTGGGAGCACATGGGCTTCGCGCGCTACGACGCAGGGAAGAACGAAATGGAGCTCGTCGCGGACACGGCGATTAGTGATCGCCGGGGGAGCCTGTTCCGCTTCGACGCGAATGCCGGGCTCTCCGGCGAGGCCGTTCGGCTGCGGCGGCCGGTTGTCGCCCGCGCGCTCTCCCCCGAGCAGGTGGTCGTGCCTGAGCGGGAAACACCTGGCTCGGAATTGCTGCTCCCGCTGTACCACGCCGGACAGCTGGTGGGCCTGTGGAGCGTGCGGCACTCGGATCCCGCCATGTACCGCGACGCCGACGCCGACATGCTGGCTCTGGTGGCGCCACAGCTCGCGCTGATGCTCGCGATCGAGGGCTCGGTTCAGCCGGTCGTCGGCGCGTCGGATCGCACCAGCGCCTACCTCCAGACACTGACCGCTACGGCCGAGCAGATCCACGCCTCGAGCCAGGAGGTGGCGGCCTCCGCGCGTCGCGCCAGCCAGGGGGCTGCCCAAGCCGCGAGCCTCGTGAGCGCGCTGTCCCGCGACTCGGAGCAGTTGGCCCAGCACGCCGGTGAGGTAGCCGCCGCCGGGGCCGAGACCCGCGATTCGGGCGCGCAGATGGAACAGACCACCGAGAAGGTCCGCCTCGCGACCGAGACCGCCGTCCATCGCCTCACCGATCTCGGCGTGACCACCGAAGAAAGTGCCCGCGAGGTGCGGCGCCTGCGCGACGTGGCGGAGCAGGTCGAGAAATTCTCGGAAACGATCGGCTTCATTGCGAACCAGACGAACCTGCTCGCGCTCAACGCCACGATCGAAGCAGCGCGCGCCGGCGTGCACGGCCGCGGTTTCGCGGTCGTCGCGGACGAGGTCCACAAGCTCGCCGAGGCGAGCGGTCGCGAGGCCCGCAACGTCGGCAAGTCCGCCCAGGAGACCCGCCGGGCGCTCGACCGGGCCGCGCATTTGCTGGAGCGCGTCCGAACCGACCTCGGCGACGTCGTGCGCGGCTCAACCGACTGGGTACACGACCTCACCCGAATCGCGGAGGCGGCGGGCGGCACGGCACGCGCCGGTAAGCGGGTGGCGGATCTGGCGCGCGGCATCAGCGAGCGAGCAGGCAGGATCAGCCAGTCGCTCGAGCAAGCCAAGGGGAGCGCCCACTCCTCCAGTCAGGAAGCCGAAGCAGTCGCCGCCGCCGCGGAGCAGCTGCACGCCATCGAGGGCCTGGCGGACGGCGCCACCGAGCTGGCGGCGCTCGCCGACAACCTCGCCAGGGCCGTCCGGTTCGTGCGCGGCGAGAACGGGCGCCAGTAGCCACGTGACCCACGTCACCAAGCGCCGGCCGCCGGGGTTTCTAACCGGCCCTCGAGTTATTACCGTAGGGCCAGCCCTAGAGGAGACGCCGGTCCGTGCGAACACTCGCCGTCCTGGGAGCAGCGCTCGCGTGCGGGATCTCCAGCCTCGGTGCGCAGCGCGCGCACCAATTCGAGTTGGGCGCCTTCGGATCTTTCACCCGCTACGACCAGGTCTTCAACCTGGACAACCAGATCGGCGGCGGCGGCCGGCTGGGCTATTTCTTCAGTAACGTCGTCAGCGCCGAGCTCGACGCGGGCTACGAGAGCCCCAATCCAAAGACCGGCAGCGCCTCCCCCACGTTGGCCCACGGCAGCGCCAGCCTGGTGCTGAATTTCGGGACCGCCCGCAATCTGTTCTACATCCTCGGCGGCTACTCCCGCCTCGACTTCGAGAATACGGCGCCCTATCGCTTCACCGACGGCGCCGTGCATGGCGCGATCGGCGACCGGATCTTTCTCGGCGACCGAGCCGCCCTGCGCTTCGAGGTGCGTGGCTTCTACACGCCCAACACGGGATTCGCCGGCGCAGACTGGGCCGGCCATGTCATTGGCTCCCTGGGCCTGTCCATCTTCACGAGGGGAGGCGGCCCCCCTCCCGACTCCGACCATGACGGAGTCCCCGATCAACGGGACGTATGTCCCGACACGCCAGTGGGCGCCACGGTGGATGCGCGAGGCTGCCCGGTCGACTCCGACCGAGACGGCGTGTACGACGGGCTCGACCAGTGCCCCGGCACGCCCGTCGGGGCGCGCGTAAACGCAAAGGGCTGCCCCTCGGACGAGGACGGGGACGGAGTCCTGGACGGCCTCGACCAGTGCCCGAGCACGCCCGCCGGGGCCCGGGTCGACGCCAAGGGTTGCCCGATCGACTCGGACGGAGACGGCGTCCCGGATGGTGTCGACCAGTGCCCCAACACGCCCACCGGCGCAATCGTGGACAAAGCCGGCTGCCCGCTCGACTCGGACATGGACGGTGTGCCGGATGGCATCGACAAGTGCCCCAATACGCCACCGGGGACGGAAGTGGACAACGTGGGCTGTCAACGGTTCAAGGATTCGGATGGCGACGGCGTGGATGACACCAAGGACAAGTGCCCCAACACGCCTCCCGGGACTCGCGTGGACGCCGCCGGCTGCCCGATTCTGTTCACGCCGGAGCGAGCGCCGGTCATCCTGCGCGGCGTCATGTTCGAGACCGGTAAGTCGGCCCTCAAGCCCGAGTCCTTCACGGTCCTCGACATCGTCGCCCAGTCGCTGAATGGCAATCCGGACATCCGGATCGAGATCGCCGGCTATACGGACCACACCGGGTCGGATGCCACCAATCTCAGGCTGTCGCAGGCCCGGGCGGACGCCGTGCGCGCGTACCTCGGGAGCAAGGGCGTCGCGCCGGGCCGAATGGTGGCGAAGGGATACGGCGCGGCGAATCCGATCGCGACCAACACGACGGCCGCGGGGCGCGCGCAGAACCGGCGCGTCGAGCTGCACCAGTTACCATGAGCGCGTTGCGCGCGCAGGAGCCGATATGAGGCGGTTCGCGTTGCTGGCGGCCGGGCTGACGCTCGCCGCGGGAAGCCTCCCGGCGCAGCACGCCGGGCAGGTGGAAGTCGGCGCCTTCGGCTCCTACACGCGCTACGATGCCACCTTTGGGCTCGCCCGCAAGATCGGTCGCCTCATGGCCTACGTGCTCGGCGGCTACTCGCTGCTCGATTTCGGCACTCGAGCGCCCTACTATTTTACCGATAACGGCGCCCATGGCGGCGTCGGCGTTCGCCTGTTCCTGACCGAGCGCGTGGCGCTGCGGGTGGAGGGGCGGGCGATCTACAGCCCCAGCACCCAATCGACGTTCGGCCCCAAGACGGCGACGCACTACGTAGGCACCGCCGGGCTCTCCGTATTCCACCTGGGTACGCCGTCCAAGGATTCCGACCACGACGGGGTGAGCGACACGAAGGACGCTTGCCCGGACACGCCCGCGGGCGCGGCCGTGGACTCGAAGGGCTGCCCCATCGATTCGGACCATGACGGCGTCTACGATGGGATCGACAAGTGCCCCGGCACGCCGGCAGGGGTACACGTGGACGCGAAGGGCTGTCCGGTCGACTCCGATGGCGACGGCGTCCCCGACGGGATCGATCAATGCCCCGCCACGCCGGCGGGGGTGCACGTGGACGCGAAGGGCTGTCCGCTCGACTCCGATGGCGACGGCGTCCCCGACGGCGTCGACCAGTGCCCCAGCACCCCCGCGGGCGTCGCCGTGGACTCGGCAGGCTGCCCACTGGACTCGGACAAGGACGGCGTCCCCGACGGGATCGATAAATGCCCCAACACCCCGGCGGGGGCCACCGTCGACGCGAGCGGCTGCCCGTTGGATTCTGACCTCGACGGCGTGCCCGACGGGCTCGACCAGTGTCCCAACACACCGGCGGGCACCAAGGTGGACGCGGCGGGCTGCCCACTGCCTATCGGGGCGGAGAAGACACCGCTCGCGCCCGTCCCCACCCCCACTCCCGCCCCCACGCCGGGCAAGTGCCCGCCCGCGCCGCCGGGGAGTCAGGTGGATGCGAACGGTTGTCTCATCCTGTTCGCACCCGAGGCGGCACGGTCTCCGACGCCGGGGGCGCCGCCGCGACCCACGCTGATTCTGACCGGTGTGAACTTCGAGACCGGCCGGTCGGCCCTGACGCGCGACTCGTATATGGTGCTCGACGCGGTCGCGGCCTCGCTGCTCGCGAACCCGGAGATTCGGATCGAGATCGCGGGGTACACCGACAGCACCGGGACGAAGTTCTCGAACCTACGCCTGTCGCAGTCGCGGGCGGTGGCCGTGCGCTTCTACCTTGCCCGCAAAGGTGTGACACCGGCCCGCATGACGGCCAAGGGGTACGGCGCCTCCGGGTACATCGCGCCCAACAGCACCGTCGCCGGTCGGGCGCAGAACCGTCGGGTGGAGCTGCACAAGCTGCCGTAGCGGCGGCGGGCGGGGCCTCGGTATGTTCTCCTGCCCACATGCTCCGCCCGCTGGTGATTCTCGTCGCCGTAGCGATCGCCGCCGTGCCGGCTCCTTCTGCCGCGGCGCAGCAACCGCGTCGCACTCCACCGCCGCGACGGCGCCCTCCCCCGGTGGCCGCCCAACGGATCCCGACCCCGCGCTCGGTGCTGGGGTTCGAGCCCGGTGACGACCGGAAGCTCGCCGACTGGCCGACCCTCGTGCGGTACTACCAGGCCCTCGCAGCGGCGAGCGATCGCATGCGGTACCGCGAGCTGGGCCACAGCACGCTCGGAGCCCCGCTCATTGCGCTCGTGATCTCGAGCCCGCAGAACTTGCGGGCACTGGACCGCTACCGCGCGCTCAACGCGAGGCTCGCCGACCCCCGCGGATTTAAGACCGCCCGGGAGACGGACGAGGTGCTGCGTGACGGCAAGGCCATCGTGCTCGTCACGTCGGGCATCCACTCGACCGAGGTCGGCGGGCACCTGACTCCCGCCCTCCTCGCGTACCGCCTCGCGAGCGACACCAGTCTCGCGACCCGGACGATCCTCGATAACGTGATCCTCTGGCTCGTGCCCTCGCTCAACCCCGACGGTGTCTCGATCGTCACTCGCTGGTACAACCGTACGGTGGGCACGGCCGCGGAGGGCACCGACCCACCCGAGTTGTATCATCACTATATCGGGCACGACAACAACCGCGACTGGTACGCGTTCACCCAGGTCGAGACGCAGCTCGTAGTGGACTCGATCCACAACGTGTGGCACCCGCAGATCGTGCACGACATCCACCAGCAGGACACCGACGGGTCGCGGCTCTTCCTGCCGCCTTACCTCGATCCGATCGAGCCGAACGTCGATCCCCTGCTGGTCGACGGCGTAAACGCCCTCGGCACCGCCATGGCGTGGGCGCTCGCCGGGCAGGGGAAGACGGGGATCGTCATCGATGCGGTCTACGATGCGTGGACGCCCGCGCGCGCCTATCAGCATTATCACGGCGGCGTGCGCATCCTGTCGGAGGCGGCGAGCGCGAACCTCGCGTCACCAATCGATCTCCCCGCCGACCAGCTCGCCACCCGCGGCCGGGGCTTCAATCCGCGCGAGCGCTCCTGGAACTTCACGAATCCCTGGCCGGGCGGCCGGTGGACCCTGCGCGACATCGTGACCTACCAGACCGACGGAGCCTACGCCCTGCTCGAGAACGCGGCCCGCTACCGCGACCGCTGGCTCGCGAACTTCCTCACGGTCGAAGGTCGCTCCGTCCGCGGGTGGAAGGGTTGGCCCTATGCGTACGTCCTGCCCCGACAACATCAGGACTCCGTCGGGCTCGCTACGCTGCTAGGCATCCTGCACCGTGGCCAGGTCGAGATTCGCACCGCACTCCACCCGGTCGCGCTCGGCGGCCAGCGGTTCCCGGCCGGCAGCTACGTCGTGGTGCTGCGACAGCCGTACGCCGGGTTCGCCAAGACGCTGCTCGAGCCGCAGCGCTACCCCGACCTGCGGCTGTACCCGGGCGGCCCGCCACTGCCGCCCTACGACGTCACCGCCCACACGCTGCCGTTGTTGATGGGCGTGACCGCCGTGGCGGCGCGCGATTCGCTTCGCATCGCCCTCTCCGCCCCGGTCGAGCCGCCCGCCGCGAGCCCCGGGTCTCCGGGGTGGGCCGGTCCGGAGGCGCCACGGATCGGGCTGTACCGATCCTACGTTGCGCCGCTGGACGAGGGGTGGACGCGCTGGGTGTTCGATACGTGGAAGGTGCCCTACGTGCCCGTCGTCGACTCGGTGGTGCGCGCGGGGAAGCTCAAGGACCAGTTCGACGTGATCGTCCTGCCGGATCAGTCGCCCCACGAGCTGTTCGACGGGCTGCCGCGCGAATATCCCGCGCCCTACGCCGGGGGCCTCGGCCAGGAAGGCGTGGAGGCGTTGCGCCAATTCGTGACCGGCGGCGGCACCCTCGTAACGCTCAACGATGCGAGCCGCTTCGCCGTCGAGCACCTGCTCCTCCCTGTGCGCAACGTGCTCGAGGGAGTGGCCGACGACGAGTTCTACGCCCCAGGGTCGATCTTCCGGCTCGAGCTGGACCCGACCGACCCGATCGCGCGCGGTGTGCCCGCTCAGTCCGTCGCCTGGTACGAAGGCGGTCCCGCGTTCGAGGTGCTCGATTCGAGTGCCGCGCGCGTCGTGGGACGCTACCCGGCCGATGCGGACAAGGTGCTGCTCTCAGGCTGGGCGTTGCATCCCGAGCGAGTGGCAGGCCGGGGGGCGCTAGTCGAGGCCAAGCTCGGGACCGGTCGGGTGGTGTTGTTTGGCTTCCGGCCGCAGTACCGCGGCCAGAGCATCGCGACTTACCCATTGCTGTTCAACAGCTTGCGATTGACGGTGCGGTAGGGTGATGCCGGTCTCTTGTCCGATTGTCAGGTGATTCCTATCGTGTAGCCCCCTATGGTTGTGGTCCGGCAGGCAGGTACCCTCTTGCTGGCCGCGCTCCTCACGAGTCGCGGCCTTTTTGCGCAAGATCCCGTCGACACCACGACGGCTCGGGAGGCTCTCCCGGCCTCACCGGCCAGCGCAGCCGCCATCGCTCCGGTCGATCAGGTGAAGGTGTTGCTGCGTCCCACGGAGATCCACTACGTCCAGCAGGAATCGGTGCTGCTGCCGCCCACCGCGAACATCAAGGCGCTGTACGTGAACGCATGGGCGTTCGGATCCCCGAAATTATGGCAGCTCGTGCGCCTCGCGGATGAGACCGAGATCAACGCCTTCGTGGTCGACGTGAAGGATGACACTGGCTGCCTGCTCTACCCGTCGGCGGTACCGACGGCCGAGCAGATCGGCGCGAACCGGTGCGTGCGAGCGAAGGACGCGAAGGCTCGGCTCGATACACTCGCCGCTCACGGCATCTATCCCATCGCGCGCATCGTGGTGGCGAAGGATCCGCTCCTCGCGGAACGCAAGGGCGCGTGGTCGGTCAAGGACCGCGACACGGGCGGCCTGTGGCGCGACCGGATCAACATCGCATGGGTGGACGCCTACAACGACTCCGTCTGGATCTATTCCGCCCAACTGGCGCAGGAAGCCGCGCAGATGGGCTTCCGGGAGGTGCAGTTCGACTATGTGCGCTTCCCCGACGAGCCGCGGGAGCGGATGGCAACGGCAATTTTCCCGGCGCACCGGTCGGGGCAGACCCAGCGCGAGGCGGTGCGCGAGCACGTGGCGCTGCTGAAGGACCGGCTGAGGCCGTTCGGGGTTCCCGTCACGTTCGACATCTTCGGGCTCACCGCTTCGGTGACGACCGGTGATCTCGGCATCGGGCAGGTGTGGGAAGACTTCGTGAGCGTGGCCGACGTGGTGCTGCCGATGGTGTACCCGAGCCACTACTACCGGGGCGCCTTCGGGTACGCGTGGCCCAACGGACAGCCGTACCACATAGTGCACAGCGCCCTCACGGACGCGCTGCAGCGCTCGCGGCCGCTCCCCGGCTCAGCGGAAATCCGGCCGTTCCTGCAGGCGTTTACGCTCGGGCGGCGGCTGCCCCGCTACACCCCGTTCGAGATCCGCGAGCAGATCCGCGCCGTAGAGGACCTGGGAATCACTTCCTGGGTGCTCTGGAACCCGCGCAGCGTGTACCAGCGCGGTTCGCTGCGGCCGAAGCACGGGACCGAATCCGCGGCGGGACAGACCGTCTCGAGCCGCGGCGGCCGCTAGCGGCCCTCAGGCCGAGGGCTCGGCGAGCGCCATACCGGGCTGCCACTCGGTGATGTAGCCCGCGATGGCCGACGCGGCGACCGTGTACGGATTGGCGAGGTAGAGCTGGCCGGGTCCCGAGCGACCCGGAAAGTTGCGGTTGATCGCGCTGATGGTCACTTCGGCGCCGGTCTTCGAGACCCCGGGCCCCGCGTTGATGCACGCACCGCAGGACGGCTCGAGGAACGTAGCGCCCACGTTCCGAAACAGCTCGAGGTATCCCCGCTCCTCGCAGTACCGCTTCACGTCCTGCGACCCGCACTGAATGTAGAAGCGCACCCACGGCGCGACGCGCTCTCCCCGCTCCGCCGCCGCCGCCAGCACGCGCGCGTACATGTCCATGTCTTCCTTCTTTCCCGCGGTGCAGGACCCGGCGTACGCGATGTCCACCCGCACCCGCTCTGCGCCCTCCGCGATGGCGCGCCCGTTGCCGGGATCGCCCGGGAGGGCGATCAGCGGCCGGATCGCGCCGGCGTCGATTTCGATCACCTCGCAGTACTCGGCGCCCGGGTCGCTTGCGAGACCCCGACACAGCCGCTCCGCCGCCTCCCGCGTCATGCCGCGATACTCCATCAGGTAGGCGACGGTCTTCCGGTCGGGAGCGACGTAGCCCGTGAAGCCGCCGACTTCGGCCGTCATGTTGGTCATCGTGGCGCGCTCGTCCACCGACAGCGACTCGACAGCATCGCCACAGTATTCCACCAGCTTCCCGATCGCCTGGCCGCTCTTCACGTACGGGTGGCGCAGAATCTCGAGCATGTAGTCCTTCGCCGTCACGTTGGTGGGCTTCTCGCCGCGCACCACGACTCTCACCGTCTCGGGCACCGTGAGCCGCACGTCCTTGGTGATCCAGGAATTGAAGATCGCCGTCGTGCCGACCCCGAAGGCGACGCACCCCACGGCGCCGGCATGCGGGGTGTGGGAGTCGCTGCCGATGATCACCATCCCCGGCTCGGCGTGTCCTTCGAGGATCTTGGAGTGACAGATCGCCTCGGACCCGTGATGGCCCAGCCGCAGCTCGCCGTACAGCCGGATCCCCTGCTTCTGCGCGAACGCGCGTTGCTTTTTCTCGAGCTCGAGCGCCACGTCCAGCAGGCCCTCCTTAACGCGCTCGGGCGTCATGGCTTCGCCGAGGAAGGTGAGGTGATCGCGGAACATCAGGATCGAGCCGGAGTCGTGCACCTTCTCGTCCTGCCCCACCAGCTGCTCGAAAAAGATCGCCGCCATAGGCGTGACGTACTCGTGGCTGAAGCGGACGTCGGTCACGACGAACCCTTCGTCCCCCGGCTTGACCGCCGGGACGCCGATCTTGCCCCTGGCCGGATCCACCACCCAGTGCCGGGCGATGATCTTTTCGCCGAGCGTCATGGGGCGAGGCGGGGTGACAGGGGGTGAGAGCACGACTTTCCCCTGGAGCCGGGCAACGTTGAAGTTGAACAGCCCCCCGTGCTCGATGATCCCGCGAGTGATCTCGCCTTCGCCCGCCGTGAACGCGCTCAGGGGAATGGCCTCGCCACGCCGCACTTTGTCGATGATCGAGAAGTCCGTCGTGGTCAGGACGCCCAGGTTCTGACAGTTCTCCCGGTAGATGCGCTCGATGTTCTCCGCGACCACCAGCTTGATCCCGGCGCACATCTCGGCGTACGGCGACTGCTCGCGCGAAGAGCCCTTGCCCCTGCGCTTGCCGCTCACCGAAGCCACGAAGCCGCCGCGCTTAACCGAGCCGCGGGTGATAGGAAACTCGTCGCCGCACTTGAGTCCCAGGTAGGGAAAGTCCCCCAGGGTTTCATCGTAGTAGTAGCAGATGTAGGCGGGGGTGATTTCGTCGGTGGAGATGTTGTCGCGGAGCTTGGTGCCGGGCTGCCAATCGATGTCCTGCCCCTCGAGCTGCCGCCGCACCAGCCCCGCGTCCTCGGCAAGGAACAGGATCCGCCCGCGGAGGACCACGTGATCCGGCAGCTTCTCGACTCGACGGGAGCGCAACGCAGCTGATCGTCCTGCTCCTCACATACCTTCGTCCCTGGTGCGGGGGGCGTCCTCACGCCCAGCGGGTGGCCCGTGTGCAACGTCACCGGGCTCGAGCCACAAGGAGAGGCGATCGATTTCCTCGACGACTCCACATTCGTACTCACCAGCGAAGCCACCGCCATGGGACGTGAACTCATCCATACGGTGCGATGCCCCGGCCGACATCGAGAGGAGTGACCACACGTGTCCTTGAAATGGTCGATTGTTGTAGCACTGTTGTCGTTCGGCTGCGCCGGCGCATCAGGGCCCGGCAGCACTCCGGTGACCCTCGCTGCTCCCCTTCCGGCCGTCAGTACGGCCGCGATGGACGCGCACCTGAAATACTTGGCGGATGACCTGCTGGAAGGCCGCGCGCCGGCGACCCGCGGCGGCCGATTGGCTGCGACTTACATCGCGGCCCAATTCCAGGCGCTCGGCCTCGAGCCCGCGGCTCGCGACGGATCGTACTTCCAATCGGTGGCGCTCGTCGGCATGACGCCGCACCCGTCGCTCGTGTGGGGCAGAGGCGGCACGACCCGCCAGCTCACCTATCTCGACGACTTCGTTGCCTGGGCGGAGCGACCGGAGAGTCACGTCGTCGCCGATGGCGAAGTCGTGTTCGTCGGCTACGGCATCGAAGCGGCGGAGTGGCGGTGGGACGACTACAAGGACGGGGACGTTCGCGGCAAGGTGCTGCTCATGCTCGTGAACGACCCCGGGCTTCAGGACTCGACCATCTTCAACGGGCGGGCCCTGACCTACTACGGCCGTTGGACCTACAAGCTCGAAGAAGCGGCGCGCCGCGGCGCGCTGGGCGCGATCCTGGTCCACACCGCCGAGAGCGCGACGTACGGGTGGGACGTGGTGCGCGGTTCCTGGTCGGTGGAGCAGTTCAAGCTCGACCGGCCGGCCCCGCAGAGTATCGCGTTCGCCGCGTGGGTGACCCACGACGCCGCTCAGGCCGCGCTCGCCCGGGCGGGCTTCAACCTCGATTCGCTCACCCGGGTCGCGGCGCGGCGCGAGTTCCGTCCGGTGGCGACCGGAATCAACGTCGCGGTCGAGATCACGAGCGCGCTGCGTCACGTCCGCTCGGAGAACGTGGTGGCCAAGATCCCAGGAGGCGACCGTGCACTGGCCCGCCAGGCGGTGCTGTTCACAGCCCACTGGGACCACAAGGGCATCGGCCCCGTCGCGAACGGCGACTCGATTTACAACGGTGCGGAGGACAACGCGTCGGGCGTCGCGGCGATGCTCGGCGCCGCCGAGGCGCTGGCCCAGGTGCAGCCTCGCCCCCGGCGCACGTTGTTGTTCGTGGCGACCACGGCCGAGGAAAGCGGCTTACTCGGCAGTGAGGCGTACACGCGGGATCCCCTCGTCCCGCTCGAGCAGACGGCGGCAGTGATCAATCTCGATGTAGCCAACGTTCGCGGAGCGACGCGCGACATCGACGCGCTGGGCATCGAGCGCTCGACCCTCGGGGCGATGTTCAGTGCGGCCGCCAGCGCCGAATCGCTGGCCGTGGTGCACGAGCCCGACGTCCGTGGCTCGTTCTATCGGTCGGATCACTTCCCGTTTTCAAAGGCGGGCGTGCCGGCGTTGTCGATCGAGCCGGGCAGGGACTTCGTCGGTCGGCCGGCCGGCTGGGGCGCGCAGGAGGCCGCGCGCTATAACCGCGAGCGCTACCATCAACCGGGCGACGAGTACCGCGCGACGTTCAGCTACGCGGGAATGGCGCAGGAAGTGCGCGTCGCGATGCGAGTCGCCTTGGCGGTGGCGAATGCTCCGGCGCTGCCGCAGTGGCTTCCGAGCTCGGAATTCCAGCGACCAGCGGCGCGCTCACTTCCCTGAGTGCAGCATATTGCATTACCAGTAATACGCTGTAGGAAAGACACATACGACGGTTCGGGGAGTGCGACGCGCGTGCCTCTGGCCTATTGGGAGGCACACACATAAGTTTGCGCCCGCCGCTCGGCAGTCGCACTCCCCGCACTCCGGAGTGGGCACCTGGAACTCCCCGCATCGCATCGGTTGCCGCTGTCGTGGTTGCTCGAGGCGGCGAGCCCGCCGATTGTTTATCGAGCCTATGCCGAAGTCGTCCCAGAGGTCGAGCGGGACCCGGCGCGCCTCGAGGCCCTGCGCCAGGCGGTATTGCAGTACAAGCCGGCCCAGGCGATCGCGCGCAAGCAGAAGGGTACAGGGCTGTGGGGCGGGAATCTGCTCGCGCCCGCGGCGTCCAAAGCATTTGGTTGGACCGAGCCCGGCACCGTATACCAGTACCGGCGGCTCCTCGAGCTGGGGTGGCCGCCGGGGGAGCGAGTGTTTCGCAATGCCGACCGGTTCCTGTTTCAGCTGCTGTCGCGCATCGAGCCGGACGATCCCGACCGAACGGTCGCCCAGCGCGCGCTCGAGCTCCTGGTCGAGTTCCATAGGGCTGCGAAGGTGGACCCCGGGCTGGGACGTTGGGCGCGCCGCATGGGCCGCGAGGGAGCCGCCTGCGCGCTGGCACGTGGTGGGCACAGCGACGATCCGCGAGTGCGCGGCACGGCGCATACGATCGCCAGCAACATCTCCCAGTACCTGCGCAGCGAGCTCGCCCCGAACCCCTTCAAGAAGGCCCAGGGGAAGACGGTGCTCGATCCCCAGGCATTCCCCCCGACCATCTTTGCCGTTGAGATGCTCGCCTTTCTGCCTCCCGTGCAGCGGGAGCGGGCCGGCTTCATCGAGCGGCTGGGGCACTATTTCTCGTCGCCGGCGCCGCGACGGGCGTTCTTCATCCTCGCGGGCAAGAAGCTCCTGAAGCCGATGTTCGAGATCCTCGGCGACCCGCTGCGCTCGGACGCCCAAGGCCATGTCACCGACATCCCGTTCGCGCTCTATTGGATCGAGCTTCTGGCCCGGCTCGGTCTGGTGCGCCAGATTCCGAGCGCCGGCCGGGTTCTCGCGCGCCTGTTCAACGAGTGCGACGAGCGGGGGATCTGGAGCCCGAAGAGCCTGCGCGCCATGCCCAAGGCGACTAACCCCCTCACGGCGCACTACTTCCCGCTCGAGGGAGCCGGGAAGAGCCCGGCGCAGCGCCAGACCGACGCGACGTTCCGCTTGGGACTCATCGCCCGGTTGATGGGGCTCCCCGTCGACATCCTCTAGCAGCCCCCTTGCTGCACGCCTCTTAGCGTAGTAGTAATCGCTACTACGCTAATGCCAAGCGAGATCGATCTCACGCCTTTTGGGTTCACGGTCACCGAGTCCCAGGCGTACGCCGCGCTGCTTCGGCTCGGTCCCTCTACCGGCTACGCCGTTGCACACGCCACGCGGGTGGCGCGCGTCAACACCTATGGCGCCCTCGAGGGCCTGGTCGGCCGCACCGCCGCGCTGCGGCTCCCGGGGCGTCCGGCCCGCTATCGAGCGACGGACCCGGCGGCGCTGATCGCCCAGTTGGCTGCACAGCAGGGCGAAGCCCTCGACCGCCTCAGCCGCTCCCTGCGCGACGTGGCCAGTCCCTCCGAGCCCGACACCCGGACTGTCACGGGTGCGCGCGCCATTGCCAACATCATCATGCAGGTCGTCGCGCGGACCGAGCGACGGGCGGAGGGTGTGCTCTCGGCCGAGCTGCTTCGCCCAACGCTGCCCGCCTGGCGCCGCGCCAAGGAGCGCGCGACGCTCGAGCTGCGAGTCGCGGGTGACCCGCCCGCGGAGGCAAGTACGATCCTGAGCGGGACTGTGTCGGTGGACCTACCCACGGTCTTGCTAATCGACGACGTTCAAGCGGTACTCGTAGCTGGAAGCGGCGAGGCGGCGGCAGGCATCTGGAGTTCGCATCCGGCCGTCGCCGCCCTGGCCCGCGCTTGGATCGGCAGTCTCGCGTGAGACGTCTGCTCCTGTTCCTTGGCGCCTTCGGCGGTTGCCGAGCGCCCGCCTTGCCTGAGGCCCAACTGTTCCCCGCCGGCACCCAGCTCACCGCCCGATACGTGCGCGTCGACGGCGCGAGGATCCGCTACATCGACGCGGGGCGCGGCCCGCCGGTCGTCCTTCTCCACGGCCTCGGCGCCTCGATGTACGCATGGCGCAAGAACGTCGGAGCCATGGCCGCGGCTGGCTTTCGCGTGATTGCGTTCGACAACCGCGGCTTCGGACTTTCCGACAAGCCAGCGGTCCCTTACGACAACGCCGCCTACGCCCGCCTCGCGATCGCCCTTCTGGATTCGCTCGGTATCTCCGATGCCGTGCTCGTGGGGCATTCCATGGGCGGCGCAATCGCCGCCGAGGTCGCAATCGAGTACCCGCAACGAGTGCGGGGGCTCGTCCTGGTCGGCTCGGCCGGCCTGGGCGCCCGTGAGCCGCTCCTGTTCCGGGTGGCGCGGTGGCCCGTGCTCGGACCGGCCGTACTCGCGTTCCGCGGGCGGGGCTTCACCGCCCGCCTGCTCAAGGCCACGTACTTTGATCCGAGCAAGGTGACCGAGAGCGACGTGGATCAGTATTACGCCCCGGTTGCCCAGCCCGCCTACGGCCGAGCGCTGCGGGCTGTGCTACGACAGTTTCACTTCGACGGCCTGGAGGGACGGCTCGATAAGATCGAGGCTCCGACGGTGGTCCTTTGGGGGGAGGAAGACCGCTGGGTCCCGCTTGGACTGGGCCGGGCCCTGGCCGCCGGGATCACGCGCTCGGCGTTCGTGAGTGTGCCACACGCGGGCCACTCGGTGCAGGAGGAGGCCCCGGACGAAGTGAATCACCTGGTCATCAGGTTCCTAAAGGACGGGCTGCCGCAGGTCCCGCGCGATCTGGCGCTGGCGCTCGCTCGTTAGGACAGTATATTTCCTCAACCGTATGGTTGAGAAAATGACACTTGAAGCCTAAGCTAAGTAATTCCAGTGCATTACAAATCATCGCCGCGGCTCGCGAAGAGTTCTCCCGGCGCGGGTTTGACGGGGCGCGCGTCGAGCAGATTGCGCGGCGGGCGGGGGTCAACAAGCAGCTGCTGTTTTACTATTTCCACTCGAAGCGCGGTCTCTTCACCGCGGTACTCGCGCGCGGCGCGGCCGAGCTAGAGCGAGCCCTGGCCGACCTTCTCGTCACGCTGCTCACACAGGCCGGCCGCTCCGAGGCCCGGCCTTTCGCGCCCGCCATCAAGCGGCTGGTCGTGCTGCTGGCCGAGGGGCAGGGCCGGGGTCAGGTGCGCGACGATCTCGACCCGCACTTAGCCGCGGCCCAGGCCCTCGTGCTCATGGTGGCGTACCTCGGCCTCGAGTCGCTGATCGCGGCCAGCGCCCCGCCCCTGGGTGCGGACGAGCCGGCGCTACGCGAGCGCTGGAAGGAGGCAGCCGTGCGACTGGTGCTCGACGGTGTAGCGGCGCACTAGCGAGCGGTCGCAGCTACCAATTGATCCAGTACGATGCCTTCACGAGGAAGGTGTTGTCCGGGTGGAGGTCGAAGAGGTCGCGGAAATTGCCGCCCATGGATCGGGATCCTTCGGTGTCCAGGGAGCGCTGGCGACCCTGTGTCCACACGACGAACAGGGTCGAGCCGGGGCGGTACTCCCACCGCAGCACCGCAGTCGAGTTGAACACTTTCTTGTTGACCCCGTCGGCAGGAGCCGCATACGGTTTGTAGCGATCGTCGAACGCTGCAGCTTTGGGATCGGCCAGCTCGCGCATATTCGAGTAGGTGCCCTTGCTGACGAACGGCTGGGCATAGAGCTGCACGGTCAGCGTGGGCGAGACCGTGTAGTCGATCCGCCCCGTGAGCGACGCCTCGTTCTGATCCAGCCGCGCGAAAGTATAGTGCGGGATCGTGTCAGTGACGGTACCGTGCGGCTGGACGTCCTTTACCCTGTGCGTGGCGCTGAGGGTTAGCGTCGTTCTGAACTGGGATGCGACCCGAAACGCGATTTGGACATTGCCGTTGAATCGCTCGGTCCGGCCCGCATCACCGCGTAAGTAGTTGAACCACACGTACGGCGTGAACGCCGGGCGCTCATCACCGTCCACCTCCGCCCAAACTGACAAGTAGGGATCCGCCCGCACCGCCGGCCCGCCGCGGGTGCAGTCGCGATCGCAGAACGTGGAGCCGAGCTGCCCGGCCGTCACGCCCCCATTCACCCACCAGCGGTTGTTCAGCTGGGCGTGCACGTTCGTGTTGGCGGCGCGCTCCACGGGCGTCCCCGCCGCCGTCCAGAATTGCCACCAATTGAAGTTCCAGAACGCGGTCTGATAGAACGAGCTGGGGTGCCGGGACTGAAACGCAAACCACGTGTTCCAACTCTGCTGGTCCGCCTGCAACAGGAAGCCGAGGTCGTTCACCTCGAACCCCTGAGAGCGGCGCTGGTAACTGGTCTCGAACCGGGTGATTCCACCCCCCACCTTGCCGAATTTGAGCTCTTCGGCGTCCCCCCAGAGCGACGTCCGCGTCGGGTCGTAGGAGACGCCGGCGCCGGGCCGTTGGTAGTAGTGCACGGGGTCGCGTTGTGTGGCGGCGATCGCTGAAGGTGTACCGGTGACCCGGCTCACGTCGAGCGATCCCGAGAGCTGGTATTTGCGGCCAGGGAACCGGTGCCGGAAGTCCAACCCCCCCGCATACGCGCTGTGGCGCAGCGAGTCCCAGGTCCACGGGTCCTGATTGCGATGCACTGCCGTGACCATGACGCCGATGCCGCTCTCGCCGCCACGCAAGTCCTGCTGCCCGCGCACCACGGCATAGTTGGTTGCCGGCTCCATGGTGCGGTCGAGCGTACCGGCCTCGCGCCCGGTGACGGCGTCCAGCAGACCCAGGGTTTGACCGCCGGGAAGACGACCGGTCAGCTTGGCAGCGCCGTAGATCGTCGTCGCCGCGGAGGAGCCGGCGCCGCCGTAATCCGCCAGCTGGGGCGACCGACCGATGCGCCGCGAGTAGAACAAACCCTCGCCCGTGTTGCAGTCGTTCACGGCGCTGCAATTCACGTCGAACCGAAAGATCCCCGCGCCCTGAACGAAGAATGGCCGCCGTTCCTGGAAGAATGTCTCGAAGACGCTGAGGTTCAGCACCGCCGGATCCGCTTCGACCTGTCCAAAATCGGGGTTGATGGTCGCATCGAGCGTGAGGCTCGGCGTGATCCCGTACTTCAGGTCGGCGCCGCCCGTCACCTTCTGAGAGCGGTCAAAGGCGTCGCCGGTCGCCACGGACACGTTCTTCGTCACCACGTACGGCGCGACCTCGGGCCGGCGCGGCGACGGCAGACCCTCGAGGCCGGTCAGCTCCCCCAGCTGCGACGAGACTCCCGCCTGCGAACCCCGATATACCGGCCAGCTGACCCGCTCGGAGTAACGCTGGATATCACGCCACACCGCGAAGCCGAACGTATTCGTGGCCCGGGGGACGTAGCGGAGCTGCGAGAGGGGAATCCGGAACTCGGCCGTCCAGCCGAGGGAATCGACCTGCGTGCCCACGTCCCACACCGCGTCCCAGGCGTCGTCTTCCTGGTTGTCGTTGTACATCGCGTAATCACGCTTCACGCCGGCCGGGTTCACGGCGAACTCGAAACCGGAGCGCCGGTCGTGATACGAGTCCACCATGATCTTCAGCTGATCGGTTGCCGCCCGCACGTCCCGCCGCGCGAGCAACTTGAGAATACTGTCGGGGTGGGGATCGAACGCCCGGATAAAGACGTAGAAGTAGCGGTCGTCGTAGGCGACCTTGGCTTCGGTAGCGAACCGAGGATCCCCGTCTTCTTTCG
>WNGJ01015949.1_pt1 | contig 28140 bp, 27 predicted proteins | sample 5400611 | NCBI WGS metagenome assembly WNGJ01 (sample SAMN13153375, study PRJNA577476) | soil metagenome | isolation source: 40 cm soil or saprolite under Garry oak tree replicate 1 | place: USA:California | collected 2016-06-15
CCTTGGAGGCCCTCGCAATTCACGTCGTGAATGGAATGAAGATTACCCGAACTCTTTCCCTTACGCGCAGCAAGAAGCGCCTCGCACTGGTGCAAGATGAGCACCGCTGCGTAGTGGAGGCCATTCGAGAATCCGACGTAGAACATGCACGCGAGGCCATGCGAGCGCATATTTCCAACGCCAAAAAGCGCGTGCTTGATGACAGCACGGAACCGTCCTGAAGACTATCTTTGACGAAGAATCCGTACCTTCGGCGGGCGTGCTACCTTTCCGATCAAAACGATGACCAGACCACGTAAGACGCCTGAACAGCTGAGAAGCCATCGCTGGTATGGCGTGGACGATCTGCGTTCTTTTGGCCATCGCTCACGAACGGCACAGATGGGCTACACGGCGTCCGATTATATGGGCAAGCCGGTGATTGCCATCGTCAACACCTGGAGCGAGATTAATCCTTGTCACTCGCACTTTAAAGAACGCGCCGAGGAAGTAAAGCGAGGCATCTGGCAGGCTGGCGGGTTTCCGGTCGAGATGCCTGTGATGACACTCTCCGAGCCCTTCCAAAAACCGACGACGATGTTGTACCGAAACTTCCTAGCCATGGAGGTGGAGGAAGTTTTGCGTTCCTATCCTTTCGATGGCGCTGTGCTGATGGGTGGGTGCGACAAAACAACGCCGGGGCTGCTCATGGGCGCGTTCAGCATGGACCTGCCGACGATTTACTTGCCGGCTGGACCAATGCTGCGCGGCAACTGGAACGGCCGCGTCCTCGGCAGTGGCACAGACACCTGGAAATACGCCGCGGAATTGAAGGCGGGGAAGATCACGAACATGGAATGGAAAGGCATCGAGACGGGAATCGCGCGATCCGCCGGCCATTGCATGACGATGGGTACGGCCTCGACGATGACCAGCGCGGCGGAAGCGCTCGGCCTAACGTTGCCGGGATTTTCGTCCATTCCGGCGGTGGACTCCCGCCATGCGCAGTATGCCTCGCTGACCGGTAAAAGGATCGTGGAAATGGTTTGGGAGGACCTGAAACCTTCCGACTTCCTCACCGACAAATCTTTCGACAACGCGATCACGACAGTGCTGGCTCTGGGTGGCTCGACCAATTCGATCGTCCATCTGATTGCCCTGGCGCGCCGCGCGGGGTTGACCTTGACGCTTGATCGCTTTGATGAACTGGCACGCCGCACGCCCGTACTGGCAAATATCCGCCCCGCCGGAGAATTCTTAATGGAAGATTTTTATTATGCGGGTGGGCTCTCGGCGTTGATCGCGGAACTAGAGGATCTGGTTGACACTACGCAAAGAACAGTAAACGGAATGTCCGTCGGAGAAAATATCCGCGACGCGCAGATTTATAACGATGCAGTGATTCGCCGACGTTCAAATCCGTTGGTCGAACACGATGGGCTCGCAGTGTTGCGCGGAAATCTGGCCCCCGATGGAGCAGTCATTAAACCCCCGGCAATGGAATCGCACCTTAAATTCCACACCGGCCCCGCCATCGTATTCTGCGACTACAACGACATGGCGGCGCGGATCGATGACCCAAAACTTCCGGTTACTGCCGAGTCAGTCATCGTGCTGCAAAATGCAGGGCCGGTTGGCGCGCCCGGGATGCCGGAATGGGGCCAATTACCAATTCCAGAGAAGCTCCTGAAAGCCGGAGTGCGCGACATGGTCCGTATCTCCGATGCGCGCATGAGTGGCACCAGCTACGGAGCCTGCGTGCTGCATGTGTCGCCGGAATCTTTTGTGGGGGGACCGCTCGCACTGGTGCGCGATGGCGATTTAATCGAGCTCGACGTGGCCGCCCGCAGGCTGAGTCTTCTCGTTTCGGAAGAGGAATTAGCGCGGAGGAAGGCCGCGTGGACAGCACCGAAGCCGAGATTTGCGCGCGGTTATGGCGTATTGAACCAGCTCCACGTGCTGCAAGCCGACAAAGGTTGCGATTTTGACTTTCTGGAAGAGCCGCCGCGGGAGAAAGCAGTGAGCACAGCAGACCCTGAAATCCACTAGAGAGTTGCCCGCGGACCTATTGCCAAGGATGTGCGTGCTCCTCAGGAATTATGAGGCCCTTGATTTTCTCGAAAGCCAGGCCGGGCGGGTGGCGTTCAAACTCCCTGAGCCGGATATCACCCTGGAGAGGAAACTTGTTGCGGTTTCCCACCTGATCAGGGAAGTCGGGGAGGCTCTGGAGAGCGTTGCGGAAACCCTCGCCGACGGCGTTGATGAAGAAAGCGAGTTGCGGATTACAATTCCAAAGCTTGAAGCCGTGATTCAAGAATGCGCGTCCCGTGTCCTCAGCTTTGTAGACCACGCCCATCCCGCCACCGCCAAGCTTCTCGATGACACGATAGTGCGAGATGATTTGGCCAATCATGGGCAGGCGTGAAGCCTTGGCCTGCCATGTTAGGAGCATGAAAGAGGCACGTCAACGGATCGGGCCGCTGGATTGAGTGTCGCTCACCTTGGCCGTCGATTCGAACGACCGCACGATGTTCCCGGATCGTCGGCAACCCTTACCTTGGGATTGCTTCAGGTTTGTCAATCACTCGCCCCCGGTGCGCTGGCCTGCTCCTTCCATCGTTGAACGTTCACGCCGACGATAATGAGCCACAGGGTCAGCGATATTTCTGCAATACCCGCTGGCAGCATTATGTAGAGAAAGAGATGAGTTCTAATTGCAGGTGTAATGACGTTCGCGAGAATATTGACCAGATAACCCAGCCCTCCAATCGCTAGCAGCAGGCCCAGAATACGCGGGAAGAATGTCGACCTGAAAAGACGTGCGGCTGAAAAACAACTCTGATCGCTGTTGCAGAGGAACCCACGTCCGAAAATCAATTATGGCGAGCAGATTGAATGGTTTTTGTCCCTATGATCTTTACTAAGTTATTGAAAATAAAGGTGGTGGAGGCGACGGGAGTCGAACCCGCGTCCGAAAATGTTACTGGTCAGGAGACTACATGCTTATTCCAGTTCATGCCCCAGTCATTAGGCCTTGCGGCCCAGCCCGGGACGTTCGCGGCCGACGCTCAGAACGGACAAGAAACGCAAGCCACTAGCCTGTAAGTCTCGTCCTCCTGCCCAGACGTAGCAGGGAAGACCAGCCCGCTGTATGACGTCCTGACCGCAGCCCACGGGCGAAGCCGCGGAGGACGGCAACTTAATTAATTAAGCTGCGTATGCCAGTGTTTGGTTGGCAATTATCGTTTTGCACGCGATTACGGGTGTGTGCACCCCGGCATGCCTCCTGGCCGCAAGCATCTCCGTCGAAGCCGTGACGCCCCCACTGGTGGGATGGCCAAACTTAAAGAGCTACTTCCAATCTAAGTTGGGATTGACAGGAAGTCAAACATCCTACGTCACTTCTTTAGATGCAGAAGAAGTGCTTTCAACACCTCAGGTTCTCAGGGGACTCCGCCCTGTGTGGCTCCGGTGCGAGCCGCACCGAGCATCGCTTCCAGTCTGGCTTTTGCCTCAGGCCACTCACTGTCCAGGATGCTGAAGTAGACCGAATCACGTATCCGGCCCGTCCAGGTGATCAAGTGCCTGCGCAGAGTTCCTTCTTCTTTCGCACCAATCCGCAAGATGGCATTGCGCGACTTCTGGTTTAAGGCGTCCGTCTTGAGCTCAACGCGAATGCATCGCCACACTTCGAAGGCGTGAAGAAGCATCAGGTATTTCGCTTCGGTGTTGATAGCCGTGCGTTGCCAGGCGGGCGCGATCCAGGTAGAACCGATCTCGACCCGGCGATTGACACGGTCGACGTTCATGAAGCGGGTGCTGCCGATAACCTTCTCCGAGCTGCGTTCGATTGTGGCGAAGACCACCGACTCGCCGCGTTCCTGTTCCTCAAAGGCTTTTTCGACGAGCAGCTGAAAATCGGCAACGGTTCGCATCGAATAGGGAATCCATCGGAAAATGTCTTCGAGATCGTCCTTGGCTGCTTCGAAGAAAAGCTCGGCATGGTCGTGGCGAATCGGTACCAAACGAACGACTGAACCTTCGAGAGTGAGTGGCGTTACGATATTCAATGGAGCGGCAGCAAGACTCACGTGCGTTCCCCTTGTTGGCGACGAACCATTATCTTGCATCTTGCGGCTGTCTGCGGCATCTCAACTACAACCGCAGGCCTGTAGAATGAAGTTGTTGACTCGCGATGATCTCATCCGTCCAACTCTGTGTGAGACGAAGATGTCAGGAGATCTGCCGGTGAAAGCACACTGTCTTCCCTTCGCGCAGATTCCCTACAGCACGCGGCTGTTTCTTGACTTCCTTAGCAGAGCCCCCGGTATCCAGCATTTCTATCCGCGCAGCCCTTACTTCAACGAATGGATGAAGGATGAAGCATCCGCTCTACGTTATGACTCCGCCCGTCGGGAACGGGTCAGCTCCATTCTAGAACGGCAGAATAAATCGTGGGATCCTTCTCCGCAGACTCTTGCTAATGTCGAACGGCTGCGGAAGGGAGCACTCGCGGTCGTTACAGGACAGCAGGTGGGGCTGTTCGGTGGACCCATGTTCGCCATGTACAAGGCGCTGACTACAGTAAAACTGGCGCAGGAGGCTACCACCGCGGGAATCGACACCGTTCCTGTCTTCTGGCTGGCCACGTCGGACCATGACTTGGCGGAAGTAAACCACGTGTCCCTTCCAGGGCCGGAAGGTGTGCGACGCAGGCTCAGTACGCCGAGTCACGGAGTCCCTGATGCGCCCGTGAGTGCGGTACAGATGAGCGACGAAATTCTTCCCGTAGTGGAAGAAACGGCTGCCCTCCTGGGTGATCAGACGGTCACGAACTTTCTGCGAGATTCTTACCGTCCGGGGGAGACCCTGGGCACGGCTTTCGCGCGTTTGTACGCGCATCTGTTTGCGGAGTGGGGCGTGATCCTTCTGGACGCTTCCGATGCAGAGTTGCACAGCGTTGCAGCACCTATCTATCGGGCGGCGATGGAGCGCGCGGTTGATCTGGACGCCGCGCTCCTGGAGCGGGGCCGGGTCCTCGAAGCCGCCGGCTATCACCAACAAGTGAAGGTGACCCCATCGTCGGTTCTTCTCTTTGCGCTGCGCGCCGGCTCACGCACTCCCATACATCGCAGTGCTAGCGGGCAAAGCGCGACTGCAGAATTTGTCATAGGGCATGAGGCAGGGAAAATTCCACTAGCCGAGTTGCTTGAGAGAATTGCCTCAGCCCCAGACCAGTTCAGCCCCAACGTGCTGTTGCGTCCCGTCGTGCAGGATTATCTGCTGCCAACGCTTGCATACACCGGCGGGGCTGCCGAGACCGCGTACTTTGCTCAGTCGGGAGCGGTCTACGAAATGCTGATGGGCCGGATCACTCCCATCGTGCCTCGTTTTTCTGCAACCATCGTTGAGCCCAAGCTACAGCGCCTGCTGAAGCGATATGGCGTAACTCTGCTCGACGTGTTCCGCGGGCCTGACACGCTGCGTCAGACTCTTGCAGCACGAACACTGCCGCCGGAGTTGCAAGCTGCATTCGAAGCGGCGAACCAATCTCTGGATAGATCGCTCGCTGCCATTCGCGACGCGCTGGAGAAACTAGACCCTACGCTGGCAGAAGCGGCGCAGAATGCCGGCGCCAAAATGCGCCATCAGCTCGAAGCACTACACACGAAAGCCGGGCGCGCCGAATTGCGCCAAAGTGAGTTGATCGGGCGTCACGCCGAGAGTCTGAGCGAAACGCTCTATCCCGAGAAGGGCTTGCAAGAGCGGGATATCGCCGGCGTTCATTTTATTGCCCGCTATGGGGCGGACTTGCTACAGCAAATTTACGAAATTATCCACACCGACTGCCACGATCATCAGATCTTAGAGGTATAGTCAGAGGTTTCTCTGCTGCGTTCTCTGCGCCTTAAAGATTTGTCCCAGTGTGTAGGCCAACGAGATTCGCAAGCAAAAAGCATCATCGCAGAGTTCGCGAACAACGGCCGCAGAGAAGGCGGAGCGAGCGCCCTTGAGAGGGTCCGGCTGGCAAGCACGTACAGCATTTGCAGTCAAGAATAACAAGAATCAAGTGACATCGACCGTCGCAGGAAGATTGTAGTGTGCACAACCTTAGCCCTTCAACCATATCTCCAGCGCTTCGAGCGACTCCACGCGCGGAAAACCCTGGTCGCGGTAGGCTCCGGCCACATCAAATAGAACTGCTCGCATCCCGATATTTCGTGCCCCGAGGTAATCCACCGAATACACGTCGCCCACGTACACGCTTTCTTCGGGATGAGCTTGCATCGTCCGCAGAGCCGCTTCGAAGATTGCGGGGTGCGGTTTCTCGTAGCCGACAATGCCCGAATCGGTAACGCTCTGAAAACAATCAGCGATCTTGCAACCGCCTAGTACCTCGACAATTCTGCCGTCCGAATTGGAAATCACGGAGATGCAGCAATCCCGACTGATGCGATCGAGCGACTCGCGAGTACCATGCCGGATCTGGTCCCAGTTGCCTGAGTTCTGGGTATTCTTCACCAGTGTGCTTCGCAAGTTGTCGTCCGACATGCTGGCCTCTTCCAGCAGGTAACCGTAAAAGATCCACCAGAAGCCATGGTCGACCTGACCTTCTAGGAGCAACTTGTCGAATTCTCTCTTGGTTCGCCGTTCTAAGTTCTGCCATTGATCGAGCGTGGGATGATGCTGCTCTGGTAACGGGGCCAAGATTCGCGCCCGATTGGGAAAAAGTAGCGTATTACCCACATCGAAGAAGACGACGCGTGGTTTCGGCATAGACCCATACTACTTAAGTACCCGCTGATGATGATCAGGATCAGCGCATAAAAGTTACCGAAGCCCACGCTGGCTGCCCTCAGTGGTGACCGGTCTGGGAAAAAAAGGTAATATTCGAGTCTCGTCCTGTTCTGCGAGAATCGGCATCACGGTGGGGGGCGCACGCATACTATGGCTTTCTCTTCGGCAATCACTGTGATTTCGAACTTCAGTCGTGCGACGCGCTCCGCTTTTTGGACCTATCCGGCACTACGCACGCAAGCTACGGTCATTTTCGGAGTTATGGTGGCTTTGCAACATCACAGCCGGCGAAGCGATGTTTATAACATCCTGTGGGCTGTTGTTTTTGGCTTCGCGACTTTGAACATTCTAAGTTTGACGGCAAGGCGCTTCGAGCCGACGCGACGAGGCCTCAGCTTCGGAGAAGTGATGGCCGTCGTTGTAGTTCTGCTTTCGGTTTTTCTGCTGGGATGGGAGATGCTGAACCTGTTCCATATTTTTCCCATCAAACTCCGGCGCTGAACCTGGCGAGCCCCCTGACTTCGCACAGAAGTCCGCTTTTGCGGTATGATGCGCAACAATGGCAAAGAGTGCTCCAGCCTTCGAAGTGACCTGTCCCTGCTGTAACGCCGTGCTGAAGGTTGACACCAGCACGCGGGCGGTAATCGCCCATACCGCAGCGGTTAAGCCCAAGATGTTTCAGGACATCGAGGAAGCTGCTCGCGCCATGAAAGAGCAGGATAGCCGTCGTGAATCGATCTTCCGCCAATCCGTCGAAGCCCAGAAGAACGCCTCCGATCTTCTGGAGAAGAAATTTCAGGAAGCGGTTAAGAAGGCTAAAGAATCCCCGGACACCGGCAAACCCATTCGCGATTTCGATCTGGACTGACGCGGCCGCCGAGTTATCTGACGAACTAGGCGGTGAGTCCCTAGAGGGCTGTGGAAATGATGGCGCCGCGACTGTACACTGCCACAGCATACAATCCTGCTGCATGAGCCTCCGGCCCTTACTCCTCGGTCACCGTGGCGCCCGCGCCATCAAAACAGTTCCAGAAAATACCATCCCTTCGTTCGATCTTGCTCTGACCCACGGCTGTGATGGGTTTGAATTCGACGTTCGGCTTACAGCTGATGGACAGGCGATCGTTTGTCACGATCCGGAGGTACGCGGCATCGAAGTTGCGCGTGCTAAGGCGCAACAGTTGGCGGGAATGCCCACGTTAGAAGAGGTTCTAATCCGCTACCAGGAGAGCGCGTTCCTCAACATCGAGATCAAGGTGGCGAAATTGGAGAAAATCGTACCAAAGTTGCTTCGCGACCACCCGCCTCGTTCTCATCTTTTTTGCCGCAAGTGCTATGCTCTCTGCATCTGCAGAGCGTGACGTTGCCGCTGGGTTTGATTTGCGAAACTCACGCTCAACTTGATTTCTGGCGTCCCCTGCCCGCCGATTACGTATTCCCGCATTACAAGCTCGTGCGCCCGCAGCTTATTCGGGAGATCCAACAGACGGGCGGGCAGGTCTTCGTCTGGACAGTCAACAATCCTGCCGACATGCGGCGTTTCGTTGAATGGGGTGTAGGCGGCGTCCTCTCAGATGACACGGAGTTGCTGGTCCGAACTCTCAGGCCCGGAGTTGCGGGACGCTTGGAGGAAAAGGTGCAATGATGTGGCGACTAGTCGGCGGCGGCTTGCAAAGCAGGTGTGCCGCGCAGCACTTTACGGAGAAAGCCGGAACGTTCCATCTCGAATGATTCTAAGTTGGCGCCCATCTCGTGCTCGTTCCAGCCCATGACAGCGCCAATTCGCAGGGCAGCCTCGCGGCTGCACGATTCCGACCAGCACGGGCCGAGCGCCACTGGCACGCGACGCAGAAGCACGTCGCCGAGAGTAACTGCGCACTCCGTACGGTACGCTTCCACTACCTCAGCCACAACGTGAGGTGTGTGAGGACAAATGGGTGCGCGCAATTCCGCGCTCACCATGGCCAGCCGAGCCACATCCATGGCACCCTTGCCGTGCCATTCCACCATGCTGCGCGCGGATTCTTCGCTGACCGATCCAGTCTGCGCAATCTGCACAATGGCTTGGTCGAGCAGAGGGTCGAGAGTTGTTCCGGGTCCCACAGCCAGGAGCTTAGGTTCGGGTACGGAAATTCCAATTTTCCGCGCACATTCTCGCGCCAGTGAGGCTGCTGTGGTCAACTTCCCGCCGATAACCGAGATCATGCGGGCTGCGCCATCGTCTGCGTGGTCGTGCAAGAAATGCCGGCGCGTGACCGCGGATGGACTATTGTCTGGCGTGTACGGCAGTGGTCGAACTCCCGCAAACGCGTACTTGATGTCCTGCGCCGATATTCTTGATTTCGGAAATAATTGCACCACTGCGCGCAACAGATATTCAATTTCTTCCGCAGAGGGCGTCGTCCTGCTTGGATCACCGCTGTCGGGAACTTCTGTGGTTCCCACCATTATCTGCTCGTTCCAGGGCAAGACAAAAACGGGCCGTCCATCCGTAGCCTCGCTATACAGAGCGGCATTCGGGGCAGCCGCAAACCGCGGAAGGATTATGTGCGATCCGCGCACGCCGCCCACCATGGGCTTCGCCATGCGCAATGAAGATCGCTGACAGACACGGTCCGCCCAGGGACCGGTGCAGTTGATGACCCGGCCGGCGTCTACGCGCTCATCGCGTCCGGTGATCAGGTCGCGCAAGAGCCGGCCTCTGGTGCGGCCAGGCATCACGTCGACGGCAAGCACTTCCCCGCCTCCATTGCTTCCCCCAGCCACTCCGCGACAAGGCGCTCCGGGAACTCACACTGGGCATCCTCGTAGCTGAAAAATGACCAGCGGCGTCCGGTATCCAGCGCCCGCTCTAGCCGTTTGAGCTCCATTTCCGAAGTGCCCGATGAGGATTTCTTTCCTGAGAGCCGCCGGTACAGCCACAATCCCGCACGCACTCTTAATGCGCTGCGTTGACTTTGATCGTTAAGCAAAAGCAAAAAATGGAGAGGATTCACCAAGTGAGCCCTCTCCCGCAGCAAACGCTCCCGCTCGCGCAAGGACTCCCGCACCAGACCGAGCTCGCCGTGCTCCAGATAGCGCAGGCCACCATGGATGATTCGGGTCGAGCGGCTGGTCGTGCCCGATGCGAAATCGTTCTGTTCCACCAACAGCGTGCGTTTGCCTGCTCGCGCGCACTCTCGGGCCACGGCAACGCCGTTAATACCACCGCCGATTACCGCCACATGGAAATGCTGCCCGTCTAGTGGCCCTCGAGGCTTTGTCGCCAAGGTCATGTATTTTCAGTTAGATGCGGCACCCTAAGTTACGGTTGTGGAGTGCTTCCCCAGCGTCTGCCGACACCTCTACTATTCAAGTGTGCGCCGGTGCAGCAGTTCGGAGAAGGTAACTATGGTACCGCAAATGTGGATGGCCGAATGTCGAATGCGGTGTGTTCACCTGGACGCCAGCGGAAATGGGCAAATCACCTGCGTTGGTAACCCCGGCAGACACCGGTTCGGCCAGAAACCAGGCCGAGCCGGCATCCAGTTGGATGTTTGGAGGGGCCTACGCGATTTTCCGTTCGCGTTCTTTGCTCGCAGCCCCGGTTTCGCCAAATAACACGACCATTTCCCGATTGAATGCCGGGATATCATCCGGTTTGCGACTAGTTACCAACCAGTTAGCGGTCACGACTTCTTTGTCCACCCAGGTTCCTCTGGCGTTGCAAATGTCAGTTTTGAGCGAAGGCCATGAGGTCAGCGTGCGCCCACTAGCGGCGTCGACCTCGACTAAGGTCCACGGTCCGTGGCAGATCGCCGCTACGGGCTTGCCTGCTTCAAAAAAATGCTTCGCAAAACGCACGGCGTCGGGGTTCATGCGAAGGGGGTCAGCATTCATGACTCCGCCGGGCAACAGCAGCGCGTCATACCTTGACGGATCCACAGAGTTAAGCCGGCACGTCGACGGGCCCGTCGTCGCCCCAGTCTGTGTGATTCCAGCCCTTCACCTTGCCATCGACCGGCGAGACAACTTGCGTCTGCGCTCCCGCTTCCTCGAGGGCCTGCCTCGGCTCAAGCAATTCTGATTGCTCGAATCCATTGCCACTAATATTGATTTTTCTCCTTGGGGAGTGTTAGCCATGGTGTTTCCTCCCATTTAACAGTTCACGACCCATGCTAGACCCGCTTTCCTAAGGAGGTTTAGCCGTTTGGATGCCCGCCCGGAACCATGTGGTTGTCATTCCACAGGATGGAAACGCGCCTCGGACTTGCTGTTCAGCGGCAGTTTCCAAGTGTTTCGGGGTCCATTGCCGGTTTTATGTAGGGTCATTTAAAGTGGTTGCCGGATGTCAACTACGGGAGAACGTTTCGAGCGCACGGTCGCCATCATGGAGCGCTTGCGCGCGCCAGGCGGATGTCCTTGGGATCGAGAGCAGACTTTCGATTCCATCAAGCCTTATACACTTGAGGAAACCTACGAAGTTCTCGAAGCCATCGACAATCGCGATTGGGCCGAACTGGCCGGCGAACTCGGGGACCTGCTGTTGCAAGTCGTGTTTTATTCGGAAATGGCCAAGGAGCAGGGATCGTTTTCCATCGATGACGTCCTTGATCGGCTCTCAACAAAGCTCGTGGACCGGCATCCTCACGTATTCGGCGATGTGAAAGCTGATACATCTGCGAAAGTGCTGCGAAACTGGGAAGCCCTGAAGGCGGAAGAACGAAAGAAGAAATCCGGCGCCACTGGCGACAATGTCGCGCACGATCGGGTCACGGAGTCGGCGCCGAAGGCCCATGATGACCGTCATTCGGTATTGGCAGGCGTCTCTTCGGCCATGCCCTCGCTGCTCGAAGCCTATAAGCTCAGTTCTCGTGCCGCCCAGGCTGGGTTCGACTGGCCAAACATAGACGGCCTGTTCGACAAACTGAATGAAGAGACGGAGGAATTACGCCAGCAGCTTGTGGAATATCCCGCGCCGGGACCCCGGCCGCACAGCCGAGGCATAGCAAGCTCAGGCCGTTCGAGCGTCTCGGAAGCCTTGCATCGGCGGCTCGAAGAGGAGGTCGGCGATCTGTTCTTCGTGTTGGTTAATATTGCACGTTACTTGTCGCTCGATCCTGAGTCCGCATTGCGTAGGACAAATCGGAAATTCAAACGACGGTTCCAATGGATGGAACAGCAACTCCGCCAAAGCAATCGCACTCCCGAGAAGACATCCATGGAAGAGCTTGAATCACTTTGGCAGCAAGCGAAGCAGCAGGAGAAGCAGGTGTGAGCCCTGGCCCCGTCGCGATTCGCCACTGCCACGGCTTAGACGAACTGCGCGCGTGCGTTGCGCTGCAGAAAGAAGTATGGAACTTCACCGACGCTGAGTTGATCCCGCTTCGCATGTTCGTGGTAGCGGAAAAGGTTGGGGGCCAAGTCATGGGGGCGTTTGACGGCACAGGATTGGTGGGCTTTGCGCTTTCCGTGCCCGGTACACGCTCCGGCCATATCTATTTGCACTCACACATGCTGGCGGTGCGCAAGGATCATCGGAACAGCGGCCTCGGCCGTCGCCTGAAGTTGCTCCAGCGCGAAGACGCACTAGCACGGGGAATCGAGCTGATCGAATGGACGTTTGATCCGCTGGAGATCAAGAATTCCTACCTCAACATCGAGAAGCTGGGTGCGATTGCACGGCGATACACCATCAATCAATATGGCATTACTTCTTCGCCGCTACAGGGCGGATTGCCCAGCGACCGGCTGATCGCGGAGTGGTGGTTGAAGTCAAAGCGCGTGGAAACGCTGTTGGCTACCGGCAAGAACCCACCGTTCAGCAGTGAGACATTTGTCGAAGTCCCAGCACAGATTTACGACTGGAAGGCCGCTAACGAAACCCGAAATCGCGCCCAGCAGGTCCAGGAACGCAATTGTGAGCAGTTTCTGCGGTCGTTCGAGGCGGAACTCGCTGTACTGGGCTACGAACGCGACTCGGAGGGTAACGGTAAGTTCCAGCTGGGACGCTGGGAAGAGAAGTGGTCCTATGCTTCGGAAGAGACTGCATGATTCCTAAAAGATTCGTCAGGTTTTAACCAGATGAAAGTTGAAGCTGTCACTCTGCGCGAGATCCAAATGCCGCTCGTCAATTTCTTTGAGACCAGCTTTGGCCGTACTTACAGTCGTCGTATCGTTCTGGTCACCGCCCATTGTGAGGGTGTGAATGGATGGGGCGAGTGCGTGGCGGGCGAAGACCCCTTCTACAGTAGCGAGTGGATAGACAGTGCCTGGCCTACCATGACGCGCTATCTCGCCCCTGCGGTGCTGGGTCGCGAGTTCGATTCCGCACGCGAGTGGGTTGGACTGTGTGCCAAAGTACGCGGCCATCGTATGGCCAAAGCCGGACTGGAAAATGCCCTCTGGGATGCCGAAGCAAAGCAAAAGCGGCAGCCATTGTGGAAGCTGCTCGGTGGCTCCAGGCACGAAATTGCGTGCGGAGTTTCCATCGGCATTCAGGATTCGGTCGAGCAACTATTAGACAGAATCCAGACTGAACTCGCCGCGGGTTATCGGCGGATCAAGGTGAAAGTGAAACCGGGGTGGGACCTCAATGTGCTTGAGAAGATTCGTTCTCGCTGGTCAGATATTGTATTGAGCTGCGATGCGAACTCGGCTTACACGCTCGATGAGGTCGAGCATCTGCGTAAGTTCGACCAGTTCAATCTGCTGATGATAGAGCAACCCCTTTGGGACGACGAAATTTATTACCACGCCCGCCTTCAAAGAGAGCTGCGCACTGCAATCTGCCTTGACGAGTCGATCGTTCATGCGCGTAGTGCAGCGTTTGCCATCGAGAGTGGCGCTTGCCGAATTATCAATATCAAAGTCGGGCGAGTAGGCGGGTTCACCGAAGCCAAGAAGATCCACGACATGTGCCAGTCGCAGAAAATCCCGGTGTGGTGCGGTGGGATGTTGGAGTCGGGGATCGGCCGGGCGCATAATATCGCCCTCTCAACGCTGGAGAACTTCTCGCTTCCCGGAGACGTTTCTGCTTCCAAGCGCTATTGGAGGGAAGACATTATTGATCCAGAGGTTGAAGTTTCCTCTGAAGGAATGATTAAAATCTTCGACCAGCCGGGCGTGGGCTACCAGGTGAGAGAAGATCTGATTGAGAAACTGACGGTGAAGAAAGAAACGCTGCGCGCCCCAGCCTAAGCCTCGGCCACCGCGTAAGCTGTTACGAGTTACCTTCGCTCTGCTGTTTCTGTCTTGTCGTTTTGTGCCTGTGCCGATCTGACTTCCTGGCTCTCCAGCAATTCCACCCCCTGAGCCATCGTCATGCTCTCCGGGACTCGCCAAAAATCGCTGAAACGCTCGTCAGTCTTGATATTCAGACTTTTCAGCAGAAGGATCTTCCCGGTGAAATTAAGCACCATACGGGTCACATCCCACGTCCCATCGGTAACCTCAGCCTGCTGAACCATGAAGTGGCCACCCTTGTCGAGATGCCCCAGAATGTCCCAACCGAAGGCAACCTCTTTGAATAGAGTACCGTCAATCCTGGCTATGCGATGGCATTGAGCGTCGATCAGCAATTCCCCGTGCATACCGGTCAGCACTTGTTCCACATGTGAAGGCGGAGCGTAAGTGGGGTTGGGACGAAACTTCAATCGCAACAGTTTATCGCCGATCCTACCCACGTCGTCGGTTCCGTCTTGAGTCCCATCATACTCGTAGAGAAAAGCATCGGGCAAAGCCCTGACGATGCGCAGCGTATGTTCGGTGTCTTCTTTCTCTTGTTTTTGTCTACGGTGGAGTTGGTCGGGATCCTGGATCTGACGCTGAAGCCGGCTCTTTTCCGCCTGCATTTGCTCAGCGGAGGCGGGCTGGTCATTGTACGCGACCACCATGCCGAGCATTGCATCGCGTGTCTCCACGTATATTTTGGTTTGCGAACCGTGACCCGTTTCTCTGCGGGAACGAAAACGATGCTTGACCGACGCGCGTTCGGCAGCGGCCACTTCCTGTGCGACTGTCAAACGCACTAGTTCCGCTGGCGGAAGGTTCTCTGGAGTATTTGCCGGCATCCCGAACAACGGATTCGCCGCGGCCAGGATAACAGAGGCGACCAGGGTACCAGCGGTGCATAGCGGGAAATTGGGATTTTGCCGTCTCATCTGGTTCTCTTTCGCATGTCTCATGCGATTCTTTGGATGCCAGTTTTCGCAATCAGAGTTTACTATTGGCGTCCGACCTTTTCTCTACAGTTCATCCGGTACACTGTTGCACCAACACGGCAGCTTGCCGCGCGCATGCGGCGTTCAGTATAGTCAAGGGAGCGGTGCGACCCTCGGGTTTGCCTCCGGAAGCTCATTTCGAACACATTTGTTTGGTATGAATCCCGCTTTGCTAGGAAAGGATTATGGCTATGCCGGTGTCTGGCGAGTTGGCACAACTTGGGAAATCGGTGGTGATCAAAGGCGAGCTCTCGGGCAGCGAGGATCTGTATGTGGATGGCCAAGTCGAAGGCAGCATCACCCTCAAGGGTAATAATCTGACGGTGGGGCCTAACGGCCAGGTTAAAGCCAACGTCGAAGCAAAAGGTGTCGTTGTGCAGGGGAAGCTCGAAGGTAATATCCACGCCAGCGACCGGGTTGAATTGCGCAAAGCTGCGAGTGTCACTGGAGATGTCACGACCCAGCGTATTTCCATCGAAAGGCCGCGCCCGCGAAATGAGCTCTTGGAAGAATGATTGGGAGTCGGTCGCGGCGTTAGGGGTCAGTGAGGCCTGGGCATTGGCATTCGGGCAGGGAACCCGGAAGTAAGGATGGCGTCTGTAGCACAGAACTTCATGAAATTGTTTCGCGGCTCATCGGGCGGATCTGAGAGCACAACTCCGGCGCAGGCCTCGCAAAAGCTCACCCGCCGTTCTAGCGGACTGGGGGAGGCTGCGCGCTCCTGGGACACCGAGCAGACCTTATGCATTCTTGATCTTGGATCAACCTCCGCAGCAAACATTCGGTTCTTTACCGAACGCGGACACAAGATTTACAGCGAGGACTTGCTCACGGCGTCCACCGAGCCCTCGCTGATTACGAAGGACGATCAGGGCAATACTGTTTTAGACAGTCGCCGGTTTCTAGCCGATAATTTGGTCTATCCGGCCGCACACTTCGACGTGGTTTTGTGCTGGAATCTTCCCGACTATCTTGACGAGAGTTTAGTTAAACCTGTCGTGGGGCGGCTGTGGTCAGTGCTCAAGCCTGGCGGCATGTTGCTCGCGTTCTTTCATACGCGCGATGCAGGACCGGACTCTCCGTGTTACCGATTTCATATCATCAGTCCCGATACACTTGAAATGCAGCGCATTGTCCTGCGCAAGGAAACTCGCCGCGGCCAAACTGGCGCCGTGCCTACCGCGGTTAGCGATGGCTTCCGTCTTCAGCGTGTGTTCAACAACCGCCACATCGAAAATCTCTTCCGCGATTTTATCTCCATAAAGTTTTTCCTTGCCCGCGACAATGTTCGTGAAGTGCTGGTCGGGCGTTAGAGCATGGGGCGGTCTCCCGCCGTTTGTTCAGGCCGGACAAGTCTGTCCGGGCTCGGTTCCTTCCACAGAATGACCGCCATGCGAAAAAGATAGTGGCGAGAGATTTCCAGTCGGGGTGCCTTCTCAGAGGGAAACGCGCACGAAAGTATTCGCCGAATCTCATCCGGAACATACGCCCGGCGCACCGATGCCAGGCCGTCGACTCGCGAAATGTACGTGCGCATTAGAGGAAAACCGGCATAGACCAAGGCAAGGTGCAAGGGATGCCGAATCAGATCATTGATCAGCACGGCGCGACGGCTGACTCGCAGCGCATCGCGTACGAAGTGTACCAACTGGGGTGGGTCAAGGTGGTGCGCAAACAAATTGCAGCTGACCAGGTCGAAGGCTGCATCGCGGAAAGGGAGGGCGAGCGCATCGGCGACTACGGCTCGCGACCGGGTAGGCAAATGTGATCGAGCGCGGTCAAGCAGCGCAAAGTCGAGCACAACACCTCGTCGCGCCAGACGCTTCGCCGTGGTCCTGGGAGCTTCCCCAAATCCGGCGGCGACCTCCAACAAAGATAGGTGCTTTGTCCCTGTCGCCGCCACTACCCGCTCCACCATCGAGTAGGTAGTAGCCACGCCGCCAAACCAACGATTCATCCGGCAAAGGTCCTGCAGGGAGGCTTGAATGTCGCGAGGAGAGCCAGCGTCGGAATCGAGAAGTTCGAGAGTGTTGGTCCGCTGCATGAAGCGCTGGATATGCAGGAATCCCTCTACTAGTCTAAATCACAACGACACTACTATACGCTCGGAGGGCTTCGCTGATTCAGACCTCTGCCAGTTCCTCTTCCAGCAACTGTTTGTTATACAGGTCTGTATAGTACCCGTTCAACGCCAGGAGTTCGTCGTGCGTGCCCAGTTCGACGATACGCCCGCCGTGCAGGACGGCGATGCGATCGGCGTTGCGCACGGTCGAGACTCGGTGGGAAATGAAGATGGTCGTGCGTCCCTGCATGACGTCGCGCAGGTGATTGAGAATTTTATCTTCGGTGTGGGTATCGACGCTGGAGAGTGCGTCATCCAAAATCAGGATCCGCGGATTCCGGATAAGCGCGCGGGCAATGGCGGCCCGCTGCTTCTGTCCTCCAGAAAGCGTGATGCCACGTTCTCCAACCATCGTGAGATATTGTTCGGGGAAACTCTCGATGTCCGCCGCAATGTTGGCGGCTGTGGCGGCCTCATGAATTTGCTGGTCTGTGGCAGAGTCCACCCCTAGCGCGATGTTTTCGCGCATGCGGTCGCTGAACAGAAATGTCTCCTGGGGCACAAAACCAATGTTCTTTCGCAACGACGCCAGTGAGTAGTCGCGGATCGGACGGCCGTCAATCAAGACCATGCCGGGCTCTGCATCGTAAATACGAGGGATAAGGTTAACCAACGTCGTCTTTCCGGAGCCCGTGGGACCAACAATCGCCAGACTGCTGCCCGGCGGAATGCGCAGATTGAGATTGTGCAGCACCGGCTTTCCGTTGTAGCTGAAGTCAAGGCCGCGGAACTCGATTTCGCCCGTTATGGGCAAGTCGCAGGCTTGAGCGGCATCCCTTATTTCGGACTGTTCCACCAGGATTTCATTGATGCGTACCATCGACGCCGTGCCCCGCTGGAAAATGTTGACTACCCAGCCCAGGGCGATCACCGGGAAGGTAAGCTGCACCATGTAAATGTTAAACGCGGCGAAACCGCCGATTTTCATATGGCCCAGTAATACTTCGCGTCCGCCAATCCACAGAACCAAAACGACCGCTACGCCGAGCATCAGTTCCAGCGTGGGCCAAAGCATGCCCATGAGCCTCACCAGCTTCAGGCTGCGCGCAATATATTCCTGGTTGGCTGTTTCAAAGGACGCAATCTCCGCCTGCTCCTGGACGTAGGCCCGGATCAACCGCGCTCCGGAAAAGTTCTCCTGCGCGCGGGCGGAAATGTCGGAAAACATCGCCTGAATTCTTTCGAAGCGCTCGTGAATGCGGCGTCCGAAATACTGAATCACTACGCTGACTACGGGGAGCGGCAGAAAAGCGTAGAAGGTCAGCTTCGGACTGATCGCCAGCATGAACGCCAGCGCGCCGGCCGTGAATACGATGGTGTTCGCTGAATACATGATGGCGGGGCCCAGCAGCATGCGCACGGCATTGAGATCATTGGTTGCCCTCGCCATGATGTCGCCGGTGCGCATGCGCTGGTAGTAAGAGTACGGAAGGCTTTCAAGATGGCGGAAGAAATCGTTGCGCAGGTCGAACTCAATGTCGCGGGAAATGCCTATGACGATCCAGCGCGTCAGGAATAAGAAAATGTTGCGGACAGCCGCTATGGACAACAGCAGCAGAGCAAAGTGCTGGAGCTTGTGAAGCGTAATTCCGGTATAGAGATCGTCAACAGCCCGGCGAATGACCTGGGGAAAAACCACCCACGCGCCGTTGTTCAGAAAAACGCAAACTGTCCCCGCCGCATAGCCCCAGCGGTATCGCTTGAGATAGGGCAGCAGCGGACGCAAGCTCTTAGGCAACATGCAGTTTTGTAGATGAGATTTTAGCAGGCGAGGGTGCAAGTTGTTGCGGGTGTTGGTCCGATGAGGGCGGTGCTCCTGGCTGAAGCGCGGGTTTGAGTCGTGGAGAGGCTTACGGGCGAGGAGGCAACTCGGATGTGGAACCTTGTCGTGCTTGCGCAGGCGTGAAGAAGTCTTTTCCGAAGACGGCCCAGGTGCTCGCCAGCAGCACTATCGCCCATGCGCCGAAAAACAGCCATGAAAGATCGAAAAGAATTGCTTCACTGAGCTGCATACTGAACCTCAGGAGAAGTTAACGGGCAAGACATGACCGGCGCGGGCTGCTGGCAGAGTAGGAGCTGAGCCCGCGCCGGTGCAATGAAAATCATGAGACTTTCGTACGGCTACTCCTCTGGCGGACCCGATGGGGCTTGGCTCATGCGCTTCTGCATGCGGGCCTCATGGCGGGCCTCAAATTCTTTCATCTTGGCCTGCTGGTCGGGCGTGAGCATTTGAAACAGTTCGGAGTGAATGCGGGTCTTTTGTACAGTCAGTTCGGTCACGGTCTGACTTTCCTGCGCCGCGACCGCGCGCACCTTGGCTTCATCATAAGCTCCTTCTTCATACTGCCGGAGCTGTTGATGAGTCTGGTGGAGCTGCTGCACCAGAGGTTTCAGAGTGGCGTGCTCCTTAGCTATAACTGCCTTCATCTGAGTCTGCTGGGCATCGCTCAAGTTGAGGTAGTCGGCGAAGAAACCCATCATATGATCGCCGAATCCAAATTCATGATGGTGCATGGCCGCAGCCTGGGTATCAGCAGACTGCGACTTGGCCACCGTAGCGGCAAATACAACAGCCATCGCGGCAACCAATAATCGAATACGTATTGATGGTTCCGCTTGGGGATCCGGGTGTTTGGGTACATTTATAGGAACACGATTCCGCGGAAAAAGGCGTAAAGAGTCGGTCAACCCCGAGTAAAGTTTTGTCAGCCACCACAGGCCAGGCTTGACAATTGTTTACCCATGCTTTGTGCCGAGTGTTGCACAATGAGGATAGGAACTAAATGGAACGCATTCTGGTCATTGACGACGACGTCGAGCTCTGCGGTCTGATTGCGGAGTATCTTCAGGCCGAGGGCTTTGGGGTCGATTGCGTACATGACGGCGAAAGCGGGCTGCAGAAGTCCAAGGAGGGCGACTATCTGCTCGCCGTGCTCGATGTCATGCTACCTGGGATTAACGGCTTCGAAGTGCTGCGTCGAGTAAGGGCAGTTTCGCGACTGCCAGTTCTCCTGCTCACAGCCCGGGGTGAAGAGGTCGATCGAATCGTTGGTCTTGAGATTGGCGCCGACGACTACCTTCCGAAACCTTTCAACCCGCGCGAACTGGTAGCCCGGATTCGTGCCATCCTACGGCGCACACACGGTGAAGGAAAATCGGCGGCTTCCTTGCCCGAGGTTCTCCGTGTCGGCGAGGTCGAACTCGACCCAGCCACCCGCACAGTGCTTCGCGATGGCAAACCCGTTGACCTGACGTCGGTGGAATTCAATCTCTTGGAAGTGCTTCTACGCGAGGCTGGACGCGTGGTCCCGCGCGAGAGGCTGGTGAATGCCGTGCTCAGCCGCAAGTTTTCCCCCTTTGACCGCAGCATTGATATGCATGTCAGCAAGGTACGCAAAAAACTGGGCGACACTGACAGTGACGAGCACATCAAAACGGTGCGAGGCGTGGGCTACATTTTTGCGCGGCCGCGTGAGGCCAAAACGGGCACACCATGAAAAGCCTGTTCCTGAAAATCTTCCTTTCGTTCTGGCTGGCCATCGCGTTGTTCGTGGTGCTCGCGATTTTAGCGGTCATGGTCTTTCGCCCGCAGCGCAATCCCACCTGGGAGTCGTTGCGCAGCACCGTCCTGGCTGACGCTATCAGTGCATACGAACACGGAGGAGAATCTAAAGTTCGGGAATACTTGGACAACCTGGACGCCACGCAGCACGTTCACGCTCATGTTTTTGATGAGCAAGGGAAGGAGATTTCAGGTCGCGCCGCTCCGGGATGGGTGCAGCACCTGGCCATGGGGATGTCGCATGCGCCGCACCAGGGTCTCCTCAGTCCGGCTCCGCGGGTTTTGACCGAGTCTCGCGCCTCTTCAGATGGTCATCATCGCTTTACGATTGCACTGGTGTTGCCGCCGGGCCCGCGTGTGTTCTTTGGCCCCCGTGGGTTTCCCGTGACTGGCTTGCTCATCCTGGTCATTTCCTCGGGATTGGTCTGCTACTTTCTGGCGTGGTATTTGACTAAGCCGGTGATTCGACTCCGTGCTGCTACGCGTCAACTTGCCGCCGGAGATCTCTCCGCCCGCACTGGCGCCCCTGCCAGTCGCCGCCGCGACGAAATCTCAGGCCTGCTACGGGATTTTGATGCGATGGCGGAGCGGCTCGAGACTCTGGTCAACGCGCAATCGCGACTACTCAAGGACATCTCCCACGAACTGCGCTCACCGCTGGCGCGTCTGAATGTCGCTCTGGGACTGGTGCGCCAACGGTCCGGTGCTGAGAGCGCTAATATGCTCGACCGCATTGAGCTCGAAGTCAGCCGTCTCAATGAACTGATCGGACGACTCCTTACTCTGGCCCGCATCGAGGATGGCCAGCAATCTGTCCCGCGCATACCGGTCTCGCTCGACGAGTTGGTGCTGAATGTGGCAGAGGACGCCGAGTTTGAAGCACAAGCCCGTCATTGCCACGTGCGTAGCGTAATTCCGCCGGGAGAGTGGCGCGTGCGGGGAGAAGCATCCTTATTGCACAGCGCCATCGAAAATGTCGTGCGCAACGCCATACGCTACACCCGCGAAGGCACGACGGTGGAGATCCATCTCGTAAGGGCCGAAACTCCTGGTGGGGCAGAGGCAGTGGTAAAGGTTACAGACTGTGGTCCTGGCGTCCCGCCCGATACCTTGGAAAAACTCTTTCAGCCTTTCTACCGCCTCGATGACGCGCGCGGCCGGCAGACCGGAGGGGTCGGTCTCGGTCTTGCTATTACCGAGCGCGCCGTACGTTTTCACGGAGGCAGAGTGGCTGCTTCCAATCGTGCCGAAGGTGGTTTGGAAGTTGAGCTTCGTTTGCCGCTTGTAGCTGTAACAGCCGCCGCCCCCGCAAAAATGGTTCAGCCAGTTCCGGCTGGACGTACTGATTAAATTCAAGCTGGAGCTTCAAATCATAAGAGTTTCCGACATCAGAGCTCGAGCCTGTATCTTTAAATTTCTTCCCGAGGCAACTTCCTGGGCCCGCATAGGTTCCAATAACTCTTCGTGGGAGTTTGCTCTTCCTGTGCTTTCCTGATACACAAATGTGAGGGATTTCACGCCTCTTTTAGGGTGCAGGAACTCGGTTTCTACCCCGCGGGCCATACTCAATCACGTAAATCATGGAGAGAAGACTAAGAATGCCGACACGGTTCGCCTGGCTACTCGCACTTCTGGTTCTGTTTTTTGTTGGCTTCTTGGTGGCCTGCGGCAGTCATTTTTCTCCTTCATCCGACGGTTTATTACTTGTTCCCAGCCTGGGTTCCGCAGTGGTCCAAACGTTCAGTTTCAATCTTAGCAGCGGGCACTCGTCTTCGATCAACAACCCGCCGCCAATTCCGGGCCCCCCTTCTCAAGGTTCGGTCGCGTCAATTATTTTCCCGGTCCAGTCCCCGTGCACCACAACCAACTCCTTGGCGACGTACAAAGTAAATTCTAACGGTACTCTCAGCGCGATCGGCACAACAACTCTCGGATCAAATCCGCCTGCGGCCTTGGCGATGGACTCGGCTGGCAAGTTCTTGTTCGTTGCTAACAGTGCGACATGCGCTCTACCTGGTACCTCGACCATGGCGGGAGCGATTTCTGTCTTCTCCATCGGTAGCAACGCCAGCCTGACGGAAGTCACAGGCTCACCATTTCCTATTCCGGCCACGCTGGGGGGGGCCCCAGCCAATCCGGTGGCGCTTGCCATCACACCCACCATCTTCCCGGCCCTGCACGCCGCGTGTTCCGGCACCGCAGCACCCACAACCGCATACCTCTACGCCGCTGACGCAGCCAACGACGCTCTTTGGGAGTTTTCCGTCGACACTTCTTCAGGAGTCTTAGGAAAGCCTCCGAATTACTCTTCGGTACCGAGTTTCGCCACCGGCTCAGTGCCTTCGGGTATTGCCGTGGACGCGTGCAACAAATTCGTTTACGCAGCCAACCAAAATTCAAACAATGTCAGTGCCTATACCATCTGCAATGGAGGTCCTGCCTCCTCGGCAGCTTGCCAGAGTTCTGATGGCAGTTTGGTTCCCGTGCCTGCTTCGCCGTTTGCTGCGGGCAACGGGCCCGATGCGGTCGCTGTCGATCCATTCGGCAACTTCGTCTATGTTTTGAATAAGCTGGCGAACACGCTTTCCGGCTATCGCATCAGCCCGGCTAGCGGCAGCTTAGGCAATGCGTCTACCGTCAGCACCGGTTCTACGCCTGTCTCGATCGCGATTCGTAGTGATGACAACTGGGTTTTTGTGACGAACTACGGTTCCGCCAACGTTTCCGAATACTCTCTCACGCCGGCCACGGGAGTGCTTTCCCCGCAGGCGCCGATCACGACGGACAATTTTCCCTTTGGAGTTGCGGTTAAGTAGAGTTGAGGTTTGCAGCAGCTTCCTCTATTACGTCGCTGGTTCACGAGAAAGTCACTAGCATCTTCGAAGGAAATTTAGAATTTCAGGATTATTGAGGGCGACTGCTAGTGTCTAGGTGGGTACCTTCAAAATCAGATATCCCCCCAACATCATGAAGACGAGATCCGGTGACCAGGCGGCGATCGCTGGCGGTAACTGGCTCAAGTCGCCCATGGCTTCGAATAGCCGCGATACGACGGTGTAGACCACGGCAATTCCTACTGCCACAGCCACGCCCGTGACGGCACCCTTTTTTCCGGAAGAAAGCGCAAAGGGCACAGCCAGAATCGCCATGACCAACGTAATAAGCGGGTAGGAAAGCTTCTTGTGCAATTGCACTCTCAGCCGAACTACATCAAATCCACTTTGCTGCAAGTCGCGAATGTAACGCCGTAGTTCCTCGTAATTCATCTCCGAGTACTGCTTCACTTCTTTCTTGAAATATGACGGCGTCTCGCTAAGGTCGGCATAAGTCGCAACCTCAAAAGAATGGTAATTGGCGATGGCAGTGCGGTGCAGGTCACGCTCCCAGCCTCGTTCATAAACCCACCGGCTCAAATTGTCCGACCAGTGTACCCTCTCCGCATGTATCCGCCGGGTGATAGTAAAGTTAACCGGGTCCAGTTGAAAGACGGTAATACGGGCGAACTGGTCTCGATCCGCATCAAAAAACTGGTAATAGTAAATGTCGTTATTCTGTCCAAAGATCCACTTGCGATCCGGGCGAAGATAGGTTTGCGCCGGCTTGCCTTTGATCTGGTTGTGCAGCGCCTCCTGCCGTTTGTTGGTATGCGGCAGATAGAATTGGTCGGCGAAGAAAAGTCCGACCGCGAGCAAGCCCGCGGCCACCACAACCGGGGTAACAATGCGATAGATGCTCATGCCGGTAGCTTTCACCGCCGTGATCTCATTGCTGCGTTGCATCAGGCCGAAGGTGATCAGCACCGCCAGCAATACCATCAGCGGTGCCACGCTATACAGCAAATAAGGGGCGACATTCAGCAGATATTCCGCCACGATGATGGCCGGCGTCTGGTTGCGCAGAATGTCCCCTAACAATTCGAAGAGAGTAAAAACCAGCACCAGCACCAGGAATGTCGCCAGAATCATGCCAAGATAGACAAAGAAGTCTCGCAACACGTAGTCGTCGAGAACGGTTGGAAAGCTAGCGCTGAACACACGCCGCCGCGTCGAAGCACGTTCAAAGGCATTTTCGCGGCGGCTTCGTCCGAAGGTAAGCCCACTGCCGTTCTGCAACGGCTGAAGGTGCTTCCAGGGGAGCCGGAAGCTGGCGAGTTCGAATGGACGTCTTTCCGCCCGCCATAGCAGGAACAAGCCACCCGCGAGACATACCAGATTCGCCAGCCATGCTCCCAATGCTGGCGATACCTTACCCTCTCGGGCAAGCGAAACTCCAATCACTGAGACAGAGTAGTAACCGAATACCAGCACGATAGTCAGCACGAATCCCGCAGACTTTCCTCCCTTCTTCGAGGACAGTCCTAACGGAACTCCCAGCAACGCCAGCATCAGACACGCTGTCGGCAGAGCAAAGCGGCGGTGAAACTCGATCAGGTACCAGCGCGCCAAGACGGGGTCAGCACGCCGTGCCTGGTTGCGCAGGGTCCAGGTGCTCATCGTACCGAGGGGTATGGGTTCGTCCGATTTGTTCTCGGTCGCTGGCAACTCGATGGGAATGTCGGTTTGGTCAAACGTTGAAATCTGATAGTTATTCGGCTGCTGAGGATCGGTCTCATGGGTCGATCCCTCCGTCAGGTGCAGGTGCAGGCGTTCTGAATTCTCGCTTACGAGGATTCCTTGCCGAGCCAGCGTGACTCGCGGATTCGCGGCATCGGAGACATCGGCCAGAAACACACCTTCCCACGCCGCGGCACCCTGTGCAGTGTGTACGTCATGCACATAGAGAACGAGCTTGGGAAATCCTTCGTAGAAGACCCTGGGCTTGACTTCAAACGAGATCTGCGAACCCTTCAGCTGGTCTTCCAGCCGTCCTAGCGCCGCCTGTGATTTCGGTGCCCAATACAGGCCGTTGGCCAGTGCGATCAGCCAAGTCCCTACCGCAAAGATGGAAACTATTCTTAGGAAACTCCACACGCCGAGGCCGCTGGCGCGCATAGCCGTGATTTCACTGTCGGCCGCGAGACGGCTCAAACCGATCAGGATCCCCACCAGGACACTCATGGGCAGGGTGTAGGTGAGCGCAAGCGGCACGGTGTAGAAGAAAATCTCCGCAACGCTGGGTAGGGGAGCGCTCGCTCGTACCACCAGTTCCAGGATGCGCCCCAAGTCACGGGTGAACAGAACGAAGGTAAAGATCGCCGCACCGATCAAGGCGTGCGAGGTCACTTCACGCAGAATGTAGCGAGTCAGAATCCGCATGCGAAACGGCGCTTTTCTGCGAGGATATCACGCTGTGAGTCGTGAGCGAGTCCGCAAAATGCCCCTCTCGACGGCGCAGCACGGTAAACGCAACCACTTACTCACGTTTCAGAAACAGCGCGCCCAGCGGAGGCAGTGTCAGCCGTAGTGAATAAGGACGGCCATGAACTGGTTCGGCATCGGCGTGCGCTCCGCCAAGATTGCCTATGCCGCTCCCACCGTATTCGCTGGCGTCGCTGTTGAGCAATTCGCGCCAGTAGCCATCCGCGGGCACGCCGACGCGGTAGCCAAGACGAGGCACAGGCGTGAAGTTGCACACAATCAGCACAGTGTCTTTGGAGAACTCGCTCTTGCGCAGCAGAGAGATGGTGCTGGTCGCGTTGTCATTGCAGTCCACCCACTCAAAGCCAGCAGGATTGTTGTCCAGCACGTGCATGGCAGGTTCGCTACGATAGAGACGGTTCAACTGCTCCATCCAGCTCCGCGCACCGCGATGGACCGGGTACTGCAAGACGTCCCAGTCCAGGCTTGAGTCGTGCGCCCATTCGCGGACTTGTCCGAACTCGCAGCCCATAAATAGCAATTTCTTGCCAGGCTGGGCGTACATGTAAGCAAATAGCAAACGCAGATTGGCGAAACGCTGCCACTCGTCGCCGGGCATCTTGCCGATCAACGATCCCTTCCCGTGGACGACTTCGTCGTGCGAGAGGGGGAGCACGAAATTCTCGTGAAAGGCATAGATCATGCGGAAAGTGAGTTCGTTATGGTGATACTTGCGATGAATGGGATCGTTCTGGAAATACTTGAGCGTGTCATGCATCCATCCCATATCCCACTTCATGCCGAAGCCGAGACCACCCAAATAGACAGGCTTTGACACCATCGGCCAGGAGGTGGACTCCTCGGCGATGGTCTGGACGTCGGGATGCTCTTTGTAGACTTCCTGATTGAAGCGGCGGAGGAAGTCGATGGCATCGAGGTTCTCGCGTCCGCCGTATTTGTTGGGAATCCATTCGCCCTGTTTGCGCGAATAATCGAGATAGAGCATGGAAGCGACCGCATCCACGCGTAGGCCGTCGATGTGATACTTATCAAGCCAGAGCATCGCGCTCGACATCAGGAAGCTGCGCACTTCGTTGCGGCCATAGTTGAAGATGTGCGTCTTCCAATCAGGATGAAAGCCCTGCCGCGAATCGGAGTGTTCGTATAGATGCGTGCCGTCGAAGTAGGCCAGACCGTGTGCGTCAGAAGGGAAGTGTGAAGGCACCCAATCGAGAATCACGCCGATGCCGTGCTGATGCAGATAGTCGACCAGGTACATGAAGTCTTGCGGCTTGCCGTAACGCGAGGTAGGCGCGAAGTATCCAGTGGTTTGGTAACCCCAGGAGCCATAGAACGGATGCTCCATCACCGGTAAAAACTCCACGTGAGTGAAGCCCGTGCGGCTGAGATATTCGGCGAGTCGAGAGGCCGTCTCGCGGTAGGTGAGCGGGCGATTATGCTCTTCGGGCACGCGCATCCACGAGCCCAGATGAACTTCATAGATGGAATGCGGCGCCCGTAGCGAGTTGCGCGCAGCCCGTTTTTCCATCCATTCGCGATCACCCCATTCGTACTCTAAGTCCCACATAACCGAGGCGGTCCGGGGTGGCTTTTCGTGCAGCAAACCAACCGGGTCGGCTTTGTCTACGCGATACCCGTGGCGTCGTGACTCGATATGAAACTTGTACAGCGCTCCTTTGGTTACGCCGGGAACAAACCCTTCCCAGATGCCCGACGACCCCCGCGGTTCGAGACGGTGTGCTTGCGGGGCCCAGTCGTTGAAGCTGCCAACGACAGAGACCTGATGAGCATTAGGCGCCCACACACTAAAACATCCCCCGGATTGGCCGCTGCTAGTGATAAGGTGTGCGCCCATCTTTTCGTAGATACGGTAATTGCTGCCCTCGTTGAAGAGGTACAGGTCCTGCTCAGAAAGCAGGAGCGAACGAGCGCTAACCACAAGTGGGGAGTCAGGCATTTTTGTCTAGTTACGCCTTCATTGGCGATAAAAGTCCAACGGATATGAGTGTACCCGAGACTAGCCGAAGTTCGTCACGAGCTCGGTAATTTCAGCGATGTTTCGCTTCCTGGTCGGAAAAGTCTGTTTGCTTGCAACGGCGGATTCTTAAAAGTCAATGTAGTGTAGACCAACCCTCTTGAAGCCACAGAGCTGGCATGACA
>WNGJ01005218.1_pt1 | contig 28128 bp, 26 predicted proteins | sample 5400611 | NCBI WGS metagenome assembly WNGJ01 (sample SAMN13153375, study PRJNA577476) | soil metagenome | isolation source: 40 cm soil or saprolite under Garry oak tree replicate 1 | place: USA:California | collected 2016-06-15
CGAAATGGCCTATCACCACATTCTCAACGACGTCGTGAATGCAGTGCCGATCGCTGTGACCTATTGAACTCTTTGTCACACCGGTCTGGTGTGGACGCGGACGCTGCACGGTAGAGTGCTGCATTTTTATCTGGCCGGCATCAACAACCAGAACTTCCTCATGCGTGACCGCGAAACCGGATCGTGGTGGCAGCAGATTACCGGCAAAGCCATTTATGGTCCGCTGCAAGGGGCCGCGCTCGAACTGGTTCCCAATGACGAATTGACTTTCGGGCAGTGGAAGCGGGAAACCGCAGGCGGGCAGGTTCTAGCTCCAGTCGCACAAGACGCCAAAGAGTATGACAGCAAGTGGGAACCGAAAGTGGCCAAACTTCCTGTGGTGATCAGCTTTCCGGGCGCCGAATTGAAATCGAGAGACGTAGTAGTGGGCCTCGAGATTGGCGGCGTGGCGCGCGCTTATCCCTGGGAAACGGTTGTCAAGCAATCACCGATCATCGACCATGTTCACGGCACGCCGGTATTGCTGGTCGTGGGGCCGGATGGAAAATCATTTCGCACGTTCGTCAGCCGGGTGGACGATAAAGACGCGGAATTCTTCTTGAAGGGCGATACAAAAGATTGGGCGCTGCTGGACTCCGCCACCGCCAGCGAGTGGAACTTTCAAGGCTGCTCCGCTTCGGGCGCGGCGCAAGGAAAATGCCTGGCGCGTATTCCCGCGCTGAAAGATTATTGGTTCGACTGGCGCAGTTATCATCCGGATACGACGATTTACAGGCACTAGACGGCACGAATCACCACACAACGGCGGGAGGGCTCTCATTGTCAGCGATTCACGCCATCTTCTGGGACGTGGGTGGAGTGCTCCTCACCAACGCCTGGGACCGGGTCCAGAGGATGAGCGCGCTGGAGCGGTTTCATCTCGATGAAGAAGAGTTTCATGACCGCCACGAGATGGTCATCTCATCTTTTGAGCGCGGAAAAATCACGTTGGACGAGTATCTCGATAGGACGGTGTTCTATCGCGCGCGGCCCTTCCCGCGAGAGGCCTTCAAAGACTTCATGTTCTCGTTGTCGCAGCCTCTGACGGATGTTCTGAACTTTGCCCGGTCGCTTGCGGAGTCGAACAGGTATTTCATGGGCACAATCAACAATGAGTCGCGAGAGCTGAATCTCTATCGCATCGAAAAGTTCGGGCTGCGCCGGATATTCCAACTCTTCGTCAGTTCCTGTTTCGTCGGCCTGCGCAAACCGGAAAGCGGAATCTATCGCCTCGCGCTGGAAATCACGCAAAGACCTGCTGATGAATGTTGCTTCGTCGACGATCGCGCCCTGAATCTGGAGATCGCCGCGAAGTTAGGCATGCACACGATCGAGATGCAGAACGTCGAGCAATTGAAGATGGACTTCGAAAAGTTAGGCGTGGGTCGTTGAGACCTTATCGGCGCTTGAGCTTTTTACGCGCTCTTTCGTGGCAGGTTGGTCTTCAATCCCTGACCGGAAGCACTGGTGGCGGTTGTAATGTCAGACTCCTGACCAGCGAGCGTCAGATCGCTGGACCAGCAATCAGCGGCCAGCTTCCACTCCCCGTTACTCTGACGCGAAAACACCCAGAGATACTTGCCACGCTCTTCGCGTCTCTTACCCGTGGCGGAGGGCACCAAAGCTTTGCAGCGGCCAGCTTCGTATGCCATGTCGCCAACCACGTCCACGCGTGTGGGTTCAACTTCAACCTCTCCTAAGCCGGTATCCAGCGCGGAAAAGAAGAATTCACGAACCGCTGCTGCGCCTCTGACCGGCGGGAGGTTAGTGCGCAGCACCAGCGCGTCAGTGATGTAGAGATCGAGCAGATCATCGAGCTGCCGGGTGTTGCAGGACAAAACCCATTCCTGGGTAAGGCGGCGCACTGCTGCCTCAGCGCGGCTCATCGACTCGCCTTTGGCTGCGGCCGTCAATCGTAGTTTGTCGGCTTCGCGGGAAATTTCGGCTGGGGGACGAGCGACCGCGCCCTCCTGTCCGGCCGGAAAATAATGGTGGTGATAGTGATGGTGATAATGGTGCGTGCCATGGAGCGCTTCTCGAGATCTGGGCCTTGGCGGGGCCGCTGCTTCCGGTTGGGCTTCCAGTGAAACTTCGTGTTTCGATTCTTCGATCTCGTCTACCGGAAGGCCGCACATGCCGCAGAACTTATTACCTTCACGGTTCTGATATCCGCAAACTGGGCAGAGGCCGCTCAGCCCATGCCCGCTAAATTCCGTTGCGGCATCTTCTGCGCTTTCCTCGACATCGGTCTCGGCAGCCAGGCGCTGAACCGCCTGCAGCGCGGCAGCAATAGAATCCTGATGTTTCGGGCGTCTCCTCTCGGGAGCCAGCCGCTTCGGCATGTCTTCGAGGTTGGCACTGCCGTCGGAAGCCATCCGCGACGGCGGAAACCCCGCCTTGTTAGGAACTTGTTTATCCTTATCCACCGTACCCGTCCACCATACCCATTCCTTGCGCCATTTTAGCCCAAACCGGGGCAGCTCAACGGCTGGAAAACTCGATTTTGCCCTCGGTCTCTGTCGGCACGCCATTGCAGGTTGCGGGACGATATCTCCAGAAGCGGACGGTTCGTAATACGTTGCGGTCGCCTGTCGGCCCAGCACTCTCCAGTATGAGTGGACTGTGCACCCGTCCATCGATCCCAATGATGAAACTGACTTTCACCCTTGTGCCGTCTTTCGCTGCGGGCAGTAGGGGGTTGGGAGTGGCCAGGGCTTCGGGCGGCTGCGTATCTTCACATCGCGAGCGCGCGTCAGCATGCAGCACATCGTCGAACTGAGAGTCACGGGCTGGGATTCTCCAGATTTTTTTCTCGTTCTCCGCCAGCGAGATCCGTCTCGCTGGCCCGGCAGAATTACTCCGTGAGCCTGCACAAATCGTAGGAACAACTAGAAGCACAACCACCGCCCAGAAGCGAGGAAGCATACCAGCGCACCCTCCATTGAAGGGGGTTCAATCTCACCCAGAACTTCTATCGGCAAGCCGAGGGCCAAGGAGGAGTGAATATATATCCCTTGTTTGTCAGTGTTTGCAACCCATGACGCGGGTTGGCAGGGCCTCGATGTGAAACTGGTTGCACGATGTGAAACAGGTTGCACCTGGATGTTGGGCACAAAAACGCCACAGCATCTCTGACAACTTGGAATCAAAAAGCGAAAGTCGCCTGCAAGTCGACGCGCCGATTCGCTGAACCGCTGGAGAATGGTCCGCCCTGAAGTGCATTCGGCAGGTCAAAGAAGGTTGAGCCCAGAATGCCGCTGGGATTCGCCAAGTTCACTTTGTTCAATACATTCCGCGCTGAAACACCAAGCGTCAAACTATACCGACGGTCGCTGGCGCTGGGCATGCCTCCCATAGCACCGCCTCCGAATAATGGACCGTGGCCATGGCCGCCGCCACCGCCGCCTGCGCGTCCGCCCTCAATGGCCCCGCCGCTGGGAGTCGCTTTGTTTGGCGCCTTGGGGCCGAATCCAAAAGTCTTGGTAAGTCGCAGGTTCAACGCGAAGTGTGCGGGACCGGTACCATAGTTGATGGGGAGAGCTCCCTCAGGGATCGACGCCAGATCCGGCCTCGCATCGAACGTCCCCAGAGGTGTGCAATAAACATTCGAAGACGGGGGCGGCACTACAGTGGAGCAGGTCGCTCGGGTCAGCAATCCAGGACGATCATTGAACACTGAATCACCGTTTAGATCGTTGGGCGAGGTGATGTTAAAGGGCGAACCTGAACTCGCCACCATGAACGGGCTGAGTCGAAACGCATAGGGAAGAGCGAACGTGCCGCCGAAGAATAGCCGGTGGCGGGTGGCGAACGACGCGCGGCCGTAGTCGCGGCTGATGTGATAAGAGTTGGAAGGAAAGCTGGAAACCCCCGAGACGTCACTGTTGGCGTAGTTGAGCGTGTAAAAACCAAACAGTTGGATCTTCGATCCCACTCGCACGTTGGTATTAACGATCAGTTGGTCCTGCTGAAAGTTGCCTTCGGAAACGTATTCGAAGATGTTTCCCGCGCTGGGATTGGGGCGCAGCTTACTGTCGGGCGTCCCCGGAACAGGCGCGTTGGCGTTGATGGTAAGCAGTTGATCGAAGCCGCGAGAGTTCAGGTAGGTGACCGACAAAGTTGCCGACTTGCTAAGTTGCCGCTCGCCGCTGACCGCCGACTGTAGAGTGTAGGGCGCACGCAGTCTGGGGCTGATCTGATAAATCGTCGGTGTGCTGACTGCGCCTGACAAACTGCACGCGCTCGGAACCGGGAAGCAAGTCGGGTTGTTGATTACATACTTCAGTTGGGTAACGCCGTTCAAGCGTTCAGCTTCGAGGATCTGTTCCGCCTGAAAGCGGTCGTAGAAGAGTCCAACCCCGCCACGCAGCACAATCTTGGGCACGGAACTCCTGCTCCCGCCGACTCCCCATGCGATGCCCAGCCGGGGCGCCCAATCGCCATGATCATGGATATCGTTCTGTGTCTCGAAGCGCAAACCGTAACTTAACGTGAGGTTCGGACGTGCACGCCAGTCATCCTGCGCGTAAAGGCCCACGTCGACGGTTTTAACCTCGGCACTCGGAATCCCTGTCGTGATGGAAAGTTGCGTTGCATATGTGGTCGCGGCTCCGCCTTGAAGCTGTTGCTGCGCGTACAAGTACGAAATCGGACAAGGAATCGGGCTGCCGCCTGGTGTGCAGTTGGCGGGAGTATCCGAGGACCGATCAAGAGACGAAAATATGAATGTGCCGTTGAAGCCGGAAGACGAACTGTTCGCGTCGCGCAGGGCACGCACACGTCCTCCGAACTTGAGGATGTGGTTGCCGTGAATCAATGAAGTGTAATTTTGCAACTCATAGTGGTCTTGATGGTCGATGATGGTGCCTTGATTGTTGCCCCCGCTAGTGAATGCGCCTAACACGTCAATTGCGGGAGCCGTACTGAGCGCGAGCTGGCCATCGCGTTCCCGCAGGTATTGGAAGCGCGTCTCATTCACGATTTTCGAGCCGAAGACCTGGGTGTCATTGATCTGCAGGGTGTGCTCGGTGGATTCCGAGTTATAGCCTTGCGCAGCCAGGTTGAACTGGCCTATGCCATCGTTGTTTTGCGTGTCCCGGTAGTATTGATAGCGAGCGGTCAACGTATTGTTTTTGCTGAGCTGGTAGTCGAGGCGCGGGCTTATGTTGGTGCGACGCCGTGGATTCGGGACAGCCTCGACGATCGTTGCCGGCTCGAAAGTAGCGGGATCGAGCGTCAGAGCATTGATCGCAGCCAGATCATTGATATTCCGTCTCTCCGCGTTGACGAAGAAAGACGCATTCTTGCTGATGGGACCGCTAAGGTTTCCGCTGAATTGTGTCGATTCGTACGGTGGCTCCGCGCCAGCGAAGGGATTCGGTGCGTTAAATGCAGAGTCATTGCCGCTCACGTAAAACTGTCCGTGAAATCTATCCGTCCCGGGCTTGGTGAAAATTTCAATCCGTCCGTATCCCAGCTTGTCGTATTCCGACGAAAAAGGATTCTGATTGATCCGGATCTCGCGAATCGAAGCCTTAGGGGGAAGTTGGCCGGCGGTGAATCCGTCAATATACATCTGTCCGCCATTCGGTCCGGCGGAAGGCCCGGCCAAGGCCTCGAGATCCGATTGCAGCTCGTCGGGGTCGTCGGGTAGAGCCTCCAGTGCCTTTCCGGAAATTACAATGGCTCCAGCGTTGTTGGAAGGATCTACATCGACGGTGGGAGTGCTATCGGATACCTGGACTTTTTGTTCCTCCACCTCAATCGTTAGGGAGACGTTCAACGTCTGAGCTCCACCCTGGGTCATCACTACGCTGTCGTTCTCGTAGGTGGTGAAGCCCTGCGCGATGACGTTTAGCGTGTATTTTCCCGGCGCTAAGCCTTTAAACTCGTAGATTCCCTGGGCGTTGGTCTCGGTCGTCACCGGCGAGCCCGCTAGCGGAGTGATCACGACATTCGCATTGGTGATCGCTGCGCCCGAAGGATCTGTCACCTGGCCGCGCAGAACAACCGGTTTATCCTGCGCACGCAAGACGCTGGTAAGTAACCAGGCAAAGCAAAAGATGACGACGAGAGGGCAGCATTTGGGGGGTTTACAGAACTTCATCCGATCATTCCACTCCGCTGACAGAATCGGCCGGCACAGTTACAACAATGGCTCAATGGAAATTGTGATCGCTGTCTATGGATTAGCGGCATCTCCGGCGGGAGCGCTTAAACTCCACGGCGTTAGCATGGCTGCCTGGCTCGCACTTGGGGCAGCCTGCAAAATGGGTTCGACGCCGCTCAACAACGTGATCACAGTTCCCCCAGAGAATGCCCTACCTTCAGTCGAAACAATCATCACGGCATCCCCTTTTTGCAGGTCCCGAAGGGAGGCGGCCGGCATTCGTCCGAGCATCTGTTGAAAGTCGGGCGCTCCTCTGGATCGGGAGCGGCCTTCCATATCGCCTTCACTCCCCGATGCACCGGGTGCCGAGCTAGCCGAGCCTCGATTGGTCTCCGTCCCCGGCGTCCCTTTGAGGCGCCGGGCGATCTGTTGGGCCGCCGGCACCGGTAATTTGCGCAACTGCGATTCCGCAGCGACCTTCACCTGCAATGGCTTTTTGGTCAGCAAGTCTTGAACGCTGAGGGTTCCGGTGCTTGCGTCAACCGAATTGATCGTACCCACGATGTTGCGAAACGTGCCGGAAACAATTTCACCTGCGGTCAATTCGCTCCCATCGTCGCTGCGATTGCCCCGCGCGCGCAACTGGTCGCCCGGCTTGATTTCTTCGAGTGTGCTCAACTTTGCATCATCAAATTTCACTGAATCCGGCGCGTAGCGGCGGATCACCGTGTCTTTCGAAGTATGGACGATTACGGTTTGGTTGCCGGTGAAGCCAGAGATGGAGATCGTGATGGTTCCGCTTGCCGGTTCCACGGCATGCACCAATCCACCTAATCCTCGCTTTTGCCAGTCTTCAAGGTCATGTTGTTGACGGGCTTCGACGTCAGAATGCTTCATCACTACAACGGAAGAAGCCGCAATCGAATTACTGGCGCTGCCCGGCTTCCCGGCAACCAGAATCCGGTCGCCAACTTGAAGATCCTCAAATTGCAAACGCGTAGCGTTTTTCAGATTTCTTTCGCCCGGCGCGACGCGCAGAATCTGAGTGGTAGGATCGACCGTGACGTTTACTTCGGGACCCGAGTCAGGCGTCAATCGGATGTTGCCACCGGTGATGGCTTTGATAGAACCGATGCGCCGCGCGATCGATCCTGCCCGTGGCTCCGCACTTCCCGGCTGTTGACCGAGTGACGTGGCGGAACCCGTCACGACTAATGCAACGGCAAAAGCGGCTGCCATTACCTTCTTCATAGCCTCTTCACTTAATTTACATGGCTTGCGGAGGGGGAAGTGATGATTTTACAAAGATTTACGCTGAGAAAGTGCTGGCCATGAATGCCCCGGCAGTGAAGAGGAGAGGGAGAGCTGAAAACGCCGCTATTCGGCAACCAGCAAGCTCTCTGCGAAAGGCCACTGCTGATCGACCCACTGCGCTTCGCAGCGGAAACCGGCATCGCGCGCCAGTTGGAAGACTTCTTCCGAGGAGTACTTGTGGCTGCTTTCAGTCCAAATAGTCTCATCTCCCTGAAATTCCACCATCAGCTCCGAAGCAGCTATGGTCACCGTCTGGCGACGCCTGGAGCGTAAATGCATTTCGACACTCCGAGCTTCGCGATTGATCCGGGCAACATGCTCGAACTGGTCAAGAGCAAAATCAGCTCCGAGTTCCCGGTTGATACGGGCCAAGACATTCAAATTGAACGCCGCGGTGACGCCAAGTTCATCGTCATATGCCGCGAGCAATTGCGCGTTCGATTTTTCCAGGTCCGTTCCGAGCAGCATTGCGTCTCCCGGCATGAGAATATGGCGCACTTCCTGCAAGAAACGCACTCCCGCTGGACGATCGAAGTTTCCGATGGTGCTGCCCAGGAAAAGGATCAGAAGATACTGTCCCCTCCGCCGGTCAGCCGCGACTTCCAGCAGTCCATCCAGATATTCACGCTCGCAACCCAAGATGCTGATCGAATCAATGTCACGCAGCTCGCGCTCGCACATCGCCAGCGCAGTAGAAGAGATTTCAATGGGATAATACCGAGTCCGCTGGCGACGGCCCAGCGCCTCGAGAATCCAGCGCGTCTTTTTGCCGCTGCCGCTGCCCAGTTCGGCCACGGCGACGGGCAGTGACAGACGGTCGACGACATCGCGAGCGTGCCGCCGCAGAAGCCGTTCATCAGCCCGCGTGAGACCATATTCAGGAAGAACGCTGATCACTTCAAAAAGCGCCGAGCCCACGTCGTCGTACAGATACTTGGAGAGCAATTCCTTTTGTCCCGGTTTAGTGAGTCCGGCACGCACATCCGCGGCAAACTCGTAGGTGGGATTGGCGGTGATCGCATGCGTCAGCATTCGTCGAACCTCCTTCGGACGGTTAGCTACTCACACAACGGAATCCGGCATAAACGTATTGGTAGTGGGGCTGGAACCAGTTGCGGAATGAGCGCCTGAGCATGCACGCCGCGGTACGAGCCGAACCACCCTTCATGACGAAGTGCTTGCCATCAAAAAAATCCGCAGAATAACCTCGATAGAACGGGAACGGCTCGAATCCGGGAAAGGGACCGAATTTTGTGGAAGTCCATTCCCATCCATTGCCCATTAAATCAGTGACGCCAAAAGCACTCTTGCCTTCGGGAAACGCATTCACGGGAGTCGGGTTCCATCCAGCAAAATCAAAATTGCCGAACTTCGCATTTGGATCTGCATCTCCCCACGGGTAGTTCCGCTCGCTGGCGTCGGCGGTACCGTACGCCGCGCGATGCCATTGCGCTTCGGTGGGTAGCCTCTTCCCTGCCCAGCGCGCGTAGGCATGGGCTTCAGCCTGGCTCACATACACCGGCCAGTCCATCGGCAGCGGCACCTCGTCGAACATCGTGCGATACAGCCAGCCGTCTCCAACCCGTGTCCAGAAAATAGGATGCAAAATGTTGTGCCCGATTTTCCAACTCCAATCGTCGGCCGTCCAAAGAGAAGGCGCGTCGTACCCGCCCGCGTGGACGAATTCCAGATACTGCTGATTGGTTACTTTGTATTGGTCAATGGAAAAAGCCGGGACGTGCGCCGGGTGGGCCTCGTACTCGTTGTCCCAACCGAAACTGTCGCTGCCGCGTTCAAGCCCCAGCGTAACCGCCCCCGCTGGGATATCAATCATCTGCGGCACTACCGGGCGACCCGCACGAATTGCAGGAACCGCTACCCGCCCTTTTCGATCGAGCGGCAATTGGTGCAGCATATAAGCCAGCGTCTCCGCATGCATGAGGCGATGCTCGATGGCTACGTTGAGCAAGGTGTTCAAAGAAAACTCGCCGGCGTTCGCCGCCGCATCGAAATCTTTGCGGGATAGGTTCTCATCCAAAGCCTGCCGAATCCGGTTCACGTAGTCCCTGACCGCAGCCACAGACGGCCAATCTGAAGGCTGATCGTTAGGCAGCCCGCCACCGACGGGATCAATCCCAAAGGCAAACAGCCGGTCGAACTCGGCATGAAAACTTTTCAGGCTCAGCGCCCGTTCGCGGAGAAGATTCCACTCGAATGTTTCCAAATGTCCGATATAGAAGACGATGCGATGACGCTCTGGAATCGGGCGCTCGTAAACAGAGTCGGCCTTCACCACCTCGAAGATTTCATCGCTGCGCCGGCGAGCATCCGCCCAACGTCTCACTAGAGCGGGGCGGGCGCTAATATCGAAATCGGACTGAAGAGTTCCCATTCGCTCCCTGACTGCAGCCGGTATAAGGTCCAGAGGCTATCATTGGACGTTGGCCTCAATGCCTTGGGTAGGCCAAGGCAGCGCTTTTGCCATGCCCAAACTTAGATTATTGTGCAGGGTTTTCGGTTCAGGAAAAATACTGTTATGCATGTATCTGTGTTTCGAGTAGACGCGTTTACCGACACCATCTTTACGGGCAACCCTGCGGCGGTCTGTCCCCTAGCCAGTTGGCCGGAGGATGAACTGCTTCAGGCCATCGCCGCAGAAAATAATCTCTCTGAAACGGCGTACCTCGTCCCCCAAGGCGACAACTTCGGGTTGCGCTGGTTCACTCCAACGTGCGAAGTGAACCTCTGCGGACATGCGACGCTCGCCTCGGGATTCGTCATCCTAAACATCCTCCACCCGGATCGAGAATCTGTCCGTTTCGAAACCCGCAGCGGCAGGTTGACTGTTTCGCGAGATGCAGAGCGGCTTGCCATGGATTTCCCTGCCCGCCCCCCGTGGGCGTGCACGGATCCGCCCGCGGAGCTGGCTGAAGGATTGCACGCGTCAGCGCAGGCGTCCGCAGTTCTCGAAATCAAAGACAACTATTTTGTGGTTTACGAATCGGAGGAAACGATTCGGCGCATCGCTCCCGATTTTGCTCTGCTGGGAAAACTTCACCCCTTCGGCGTCGCCGTTACTGCTCCGGGAAAGGACGCTGACTTCGTGTCGCGGTATTTTGCACCCAGTTACGGCATTCCCGAAGATCCCGTTACCGGCTCAACGCATTGTTCGCTGGCGCCCTATTGGGGGAAACGGCTGGGCAAAAAGGAATTGCATGCTCGCCAAGTTTCCGCACGCCGTGGTGACCTTTGGTGCGAACTCTCCGGCGAGCGAGTGATGATTAAGGGGAAAGCGGTGCTAACGCTCGAAGGATCCATGTCAGTTTGACGCATCAACCTCACAGCAACTGCTTCCTGCGCAGAAACTCCCGCGCCACTTCCTTCACGTCGCGATGTTCTCCATCCACCGCATAGTTCAGTTGCTGCATTTCCTGATCCGAGATCTTTCCGGCAAACTCGGCCAGAATGCCTGCAACTTCGGGATGCTGTTCTAGCGTCTGGCGGCGAACCACTGGCACCGCCTCATAAGGAGGAAAGTAGTGGCGATCGTCTTCGAGGACAAACAAATCGAGTGCTGGAATTAATCCGTCGGTCGTATTCCCTGCGGCCAGGTCGATCTGACCTTCATCGAGCGCCCGAGCCAACAGACCAAGATCCATAATTCGCGGAGCCTCCGCGAAATGCAAACCATAGGCGGCTACCAAGCCTTTGTACCCATCGGGCCGTTCCATGAACTCATAACCAAACCCCGCTCGCCATCGCGGCGCGTAGCCGGCAGCTTGCGACAGCGTCCTCAGGTTCAAGCGGCGTGCTTCCTCACCACGGATTTCCATCGCAAATGTATCGTTGAAGCCGAAAGCGGGTCCCAACGTGAGTCCCAGTCGCTTCTCATATTCACTCTTCACACGCTCGTAAACCTGGGTGCGGTCACTCTCCGGCTTCTGTTTCAGAATGGCGGTCAGAGCGGTGCCCGTGTATTCCGGATAAATATCGATTCGACCCGCCAGGATTCCCTGATGGCAAATGTAGGTTCCGGCGAGGTAGAACCGGCGTTCTACCTTGAGGGGAGTGTGGGCTTCAATTTCCTGCGCCATGAGCTCGCCCAAAATCAGCGACTCAGTGAAATTCTTGGAGCTGATGACGACGCGGTCAGAGTGAGAAGGCGCACATGACGACAGGGATAGGACAGCAGCGACCAGAACCGATACAAACGAATGGCCGGCTCGAAAACATCCGGCTCGCACCGTCGCGATCATCCTTGCCTCTGGGCGATTTCGGCAGATTTTCATCGTGGCCGCAGACGCTTCTCCAGCCAACCCAAACTCGTGTCGGCGAACAAGGCCAGCGCCGCCGCCGGAATCGCACCCGCCAAAATCAATTGATTGTTCACCATCGCCAGCCCTCGAAAGATGAATTCTCCCAGTCCGCCGGCGCCAATGGCTGCAGCTATCGTCGCCAGTCCCACCGAGATCACCACCGCCACCCGCACTCCCGAGAGAATCACACTCACCGCCAGCGGCAACTCCACCTGAAAAAGAAGCTGACGATCGGTGAGCCCCATGCCGCGGCCCGCTTCCACCACAGCAGGATCCACTCCCCGAATTCCCGTGTACGTATTCCGAATCAGCGGCAACAGCGCATACAAAGTCAGAGCCAGAATTGCCAGACGGTCGGCTCGCTCGCCCAGCCAGGGCAGAGGCAGCAGAAAACCAAACAGCGCCAAGCTCGGGATCGTCTGAATAATGTTGGCGCTCGCCAGCACGGGCTTATTCAATACCGGCCAGTGCGCAATCAGAACGCCCAGCGGTATGCCGATCAGCACTGCCAGCAGCGTGGATATCCCAACCAGCCAAAGATGTTCCAGCGTGAGTTCCAGCACTTGATCATGGTTCTGCACCATGAATTGAAATATGTTCATTCCGTGCCTCGATTCGCAGCCGAGTCCAGTCCTGCTTTGAAAGCCTTCACATAAGCGGCCACCCACGGATCGCCAGATCGCAAAAATTCTTGCGGAGCCAGCACCGTAACCAGCCGTCCCGCCTCCATTAAGGCGACGCGTGACCCTAACCGCAACGCTTCGCCAACATCATGCGTGACGAACACCACGGTTTTGTGCAGTCGCTGCTGCAATAGCAGGAATTCGCGCTGCAGTTCGTCTCTTGTCAGGGGATCGAGGGACCCGAAGGGCTCATCCATCAAAAGAAGCGCGGGATCGGCAGCCAAGGCACGCGCCACTCCCACTCGTTGCCGCTGCCCACCTGAAAGCTGTCGTGGATACCGCGACGCCAGCCGTGGTTCCAGCCCTACCAACTGCGACAGCTCTTGCACCCGCTCCCGAATTCGATCTTCGGCCCAGCCTTCGATCCGTGGCACTAAGCCAATATTCCGCTCCACGGTGAAGTGAGGAAACAAACCTACATCCTGGATCACGTAGCCGATGCTGCGTCGCAGAGCAATCACATCGACTCCGGCAGTCGCCGCGCCGTCCACGCGAACTTCCCCCGCGCTCGGTGACAGCAGGCGATTTACCAGCTTCAGAGTCGTCGTTTTGCCGGAGCCGCTGCGCCCCAGCAGGACGAAAGTCTCTCCGCGAAGAACCTCCAGATTGAGTCCCGACAATACCTCCTGGCCGGTAGGAGAGACATAGGAAACGTCGCGAAATTCGATTGCCACACCGTTCGTGGAAGATCTATCCATGCACGATCACTGCCCAGGCGCCGATGGTCACATCAGACCGACGGATTTTATCTGCTCAGGAATCCTCAGATTGTACGCGTGTGGCGGTGTCAGTCTTGTGCTCTTCGGTCGCAAAAAGATTGTCCAATCAGCGCCAGACCTGTGCTTTGCCTGGCTCTTCGGGCTCCGCCGGACGGCTTATTCTTGATCATGCTGGAAATCTCTACGGTGTGACAACCGTCGGTGGCGCGAATGGAAACGGCGTTGCCTTCAAACTGCACCGCTCTTACACCGGCGCAGGGATCCTGAAGCCGCTCTATGCTTTCAAAGATCCGCCTGACGGTGCACTGCCCTACGGCGGCTTGATTTTCGACAGATCAGGAAATCTCTACGGCACCGCTTACTATGGCGGAGCCCATGACGTCGGCACGGTGTACAAGCTGACCCACCGGGACGACTCGTGGACTGAGAGCGTGCTCTACAGTTTCAAAGGCACACCCGAGAACTTTTACGGTGCGACCTCGCACGGTGGGACTACGAATGATGGCACCATCTACAAGTTTACGCTGTGAGCCTGGCTACGGGTCACGATTGAATTATGGTAGGGCGGTTTGCAACGCCCACCACCGAACTTATTCGGCTGGCTTGCTCAACGCCTTAACCGAACTTATGCGCGATCGATCTATTGCACGTCTGACACTTTGCCGTTCAAGAATGTGACCTTGAGGTCCTTGTACACATAGATCTGCTTGGCGCCGAGGTTGACGATTTTTTCCGGCTTGCCGAGAGCGCCCTGCACCTCGTCCGGTGTCTGTCCTTTTTGAATGGTCTGAGGCTCGGGTTGCGGTTGCTCTTGTGCCGCCGGCTGCCCCTGGCCTGCTTGCTGACCGCCTTGTTGACCACCCTGTTGACCACCCTGTTGACCACCCTGCTGGGCACCTTGGTCCTGCTGACCTTCGTCGTTGCTAATGGAAAGAAGTTGGCCGATCGTATCTTCCACCTCACCCGCGCTCGCCTTCCCCAAGGACCCTTTGGGGAACTGGAATACCACGATCGCCTTGTTGTAGGTCGGCGGATCGGTTTTGTTACAGGTGTCACAGGCAACGATGCTCAAAGCGACAAGATCCTTGCTCACGTTGACGTCGATCTTGGACGGGTACACTTTGTCTCCCACCTGAAATAAGTGAGTGCTCTGCTCCTTCCCGAATTTCTTCATGCCGAAACCGATTCCCTTCGATAAGAAGGTGTTCGGAGAATGGACGGTTCCGCCTTCGTACTTGGTGGAGAGAACGGCCTGATCGGTGTACGGCACGCCGAGGATTCCGCCCTTTTGGATGGCCAGCAGCGTACCTTGCTCGACTATGGAGTAGCCGCTGGTATCTGACCCCATCTTCGCCACCTTATATTGTGCGGCCAGTTGCTCCTGCAATGTGGGCCCCTGCGCTCGCGACGCCGACCACGCAACCAGCGTTGTAAGGATGAGTGCCAGTCCCGGAATACCAGTCTTCAATCTTTCCCACATCATGACAGCCTCCTGCAGTTTCTCGTATGCGTGCCTCAATTCCTGCGTGCCACAATTCCAGATGTGCCGAGAAAATTCGCGAGAAAGGGAGAATCCGTCAAACCGACGCTCCCTTCCCACTCCTGTTCTCTTAATTACTGACCCCCGCCGGAATCAGACGCGGCCTCTTGCTTGACTTCGGACTCCGTCTGGTCGGCAGCGGATTGCTGTTCCTGCAGAGCCTTCTGCGCAGTCTTATCCGCTGGAGGGGGCGGAACGTCTCCCGCCACCGTGCTGGTATCGGGGGCTTTCGGCAGGCCGCCGGTACCCTGCTTCTTAGCGAGTTCTCCCATCCCGCTGGTGAGCTGCGAGAGGAAATGGTTGTGCATCTCCTGCAGATCATCCAGCGAAACCGGCGCTTCCTTGCCCACTGCACAGTCCGACTGTTTGCTGGCTTACTTTCGGCCGCCTGCTGCCCACCCGATGAACCGGTCTTCCCCGCCTCGGCTTGCTGGGCAGCCAATTGGGCTTTTACTTCATCCGCCAGTGCCTTCTTAACTTCTGGACTGAGCTTCGCCGTCTCCGACCCGGACGCGGCCGCCATAGGAAGCAAGCTGGCCACTAGCGTCCCGTCCGCTGCGTTAGGATATGGCATGGCATTGGCTTGCGCTTCGTAAGCCGCCTGCAGACTCGCGGCAATCACGAAATCAGTGAGCCAGAAGGCCGCGGAAGGATACACCGGATACGGCTCGTAGTAGGCGCCATAGTATCCGTACCACGGCGCTCCGCCCCATCCCCAGCCGTAGGCCACTGGAGCGGGCCACGGATTATACGCCCATCCATAATATGCAGGGTGGTAGTAGTACGGGGGATAGTAGCCGTAGTAGCAGCAGTAGCCTCCGTATCCGTACGAACGATAAACGCCTGTGTAGCTCACGTTATTGACCACGTACGTGCGCTGCACGTAGGTGCGGCCACCACGCTCGAAGTATGGACGCTGCACATATCCGCCACGCTTTCCAACGGTCACGACCCGCGCACCGTTGCGCGTGCTCACGATCCTGCGGCCGCCGTGAACTCCGTGTTCAATGTGCATCCCGTTACGATCGATGGAACGGACTTGGCCATTGGGACGGATGTGCGCCGAGCCCCCTCCCTTCAGCGCTACCTGTTTCCCCGGGGGCGTATGCGGACCTCTGGTGTTCGCGCCAGCCGGCCCTTTCCCGGCAGGACCCTTGGCATTCGTACCAGCTGGACCTTTCCCGGCGGGACCCTTGGCATTCGCACCAGCTGGACCTTTCCCGGCGGGACCTCCTCTCGCGTTCGCACCGGCGGCGGGCCCCTTAGCGTTGGACCCATTGTTCGGACCTCTACCGGCAGGCCCTTTAGCATTCGCGCCATTGCTCGGACCTCTGGCTGTTCCCGCAGGGCCTCTGGCGTTCGGACCGCCGGCCCCGGGCGTTGAACCGCGCTGGCCACCGGGTGCCGAACCATGTTGTGCGCCAGGCGCCGCGGAATGCGAGGGTGGGGACTGCTTAGGGGGGCTGGCATGCTGCTGCGGAGCTGCCGGCTTGGGCGCGGCTTCCTTCGAATTCGGCTTCTGTCCCCAGGCAAATATCGGAACCGCAATCACAATTGAAAGCAAAATTGACTTTCGCAGGACACTTTCGCTAATCACCCGAAATCTCATCACTGCCTCCCGACAATCAGAACTGTTCTTCGTGACATCACCCGCACCAACGTTACAAGCTCCGTAACGTCCAGCTACGAACCCCACCCTTTGGGCGCATGTGAGCGAGACTTTTTCAGACCGACGCAAGCCACATCTCCAGCGCCCGGCAGGCATCCCAACGATGTCTGCCCCAACCTGCTATGACGAACTCATCGATTCCAGAAGAACTCAAGGCAAGGCCAGCCCAGCCTTAAGACTGGACGCGGGTTACAAAACCTCAAGCTCTACACTTGGTAAAAGGGGATGATTCCGGTCCGTTACGTTCCTTAAACTTTCTGGGAGCGACGGAATCTTGCTCCCGGAAGACGAACAAGTCAAGAAAAATCCCACAACTTGCCCGCAGTTCACGCGGCGGGCAGATCTAGGTGCCTAAGTTCTATAGGGTGCGTGACGCCAATTTCGGGGGAATCTGTTCATGTACTTCCCTTCGCTTCTCTTTGCTCACATCATCTGAGAAGGCAAATCTTTTGCGGAGTCTTGAGAGTTAAGCGAATCGTGGGCGGCACGGCGCCGTTGCGCCCTCACACCGATGCCCCAGCGAGATAGCGCGCGAAACTGCGCAAAATGGGGACGAGGAGATCATTGATGATTGTGGAACGACGCAGCTGCCTGCGGCATAAGGTTCACGGTCCCGCCTTTGCCAGCTTCGATGGTGTCACGGGCGGCGTGATCCTTGATCTCAGCGAGCAAGGGCTGTCCATGCAAACCGATGTACCCGCAGTGCCCGATCGGCGGGTCCATCTACGCCTCGACCTGCCCGGTTCCGCTGCATCCCTGGAGACCACGGGCTATATCGCATGGGCAGATGCTCTCGGCCGTGCCGGGGTGCGATTCTCCGAATTGCCCGAGGACGCGCGCCAGCGGCTTGATGAGTGGCTGACGCTCAATGACGCTGCGCCCAGCCGCACGGCGCCGAAACTCATCCTTGACAGATCACCCTGGCTCGCCGTCGGAAGCAACTCTTCAGGAAGCGGAACTCGTGAGCCTCGATCCATAAGTTTGAAACCGGAACTTGGCGCCTCGGCGACGATCGATCAACCCGCTGCCTCGAACACAATCCAGTATGAGTTCAACTCGCTGGGCTCAGATTTGAATGCTGCGCTGCGGACAATCAGCGAACGCGCGCGTTCGCTCATCCGCGGCACTGGCGCCGCGATCGCGCTCGTCGACAACGGACCCATGATGTGCCGGGCCATCGTCGGCAGCGGCGGGCCACCACTGGGCACGCGGGTGAACGTCGATTCGGGCTTGTCCGGCGAGTGCATTCGTACCGGAAAACCCTTGCGCTGCGATGACTCCGAAACCGACTCCCGAGCTGACGCGGAGGCTTGCCGCCGGCTTGGTGTCCGATCGATCTTGGCCGCGCCCATTCGGTACGAACGCGAGAGCGTCGGATTGATGGAAGTTTTCTCCTCGCAGTCTTTTGCATTTGACGAGGGCGATCTGGCGGTGCTTGAGCGCTTGGCTCAGACCGTACTGCTAACACTGAGTCAGACGGAAATGCTGAAGCGCAGCTAATATTCAGACTTGTTTGCTGCGGCACTCGTGTCGATTCCGCAATTTTTCCTGAACCAGCACGCAAAACTATTTTCCGGGTGGTCTCCTGTGCAGTCGCGTATAATTATCACATCCTTAACCTTGAAGACACATCGCAATCCCACTACGCCTTCGCGATTGAGAAAATTCGTTTTTCAGAACTCATCGCGCAGCTTCGAAAAATAGGTTCTTAATTTTATGGGACGCTAAGGCATCCAATTGCCTCGATCCTGAAGTGGATGACAGACCGAGTGAGGAGATAAGCGATGTCACGGTTAAATGGTGACAAGTCGAGGTTCAACCGGCTGCGCAAACAGAAGCTCGGCCGCCGAAAGCGAACCCGAGCACTGGTTCTGGCAAGGGTAGCGTCCAGCGGTCAAACGAATCCAGGCAGCAAGCCGGAAGCCAACGCAACCCGGCGCAAAGGTCCGGAATGACTTCAGCCCATGCTGGTTGCGACAGTTCGGGGAATCCGGCCGCCGCCGTGAGGCCTGCCGGAACACTTTGATCAGATAGGCTAGAATAGATGTGAATCTTGCAAAGCGAGGAAGAGTATGAAGAAGCTTTTTGTGGGCAACATCCCTCACACCACCACTGAGTCAGAGCTGCGGACGTTGTTTGAACCGCACGGCGCCATCCAGCAGGTAAGCATCGTTACCGAACGCGATACGGGTCGCTCGCGAGGATTTGCTTTTGTCGAAATGACCGACTCCGGCGAAGCTGAAAAGGCAATTGCTGCGCTGAACGGTACTGAACTTGGCGGCCGCGCTCTCAACATCAATGAAGCCCGCCCCAAGACAGACAAAGGCGGCTTCCGTGGTGGACGTCCAGGCGGCGGTGGTCGTTCCGGCGGTGGGGGTGGTGGACGCGATGACTATCAAGGTCACGCACGCCAGCCACGGGAACCTCGCTGGTAGGTCGGATTTTATTGTGCAAAGCCCCGGTCGCGGGGTGCCAAGGTGGAACATATATAGACATTTATTAGGAGGCGCCTATGCCAGGCCGAGGTCGATCGAGCTTCAACAAACGCCAAAAAGAGCGTTCGCGTCAGGACAATCAGCGCGAAAAGCTGGAACGCAAAGCACAGCGAAAACTGGAAAAGCAGACGACCCCCTCGGAAGACGCCGCCGATTCTTCGCCAGATTTCTCGGCAGTCGCCGAACAGTGGGCTCTTCCCGGCTCCAGTCCTGACTCGAGCACTGACGAATAGCATTCTTGGGCATCTGCCCCCGGCGTCGTACTCCCTCTCGATAGCAAGCGCGATCCGAGTTCAATGAGTATCAAGTGGTGGTGGCACAATGACTCACCACCACATGGCCGTGCCTAATAATCTCAATTTGGAAGCTGCCTGGAGCTATCACAACGCTACCAGGCACTCCTACGCCAGCATCCGCTCTCATCAGCATTTCCTGGACTTTGCCAACCAGCCGATACCCTTCAAGATTTATCCCACGCTGGAGCTTTCCCGCCTCCCCAGCGAGGTGCGCCAAACGGGTGCGGCTGCTCTTTCTGCGATCAGCACGATCATCCGCGAGCAGACGAACGCAGCGCCGGATTTAAATGCCATCGCCCAACTCCTATACCTCTCCGCCGGCATTACCCGGCACAGGAAGTATCCCGGCGGCGAAATCTATTTTCGTGCAGCGGCCTGCACCGGAGCACTCTATGAGGTCGAGCTGTATCTGGTTTGCGGCGATCTCGCCGGCCTTCCGTCCGGTGTTTATCACTTCGCACCTGCAGAGTTTGGCTTACGCAAGCTCCGCGCCGGAGACCATCGCAAGGTTCTGGTCGAAGCCACGGCAAACGAACCTGCCATCGCTCACGCGCCGCTGACCATGGTCTGCACGGGTACCTACTGGCGCAATGCCTGGAAATATCAGGAACGCACCTATCGCCACTTCGGCTGGGACAACGGCACGCTGCTCGCCAACCTCATCGCCGTCGCCACAGCCTTCGGCCTGCCAGCCAAGATAGCGTGCGGATTTGTGGACGCTACCGTGAACCGCCTGCTGGATGTCGATACTCAGCGCGAGGTGGCTTTTTCGCTGGTGACCCTCGGCCACAGCTCCGAGCTCCCTTCGCAAACCACGCCGCCAGTCGCGACCGAAGTCTCACCTCTCGGCCTCGAAACTGTCCCGCTACCTCGTCACGAGATTGACTATCCGCTCATGCGCGAAATGCACGCTGCCTCTTCGCTGCATTCGCCGGAAGAGGTTGCCGCTTGGCGCGCTCGCGCTCCACTGGTCTCGACCGCCGCGAGAAAGCTTCCTCCGCCCACCGCTCCGGTGGTTCCGCTGGAGCCTCTATCTGACTCGGAAACACCTGCCGACTCCATCGAACAGGTGATCCTGCGCCGCGGCTCCAGCCGTAAGTTCGCCCGCACGCCAATCAGCCTTGCGCAACTTTCTACGCTGCTCGACCGAGCCACGCGCGGAGTGCCGGCCGACTTTCTCGATCCCATGGGATCTCAGCTCAACCAACTTTACGTGATTGCCCATGCCGTAGAAGATCTCGACGCCGGAGCTTATGTCTTTCACCGCGACCGTGGACTACTGGAGTGTCTGAAGAAAGGAGATTTTCGCGCCCAAGCCGGCTATCTGGGATTGGAGCAGCAGTTGCCAGCCGATGCCGCCGTGGACATCTTTTTCCTGGCGGATCTGCGACTGATTTTGCAGCACTTTGGCAATCGCGGATACCGCGCCGTCCAGCTAGAAGCCGGCATCATCGGTGGCAAACTGTATCTGGCGGCCTATGCCCAACGCTTGGGCGCCACCGGCCTCACTTTTTACGACGACGACGTGATCCAATTCTTCTCTCCCCATGCCGAAGGCAAGAGTGCTATTTTCCTGGTGGCTGTGGGCCACAGCGCCAGACAAAAACCGGCCGCTTAAGCGCGGCGCTTCGACGCCGACCCATGCCCGTGCTGCACCGTTGCCGCTGCTGCGTCGCTTCTCGGCGTCGGGCTTTTTCTGATACAAAAGGTGTTTGCACTTCAGTCAGGCCATCATCTTGTTTTTCGCTGCCGGAATTGCCGGGACGCTGAATGCAATTGCGGGTGGCGGAAGCTTCATCTCCTTTCCGGCACTATTATTCATGCGGGTTCCGGCGGTAGAGGCCAACGCAACCAGCACGGTTGCGCTCTGGCCGGGGTTGGCGGCCAGTACCATCGCTTACTTAAAACGGCTGAACGCACCGCCGCGCCTGCTGATCCCACTGCTCGTAACCAGCATTGCTGGAGGTTTTGCCGGGGCGCTGCTATTGCTCAAAACCCCGCAACGCACTTTTCTGCACCTCATTCCCTGGCTACTGCTGGGTGGCACTTTGCTGTTCACCTTCGGCAGCAGGGTCCGCGCAATAACCGGCAGGACCGCCGTCATTGATGATTTACGGGAGATATCATGGCGGGCGATCACAATAACTTCGATCGTGGAATTGCTGGTTGCAGTCTATGGTGGATATTTCGGCGCCGGCATCGGTTTCCTGACGCTGGCAATGCTAGCCGCGCTGGGGATGCGTGACATTCACGCCATGGGTGCGATCAGGACGCTGCTTGCCGCCGTGATCAACGCCGCTGCAGTAGTCACCTTCATTCTGGCTGGCGCCGTGTTGTGGTCGCGGTGCGCGGTGATGATCGCGGGTGCCCTCATCGGGGGCTGGTTCGGTGCGCACTACGTGCAGAAAGTCGATTCTGAGAAGGTCCGTGGCCTTGTGATCGCCATCGGCATCGCCATCACCGTGTACTTCTTTGTCGCTTTGCGTTAGCGCTGGAGAGCGCGAGTCCAGCCAGTCGATCGCCGACATATTCTGCACGAATGAACCGTCTCCGCTCTCCCCGACTCTCCCCGACAGCAGTCACGACCAGCACGGAGCAAATCGGGTACACTGGATAGCTCTCCTGGATAGCCTTCCCAGGGGGCCTTTTCTCTCCCCACGTTGCGGGAGATCGCTCGAGCGAACGAAGCATCATAAAGCATGAGGCTCGAATTCATAATCCAGTTTCCCAAGAGGACAAATCCGTGAGCACTTACACACTGCCTGAAACGCAAGCAGAGCAAGCCGGCGTGAGCCCCGTGAAGTACGTCTATTTTTTCGCTGATGGAAAAGCCGAAGGCAACGGCACGATGAAAAATGAGTTGGGTGGCAAGGGCGCAGGCTTGGCTGAAATGACCAATGCCGGACTGCCCGTGCCTCCCGGCTTCACCATCCAGACGGAAGCATGCCGTGAATACATGCGTAGCGGAGGCAAGGTGTCTCCGGAGGTGAATCGGCAGACCGAAGACGGACTACGCCGCCTCGAGCAACTGCAGAAGCAGAAACTGGGTTCGGGCGAGAACCCACTATTGGTCAGCGTTCGCTCGGGAGCAAAATTCTCCATGCCGGGGATGATGGACACGATTCTCAACCTCGGTCTCAACGATCAAAGCGTGGAGGCGCTGGCTCGCCGTAGCAGCAATCCGCGTTTTGCCCACGATTCTTACCGGCGTCTCATCCAGATGTTCGGCAATGTTGTGCTCGAGATACCCAAGTCCGCTTTCGACGAAGTCTTCGACGCCAAAAAGAAACAGAAGAAAACCAAGCTTGACACCGATCTCGATGCCAAAGCGCTGAAAGAAATCATCGGCGAATACAAGAAAGTCGTCAAAAACCATACCAAGCGCGACTTCCCGCAAGACCCGCACGAACAGCTCATCATGGCCCGCGACGCGGTGTTCCGTTCCTGGCAGAACGAGCGCGCCAAGCACTATCGGCGCATCAACAACATCGATGACATGCTGGGCACAGCAGTCAACGTGCAGGCGATGGTCTTCGGCAACCTGGGCGAGACCAGCGGTACGGGTGTTGGCTTCACCCGTAATCCCGCAATCGGCACCAAGGAGTTCTATGGTGAATTCCTGATGAATGCGCAGGGCGAAGATGTAGTCGCGGGCATCCGCACGCCGGTTCCGATTCTCGAACTGCAGAAGGTCATGCCGGAGGTTTACAAACAGCTGCGAGAGATTACCACTCGGCTGGAAAAACATTATCGCGACATGCAGGATTTCGAATTCACCATCCAGGATGGCAAGCTCTACATGCTGCAGACTCGCAATGGCAAGCGCACCGGCCGTGCTGCTGTACGAGTGGCCATCGAAATGGTGAATGAAGGATTGATCACCGAGGATGAAGCCATTTTCCGCGTCGATCCCAATCAACTTTATGACTTCCTAGTGCCTACGCTGGATGAGAAGACCACCAAGGTTGAAGTATTGGCCACGGGATTGCCGGCATCCCCGGGCGCGGCAGTGGGTCAGATCGTTTTCACGGCTGACGACGCGGTCGAGAAAGCCGGTCACGGACAGAAGAAAACTCCGGTAATCCTGGTGCGTGCTGAGACTACGCCCGAAGATATTCATGGCATGGAAGTCGCCGCCGGGATTCTTACTTCCCGAGGAGGCATGACTAGTCACGCGGCTGTCGTTACTCGCGGAATGGGGAAATGTTGTGTGGCGGGTGCTGGCGATATCGAAGTAAACGAAAGAGCTCGCGAGATGCGGGCGAAGGGCCAGGTGTTTCATGAGGGTGACTGGATCTCGCTCGATGGCACCACCGGCCGGGTTATCAAGGGCAAGCTGAATACGGTGGAGGCCTCTGCCGATAATGCTGACTTGCAGAAACTGATGGGCTGGGCCGAACCCTTTCGCAAAATAGGGGTGCGCGCCAATGCGGACATCCCCCGTGACGCGATACAGGCGCGCGCGTTTGGCGCCGAAGGTATCGGACTCTGCCGCACCGAGCATATGTTTTTCGCGGAGAACAGAATTCAGCACATGCGCGCCATGATCATGGCCGACAATGAAAAAGACCGTCGTGCCGCGCTGAAGAAGCTTCTGCCCATGCAGCGCAGGGACTTCGTCGGCCTGTTCCGCGCGATGGATGGCCTGCCGGTAACGATCCGTCTCCTGGATCCGCCATTGCATGAATTTGTTCCGAAGCGCGAGGAACTGATCCACGACATCGCCGTCCTCTCCCATGCTGATACCCGGCAGAAAAAATTGCTGGTTGAAAAATATCGTGACTTCGGCGCCAAAGGAGCTGGCGATCTGAAGAAGGTCCTGCCTTCGCTGCTGCGCCGGGTTGAGCAATTACACGAGTTCAACCCCATGCTTGGCCATCGCGGCTGCCGGCTCGGCATTACCTACCCCGAGATCACCGAGATGCAGGCGCGTGCCATTTTTGAGGCTGCCGTTGATGCCGAGAAGGAAGGCGTGAAGACGCACGCTGAGGTCATGATTCCGCTCGTCGCAACCGTAAAAGAAATGGAGAACCAAGGCACTATCGTCCGGCGCGTTGCCGACGAAGTTTTCAAGGAGAAGGGGAAAACCGTTCATTACCTCGTCGGCACCATGATCGAGTTGCCGCGCGCTGCGCTCGTGGCGGATGAAATCGCCAAAGCGGCGGAATTTTTCAGCTTCGGAACCAACGACCTCACCCAGACGACGTTTGGCTTCTCCCGTGACGATATCAACAGGTTCCTGCCCATCTATCTTGACGAAGGCATACTCAAGCAGGATCCTTTTCAAGTCATTGATCGCGACGGTGTGGGCGAGCTGGTTCGAATCGGAATCGAACGCGGACGCAAGACCCGTCCTCATCTCGAGGTCGGCATCTGCGGCGAGCACGGAGGCGACCCCTCCTCGGTTGAGTTCTGCCATGCCATAGGGATGGATTACGTTGCCTGTTCGCCCTTTCGGGTACTGACTGCGCGCCTGGCCGCCGCGCAGGCCGGAGCCAGCGACAAGCTCAAGACCGAGGGGGGAAGAACGAAATAGCCGATAGGGCGATGCCAGAGCAGAATTTCCGTGGGCCGGATCAGAGCCATCTTGTCCGTTGCTACGGCGTCGCCTTCCGCAGACGCTCGTCCAGTTTCTTCACCTCAAGTTTCAATCCTTCGGGAAGACGGTCGCCGAACTTGGCAAAGTATTCCCGGATCGAGGCTGCCTCGGCCAGCCATCCTTCAATATCGACACGCAACAACTGCTCCAGCGCGGATGCAGGTATATCCAATCCCTTGGTATCGAGGTCCGCGGCTTCGGGAAGCAGGCCGATAGGCGTCTCCTTGGCGTGTACCTTACCGTCGCAGCGTTCGAAGATCCACTTCAGAACTCGGCTGTTATCCCCATAGCCCGGCCACAGGAACTTGCCCTTCTCCTGGCGGAACCAGTTGACATAATAGATTTTCGGCAGTTGGGAAGCGTCAGCGAGGCGTCCCATCTGGAGCCAGTGCGAAAAGTAGTCTCCCATATGGTAGCCACAGAATGGAAGCATGGCCATTGGATCGCGCCGCAGTTGGCCAATCTTACCCGTTATCGCGGCGGTGGTCTCACTGCTGGCGGTTGCGCCCAGGAATGTGCCGTGCTGCCAGTTGAAAGCTTCGATCACCAGCGGAATCACTCCCGCCCGTCGTCCGCCGAAGAGGATCGCATCGATCGGCACGCCTTTCGGATCCTCCCACTCCGGAGCGATCACTGGACATTGCTTCGCCGGGGTCGTAAACCGGGAGTTGGGATGCGCCGCTTTACGTCCCGAACCAGCCGTCCATGGCCGTCGCAGCCAATCGACCAGTTCGGCTGGCTTCCCCTCCGTCATGCCCTCCCACCAGATGTCGCCACCGGAGGTCATCGCGCAATTCGTGAAAATGGAGTTCTTCGCCATCGTGAGCATGGCATTGGCGTTCGACTTCATGCTCGTGCCCGGAGCCACGCCGAAGAAGCCATATTCCGGATTGATGGCATGGAGGCGCCCATCCGACCCGAACTTCATCCACGCAATGTCGTCCCCAATAGTCTCCACCTTCCAGCCCGGGATTGTCGGAATCAGCATTGACAAGTTCGTTTTGCCGCAAGCCGAAGGAAAGGCTCCGGTCATATACTTCACCTGGCCTGATGGACTGATGAGCTTCAGAATCAGCATGTGCTCCGCCATCCAGCCTTCGTCGCGCGCCTGAACCGAAGCGATCCGCAGGGCGTGGCATTTCTTGCCCAGCAGGGCATTGCCACCATAACCAGAGCCGTAAGACCAGATCTCACGCGTTTCGGGAAAATGGCAGATGTATTTGTGGCCCATGTTGCAGGGCCAGGTAGAGTCCTGCTCGTCCGGGCCGAGCGGAGCGCCCACGGAATGCAGTCCGCGGACGAACTCACCGTTCTCGCCCAGCAGCTCGAGCACGCGGCTACCCACCCGCGCCATGATGTGCATGCTGGTAACGACATACGGCGAATCAGTGATTTCAATCCCAATCTTCGCAATCGCGGAACCCATCACGCCCATGCTGTAGGGAATCACGTGCATCGTGCGGCCGGCCATCGAGCCGGCATAAAGCTCGGTGAGTTTTTGTTTCATCTTCACCGGGTCTTCCCAATTGTTTGTCGGGCCCGCATCATCCCGGGTTCGCGAGCAAATGAAAGTTCGGTCTTCCACGCGGGCCACGTCGGCAGGATGCGAGCGGACCAGCACGCTATTCCGACGTTTTGCCGGATCTAACCGAATGGCGACACCAGACAGGACCATCAACTGCAGCATCGCCTCATATTCTTCTGGCGAACCATCGCACCAATGGACGCGATCGGGCGTGCACAGCCGCGCCACGTCTTCCACCCATTGCACAAGTTGCTGATTCTTACTGGTTGATTCCAAACTCATCGTGGCAGCGGTCATCTGAATATCTCCCGGCACTGAACAACTGAGGCCTCACTACCCTTCGCTGACACGGTTGATCCAGGCAGCTCATTCGTGAGTAAAGACGAGATTCTAACGAAGGCGTGGAAGCGTTACGCCGCGGCATGCGCATAGATACGCACGCAACCCTGTTGCGGGACTCAGTGGACGTGCCAGTCCGCCGAGCTCGTTGCCGGAGCACAACGTCCTCCTCAGCACATACAGAACCTAATATTCTCTCTCACGCGTGTGGATTATTCCAGCTAATGGTTGCGCTGGCCTGAGCTTGCAATTTTACAAACCCTGTGGGGATCATCTCGCAGGGAATTTTGAATCATTCTGGAGTCCGTATTCTGGGCGTGTGCGACACGGCGTTGGAGACTTTCGAGTCTATCGCCAAAGCGCTGGACCGGAACCCGTTCGAGCTCAGGTTCGACTATATTGGCCTGAATCATCTTGGCTGGGTGCGCTCCATCCGCGACGCGGAAGGGACGGAACTCCTGCCCATAATTCTCTCCTCGCCCGAGCTGATTCGGAAGTGCTACCGCCATGAACTGTTTCCCGTCGACTTCATTCAAAAACTCGCTCTGCTGCCAACCGAGTATCTCTACTTCTACTACTTTCCCAAGGCCGCGTATGAAAATACGCGGCGGAACGGGAGATCACGCGGCCAGGCTATCGCAGCCATGAATACTGTGTTATTCGAGAAGCTCGCGCGAGCTTCCAATGCGGACCTTATCGGAATTTGTGAGAGCTACCTGCGTGAGCGAAACGCTTCCTACTTCAGCATTGAAGCAACAGCGGGGATGCAGCACCAGGAGAGCCTGGAACTTTACTCAGAATTTTCCGGTTATGAGCGAATCGCAGTGCTAGCGTTGCAAGCCTTACAATCGGAGCGGCCTGTCTTGATACCGCTCACGGTTCGCAACCTCAATTCGCTCGAGGATCTCGATCCCAATGACGCGGTGGAGCTCCCTTGCCTCGTGTCCTCCAGCGGCGTGGAAGTACCTCCCGTCGGCCACGCACCGGAAGCGGCCCGCTCGTTGCTGTTGCAGGTGAAGGAATACGAGCGCTTGACGGTTCGCGCGTCGTTAGAACACTCGCCACAAGCGGCGCTCGCGGCCTTGGTAAAGAATCCACTGGTTGGCCGGCTCGAGGTCGCCCATGACGTGTTGGCGGAGTATGTCAACGCTTTTGGGTCGCAAATGGAGCTGCAGGTTGCTTGCTGACGAGTGTATCCGGGCTCGGGCGCGTACCACGCCTGGCACTTTGATAACAGGCCTCGATCCACTGCACGACGTTGTATCCATCGTGCGCGGTCACCGGCACGGGTAATTTGCCTTCCATGTTCGACCTGATGACTTTTTTCTTCGGGAAGGGAGAGTGGGTAGATGTCTCGGCGCGCTCTTTGTGAACTGGCTTTTCATACAAAAAGCCTCTGGTGAGGCTTTCGAACGCGCGCCCCAATCTCTGTTCCGCTCCACACTGCTTACCAAGGGCGCGCCTCCGAAAAAGCCCGTCATTGGG
>WNGJ01003295.1_pt1 | contig 28126 bp, 28 predicted proteins | sample 5400611 | NCBI WGS metagenome assembly WNGJ01 (sample SAMN13153375, study PRJNA577476) | soil metagenome | isolation source: 40 cm soil or saprolite under Garry oak tree replicate 1 | place: USA:California | collected 2016-06-15
CTTGGGGGAGGATGCCCCACCCTTCCCCACTACTCACCACGCAGTGGGCATTCTCCACCACTCGACCACTCTGTCAATAGGTCAATCCGATCCGCGACACCGCTGAGACCGGCGACGCGCCCATGACGAGCAGCAATGCGGCTAAGCGGTCGGAGATCACGCACGCGCTCGAGCGCACGTACTGCAGGACGCGCAGCAGGAACGATCTGCCGGGGATTTCCCGGAGAGACAGCGGGCGCATCGCGAGCGAGAGTCGAGCCCGCGGGAAGAAGCGACGCCGAGCGACTAGACCGGTCGCACCCGCTCTACGACGTCTTCGATGGCGTCCCGCGCGCGCTCGAGCGGACCCGGCGGGCGAACCCCGTCGTGCGCCCCGAACCACTCGAGCACGGCCGCGCCCCAGGTGAAGCCCCCACCGAAGGCGACGAGGAGCACCTTGTCGCCGCGACGCAGTCGCCCGGTGGCCTCGGCTTCGGAGATCGCGATCGGGATCGAAGCCGCGGAAGTGTTCCCGTAACGCTGGATGTTGACAAAGACGCGCTCCATCGGGAAGTGAAGACGCTTCGCCACCTGTTCGATGATCCGGATGTTCGCCTGGTGCGGGACCATCAGCGCGATGTCGTCGAGACCGAGACCGGCCTCGGCCAGCGCTTCCTCCGCCGCATCGGCCATCGACTTCACCGCGAGCTTGAACACGTCTCCGCCCTGCATCGTGATGAGGTGCTGGCCGCGGTCGAGCGTCCCCTGCGTCGCCGGGATGCGCGCGCCGCCGGCGGGGATCATGAGCTTCTCGGCCTGCGATCCGTCGCTATGGAGGATCACGGACTCGATGCCGACGGACGCGTTGCTCGCCTCAAGCACGACGGCGCCGGCTCCATCGCCGAAGAGCACGCACGTGGTGCGGTCTTTCCAGTTCAGGAAGCGCGAGAGCGTCTCAGCTCCGATCACGACCGCGTTCTGGATCGCGCCGGAGACGACCATACCGCGCGCGACCGCGAGCGCGGATACGAAGCTCGTGCATGCGGCCTCGATGTCGAACGCGCCGGCTCTCGTCGCGCCGAGATCGTTCTGGACCATGCAGGCGGTGGCCGGGAACACGTAGTCGGGCGAGCAGGTGCCGACGATGATCATCTGCACGTCCTGAGGCCGAAGCCGCGCGCGGTCCAGCGCGACGCGCGCGGCGCGCGTCGACATCGACGACGTCGTCTCGCCATCGGAAGCGATGCGCCGCTCGCGGATGCCGGTGCGCGACGTGATCCACTCGTCGGACGTGTCGACGATCCGCTCGAGCTCCGCGTTGGTCATCACGCGCGAAGGCGCGTAGAACCCCCATCCGGTAATGACCGCGTTCTTCGCCATTTTCTAGGCCTCGGTCGAACCGACGACCTTTCCTTTGGCGGCGAATAGCGAGGGCACGTCGCCCTCGAATTGGTCGAGGAACTCGTGCGCGTCGAGGACCTCGTCGAGCGAGATCGGAGGCCGCCGCGAGCGCAGCGGCCGCTCGCCGGGCGGCGCGAGAGCGATGCGTTCGCGATCGGCGTACACGAGAAGCTTGATCGAGGTCTCGCATCGCGAGCACGTGACGCGGACGATCCAGGCCGCCTCGAGCCTGCCGAGGAGCCGGATCTCGGACCGTGCGTGATTCGCGCCGCAGACGCTGCAGTCGTAATCCTTCGCTTGCTCGCGTAGGCGCCGGAGGATGTTCACCTTCGATCGAGCATAGCCGAGGCTGCCGGCTGAAGGCCCAGCCGCCACGCGAGGAACGAATACTGGTCCGCGAGATCGTCCACCTGCTTGTCGAGCGGCTTCCCGATACCGTGACCGGCATCGTGGTCGACGCGTAAGAGCACCGTCGCGTCCGGGTCTTCGGCCGTTTGTGCCTGGAGCAATGCGGCCATCTTCCGCGCGTGCATCGGGTCGACCCGGCTGTCGCCGACGGCCGTGGTGAAGAGGACGGCGGGGTAGCGGATACCCTCGCGCACGTGGTGATACGGCGAGTAGGCGCGGAGCCACCGGTACTGCTCCCGATCTTCCGCGGTGCCGTACTCGGAGATCCAGAGGCGCGCGATGAGAAAGTTCTGATAGCGGAGCATGTCGAGCAGCGGGACCGCGCAGTACACGGCGCCGAAGAGCTCCGGCCGCTGCGTCAGCGCCGCGCCGGTCAGGAGTCCGCCGTTCGAGCCGCCGGTAACTCCGATGCGCCCGGGCCGTGTCCAACCACGCGCGACCAGCGTCTCGGCCGCGGCGTGGAAGTCGTCGAAGACGTTCTGTTTGCGCTCGAGCATCCCGTCCTGGTGCCAGCGCTCGCCGTATTCGCCGCCGCCCCGCAGGTTCGGCAGCGCGAAGAGTCCTCCGGCCTCGACCCACGCGGCCGCGCCGGCCATGTACTGCGGCGTGCGCGAGATGTTGAAGCCGCCGTAACCGTTGACCACCGTCGGCACGGCCCCGGTCGGGGACACGTCTCGCCGGTGCACGAGGAACATCGACACTTCCGTGCCGTCCTTCGACGCGTACGTCGTCTGCTCGACGACGATGGCGTCGGGGTCCAGACCCACGGGCGCCGGCAGACGAACGAGCTCGCGCAACGCGCCGCCGCGCGCGTGCACGACGTACGCGATCGGTGGAACCGTGAACGATTGGAACTCGAAGCCGACGAGGTCGCCGGCGTGGTCGCCGCTCACGAACTCGACCATCCCGAGGCCGGGGAGCGCGATCTCGCGGTCGTGGCGGCCATCCTTCGTCCAGAGATCCACGCGTGAGGTGGCGCGCTCGAGCGTGACGACGGCCACGTGGTCCCGCGTCAGATGGAATGTCTCGAGCGCGCGCGCGCTTTCGGGCACGATCGTTCGCCACCGGTCACGGCTGGGTGCGTCGAGATCGGCACGCACCACCCGGTAGTTGGGCGCGTCGAGATTCGTGCGAAGCCAGATGCCATCTTCACGCGCGAATCCGTCGGTGAGTCCGTGCTCGCCCTCGGTGACGACGCGTAGACCGCGCTCCGGAGCGTGGCGATCGAGCAGATAGAGGTCGCTTCGCGTCCAACCCTTGAACGCATGGAACAGGACCCAGCGTCCGTCGGGCGACGTGCGCGCCCACACGATGTCCTCTTTCGGACGGCCCTCGCCGAACACCGTCTCGTCGCGAGCGGAGTCGTCGCCAAGGCGGTGGAACCGCACCCTGCGGTGGTAGTGCTCGTCGCCGGCGGGGACCGAACCCGGGGCCGGGTTCGCGGAGTAATAGAAGCCGTCGCCCGCCCACGCGACGGTCGAACGCTGCGTATGCGGAATGCGCTCGCCCAGCTCGCGGCCGGTCGCGACCTCGATGACGTGGAGCGTCGACATCTCGTCGCCACCACGGGACAGTCCGTAGGCGACGTGGCGCGCGTCGTGAGACGGGAAGTACCAGTCGATGGTCACCAGACCGGCCGCGTCGAATGTGTTGGGATCCACCAGCGCGCGGTCCTCGGCCTCGAGCGTGTCGCGCACGTAGAGGACCGCCTGGCGCTGCGCACCGAGGCGTCGCGTATGGAAGAGCCGGCCGTTGATCGGCCGAGGCGTGGTCAAGAGTCCGACGGCCAGGAGCTCGCGCAGCCGAGCCGAGAAGTGGCGTCGTTGTGGCAGCGCGTCGAGGACCGCCCGGGTACGCGCGTTCTGCGCTTCCGTCCAGGCGCGCGTGCGTTCGCTATCGGTGTCCTCAAGCCAGCGGTACGGATCGATGACGCGCTCGCCATGCCACTCGTCCGCCACCTCTTCACGCGGCGTCGGCGGCGGCGGCAACACACGCATCCGCTGAGATTAATGCGGCGTCAGACGGCCCGCCTCACCCTGTCGCTCCTCGCGGCGCGTCATTCCGCCGACGACCGCGGCGATGAGCCCGACGACGAAGACCGCGACGAATAGGACGGGCGTGTGCATCGCGAGCCCGAGGAGCTCATCGACCGAGTAGGCGGCCACGCCGGAGAGACCGACGACCGCGAACACGCAGAACAGCACCAGCGGGTACTCATAGCCGCCCTTCGTCACAAAGAACCCCTTGGCCCAATGGACTTTCCAGATCGCGACGAGCATGTCAACGGCGAGGACCGCGGCCGCGAGGGGCGTGAGGAAGCCGACCGCGAGTGCGAGCCCACCGAGGAGCTCGCCCCACGCCGACGCGTACGCCCAGAGGCGTGGTGGGCGAAAGCTCATGCGCTGCGCCGCGCCGATCCAATTGACGAACCCCGGTCCGCCGAAGGCGCCCATGACCTTCTGCGCGCCGTGGCCAACGAGCACCAGGCCGGCGACGACTCGTAAGGCAGCAAGCGCTATCCCTGCGTCGATCTCTGGCATGAGACCTCCCGTCGTTCCTCCGTGCCGCAGTCGCCGTGCCAGCGCGTATGGTGACGGGAGCGCTAGCCCGCGGGCACATCCTTCAGGAAGTTGATCGCGCCGACCCATCGGCGATAGCCCATCGACGCGTTGATGTGGAGGATCGGGTCGTTCGCGCCGTCGTTCCCGGTCTGGACGCGGTCGACGCCGAGCGCGATCGCTTGGACGAGTGTCTCGCACTTCAGCGCGCGCGCGATACCCCGGCCACGCACGCGCCGCGCGGTGGCCGTCCAAGCCGTACCGACGACGCCGCGGACCGGCGGATACCCCAGCACGGATACGCCGACGATGTCATCGCCCTCGCGTGCGAGCCAGATCCGATCCTCGTGCATGTCCGGTGCGCGGAGCCACCGCATCGTGTCCTCGAAGGTTTCCTCGACGTTGGGTAGCGTCGTTGGCACGTCCTGCACGGCCTCCTCGTTCAGTCGCCACACCTTGCGGTACGTGTCGGGATCGGCGTCCTGATCGAGCGTCAGAACACGGATGCCCTCGGCGCGCATGCGCGCTCGGCTCTCGGTCGCCATTTCCGCGATGCGCGTCCCGTTCTCGCCCAGATCGAGCAGCCAGCGGCGGTGGCGGCGGTCCTCGTGGAAGCCGCGAGCCAGGATCGTCGCGATGCGCAGCTCGTCGTCCTCGTTCGCGCGGACCGCGACGCGCCTGGCGCCCTCTGCGACGAGTCGACGCTCCATCTCCGCGAGAAGTGCGTCGAGCGTCGCCCGATCGCGCCGATCCGGCGAGAGGTCGCCACCGATGTCGCCGTGCGGCACGCGCAGCCTGGCCCACGCAGGGTGATCGAAGGTCGCGACACCGATGTCGCGGCCGTGGCGCTGCACGACCCAGCGACGCGAAACATAGGTGTCGTCCGGCTGCTCCCACCAGTACCGCTCCACGACCGGATCGGTCGGCCGCGTCGGTCGCAGGGCGGTGAACACGTCCGCGTAGAAGGTCGCGTCGTCGAGCGTCGCGTCGCGGAAGTGAAGGCCGTTCGTCATCCGCTCCGCTTCAAGCGACCGGTGCGCTTCGCGTACCGCTCGACCTCGACGAAGAGCCGCAGCCCGAGCGGCACCGAGACGATGCCGACCACGAGCGCGGGCCACACCTCGGGCCACAGCGTGGTCAGGTCGGCACCGTCGAGCAGAGCCGCGCGCATGCCTCGGATCACGTAGGTCGCGGGCGAGATCGTGGAGAGCGCCTGCATCCAGCTCGGCAGCACGTCGACCGGGTAATAGACGCCAGAGACCAGGAGCACGACGGCCTGGACGATGTACGCCATCTGCAGCCCCTTCTCGGTCCAGAGCAGCGGGAACGACGCCGACGCGATGCCAAGTCCCACGAACGCCATCGCTCCCACCAGCAGCAGCACGACCGCGGAGAGCATGTTCGCGCGCGAGAGGTCGACGGGCACGAAGAGCGTGACCGCGCCGAGGATCGCGACGCTGAACGCGGTCGCGCGTACCAGCGTCGCGCCGCACATGCCGATGAGGTGCGTGAAGCGCGGCACCGGCGACATGAACGTGTACTCGATGGTCCCCTCCCAGCGCTCCCACGCGATGACCTCGCCGATGTTCTCGAAGATGATCCCGAGGAAACGCCAGGCGATCGTGCCGACGAGGAGATAGAGGACGAAGTGCGATACGGCCGCGGGATCTACGACGCCGCCGCTGATCGCCGGCGCGGCGAGACCGATGTACGCGACCGAGAGCGACGTCACGATGCCGTAGACGAGCCAGACCAGCTCCCACGCCCAATAGCGCTTCGAGAGCGCGATCTCGCGCTCGACGAATGCGTAGGCCAGTCCGAGCTGACCGCCCATGGCGGTCATCATTTGTTCTTGTCCTCGGCCACGGAATCGGCCTCGTCCAGACGCCGGCCGGTCACGGACATGAACACGTCCTCGAGCGCGCTGGCGCCGTGACGCGCCCGAAGCTCGTCCGCGGTGCCCTCGGCCACGAGGCGCCCGTCATGCAGGATCCCGATGCGATCCGAGAGGCGCTCGGCCTCGTCGAGGTCGTGCGTCGTCAACACGATGGTGGCGTCGTGCTCGTCGCGAAGATCGCGCACGAACGTTTGCACCTCGCGTTTGCTGCGGATGTCGAGCCCGGTCGTCGGCTCGTCGAGGAGCAGCAGGGTCGGAGCGGTGAGGAAGGCGCGCGCGATCGCGACCTTCTGCTGCATCCCGCGGGAGAGCTTCTCGAGCGGCTCGTTGACCCGGTCGATGTCGACGCCGAGACGGCGCAGGATCGCCAGTGCCTTCGCCCGGGACTCGTCCGGGGCGACGCCATAGAGGCGACCGGCGTAAACGAGATTCTCCATGGCCGAGAGCTTCTTGAAGAAGGACGCCTCGACCGAGACGCGGTTGATGAGCCGCTTCACCGCGTCCTCGTCCTGCCGGATATCGAGCCCGAACACGCGCACCGTCCCCTCGTCGGGCGTGAGGAGCGTCGAGAACATCCGGATAAGCGTCGACTTCCCGGAGCCGTTCGCGCCGAGCAGGCCATAGATCTCGCCGCGCACGACGCGCAGCGAAACATCGTCGACCGCGCGTCGGACGCCCTCGCGGGACGACTTGAACGTTTTGGTGACCGCCTCGGCCACGAGCGCGTCGCGGCCGGGCGTCCGTAAGACTTCTGGTCGGGTCGCTGTCAGCGTGGCCACTTCGTTCTCCCGTCTCTTTCTTGGAACCAAAAGACCGTGGGTCTCTGCCCACGGTCCGAAGGTCACGAAGCGGGAGTCGGGTCGCTAGACCATTCGGATAGTGGGCAGGCTTCGCCGAGGCATGGCCTCGACGGCACCGGAGCGCGCATTTGCGGTGATCAGCACTGCGCCACTTCCTTTCAGCGTGTCACGCGTGAGCGTGCGAGTGGGCACGATATCAACGAACCTGGGAGGCGTCAACGGCTGAACGGCCGACGAAAGAAAACGGGCGAGGGTCCCTCCCCCGCCCGTCGCATCACGTTGCTAAAGCGCTACTCGTCGGCCGCTGAGCAGCTGCAGGATCAGTACGACGAGCGCGATCACAAGCAGGATGTGGATGAGCGCACCTGCCGAGGGCAGTGCCACGACGCCGAGTAGCCACAGGACGAGAAGGACCAGAACGATGGTCCATAGCATCGCCCGCACCTCCTTTTGCGCGTGCGGGCTCGCAAGGTTCGTGCCATGCGTGGTACGAGCGTCGCGCGCGTCGTGCCGTGGTGTTACGCGAACGCCCCTCGGCCGAGACCGAGGGGCGTTCCAACGGAGGACGGACGAGTCGTTATTGCTTGACGAGCTGACCTCGGATGACTCCGCCGGGGTTCAGCGTGGAGTGCCAGTTCATGTAGTAGTTCGCGGGATTCGCGATGACATCCGCCGCGAGAGCCGGATCGACGGTGGGCTGCGTCTTGCTGATCTTCCCAGCGCCGGCGGTGAGCGTGAGCTCGCCGGCCGCGAGGCCGGAGTTGATCACGACGCTGCCGTTCGTGCCGGCGGCGGCCTTGTGGATGTGCCCGATGTTGATCGCGGTGCCGGCCGGGCAGCCGGTGATGTCGGTCTCGAACAGCGCGTTGGCCGCGGTGATGGTCCCACTCGCGTCCTTCGTGGTGGTCAGCGTGAAGGTGCCCTTGCCCGAGCACGACGCTTCAGCGTTGGCGATCGCGGGGACCTCGTTCGAGGTCTTGAGATCGGCGGTGAAGACGAACTTCAGCTGCGGGGTCGGGGCCGGGGTCGGCGTGGGGGTGGCCGCGACGGTCGGGGACGCGGTCGGAGCGACGGCTGCAGAGCCGCAGGCGCCCAAAACAAGGGCTGCGACGCTGAGCCCGGCAAGAAGAAGACGCATAGACACCTCCTCGTGTACCGCCGTAATACGGCGTGGGATCGATTCTGGATGAAGACCCGAGCAGGCCAATAAGCCGGATCCCGTCGTGGACGGTCATCTCTCTGGGACGGAGGTCACCCTCCGCCTCTAGCGGCGCACCCGGGGACGGCGCGGGCCACGCCATCGCCCCCATACATCGCCTTGCTCCGGGAAGAGCTTGCCTCGTTTCACCCGCTTGCGCGGATCGTCACTGTGGCGCTGGTCCTCGCCTCGCGGCGGACGGGTGTTACCCGCTTCCCTGCCCTGTGGAGTCCGGACTTTCCTCGACGGCTTTCGCCGCCGCGACCGTCTGGCCTGCTCGGACCACCATTCTAAGCGCGGCGTGCGTTGCGCAGGAGCGCGTCCACCCGCTTCGCCGCGCGTACGAGCGCGTCGTCGGCGGGTCCGCCACTCTCGGCGACATATGTCTCGACGAGTCCGTCCGCGTCGCGCGTGCGTCCCCGTTCGCGCAGGTCGGCCGCGAGACGGACCGCATCGAGGAGACCGCAGCCCAGATGCGCCGCCGACCAGCGCACCAGGACGACGCCACGTTCGGTGCGTCGCGCGCGTTCGCAGGTGAGATCGCCGTGCACGAAAGCGACCGGCCAGGCTGCGAGCTCGACGGCCGCCTCCTCGGCGTTCGCGTCGCCGCTCTCCTGTCGCACCACATCGAGCGGCGTGCGGACCGGCACGCCGAGCGCGCGCAGCGCGGGGCCATCAGCCGCAACTGCGCGCTCGACCGCGATCTTCGCGCGAATGACGTCCGCGGCCTCGCCATCGCATGCGCCGGCAGTCTCGCTGAGGTCTTCCAGCAGGAGCCACGGGCCGAGCGAGGTGTGGGGTGGAGGGATCCCGCGCGAGTGAACGCGCGGCACGTTCGCGGTCTTACGCGCCAGGAACGGCAGGATCTGCGCTTCCAGGACGACGCCTCTGGGGCTGCGCTCGAAGAGGGCGGTCGTCGCGCGACCGTCGCGCACGAAACGCAGACGTTTGCGTTCGAGCCCGTCTTCCACCGCGAGCTCCTCGGCGCGCACATCCTGAACGTCTCCGCCGACGCTGCGCGCTACGAGCGAGCCGAGCGGATCCTCGCTCTCAATCATCGCGCCTCGTCGATCGCGCGGTTCGCCAATTGGTCGGCGATCGCGTTCTGCGCGCGGGGGATGTGGCGGATGCTCCGCTTGGGGAACTGCGCCAGGAGCTCGCCCGCACGCAGCGCGAGAGGGCGGATGTTGGGGTGCCGGATGCGCCACTTCCCATTCATCTGCTCGACGACGAGCTTCGAGTCCATGCGGATCTCCAGGTCCTCGACCTCGTGCTTGCGCGCCTCCTCGAGACCGATGATGAGCGCGGTGTACTCGGCGACGTTGTTCGTCGCGTGACCGAGATGCCGCATGGCCTGCGCGACCACGTGACCGTTCTCGTCGACGAGCGCGGCGCCGGACCCCGCGGGGCCGGGATTGCCGCGGGCTGCGCCGTCGGCGTACAGGACGGCGCGCTTCACGCGGTGAAGAACTCCGCCAGACGCGACAGATCGACGTTGCCGCCCGACACGATCGCGACGACGTTCTCGCCCTGCCGCGGCTTCACCGCGCCGGACAACAGCGCGCCGACCGCGGCTCCGCCTGCGGGCTCAGCAACGAGCCTCGCGCGCGCGGCGAGGAAGCGCACGCCCTCGAGGATCACCTCATCGGAGACCAAGACCACGTCCGCGACATGACGCCGGATGATCTCGAGGTTGCGCACGCCGGCGATCGGGGCCGCGAGACCATCGGCGACGGTCTGCACCTTCTCCATGGGAACGGGCGAGCCCGCGTCCAGCGCGCGCCGCACCGCGTCCGCGCCGGTGGGCTCGACCCCGATGACGCGCGCACCTGGGCGTTTCGCGGCGACCGCGACCGCGACGCCGGAGATCAGACCGCCGCCGCCGACGCCCACGACGAACAGATCCGCCTCCGGGAGGTCGTCGAGCACCTCCAGCGCGCAGGTCCCGTGGCCGGCGATCATCCCGTCGTCGTCGTACGGGTGAAGGAAGTAAGAGCCTTGACGCTCCTGTATCTCCTTGACCAGCGCACGGAGACCCAGCATGTCCGGCGCGAAGACGATCTCCGCGCCGTAGCCACGGGTCGCCTCGACCTTCGTTTTCGGAGCGGACTGCGGCATGGCGACCGTCACCTTCGCGCCCACCGCGCGGCCGGCATAGGCGATCGCCTGCGCGGCGTTGCCGGCGCTCATCGTGACGATGCCGTTCGCGCGCTGCTGAGGGCTGAGGCTCCCCATCGCGTTCACCGCCCCCCGTGGCTTGAACGATCCGGTGCGCTGGAGGTTCTCCGCCTTGAGGAAGGCGTGGGCGCCGATGCGCTCGCCGAGCGAGCGGCTCGTGAGGAGCGGCGTTCTGGTGATGTGCGTGGCGATGACGGCGCGGGCCCGCTCGACGTCCGCGACGGAGACCGTCAAAAGCGCCTCCCGAGGCGTTGGCCCGTCGCCGGTACCGGTGGGCCCGCTTGGATTCGAACCAAGGACCAGCAGATTATGAGTCCGCCGCTCTAGACCACTGAGCTACAGGCCCTAGGAGTGCCACCGCGCGAGCTCGCTCGCGTGGTGGCCGACGACGGCCCGTGTGCGCGCAGCGCACGGGCCCGACGTAGCGATGTTATTCGGGTCGACATCCCGACGGCCACGGGGCGCATTATCTGCGCGGAAGGCCGTCGGACCGCCGCTGACGCGGTGGCTTCAGGCCTCTGAGGGAGGGTCACGTCATGTCATCAGCCGCGGGAACGGAGTCGAGAACGCTGGTCGATCGCGCGAAGGCGATCCTGATGAAGCCGAAGGAAGAGTGGCCTGTCATCGCCGCGGAGAAGACCGAGATCGCGGCGCTCTACCGGACCTATGTGATCCCGCTCGCGGCCATCGGGCCGGTGGCGAACGCCATCGGCGGGGCGCTCATCGGGACGAACCTCGTCGGCGTAGGCGCGGTCCGCGTGCCGTTCACCAACGCGGTCGTCGGCGCGGTCATTGCCTTCGCTCTGTCGCTGCTCGGAACCTACGTCGTGGCCCGGGTGATCGACTACCTCGCGCCGCGCTACGGCGGAACGCGCGACCTGACGGGCGCCTTCAAGGTCTCGGCGTACTCGAGCACGGCGCAGTGGCTGGTGGGTATCTTCGCGCTGATACCCGCCCTGAGCGCGCTTTCGATCCTCGGCCTGTATGGCCTGTACCTGCTCTACCTCGGGCTGCCGGTGGTCATGAAGGTCCCGGCGGAGAAGGCCATGTCCTACACGGTGGCCGTCGTCGTCGCGGTGATCCTCGTCTTCATCGTCATCGGCGTCGTGAGCGGGATCGTCATCGGCACGGCTGCGTTCGTGACCCTGTGAGCGCGAAAACGGCGTGAGTCCGCCGCTCCGGACCAGGTAGCGGGGGCCTACGCGAACCTTTCCCCGCTGTCCGTACGTTGTCTTTGCAAAAGTCGGGCTATGCTAGGTCGGGCGCCGCGAGGGGAGTCACGTGCACCGCTTCCGCACGTGCGCGTCGTTCCGGGGACGGAAACGACGGGAGGAAGCGCGTGGGAACGGTCATCGCGGTCGCGAACGTCGGTCTCGGCATCGACCTGAACACGGTCGACAAGAACATCGCAAATGTCCTCATCGACCCCGACATCAAGCTCACTTCCATCATCCGACCGACGAAGACCAAGAACCTCGACGTCGCGCCCGCGACGCTGGAGCTCTCATCCGCCGAAGTGGAGCTCTTCAACGCGATCGGACGTGAGATGGCGCTGCGCGACAAGCTGAGCCAGGACGTCGTCCAGCGGTACGCCTACGTCCTCATCGACTGCCCGCCGACGCTCGGGCTTCTCACACTGAATGCGCTCGTCGCGGCGAACGGCGTGATCATCCCGGTGCAGACGCAGTACTACGCACTGAAGGGCGTCGCCGCCCTGCTCAAGATCATCAAGACCGTTCAGAGTCGCCTGAATCCGAAATTGAAAGTGCTCGGACTGCTGCCGACGTTCTACGACTCGCGCACGATCCTCGGGCGCGACATGCTCGACTCGCTGCGCGAGCTCGGAGATCACCAGGTCTTCGAGACCGTCATCCGTCAATCGGTGAAGATCGGCGAGGCGCCTACCGCGGGCGTGCCGATCGGCGTGTACGAACCGCGGTCCGATGCGGCGAAGAGCTTCGCCGATCTCGCGAGGGAGGTGATCGGTGCTCACAAGTAGTCCCGCTTCTCACAGCAAGAAATCGTTCCGGGATGCCGGCAGTCGGATCTTCCAGCAGGAATCCAACGCGCAGCCCGGCATCATCAGCCTTCTCGCGGCCCGCACACCGACCGCGGTGCGCGAACTGCCGCTCGAGAAGGTCGTCCCGAACCCGTCCCAGCCGCGTATGACCTGGCACGAGGAGACGCTGCAGGAGCTCGCCGCATCCATCAAGGAGCACGGGGTGCTCCAGCCGATCCTCGTCCGGCCGTCAGGAGACCAGTACGAGATCATCGCCGGCGAGCGGCGCTGGCGTTCGTCCAAGATCGCCGGCAAGGAAACGATCCCGGCCATCGTGGAGCGCTTCGACGACGCGACGGCACTCGAGATCGCGCTCATCGAGAACCTCCAGCGCGAGGATCTCTCGCCGCTCGACGAGGCCGTCATCTACAAGAAGATGACCGACGAGCTGGGGTACTCGATCCGCCAGCTCGCCGGGAAGCTCGGAAAAGACAAGGGCTACGTCGAGAACCGCCTTCGCCTTGCGAGCGCCCCGGACGATGTTCGCGAGATGGTCGCGAAGCGATACGACACGCTCTCGGCGGCATACGAGCTGATGAAGCTCGAGGACAAGCGGCGTCGCCGTTCGCTCGCGAAGCAGATCCTCGCCGGCCAGCTGACGCTCATCCGGCTCCACGACCGCGTCGAGCGGATCCTGAACCCGCAGGCGAGAAACGCGAAGGCCGAGCCTGCGATCCCTCCGCTGCGAGACGACGCGCTCATCACCGCGACGCGCAAGCTCAACGAGGCGCTGGCGGAGCTTTCGCGGGCCGTCGGCGACGACGGCAAGCTCACGATCCCGGAGAGCGATCGTCAGAACCTGGCGAAGTTCCTCACGATCTCGCGTGCCCGGCTTGACAACCTCGTGGCGCGACTTCGGAGCGGCCGCGCGTGACCGACCAGAAGCTGTCGGGACGGAGCAGCGTCGTCTCCTTCGTCCTCATGACCGGCCTGGTCACGGCGGCTGCCACCGGGCTTTTCGTGCTGCTGGACCCCAGAGCGCAGCAGTTCTGGGTCCAGCGGTGGGAGATGCTCGCCGGGTTCGTCCGCTCGCTGTTCGGGGGCGGTTAGGACTCGCCGGCGCGGTCGGCGACGACGGGGACCCGGGTCCGCGCGCTGTTCTCCCGCTGGTTGCGGGCGTCGCGCAGGATCGAGACGGCCGTCGTCGCGAGGCCGACCACCCCGAAGAGGAAGATCACGTTGTCGTTCGTCAGTAGATCAAACACGTGCTACCTACAAGCAACGCACGTGCCAGCGGTCAAGCGGCGGGCCGCTCGTTACGGACTGGTAACGGTTTGGCTGAAAGAGGTCAGGCCGCCTTCCGCGGCGGTCGCGCACGCTGCACACGGACCTGCGAAACGCGCCGACCATCGACGCCGGTGACCTGGAAGCGGTAGCCCTCGACCTCGACGCTGTCGCCGACCTGCGCCACACGGCCGAGCCGGCCGAACACCATGCCACCGACCGTGTCGTACGGCTCGTCTGTGAGTGCGAGGTGCAGCCGCTCACGCACCTCGGCGAGCGCGACCAGGCCGTCGACGACATAGGTGCCCGGCGCCTCCTCGCGGATCGGTGGCGAGGCGTCCTTCTCGAACTCGTCGCCGACCTCTCCGACGAGCTCCTCCAGCACGTCCTCGAGCGTCACGAGGCCCGCCGTTCCCCCGTACTCGTCGATCACGATCGCGAGCTGGGCGTGCTGCCGCCGGAACTCCGCGAGCGCCTGGTCGAGGCGTAACGTCTCGGGGATCGCCGGCACGCGCCGCATGATGTCGTGGGCCTTGGCCCGCGAGCCGCGGTCGACGCCGACCAGGTCCTTGACGTGGACGACGCCCACGATGTGGTCGAGGTCGTCGCGGTACACCGGAAAACGCGACAGGCGGTGTTGCCGCGCCACCGCGACGAGCCCGGCGAGGTCCAGCTCTTCGGGCACGGCGATGATCTCGGTACGCGGGACCATCACCTGCCGCACGAGCGTGTCCGCGAAATCGAGCGCATTCCCGACGATCACGCGCTCGCTCTCCTGGAGCACGCCCTGACGCGCGGAGGCGGCCACGAGCATCCGGAGCTCTTCGTCGCTGTGGACATTCAGATCCGCACGCGGCGTGATCCCGATCCAGCGCAGCAGCGAGTTGGCGCTGCTGTTCACGAACCAGTTGATCGGGTAGACGAGGCGGTAGAAGACGTCGAAGGGATACGCACAGAGGAGCGCGAGCTGGACGGCGCGCTGGATGGCGAGGTATTTCGGCGCGAGCTCGCCGATGACGATGTGCGCGTAGGTGATCGCGCCGAACGCGAGCGCGAAGGCAACGAGGTGGAACAGCGGCTCGGGCAGCCAGCCGAAGATCGGCGCGACGAGCGCGGCGATGGCGGGCTCGCCGATCCACCCGATGGCGAGCGAGGCGAGCGTGATGCCCAGCTGAGCCGCGGAGATGTAGCTGTCGAGCCGATCGGCGATGCGTGCCGCGAGCTTCGCGCGTACGCTGCCCGCCCGCGCGAGCTCGTCAAGCTGTGTGGCGCGAACACGGACGAACGAGTACTCGGAGGCAACGAAGAATCCGTTCGCGATCACGAGGACGAACGCGATGACGGCGCCTCGAAGAGCCTCGGCCGCGTCCATGCCCGGTGAATTCTCGCACTGAATAGACCGCTCAATCTCCGCCTTCGGCGGGAGACACGCTCAGGACTGGCGGTGCTCGCTCGTCGCGGCGAACCCGCTCCTAGCTCGCGCCTAAACTCACAAGAATGCGCGTGGTCGTGCGCTTGTTCGCGTCGTATCGGGAGGCTGCCGGCGTTGGTCGGATCGAGCTGGAACTGCCCGCCGGAGCGAAGGTGAAGGACGCGATCTTCAGCATCCTGAAGGACCATCCGCTCATCGCCGAGGGTCGCCAGGTGGTGATCGCGCGCAACCAGGAGTACGTGACGGCGGACGAGCCCCTCGCGGACGGCGACGAGGTCGCGCTGATCCCGCCGGTGTCGGGCGGCGCGATGACCGTGGCGCCGATCGCGGTTTCCGCCTCGCCGCTGTCCGTCGACGACGCGCTCGCCGCGGTGCGCGACTCGGGATTCGGCGGCGTCGTCGTGTTCCTCGGCACGGTGCGCGACCGCAGCCGCGGGAAGGTCGTCACGCACCTCGAGTACGAGGCCTATGCCGAGATGGCCGAGGCGAAGATGCGCGAGATCGCTCAGCGTCTCGAGGCCGATCACGCTCCGCTGCGTTTGGTCATGCACCACCGCGTCGGCGATCTCGCGATCGGTGAGATCGCGGTCATCGTCGCCGCCGGTGCGCCGCATCGCGACGCCGCTTTCGCGGCGGCCCGCGCGGCCATCGACGAGCTGAAGACGATCGTGCCCATCTGGAAGAAGGAGTACTCCGACGACGGTGCCGTCTGGGTGGAAGACCATGCCTGAGCGACGAGCGGCTCAGGGGGAGGGGCCCCTGTTCAGCGAGCGAAGCGAGCGTGCGCGAGGAGCGAATCCACCAGCCTTGAGCGCGTCTCCTCGGCAACGCCGAGAGATTGAGCAGGATCACGCGTGACGTACTGGATGATCGTGACCAGCCCCGACAACTACGAACGCACCCGCAAGCTCGGCTTCACGCAGCAGGGTGTGAAGAGCCGCCACCGCCGCAAGGCCGAGCGAATGGCGCCGGGCGATCGCATCTGCTGGTACCTCACCGGGATCCAGTCGTTCGCCGCGACCGCGACCATCACGTCGCCGTACTTCGAAGGAAGCGAGCCGATCTGGATGAGCGAGAAGACTGGCGACACGTACCCGTGGCGATTCAAGATCAAGAAGGACCACGCCGTCGATCCGGACCGCGCGATCGCGGCCGAGTCGCTGCTCGCGAAGCTCGCGCACGTGAAACGCTGGCCGAAGGAACACTGGCGCCTCGCGTTCCAGGGGAACGTCCACGAGCTCGACGCGAAAGACTTCGCGCTCGTCGAGGCCGCCATCGCCGCGGCGGAGACCAGCCGGAGCGCAGCCTGACCGCGGCGCAGGGCCTCGTTTCCCAGCTCGTCGCGATCTGCGGCCCCGAGCACGTGTTCTGGCAGCGCGACGACCTTCGTGTGTTCGAGTACGACGCGGGCTTCGATCGCCATCCGCCCGTCGCCGTCGTCGTCCCCGGGACCGCGGAGGAGATCGCCGCGTGCGTGAAGGCCGCCTCACGCAATGGCGTCGCGGTCGTGCCGCGCGGCGCGGGAACCGGTCTCTCCGGCGGGACGATCGCGTGCGGCGGCGCGATGGTCGTAGCCACATCGCGGCTCCGGCGGATCCTCGCGATCGACGCCGTCGGCCAGACGGCGCTCGTCGAGCCAGGCGTCCCCAACCTGCAGATCAGCACTGCGGCGCGCGAGGCCGGTCTCTTCTTCGCGCCCGATCCGGCGAGCCAGCGCGTGTCGACGATCGGCGGGAACATCGGCACGAACGCCGGCGGTCCCCACGCGCTTCGCTACGGCTCGATCACCAATCACGTTCTCGGCATCGAGATGGTCCTCCCCGACGGCGAGATCGCGGTCTTCGGAGGACGCACCGCCGACCTGCCGGGATACGACTGTGTCCCATTCATCGTCGGCAGCGAGGGAACACTCGGCATCGTCACCAAGGCGTGGGTGCGCCTGCTCCCCCTCCCTGAGGACACACGCACGTTCGTCGCCCTGTTTCGCGACGTCGAGTCGGGCGCGCGCGCCGCGAGCGAGATCATCGCACGCGGCATCGTGCCGGCCGCGATGGAGATGCTCGACCGCACGACGATCCAGGCGGTGAACGCGGCGTTCGACGCGCATCTGCCGGAGGAGGCGGGGTCGCTGCTGCTCGTCGAGGTCGAGGGACTCCGCGAAGAGACCGAGGTGGCGGCGTCGGCCATCGTCGCCGTCTGCGAGGCGCGCGGCGCGTTCGGCGTGCGAACGGCCGCGACGCCGGCCGAACGCGAGCTGCTGTGGAAGGCACGGAAGCTCGGCTATCCGGCGCTCGCGCGCATCCGCCCGAACAACTATCTCCACGACGCGGTCGTTCCGCGTTCGAAGCTGCCCGAGGTACTCGCGAAGGTGAACGCGATCGCCGACCGATACGGGTACGTCATCGCGAACATGTTCCACATCGGCGACGGCAATCTCCATCCGGTGCTGCTATTCGACGGCGCGGTGGAGCCGATCGAACGCGTCATGGAGGCGAGCGCGGAGATCCTGAAGGTCGCGATCGACGCGGGCGGCACGCTTTCGGGCGAGCACGGGATCGGGCTCGAGAAGAATCACTTCATGTTCTGGGTCTTCGGACCCGAGGACCTCGAGGCGATGCAGCGCGCGCGGGGCGCTTTCGACCCGAACGGCACGATGAATCCGGGCAAGATCTTTCCCGGCGGCTCGGTCTGCGCCGACATCCCGACCGAGCGCATCAAGCGTGGCCTCGCGGAGGGCATGTGGGTGTAGCGGCGCAGGTCGCGGTGGCGGGGCGCGCGGTCGATGGCGTGGCGCCGACGCGTGTCGAGCGGCCGCGCACGACCGAGGAGCTCGGCGCGATCATCATCGCGGCCGACCGCGCACGCGAGGCCGTCGTGCTCTGGGGCGGCGGCACGCGGATCGGTATCGGCGACGCGCCGGACCGCTACGACACCGCGCTGGACCTGACCGGCCTTTCCGGCGTCGTCGAGCATTCGCCCGCGGATCTCGTCTGCACGGTGCGCGCGGGCACGACGCTGGCCGAGCTCGCGAGCGCGCTCGGTCCCAGCGGTCAGCGGTGGCCGGTCGAGGCACCGTGCCCCGAGCGCGCGACGGTGGGCGGCACGATCGCGAGCGCGGCGGTGGGTCCGTCGCGTCTCCGGTACCTGCACCCGCGCGACTGGATCATCGGATGCACCGCCGTCCTCGGCGATGGGACCATCACGAAAGCCGGCGGACGGGTCGTGAAGAACGCGACGGGGTACGACCTGACGCGCCTGTACAGCGGCAGCTACGGCACGCTCGTCGCGTTGGCCGAGATCACGCTCAAGCTGGTGGCCCGGCCCGAACGGACCGCGACAATGCGCGCGACCGCCGGCGACGTCCGCTCGGCACTTCGCATCGCGGCCGAGCTGCGGGCGATGCGGCTGCCACTCGACGCGCTCGCGATCCTGACCGGCGCCGCCGCCGCGCGATGCGACCACCCAGGCGTGAGCATGTTCGTGCGCGTGAGCGGACCTCACGACGCGGTCGAACGCGTCACCCGGGCGGTGGGCGAGCGGACCAGCGCGACCAGCGCCGACGGAGTGATCTGGGAGTCGATCGCCTCGCTCCCGGCGGTCATGGACGACGTCGCGCGCGCCGGTTGGCCGGGCGGGCACGAGCCCCCGCGGGGACTCGACCTCTCGAGCGCGGTGATCTATCCCGGGAACGGCATCGCATTTCTCTTCCATGCGGACGGTCCCGAGACGTTCACGCGTATGCGCGCCGACCTCGAGGCCGCGGACGGCGCTCTGGTCGTCGAGCGCGGCACACCCGAGTTCAAGCGCGCGGTCGGTGGCGCCTGGGGTCGCCCGCGCGTCCCACGCGCGATCGCGCGCGCGCTGAAGCAACGCTTCGATCCACACGGCGTCCTCGCGCCCGGCCGCGTCCCGCTAGCCTCGTCCGCGTGACGATCGCGCCGCTGCACGAGGTCGAGCCCGGCCTCCGCCAGTGCATCCACTGCGGGATGTGCCTCGAAGCCTGCCCGACGTACCAGATCACGCGGCTGGAGACCGAATCCCCACGTGGCCGGATCCACCTGATGCTCAACATGCTCGAGGGCGGACCGACCAGCGACACGACGCGCCTGCACCTGGATCGTTGCCTGGCCTGCCGGGCCTGCGAGGTCGTCTGTCCGTCGGGCGTCCCGTACGGGCAGCTCATCGAGGCGGCGCGGACGGTGATCGCCACGGAGACGCGCCCGCGGCGCGGCTGGCTCTCCGGCCGGCTGCGCCGGCTCGCGCTCCGTGTGCTCGCCGATCCGCCTTCGCTCGCGCGCGCCGCGCTCATCCTCGGCCTCTACCAGCGGCTCGGCGTGCGTTCGTTGCTCCACGCGACCGGCGCAACACGACTGCTCCCCCGTGGTCTGCGGCGGCTCGAGGCGCTCTATCCGCCATTCGGTCGACCGCGGTATCGCGCGCCGTCACCGCCGCCCGCTCCTCGAGCCCGCGTCGCGCTCCTGCTCGGCTGCGTCATGCGCGTCGCGTACGGCGACGTTCACACCGCGGCCGCCCGCATCCTGGCGCGACAGGGCATCGCCGTCATCGACGCGCCGGCGCAGACGTGCTGCGGCGCGCTGCACGCGCACGCCGGCGAACGCGAGGACGCTCGAGCGCTGGCGCGGCGCAACATCGCGGCGTTCGACGAGGCGGACGTCGACTGGGTCGTCGTCGACGCCGCAGGCTGCGGCGCGCAGCTCAAGGGCTACGGCGCCCTGCTCGCGGACGACGGCGCGTGGCGCGAGCGCGCCGTCGCGTTCGCGGCCAAGGTGCGCGACGTGAACGAGTACCTCGCGGAGATCGCGGGCGAGCGGCTGGGACGTCTCGACCTTCGCGCGACCTACCAGGATCCGTGTCACCTCGCGCACGCACAGGGCATCCGCAGGCAGCCGCGCGACCTCCTGTCGCGCGTACACGGCCTGGAGCTCCTCGAGATGGCCGACGCGGACGTCTGCTGCGGGAGCGCGGGCTCCTACAACCTCACCCAGCCCGAGTACGCCGACCGGCTGCTTGCGCGGAAGGTGGACGCGATCCTCGCGACCGGAGCGAACGCCGTCATCAGCGCGAACCCCGGTTGCATGCTGCAGATCGAGGCGGGACTGCGAGCGCGTGGTTCGCGCATCGAGGTGCTCCACGTGGTCGAGGTGCTCGACCGCGCTGTATCTTGAACGCGCGCCGCCTTCTCGTCATCGGAAGCGCGACACTCGCCACGATCGTCGCGGTCGGCGCGCTGCTATTCATCCCACTATCGATCGCGGTCGGACACCCGCTGAACGCCGTCGTCGAGGCCGCGCTGCTCGTCGTCTGCGTGTGGTGGGTGGCGAGGGTGATGCGAGCGGATCGCCGTCGCCGGCTCGCGGCCGAATCCTCGCTCCCGCCCGAGCGCCGCCCAGCGCGACGTCAGCCACGTCGACCGATCACCTTTCAGCTCCGCGAGACACTCGTGACGTTCGCGATCTGGGCGGCGGTCATCTTCGCGTTCGACGCGATCGGGCTCGGTATGGATCCGTATGTGAACGCCGGGGTCGCAGCCTTCGCGGGCTTCATGCTCGCGACGCTCACCGTGACCGGAAGGCACATGATGTTCCGGCTCACCGCCGAAGAGGACGATCAATCACGACGCAGTGAGGAGAAGGGCTGATGGATCTTGGCGTTCAGGTCGAGCCGCAGTTCGGCTTCAGCTACGCGGACGTGGTCGGGATCGCGCGTGAGGCGGAGACCGCCGGCTTTCGCGCGCTGTGGGTCTCCGACCATCTCTTCCTCGGCGCGGATGCGGTCGCGACCGACTGCCTCGAAGCGTGGACGCTGCTCGCGGCGCTCGCGGTGGACACGAAGAAGATCCGCATCGGTCCCATGGTCACTTCGCAGTCGTACCGGAACCCCGCGCTGCTCGCGAAGATCGCCGCCGGAGTCGACCACATGTCAGGCGGCCGCCTCGAGTTCGGTGTTGGGGCGGGCTGGAAAGAGGTCGAGTACAGGGCCTACGGCTACGAATACCCGGATGATCCGACGCGCGTGACCCAGCTCGCGGAGACGCTCGAGATCTGCACGCGCCTCTGGACGGAGCCGCGGGCGACGTACCGAGGCAAGCACTACCGGATCGAGAACGCGCTCTGCTCGCCGAAGCCGATGCAGAAGCCGCTGCCGATCTGGATCGGTGGCACCAAGCCGCGCGTGATGCGCATCGCCGCGAAGTACGCGCAGTGGTTCAACATGTCGAACCCCAGCGATCCCGTCGAGCCGCGCATCGCGGAGCTCAACACCACGCTGCCCGAGGCGTGTAAGGCGGTGGGCCGCGACCCGGCGACGCTGAAGCGAAGCCTTTTCATCCAGGTGCTGGCGGCCCCGACGCGACGCGAGGTCGATGAGATCGCGGGCCAGCTCGGGTCGCGCAGGAAGGTGTCCGCTGCCGACTGGATCAAATCGCGCCCAGGGATGATCGTGGGCACCCCGGACGAGGTCGGCACGCGCCTGCGCGCTATCGCCGCCGGCGGCATCGACCACGCGAACATCATGTTCCCCTACAAATTCGAGACGGTCGGGGTGCGCTCGATCAGGGAAATCGCAAGGGCGCTCTAGACGAGCAGGGCGATCCCGGTCCGACTCTCTGAACGCTGAGCTCCAAGGTCTCGATCGCCACCTTCGATGCGCCCGCGTCGAATGCGGCCAACGACCACTTCACCGGCAGCGCGTCTTCGAGCGTCCACGTTGTCAGCGGCCCTCCGGCCAGGTCCACGTAGGTGATCGTGACCGTCGTGGGCGTGAACGAGTGGCTGTTGTCGCTCAGCCAATCCTTCACGAGCTGGCTGTCGCCGCCGGCCATTCGCGTCAGAATCACCGTCGAGAGCGGAGCGCTCCCGGGGAAGTACCACCGATGACTCGAAGCGTCGCCGCCGATGCGGATATTGACGATCCAGCTGTCACCGAGTCCGCTGACTTTCGCCCAGTCACCCAGGTCGATCGCGCAGCCACTGGCGTGGACTTCGAGGCGACTGGCGAAGACAGTGTTCGTTGGAGGAATGGCCGCCGCGACCATTCCGGAGCCGCCGGCACTCCAGAAGATGCTCGCGAACATCGTGGAGGCCAAGAGGAGGCGCCTGGGGTGCCGCATCCGACTTCCTCCGACCTCGTCAATCTCGCGGACGCTTCGTGTGATGGTCGCTCGCATTCTGATACGCCGACGCAAGCGCGACGAGGAGCGGTTCGGAGAACGGCGGGCCAACGAGCTGCAGCCCGACCGGCATCCCGTCGGTCCCGAATCCACATGGAAAGAAGATCGCGGGCAGGCCGGCGAGATTCCCGGCGGCGATGAGGCCGGTGTTGCCGGGGCGCTTCGTCTGTTGCGGATTGCTCGCCGTGAGACCGGGCTGGTCCAGCGCCTGTGTGATCGGCGTCGCCGTGATCGTGCGTCCGACCGACAGGATCACGTCCGCATCTTTGAACATCTCGGCGAACGCGGCGGAAACCGCGCTTCGCAGACGCATCGCCTGGAGATAATCGCGGGCGCGGATGTCCAGTGACGCGCGCAGTCCCGCTTTCTGGCGCGTGTCGACCAGCTCCTCGAAGCGTTCGCCCTCGATGAGCCCGGCGAAGATCGTGGCGCCCTCGGCCGCATAGACCGTCGACACGAGCGGCCCGAACGGAAGGGCCGGAAGGGTCGCGCGCGCGAACTTCGGTGCGATCTTTCGGAACTCCGCCACGCCCCGCTCGAGTGCGCGCTTCGCTTCCGCCGACGCGTGGTCTTCGATGTCCTCCTCCGCGAACGCGACGCGCGCGCGTTTGACCGCGGCGGCTGCGGGACGCGTGTCCAGCGGTTTGAAGCGCCGACCCGACGCGGTCGCATCGGCGCTGTCCGGCCCCGCGATCGCTTCCAACACGACGGCGCAGTCATCGGCGCTCCGCGCCATCGGCCCGATCTTGTCGAGCGTCCACGACAGCGCCATCGCGCCGTGCCGGCTCACGAGCCCGTACGTCGGACGCAGTCCGGTGACGCCGCAGTACGCGGATGGCGTGCCGATCGAACCCGAGGTCTCCGATCCGAGCGCGTACGCGACGAGGCCGCCGGCGACCGCGGCGCCGGAACCGCTCGACGAGCCGCCGGACCAGCGCTCGGTGTTCCAGGGATTGCGGCCCGGACCCTGGAGCGACGCGCTGGGGTACCGGTAGCCGCCACCGCCGGCGAGCTCGACCATCGCGAGCTTCGCCGCGAGGACCGCGCCGGCGCGCCTCAGCTTCGCGATCGCCGTCGCGTCCATGTCGATGACCTGATCGCGATACGGCGGCGCCCCCCAGGTCGTCGGCGCGCCTTTAGCTGCGAGGAGATCCTTGGCGCCGTACGGGATCCCGAGCAGCGGACGGCGCTCGCGGCGCCCCAGTGCCGCGTCCGCGCGCTTCGCCTCCGCAAGCGCGCGCTCGCGCATGACGGTCGCGACCGCGTTGTAGCGCGGACCGACGCGCGCGAGACGGGCGCAGGTCTCCTCGGCAAGCTCCACGGCCGATACCCGGCGCCGCCGGAGCGCGTCCCCAAGCTCGGCGATGGTCGCATAGCGATGATCGCTCAGGGGCGATACACCGTTGGCGGCTCGGTCGCGATCGGAACGCGCTGTTTGCGCAACTCCGTCGCGTTCTTCTCGACGGTCGCGTTCGCCTCATCCGCGAGTCGCGAGGGATCGTCGACTGGTCGCGTGTCTTCTTGCTTCGGAGTCGGCGCGGACTCGCTCTTTCGCGTCTTTTCTTTCACGGAATCCGCAGGATAGCGTGCTACCCTCGGTCAATGGAGTCGCCGCCGATGCAGCGTCGGTATCCCATCGTCGAGCGCCCGCTTTCGCCGCGCGATTACGACATGCCGATCGGGTGGTGGGGTTGGAACTGGGAGCCGCCGGTGCCGATGTCGATCACGCAGCTGCTCGAGGCGCGGAATATGGACGCGCGGACGGCCGCGCTGTGCGGCATGACCATCGAGTCACACGGTTCGATGCTCATCGCGGCCGAGCAGCCTCATTCCGGCAAGACGACGACGCTGACTGCGCTCCTCGATTTCCTGCCGAACGCGACACGCCGCGTCTTCATCCGCGGCTGGGCCGAGACGTTCGACTTTCTGGGCCAGACCCGACCGGATGCGACGCTGCTGCTCGCCAACGAGCTGTCGTCGCATCTGCCCGTCTATCTGTGGGGTCCGAAGGCGGTGCGCGTCTTCGCAGCGCTCCGGCGGGGTTATGCGCTGGCGTCGACACTCCACGCGGATTCGTGCGACGAAGCGCTGGCGCAGCTCGTCGGCGAGCTCGGAGTCGAACGGAGCGACCTCGCGCGCGTGAACCTCCTCATGGTCATGCGGATCTACGCGACGACCGGCGGCGGGTACGCACGTCGCGTCATCTCGCTCCATCGTCTCGTTCCCCGTGGCGGCACGGTCACGGCGCTGCCACTCGTGACGCACGACGAGCGCGAGGACTCACACGAGCACGACGAGGCGGCCGAGATCGACCTGGTCCATTCGCTGCGGCGCAGCGCGGAACGCGAGGGCCTCGCGGAGGAGCTCGATCGGCGCGCCGAGCAGCTCACCGACCTCGTCGGTCGAGGCTGCCGCGACATTCCCGAGGTCCGCGCAGCCCTCGCGTCCTATCGCGGCGAACCGCTTCCGAACGACATCAGAGGAGATCCGGTGGAATGACAGACCGACCGAAGACCATCGGCGCGCTGCGCGAGACCGGCTACCGGAGCCGCACGGTGAAGGAGGAGCTCCGCTCGAACCTCATCACCGCGCTGGCGGAGAAGCGCGCGCTCTTCCAGGGGATCGTCGGCTACGACGCGACGGTGATCCCGCAGATCGAGAACGCCATCCTTTCGGGTCAGGACATCATCTTCCTCGGCGAGCGCGGACAGGCGAAGACACGCCTCGCGCGCCAGCTCGTCGAGCTTCTCGACGCGGTCGCGCCGGCGATCGCGGGCTGCGAGATCAACGACGACCCTTTCAAGCCGATCTGCGCCGCGTGCAAGTACCGCGTCGCGAACGACGGCGATTCGGTGGAGCTCGTGTGGCTGTCGCGCGACCAGAGGTACAGCGAGAAGCTCGCCACGCCCGACATCTCGATCGCCGATCTCATCGGCGAGGTCGACCCCATCAAGGTCGCCGAGGGACGTTACCTCTCGGACGAGCTGACGATCCACTACGGGCTCGTACCACGCACGCACCGCGGCATCTTCGCGCTGAACGAGCTTCCAGATCTCGCCGAACGCGTGCAGGTCGGGCTCCTCAACGTGATGGAGGAACGCGACGTGCAGATCCGCGGCTACAAGGTCCGGTTGCCGCTCGACCTGTTCGTCGTGGCCTCGGCGAATCCGGAGGACTACACCAACCGCGGACGCATCATCACGCCGCTGAAGGACCGCTTCGGTTCGCAGATCCGTACGCATTACCCGAAGGACCTCGTGATCGAGGTCGGAATCATGGAGCAGGAGCGCAACACCTTCGTCGACGAGGGCATCACGACGATCGTGCCCGGTTACATGAAAGAGGTGCTCGCCGAGCTCTCGCAGCTCGCGCGCCGATCTCCCGAGATCTCGCAGCGCTCAGGCGTGTCGGTCCGCGTGACCGTCTCGAACTACGAGAACCTGGTCTCGAGCGCGCTGAAGCGTTCGCTGCGCACGGGCGAGACCACCGTCGTTCCGCGCATCAGCGATCTGCCCGCCGTCGTCGCTTCGACGGCCGGCAAGATCGAGCTCGAGTCCGTCGGTGATGTCTCGGAGGAGCGCGTCATCGAGCGCCTCGTCCAGCGTTCGGTGCTCAACGTGTTCAACCGTACGTTCTCACTCGCGGAATTCGATTCGCTGCTCGCGGCCTTCGGCCGCGGCGCGACGATGCACGTCTCGTCCACCCAGCCGAGCGGCGAATACGTGAAGCAAGCCCTGCAGATCCCCGGGATGAAGGGTGCCGTGGCGAAGCTTGGCGCATCCGGCAACCCGGCCGCCGTCGCTGCGGCCGTGGAGTTCGTCCTCGAGGGATTGCATCTCAACCGGAAGCTCAACAAAGAGCGCGGCGACACGCGCTCGACCTTCCGCGCGTGATCGCGACGAGGTCAGCGCCGATGGCGCGGGCGAGCGCTGGCGGTGCGGCGTCCCCTCGACGAGCATCTGCGCCCAGCGCGCCCAAACATCGCACGCGCGGTGACGAGCGGGCGCGCGTAGCCAGCCGCGAGGAGAGGGGACGACGCGACGCCAACGCTCGCGCTCGCGCGCTGCTCCACACCGCGCGGATCCCGAGCGCATGAGCGAGCTTCCGCGGCTCGACGATTTCGGTCGCGAGATCAAGTACTCGCGCTGGGATGGAACGCAGCGCCTCGACGCGCTCGAGGCGGACGAGCTCCTCGGCGCGATGTCCGACGAGCTGCTCGCCGGAGGCGACCTCGAGGACGCACTCGCACGATTGTCCCGATGGGGCATGCCGGGTCGCATGGAGGGCATGAAGGACCTGCTCGAGCGGCTGCGTTCCGCCAAGCAGAAGCGGGCCGAACGTCACGATCTCTCCAAGGTGTTCGACGAGCTCAAGGAGAAGCTCGAGGAGGTGAAGCGCCTCGAGCGCGAGGGCCTCGAACGGCGGCGCGACGCAGAGGCGCCGAACGAGCAGCTCCGCCAGGGCATGCAGAAGATCGCGCAGGAGCGACTCGCGCAGCTCGACGCGCTCCCCGACGACTTCGGCCGCGCGGTGCGCGCGCTCAAGGACTACGAATTCGTCGAGCAGAAGGCTGCCGAGAAGTACCAGGAGCTGCTGAAGGACCTGCAGGAGCAGGTGCTCGGCTCGTACTTCAAGAACATGCGCGATTCGCTCCGGAACCTCACGCCCGAGCAGCTCGAGCGCACGCGGCAGATGATCCGCGACCTCAACCGCGCGCTGAAGGAGCGCATGGAGGGCGGAGAACCTGACTTCGAAGCGTTCCAGCGGCAGTACCCGGAGCTTGCCGGCGGTGCGAAGGATTGGGACGACCTGTTGCGTCAGCTCGCACAAGGGATGGCCGCGATGCAGTCGCTCTGGCAGAGCATGTCGGCGGAGATGCGCGACCAGCTCGAAGGGATGCTCGGCGCCGCTTTCAGCGATCCAGGCCTGCAGTCCGCGATGAGCGATCTGGCCGAGACGCTCTCGCAGCTCATGCCGATGGACGGCTACGACCACGCGGTCTCCGGTGACGAGCCGATGACGCTCGCGGAGGCGCTCGGCCTGATGGACCAGATGAACCAGCTCTCGGACATGGAAGACACGGTGCGCTCCGCTCGCTCTGCCGACGATCTCGAGGCGCTGAATGCGGAGGACGTCGAACGGCTCGCGGGTCCTGGCGCGCGGCAGTCGCTCGACCAGCTACGAAAGATGACCGAGCTCCTGGAAGAGGCCGGCCTCATCCGGAAGGACGGCGAGCGGTACGAGCTCACGCCGCGCGGCATCCGGAAGATCGGCCAGCGCTCGCTCGAGGACATCTTCGCGACGCTCAAGCGTGATGCGTTCGGCAGCCACCGCGCACGCACCAGAGGCCGTGGCGGTGACCCGACCGACGAGCTCAAGACCTACGAGTTCGGCGACCCATTCCTGCTCGACCTGCCGGACACCGTGAAGAACGCCGTATACCGCGACGGCGCGCACGTGCCGGTCAAGCTCGCGGCGGAGGACTTCTCGGTCTACCGCACCGAGCTCATGACGCAGTCGGCCACGGCGATCCTCGTGGACGTCTCACGCTCGATGCTCTTCCGTGGGTGCTTCCTGGCGGCCAAGAAGGTCACGCTCGCGCTCGACTCGCTCATCCGCTCGACGTTCCCGAAGGACGACCTCTACATCGTGGGCTTCTCCGCGCTCGCCAGCCAGCTGAAGCCGCAGGACCTGCCGCGGCTCACCTGGAACGAATACATCTACGGGACGAACATGCAGCACGCATTCGAAACGGCGCGAACGCTGCTCGCGCGTTCACGCGGAAAGAACAAGCAAATCATCC
>WNGJ01001231.1_pt1 | contig 28120 bp, 27 predicted proteins | sample 5400611 | NCBI WGS metagenome assembly WNGJ01 (sample SAMN13153375, study PRJNA577476) | soil metagenome | isolation source: 40 cm soil or saprolite under Garry oak tree replicate 1 | place: USA:California | collected 2016-06-15
GGCTGAAACTCTACGAGGTGGATGGTTGCATACAGGCGATATCGGTATGATGGATGCGCAGGGCTACCTCTACCTGCTCGACCGTAAGAAAGATATGATCATTAGCGGCGGCAATAATATCTACCCACGGGAGATCGAGGAGATCCTGCTTAAGCACCCGGCGATCTATGAAGTCGCAGTGATTGGTGTCCCTGACCCACTATGGGGCGAAAGTGTCAAAGCGATGATTGCACTGCGTCCTGGGATGTCCGTAACTGAGGAGGAAGTGAATGACCTTTGCCGGCAGCATCTGGCCAGCTATAAGAAACCGCGGATGGTCGAGTTTGTCTCGGAGCTGCCCAAGAATGCTTACGGCAAGATTCTCAAGCGCGAGTTGCGCGAGCAGTACTGGCAAGACAGAGAGCGTCGCATCTAAGCCTGGAGACAGCTTGCTCGACCCGCGTGAGGGGAAAAGCCAGAAAGTATCTGTTTTGCACCGTGCTCCATCGGACGACCGCTCGTTTGGGTGAGCTAACCTGCTGCCCGGAGAATCTGTGTCTCATGCCTGCTCCAAGAGTTGGCTGGTGTTTTGCTATCGTCGATGCTCATGGAGGAACGGTTCGTCATCCGTTTTCTCCCCTTCAATTGAAAGGAGAAATGACCTATGGAATTCTTAGAAGCCGTTGGCCAACGGCGTAGTGTTCGCTGGTTTAAGACATGGGAACAGGTTCCAAGGGAGAAGATTCAGCGCATCCTCGAGGTAGTGCGCCTGACGACATGTCCTGGCAACTTGCAGCCCTGGCGTGTTGTGGTCGTCGAACGCGACAAGATAGATCCAGCGGTACGCGATCAGCTACTGGCGTGTGACAACTGGCAAGGCGCACATACTCAGGCACCCGTCTGGATCTATTTTTATGCTGACCCTGATGGCGCTCGACCTGAGACATTTGTTAACAGGACACTTGAACTCGTCGATGTCGGAGCTCTACCCGCTGCCTTTGGGTGGAACAAACAATCAATTGAGGGTGCCATTTTCCATAATGAAACGATGCCGGCAGGAATGCCTGCAATCAATGAGTTGCTGCATGGATTACCATACGAGATGAGCGCCAACGTCGCTTACGCAGAGACCGTAGGGGCCTGTGCAGTGGCAACACTGGCGGCGGTTAATGAGGGGCTGGGAGCCTGCCTCCATATGATTGCTAACCCAACTAAGCAAGAGGAGGCCAAGCGACTGCTCGGAGTGCCTGACAGCTTCGTGCCAGTCTGGCAACTGCTCATCGGTTACTCGGCTGAAGATCCGGATGCTGGTGGTGTTCGTCCACGACTCCCGTTCGAACAGATCTTCTCCCATGGACAGTGGGGCAGGCCTTTTACACGGGACGAGCGGGTCGTCGAGGAACTCGAAGCCGAAGGATTGAAGCAGCCCACCGGTGAGCCGAAACCCAATCGATTCGATGAACTCAAGTATCTAGCCCGGATGTTTGGCTATCCCGTCTAATAATCTCATCGCGTCAAGGAGCAATAGTCTGACATCCACTCATCAATGGGGAGTGTAGAGGGGCATAGCCCCTCTGCCAGGGTTCGAGGTGTCCCCGAAAAAGCTCTTTTCCCTTGTTTCGCCGCCTCCTTACGTCCTGTCCGACCGCAGGTAGCCGCGATAGCGGCGTTGACAGGACGTTTTTCAAGTCCCGTAGGCTGCGAGGTATGAATGGATGTCAGGCAATAGTGAGCAGGATCAATATGCTCCTGCTCACTATTGCTGAGTGAATAGAAGGAGAAGTTCGTGAGTGCAACTGAGGACAAGCAGGGAAAAGGATCTACAGACTTTCGAGTGTATCAATCGATCCAGCTGTGGATGGATGTCGTCAACAAGATGTATCACCTGAGCGAGGAAGAATGGAGGGGTCGGCTTGATGTCTTGCGGCAGTTCTGTGAGGCCGAAGGCAAAGATCCGGATGAGATTATTGCCGAAGCGCGCAGTGACCGTGCCGAGAAGATCGACTACATGCGTCGTCTCAAACGCTTTGTGAAAACGCTGACAGCCAATCCAACGCTGGCCCATGACTACGAGAACATTATCCGCAGCTTCTTCATCAACAATGGCGCCCGGGTTGTCACCAAGCCTTATTCCGATGTGTACAATCGAACAAAGTGAGACCAAGTCGATGGTCGCTCCTCTGAGCAGTGAGGGAACCGGCGAACATATCCATTTTAATGTTCGTGTACATCAGGCTCACATGACATACCAGGACCTCCTAGCTATCTGGAAGACGGCTGATAGACTGGGGTACGACGGCGCCAGCCTATTCGATTTGCTGGCTGCTCCTTGTCTGGAATGTTGGACTACGCTCACAATGCTGACGATGGCAACCTGTCGGCTCCGTGCGATCCCGATGGTCCTCTCACATACGTACCGGCACCCGGCTGTTCTGGCGAAAATGGCGGCGACGCTGGATAGAGTGTCTGGAGGACGGCTCATGCTAGGTCTGGGTGCAGGTGGAAGCCAGCGTGATCACGAGGCATATGGCATCCCCTGGCGGTCCCTCCAAGAGCGGCTGGAGCAGTTGGAAGATGGGATCCAACTGCTCCGCTTTCTCTGGTCTGGCCAGGTGGGATCTTTCAAGAGCCGCTTCTATGGCACAGTGGAGGGCAGTGGGTACCCTCAGCCAATCCAGCCAGGAGGGCCACCGATCCTCGTCGGGGGGCATGGAGAGCGCTACGTCGTGCGAATAGTGGCTCGTGTGGCCGATTTATGCAACATTGGTTTCGATCTTAGCCCAGTACAATGGCAGCGTTACAAGGAAATGTTAGAGCGCATCGCTTGCGAGGAGGGGAGAACTCCTGCTGCTATCGGACTCACCCACAACGCGACCGTAATACTAGGCTCGTCTCCGATGATGATCCGGACGCAGGTTGAACGCTATGCACAGATGCAGGACATGTCCACAGAAGCTGCGAAGCAACGGCTAACACATGCACTGGTCGGGACTCCAGAGCAGTGTGTGGCTCGTCTGCACGCATACGTGACGCTCGGGATTCGCACCTTCTTTCTGGTGTTTCCAGATTTGCCGGATCTTACTTCACTCAATCTTTTTGCGGCTACGGTTCTTCCTGCTTTTCGCTCCGGAGGGCCTTAGGGGGCTTCCGCGAATGACTGGTACTGCCTCTCTCGATAGTGGATAATTCGGCCTTTTCTCCAGACATTTGGAGATAAGGGAAGGAGGTGATAAACTAGAAGAGAAGTTCTAAAGGAGGAAGAAGATGGAGTGGTACCGAAACGATCAAGCCGCCGTGTCAGAGGCGTTGAGGAGAGGCGAACGTCCGGATCTGGCCACGACAATGGCGAGCGGCCCCTTGGATGAGTTGGTAGCCTTACATGAGGAATTGGGCATCTTGGCCATCTTAGATGAGGGATGAGGTGGAGGTGCAGCGAGTACGAGCAGGCGTGGCCGATGAGCTGTTGCTGCGCACGCTGGCGACCTTGCCGTTTGTGGAGCAAGCGTCCCTGAGTGGGGCCAGCGAGATACTGTTTCGCGAACCGGCGGTGTTGCTACAACTGGGCTGGGCCCCGATGCAGATCCGGCAAGGCAGCAATGGGCGGCATCGGCACCCGGAGGGGCGACGAGAAGAGTCGCTGCCCTGTCATCCCGATACGTTGCGCGCTGCGCTGCGGCGCGTCGGGGAGGCAGCGTGGCTGCACGCGCAAGCCGCAGGAGTGCAGTCGCTCTATCAGCGGCAGTTGGTGCGAGGCAAGGTCTACGCCATCGATGGCAGCGGCTTGGGCGACGATTTCCGCCTGGTGGCCCTGGTGTGTGTGTCGGCTACCCGTCCGATCATCGTGGCCTGGCGCCTCTTGAGCGGGCCTGCCTCGGAAAAAGGTAAAGAAGCCGCAGTGAGCCGCGCGCTGATTGAACAAGTGCTGCAAGTGGCCGGGCCGCAGGCCATCAGCTTGTTGCTAGCTGATGGGCTCTACGCCGATGGGCCACTGTTGGCTTGACTCAAGTACGGCAAAGGCATTGATGCCCTGGTGAGCTTACCCCAGGATCGTCTGCTCTCCCAAGATCTGCAGGGCCTGGCCAATGGGCGGCTCATTGACTGGAGTCACCATCGCTATCTGCGCACGATCGGTGGCCACAAGCAGCTACGCGAAGTGGAGGTGACGGCAGCGGGGGATCTCTCAAGTTGGGACGGCTTTATCGAGGCGGCTGCCAGGTATGGGGTCTCCGATGCCAGCCTGTGGGCCTGTCTCATCCACGATGTAACACCAGCCGAGTTGGCCGCCGAGCCGCCAAGGGCATTGGTGAGTACCCGCCGGTTCGCCGATGGTTTTGCGGCTTTGCAGGCCTATCGTCCACGCTGGCACATTGAGGATGATACGTATCGCGAACTCAAAGAGGGCTCTTGGCTCGAGCAGCAGCGCTGGGGACGCGATGTCGCTGCGACATTGGGGCGCACGACCTTGACCTGCCTGGCCTTCAATACGGCCCAAGTCTATCGCTTGCAGGCCGCAGAGCGGCTGGCTGCGCTGGCCATTCGTCGGCTACGCCGACAGCGTCAGCGCGAGTTGGGCAGCGCTCCGGCGGTGCTCTATGTCGCAGGCTGCTATGGCGTCTTCTCCCTGGAAGAGCTGCTCGCCGTGCTTGGGTCTGCCCCGCGAGAGACTCTCCTGCCTGCCTTAGGCAAGCCGTCTTCCTCTGATGCTCCCACCTAATTCCTTATCTCCAAATATCTGCCTTTTCTCCTCACTGCTTGACAATCCCTACCGATCCCACTTATCCTGCCGTATAAGCTTTCCCTGCTCCTAATTTCAAGCAGTGAGGACCCAGATGACTCTGTATTTGTTCTTGCTCTTGTTCTTCCTCATACTTTGCCTGGCGGGGCTTTGGCATTTTTACTTGCCACCTCATTACCCTCCCGATTCAAGAATAGGGGCGGTGCACACCAGAGTCCAACGCCTCCTTAAGCCGCGCTCCCCAGGCGATTGCCCCGTCTGTCGCCTCTCCTCCACCCTCTCTTCGGTTGTGGAGCCAGCAACTCTCCCTGTACGCCCCTGGCGTGATGCCAAAAGCCGACGGGGAGCACCGAAACGGGTGAACACAGAGGGCTTCGCCTGCCCCAACCATCAGTGCCCGTACTTCGGGATCACAGACGCTCACGTTCATGCCTTGGTTGGCGATGGCACTCATGGCCTTGCTGAGCGGATCCAGACATTTCGCTGTCAGGCTTGCCACACCACGTTCAGTGCTCGGCGCCATACCCCTTTGTACCGTCTGAAAACCCCCTCCCAGCAGGTCGCAGTGGTACTGACGGCGCTTGCCGAAGGGCTGGATCCTTCCGCCGCCGAGCGGGTCTTCGGCTACCGGCGAGCGACAATCACCGCCTGGCTGTCCCGCGCTGGGGAGCACGCGCAGATCTTACACGAGCGCTCCTTCCGCAACCTCTGGCTCCCGCACCTCCAGTTGGACGAACTGCGCACGAGGCTGCGCAGCTACCAACCCGTGCTGTGGCTGTGGCTGGCCATCGACCCTTGCACGAAGATTCTTCCCGTCCTCCATCTCGGCCCCCGCACGCAAAACGTGGCGCATAAGGTCATTCACTCCCTGCAACAGATCCTGGCTCCTGGCTGCCTCCCACTCTTCACCAGTGATGGCTTAAATTTGTACTTTTATGCCCTCACAGCCCATTTTGGCCAGTGGCTTGAGGTGGTTCAGAGAAGGCGGCATATACGCCAGTGGCAGGTGGCGGCGGGTCTGATCTACGGTCAGGTGAAAAAAAGCTACCAGCGGCGCAAGCTGGTTCGGGTCACGCCTGTGATGCGCCTTGGAACAGAGGCCGCTCTCACGGTCGCTGGGCCTCGGACTGGGCTTCTCGGGACGACTGAACACCGCTTTCATCGAGCGGCTGAATCTGAGCGTCCGTCATGGCGTGGCAGCGCTGGCACGTCGCACTTGGGCCACGGCGAAGCCCGCTCCAAAACTGCTGGCTCACTTGGAATGGTGGCGAGCTTATTATCATTTTGTCCGTCCCCACGCAGCGCTCCGAGTAGCGCTCGTGCAGCCACGAGAGCGAGGTGGCAAGCTGATGGGGCAACGCTACCGACAGCGTACTCCAGCCATGGCAGCGGGAAGAACCAACCGACGGTGGACTGTGCCGGAAGTGCTGTCTTATCCCTTGCCGCCAGTGCCATACTTCAAACTTTGAGCGTGAATAAAACCTGAAGAAGCCTCGCGCAATGGCAGTTGGCGGCTTGATGAAGATGAAAGCAAGGTAGGAATGCGAAGGCCCAGAGGATGAAGCTGCCTACCTGTCCGGTTGAATGAGAGAAAAATGAGCCCGAAATGCGTTCGCCGGGGCTCATCGAATTATCCACTATGTTCAATTGCAGCACCCGAGGGTGAAAACCGTCTCTATTAGGAACTGATGTACTAAGTAGCCAGCACAAGGGTGCCAGACAGCGACAGGTGGACCCGACCCACATCCTCACAGCTCCACAGCGAGCGGGGGATCCGATTGATGGCCAAGAGAATCTCCTTGGCTTCCCACTCCCGGTGCTGGAGGAGATCCTCTTGGGTTCCGGGTGGGCTGGTGCAAGTTGAGAACCAGGGCAAAGGACACGTTGGCCATTGGTGGGTCTCCTCTGGTGGCTACAGGTCGCGGGTTACGATCTCACTGACGCGCCGGGAGAGCTCGTTGCCGCGGTCCGCCCAGATTCCCGTGCCCCAGTAGCGGTAGCAACTGGTCTCTGCGGTCAGCAGGTGGAACAGCGCGTTGCGGTACCGGGGATCGTCCCGGCGGATGCCCGAGGCCGTGACCCGCTCGTGAAACAGGGAACTGGCCCTCTCCATTGGCTCGAGCACTGTGTCGTAACCCCGCACCCAGGAGACGTTGTTGGTCCAACTGCCCCCTTCCATGTGGAAGCGCCCGTCCTCGGCCCGCAGCTGTTTGATCACCTCAGCCAGCCGGTCCGGTCCGTCACCTGGGACCATGCGTTCCCAGATCCGTGCTTGGAACAGGGGTTGGATCACCGGGAGGTCGTTTTCATGGATCCCCACCGACTGGAGCCGCTCGAGGTATTCGGTGACGTTCATGATCGGTGTCAGAGAGCCGGAGCACGCGCGGATCACCTCGAAGTACTTGGCCGGGAATTCGTTCATCATCACCCCGCCGTTCTCCCCGTCGGCAATCTGGGTCACCAGTGGAGGTATCTGTTGGCCGGCAAGCTCCAACCGGGACAGACCCTTGGCCTCAGCGTAGGGCTGCATCTGGCCGATCAGCTTCGTGTCGCTGCCTTGTGTCTTGATCACTGCAGTGATGGTAGCGGTGTCACCCCGCGAGTTCGTGCAGACGATGCGGTGTGGGAGATGGTGGTGCTGTGGAGCCTGCCCGTTCGGCTGCTCGATGGTGTGCTCCTGGACAAGAACCCACTGGTAGCCACAGTCGCGGAGGGTCTTGACGAACTCGTAGGCTACGTCGGGCTGGTTGGGAAGCGCCATTTCTGCGGGCGAGAAGCCGCGCACCCGGCGAAGCGCGTCCAGGCCAAAGAGGGCGGCAAAGTGGTGTTGCCAGGCCTCGACATGCAGGCGGTAGTCCTGGACCGGGGTGGAGGGAGCCACGGCGTGGCCCCACGGGCAGCCTAGCCACTCCACTGCCCGGCGATCGCGCTCGTCGCTTGTGATACGCGCCAGAGCGTCGAGCACGTCATGGGCGCCCATCTGGCGCAAGCCGTAGAGCAGCGTGCCAGAGTACTCGAGCATGACCCGCGGCTGGAACCCCTCGTCGAGGAGGTGCGGGATGAACTCGCCCATCCGTTTGTAACACCACCAGAACATACGAGCGTTGTAGTTGTCTGCACTGTCCGAGTGGTCCAGCATCCTCTGCAAGTTGCTGATCATCTGTGCCGTCCGCAGCTCAGGCCCCCCTGCCGGGATGAGTGGCTGGTGCATGTGCAATGCGATCGCGACGGCGCTGTTGATCTCATCGAACCCTCTTGTCCCCCGCGCTAGGAACAGCGGATCGGTCCGGCTGGCCCGGATCACCTGCCTGATGTGCTCCTCAGCGCCGCAGATGTTGGGAAGTTGTGTTGCAAACATTCTTAAGCCCATCAAAAAGGAACGTATTCTACAATCCGACAAAGGGAAAACGTGTACAAGGTGTACGCGTCTTCTCTCGAAGCGTGGGTTTTGCAGCCATTACCTGCTCATATGGGATGAGCTTACAATTGGTTGTAACGCAACGGAACGGTGTGCTTTCGGCACATGACACTTCGTCAAAAATACACCGAAAGGCCAATGCCACTACTCTGGCCATGGATTGCCAAAATCTTCGCAATTATGTTCGATCATCCATTGCACATGCCGCTCTGCCCAGCTCATGTTTTGCTCTTCGAGACGACGTTGGGTCCGTTTCAGCCAGCGTTGTATGTGCAGACGACTGCAACAGCGGTAGGTGCTTCCCTCGAAGGCAACCCTATATGCAGGGTGGCCGTTGCCGTCAGTGGATACTCCGTCCTCCTGCAGCGTTGCTCCTAGCGCTGCCAGCTGCCGCAAGGTCTTGTGCCATTGGTGCTCTGCTCGTTGCGCAGCCGCTGCTTGACGGCGTGCTCGTTCTTGCTGCTTGTGACGAGCGAGCGCCAAGCGGCTCTGGGCGCGTTGCTGTCGTCTCTTTTTCGCTCGAGTGGCCATGTCTCTTTTCCTCTCCACGCTAGGTGCTTCTGCTGGGCATTATACTCCATCCAGAGTGTGTCGTACATTTGTGCTGGCTACTTGGAATAGAGGTTCGCGAATGTAACGTTGTGCGCCTCATTGAGCGAGCTTTCTTGTTAAAGCACACGACAGGATCGTACCATCAATGTGGCTCATGTAACGTGTATGCTCAGAACACTACCTATTTTTATGAAGAAGAGGTTCCATTTGTGCTCTCTCTATGTACCTCGATCAAACAACGAGTTTGCATGCACTTGCATGCGCTCCCAGAATGCGTTTGCGGTGGATCAAACCACTGACGACCTCCTGTGTGCTCGGACCGTCCGCCGATCTGACCAGAGGCAAAGCCGAACTACTGGCAGAACACGTGCTGCTGCGCCACCAACTGCTCATCCAGCATCGACAGGTCGAACGCCCTATCTACCAAAGGGAAGATCGGCTTCTGCTGATACTCCTCGACAGCATGGTTCGAACCTGGAAAGAGGCGCTTTTCCTTGTTCAGCCGGAGACGCTGCTGCGAGGACCGCGTGAACTTTTCCGTTGCAATCATGCGGCAGGGGTGTCGGGGGTGGCGCCTGTACTTTCTTGCAGGTGACCGATCTCTTCTTCCGTCCGCTTTTTGCCTTTTTCATCATCAAGTTGCGATCTCGGAAGGTGATCCATGTAAACGTGACGCGATCTCCGACCGATCCCTGGGTCGTGCGTACCGCTGCGGGAAGCCCCGCCATAGGGGCAAACCCCCAAATATCTGCTCCGGGAGAATAATCGAACATTCGGGCAACATTTTGCACGTGTGGCAGCAACGAGTGGCAGCAAGATGCTTCGAACACCCTACCGAACGCCGTTTGCAAACGCCGTCTGTGAACGCTTCTGGCAAGTGTGAGGCGAGAATGCTTAGATCATGTCCCGATCTTCCGGGAGAAGCAGCTTCACCCCCTTCTCAAAGCGTATGTCGTATACTTTAACCAGGCTCGACCGCATCAAAGTCTTGGACAGCGGATTCCGGACCCGTGTACCATTTGCTCCTCTCCGAACGAGCCTGGCAAGGTGATTGCCATGCCCGTTTTGAGTGGGTTACACCATGACTACCGCAGAGCAGTCTAAACGATGGAAAGCGCATGCGACCATGGGTTACCTGAGAGGGGGTGTGTGCATTCCGCCTTTTTTCCCTCCGCGGGCGGAGAGAACCGGTCATCTCTCTGCTTTGTTGCCGAGGTCGATGCTTTCACACGCATGAAGCAGTGTTTTGCTTGACCTCACATTGCTTGGCGGTGCATTTCTTGGGGGAGGCAATGTGGAAGATGAGAGATGGTCTCGGCCAACTTTCCAATTTTTCCGAACGGATGTCCCAAGTGGCCAACACAGCCTTTGATGGAGCACTTTTGATACCAGGCGTTCAGCGGATTTTCCGAAGCCTGTGGGCGATAGCCGCCAGAACGTGGATAACGGACTGCTTACGCTGGCTCCGTCAGCTGGTCGATGCGCCGATACGACTCAAGGGTGGCACTCATCAGACCAGCAAATGACTCGAGGTCTGCATCACTGAGATGCATATTGTAAGTCTTCGCGACTGCGCGCAGTTGCTCGATGGTGGGTTTCGTTGGCATGTGATTCTCCTTTCGTGATTCTAGAACGATCGGTCAGATACTTCCCTGACCACCTGCATGGGGAGCAGGTGTCGAGTGCATCGCCATCTGTATGACCTGCGCTATATGTAGTGCATGGCGATCTGTTGTCTGATCGATTTGTTCGCGACAACTAAAACCGTCGGCAATAATCAGCGTATCTTTGTCGGCATTGCGTACAGTGGGAAGCAACGCCCGTTCACCGACCTTGATCGACACGTCGTAGTGGTCTTTTTCAAAACCGAAGGCTCCAGCCATACCACAACAACCAGAGTCGAGTGCTCTATAGTCAAGGCCCAGTCTCGAAAGCACCGCCTCTTCATCCTTCATCCCCATGATTGCTTTGTGATGGCAATGCCCATGCACCACGGCCTTGCGGTGAAGTTGCGGGAACTGGTAATGCTCCGCCTGTTTTTCAAGAAATTCGCTGAGCAGGGATGTTTGCTGGCTAAGCCGCTTTGCATCTTCGTCATTGGGGAAAAGATCAATCAGTTCATCACGGAAGACCGCAACACAACTTGGCTCCAGGCCAACCACAGGGACACCCTGCTCCATCTGAGGTCGCAGCGTATCGAGTATTTTCCGTAGTAAGCGCCTGGCAGTGTTGAGCATGCCATAGTCGTAGAGTGGACGACCGCAGCACAATGCTTGTTGTGGCACCTCAACCTGGTACCCTGCTGCTTCAAGCACTTCGACTGCCGCGATGGCCGTCTGTGGGTGGAAGTGGTTGTTGAACGTGTCAGGCCAGAGAATCACCTTTGGCTGCCCCTCGTTGCGAGAGCCGCGCTTTTGAAACCACTGCTTAAATGTCTGCGGTGCAAACGCTGGAATCCGCCGCTCAGGTGCTATCCATGCCAGCATCTTTGCAACATCGCGGAGCACTGGCGTTTGCGTGAAGAAGTTTACCACGCCCGGCATGAAGGCAGCGAAGCGTGCCCACCGGTGGATCAGCCCCATCGAATAGCCCGTGATGGGACGTAATCTCCCTTTATAGTAGTGCGAGAGAAATTCCGCCTTGTACGTCGCCATATCAACATTCGCAGGGCAGTCGCTTTTGCAGCCTTTGCAGGCCAGGCAGAGATCTAGAGCCTCCTTCACCGCCTCGCTGTGCCAACCAGCTTCGAGGGATTTGCCTTGCAGCATCTCAAGGAGCAGATGCGCTCGCCCACGTGTCGAATGTTGCTCCTCTCGTGTGACCATGAAGCTCGGGCACATCGTACCGCCCTCCATCCTGCGGCACTTTCCGACGCCGATGCAGCGTAACGTCGCCCTGGCAAGGCTGCCCCGGTCCTCAACAAACGAAAAATGTGTTTTAGGCTGAGCGGGGCGATAATTGGTGCCGAGGCGCAGATTTTCGTCCATGCGATACGCATCCACCACCTTCCCAGGATTCATCTTCCAATCGGGGTCCCAGATAGCTTTAAACTCGCGGAACGCCTCGATCAGTTCATCGCCAAACATCTTCGGGAGCAACTCCGCTCGGGCTTGACCGTCGCCATGCTCTCCCGAGAGCGAACCTCCATATTTGATCACCAGGTTTGCTGCCCCATTGATAAAGGAGCGGAACCTTTGGATACCAGCGCTTGTTTCGAGGTCGAAACTGATGCGTGTATGAATGCATCCCTGACCAAAGTGCCCATAAAAGGCCCAGCGATAGCTATACTGCTCGAGCAACTTGCGTAGTTCTCGCAAGTAGTCGCCTACTTTGTCGGGAGGTACCGCAGCATCCTCCCAGCCAGGCCAGGCGTTTTTCTCACCAGGCACGTGACTAGTAGCTCCCACGGCAGCCTCGCGGACCAACCAAATTTTCGCCGCTTCCTTGCGATCATCAAAGAGCTTCATGTCTGGCGGAGCCTGCTTGCTCTTCAGTTCCTCCATGAGCCTGTGCGCTTGCTCAACACATTCTTGCAGGGTTTCACTACCAAACTCGACCAGAAACCAGCCACCTCCTGGCGGTAAGCGCGCAATATCAGAAAGGAAAAGCCCCTTTCTTTTTGCCCCCTCGATCATGTGATCGTCCATACCTTCCAGGGCTATCGGCTTGTGAGCCATAATCTCCATGATGTGATCACTTGCACTATAAATGTCTGGATAGCCAAGCACCAGGAGTGAGCGCGCGGGAGGACTGGCAACGAGGCGCGCAGTTGCCTCGAGCACAGTGACACACGTGTTTTCCGTACCAACCAATGCTCGTGCAACATGAAATCCGTTTTCTGGCAGCAGTTGATCCAGGTGGTAGCCGGAGACGCGGCGTGGAAGGCGTGGATAACGCTCGCGGATCAGCTTGGCATAGCTGTCACGCAGAGCCTTGAGCCTGGCATAGATTTCACCGCGCCTGCCACCTTCCTTGATGATGCGCTCAAGCTCCTCGTCACCGGTCTTGCCGACCTGCATACGCAGGCCATCATACGTGAGGATTTCCAACGCTTCAATGTTATCCACCGTCTTACCAGCCATCACCGAATGGGTGCCACAGGAATCGTTGCCGATCATGCCTCCAAGCGTGCAATAAGCGTGCGTAGCAGGGTCTGGCCCAAACGTGAGGTGAAATTGCTCCGCTGCATGACGGAGATCATCGAGAATGGTACCAGGCTGTACGTATGCCAGCCTTTTCCCTGGGTCAATCTCGATGATCTGGTTCATGTACTTGGACATGTCTATAACCACTGCAACGTTACAGCACTGTCCGGCAAGGCTCGTACCGCCCCCACGCGCAAGAATAGGCGCGCCGTAGCGGCGGCAAGCTGCCACGACCTTGACAACATCATCCACGTCTTTGGGGATGACAACCCCTATCGGTACTTGCCGATAATTCGAGGCATCCGTTGCATACAGTGCCCGACTGCCTGCATCGAAGCGCACTTCGCCTCGGATTTGCGCGCGCAGTTCAGCCGCCAGAGCCTCGGCGCCAACGGCTGGGAGTTCCGTTGTACCTGTATGCGTTGTAACTGCACTATTCATTTGCGGCTTTATCTTCTATGAATGCTCGGTACTACTCGGCGGAGCCATGATTGTGGTGATGGTGATGATGATGCTCACCATGGCTATGCTCGGCAGGCGGATGTGAAGGTGGCTCTTGTTGCGTACCTGTTCCCCAGACGGGTATCTTGCTTTTACCAGTCCGAAGCGCTGGATCAGCAAGTTCAGGATACTTCTCCTCCAGCCGCGCTTCTCGCTCGATGCGGTGACGCCAGTAGCGCAGTGTTTCTGGATCGGCACCGTTCGTATCGTCCCAGTTCGTGGGCCAGGCTACACGCCCTGGTCCGGGATCGACGCGGCCACCGATGGCAAAGGGCGAGATCAGGCGTTGGGTCCGTGGGCTGCCACAGGCAGAGCAGAGCTGCTGCGCATGTGCATCCGTAGAGCGCAAGAGTAGGTGGGAGAAGACCTCACCGCACTCCAGGCAGCGGTACTCGTAGATAGGCATCGGCTTTAACTCCTTATTAGCAGCGCACAACGACGCTGCGCGTCTAGCCTTCGGCTCAGTGCTTGCATAGGAGGTCCTCCTCTGTGTTCCGCTGTGCAGAACACAGGCCGTCCACTTCAATAATGGACGGCCTGCTTCACCTCACCAGTATTCGAAGCTGTGCTGGATGACCTGCCGCAGTTCTTCAGCACCGACAGCTCGCGGACAGTTGACGAGCAGCCGCTGCTGCTTGAGCGTACCATCAATCAGGGCAGGCACATCTGCCTCGCCATAACCAAGGGCACTCAGGCCATTAGAGATGCCGGTGTCACGCATAAGCGAGAGGAGTGTACGTGGGAGCACCTCTGGCATCTCGGTCGTTGTCAGGCCGCTCACGTCGGCTCCCAGCAATTGCGCCGCGCGCAGATGACGCTCGGGGCTGACCGGGTAGGTCCAGCGGAACGTAGACGGCGCGGTGATGACGACTGAGAGACCATGCGGGATCATCGGCTCATCTTTCGGATAGTCCGGTGGTGAGAAGTTTTTCACCAGACCAGCAATCGGATAGGCAATGGAATGCGGTACATGGACGCCAGCGTTGCCAAAGCCGATACCGGCATAAGTTGCGGCGAGCGCCATGTGCGTTCGAGCTTCCACATCCATGCCATTGAGCACAGCCCGGCGCAGATAGTGTCCTGTGTATTCCAGAGCCTTCTCGCACCATAAGTCACTGATGGGATTGCTGCCGACGTAGACCGGGCGCTCGTCCGGCTTATGTCGCGGGCGAGTATCATACGGTCGGCTCGTGTAGGATTCGAGCGCGTGGGTGAGCACATCGAAGCCTGGATAGGCCGTTGCCATAGGTGGCAGCGTCACCGTATTCAGCGGGTCAATGATGGCCAGCGTTGGGCGCAGGTAGCGGTGTGAGATACCGGTCTTCACCTTCAAGGAGAGCACATCCATGATCGCCATAGCAGTGGTTTCGCTGCCGGTCCCAGCCGTGGTGGGAAGAGCTACCAATGGCTTGAGAGGGCCAGGAACAGGCAGACCTTTGCCGATGGGTTTGTTGATGTAGTCCATTACGGGTGCCGGATAGTTGCTGAGGAGATTTGCTGCCTTGGCCGAATCAATACTACTGCCGCCGCCAACGGCGACAAAGCCATCGTAGTCGCGACCACGCACAAACGTGGAGATCGCCTCGAACGACTGATCCGTTGGTTCAACATGAACGTCATCGAAGATATCGGCGTTGATGCTGGCCTCCTGGAGCAGCGTGCGCACGCGCTCTGGCAGACCGAGCTTCATGATGCCACGGTCAGTAATAATCAGCGCGTGCTTGACTCCCAGGCGCTTGAGATCGTATGCTATCTCATCAGTGGCACCAAGCCCGAACTTAATCGGGGTTATCTCCATCGTGAAGACGGTTTCGTTGGGAATATCGAGACAGCCCATACTTCTTCTCCCTTGCTAGCTGTACGGGCACTACTTGGGCGTGCCCGTCTCAGGTCGAGCGGTCATAAGGGCCGCTGCTAGTCATAGAACGCTTCAGGTGCGAGACGGATTTCCTTGATCTGCTTGGCATCGTGTCCAAAGATAATCGTCGCATCGCGCAGGGTTGCAAAGCTGCGGATACGCTCGACAGAGTTCAACCAGGCAAGATTGTCGTAGACGATAGGTGAGCCAGCGGGCGGTGGCCCATAGCTCTCACGCATGTAGGCAGCATCGGAGGTGAAAATCATCGTACCCGTATTGGGCAGGTCGACCATCAGACACATCGTGCCCCAGGTATGGCCAGGTACCTCCAGCAAGCGCACGCCTTCCATGACCTCGGTGTCCTCAACAAGCGGTGTCCAGCGCAGCCCATCCATCGTGTAGTCGCTTTTGAGATGGAAACCCTGGGCCTCGCCCGGAATCGTCATGGCGCCCTGGTACTCTTTCCTGTGGACGAGTATCTTGGCACTCGTACCCTTAAAGAGCCCGAGATTCCCCGCATGGTCCAGGTGCAGGTGGCTCATGGCCACGTACTTGAAGTCTGAAGGATCGAGTTTGAGCTGCTTGAGGCGCTCCTCGAAGTATTGCTCAGGCGCAACATCCTCATAGGGGAACCACTCTTTGGCCACGGTCGGGGTCCAGCGCTGCTGCCAATCCCTGGGACAGGTGGTATCGAATAGCAGACGACCATCAGGGTGGTCTACCACGACGGTATGTGTAGGGCACGGTCCCCAGGCCGCTTGAGGATTCTGGTTGCTCTTGTAGGCCATGCGTTCGGCCTTGATGATCAGCCACTGGTAGTCGCACATCATATTGCCATGATGCTGCACGTAGACCTTAATGGCGGGTTTTGCCATTGTTTATGCCTCCTCATTGATATAGTATCCAGTTCAGCAGGAAATGAGTTAGAACTACGCTGTTACGACATACCATAACACGCTACAACGACAACGTTCTACGAGTACGCTTTGTCGATCTATTGACGAGCCTTCTCACGTAGCTCCCGGCGCAGAAACTTGCCTGTAACGGTTTTCGGCAATTCGTCAAGGAACTCAATTTGCCGCGGATACTTGTAATTCGCCATGCGCTCCTTACAAAACTCGATCAACCCCTCTGGTTTGACTTTCCCCTCATAGCCGCTTTTGAGAGCTACATAGGCTTTGACGGTTTCACCTCGGTATGCATCTGGTATGCCTACCACAGCAGCTTCGCGCACGGCTGGATGTTGGTAGAGAGTATCCTCCACGTCACGCGGCCACACCTTGTAGCCAGAAACGATGATCATATCCTTCTTACGGTCAACGATGTAGAACCAACCCTCCTCGTCCATCTTTGCGACATCACCTGTGTACAGGTAGCCATCACGAATGGCATACGCCGTTTCTTCTGGCTTCTGCCAGTAGCCAGCGACAACCTCTGGCCCTTTGATAATCAGCTCACCCACCTCGCCAACTGGAAGGTCTTCGCCTGTAGCCACATCAACCACCCGACAGATCGTGTTCGGGATGGGTACACCCACCGCTAAGGCACCCGAATCAGGGTCGACTGGCGCACGCGCCCCTAGCGGGGTTGCATGCGATGGCGATGTTGTCTCTGTCAGCCCATAGATATTGTGGATATAGGCCCCGGTGATCTCCTGGAAGTTTTCAACAATCGCTGGCGACACGGGCGCACCACCACTGTATATCTTCTTCATCGAAGAGAGGTTGCGCGTCTTGATGTCTGGATGGTTCAGTAGCGCAATGAAGACCGTGATCGCAGCCACCGTGAAGCTGCCATGCCACTTCTCGGTGAGTCGAAGCATTTCCGCCGGGTCAAAACGATAGAACATGATGATAGGCATTCCAGCCAGCGCTGCCACGGCAAGGTGAGCGATGAGACCGGTGATGTGGAAGAAAGGTGCTACGCCTATCACGACGTCATCTTTGCTAAGCTGCATCCACTCCCGGTAGACAGTCGCATTAAAAACGACATTGGCATGGGTGTTCATGGCACCTTTAGGCAGTCCTGTCGTGCCAGACGTGTAGGTGAGAAAGGCGACATCTGTTGGTGCAAGGCTGGCAAACTCAATCGTTGCTCCATCAAATTTGAAGAGCAACTCGAGCATATCAAGCGCCTCCGCGAAGCGCAGCTTCTTAGAAGATGTCAGGGGAGCGGGAAGCGCTCCCTTACCAGCATAGTCGAGTTCACTCGTGGTGATAACGAACTCCACCTTCGTGCTTCCAACCGTATGGCGGGCAACCGTTTCGTACAGTGACTCAAGGCAAATCAGCCCTTTCGCTTCAGAATCGTTGAGGTGGTACTCAAGCTCCTTTTGCTTGAACATAGGGTTGCAGAGCACCACGATAGCCCCTACTTTCCATATCGCATACATGGCGATCAGAAATTGGGGGATGTTCTGCAAGTACAGCGCTACCCTATCACCGTGCGCAACACCACGCTCCTTGAGCGCCGCCGCCAAAGCAGTACTCTTGTGGTCGAGTTCGCCGTAAGTCATCGTTTCATCGAAATAGTACGCTGCGGCTTGATCGGGCATTGCCTTGACTGTCGCGAGAAACATCTCGAGTGCGTTTGAGAAGTTTGTTGTCAGATCTGGCGATACGAAACTGGAATAACGCTTGAGCCAGGGACGGGCCTCGTAGGCCGCTCTGGCGTTCGCTGCTTGACTCGCAGAATCGTCTATCATCATAACCTCCTCTTCGTCTCTTGCGATTGAATTGGCTGTCGAAGCTCTAGCAGGCGTTGTTTGTCGGCGCAATGACGTCGTGCAGACCAGTATCTTTCTCCTTTGGCCTGATCTGAGCACGCAGTGCTAGACGTGCAGCAGCGTTTCTAGCTGTCCTTCAACAATCACCAAGTACATAACAGTCTATAGATGATACATTCAGAGAATACACTGCATGAGGAAGCTGATACGGATACTTGTCTCTCTGTGCCTACCTACTCTCAAGAGGGTTGCAGAGCCTAATGATGACACGAATAAGATATACCATATGGTGACACGAATAAGATATACCATAAAATAATGGGATTGTACAATTGCCCATTTTCATATTGTGAAATGCGCTTTCTCATGCCGAAGGTTGGTCTGAGCAGCCTTCCCATCGCCTCGTTGCTCCAGGTCATCTTCATGAACCTCCTACCATAGAGGGCAGAAAACGCAAGACTTGCCGGATTTTAGATAGGGGTATTCCTCTGCTCGTCAGAGCCGATAGATGAACGTACTGGCAGCATGGTAGCGGTTTCAAGAGGAGACGCTGCCGATAATCTCCACGCTCTTCATTTCAGCAAATGTTTTCCACAGATACATCCAATTCGCATCAGTACATAATTCTATTTTACGCTAAACATCACGGCGTAATTCGTCAAACGCGCAACAGAAGCGGGCCGCCGACTCGAAATATCCAAAGCTGTGTATGGGATAAGCATGTTGTTTGACGACGTATTGAACTTGTTCCAGACAGGTATTGCGCTCGATATTCTTCCGCGGAGCACCTCACTGTCCATTGTTTGCCTCTTGCTTGGGGAGAAGATGGATGCCCGTCTATCGTGACACGCTGCAGGGCAAGACCCACAACGACTAGCGCCTGCTTGAAGAACTATTTTGCTGCGTCCCTACGCCATTTTTCGCTGAGACGTTGCTGTCATGATCGATGGCTCGATACAAGAAGCAGGATGTATCATGAACCACTGAGAGGTCTCATCATCAGACCAGGGCTTCCTTGCTTACGCAGCGAAGGCGATGTAAAAAGGGAAAATTGATTGCTTTAGCACAAATCTCTAACTTTTCTAAACAGATGTCCCAAGTAGCCAGCACAGTGGCGTGGAACAAGGGAACATCATGGGGCCGATCGTGGTCATCTCGCGCTTATTTGCAGTGGCAGCCTCAACTGAGCCAGCAGCGCGACTTCCTCCCCCTCATGGTCCTCGTGCGTGTGTGCCACACAGCCCTTTTAACTGTAAGAAAGGGAGGAGGAACAAGACCTGCCCAAGACTCCTCTCGGGTCTTGGGCAGATCGCGGAACCGAACCGGAACCGACGGGCATCGACCCATCGGTCGCACCTGGCACGCATCCCGCTTGAAAAACTCTTCTTAAGCGGAGGCGATCTACTTGTCTACCAGGAACACGCTACCATTTCCTCACCTCGAGATGATCCGTTCGCCGCTGCCCTTGACCATCCGAGGCTTCTGTCTATCTCAGGCCACTTTCAAGCCACACCTGATCCTCGCTGGAAGATCCCACCCTCGGAATGGCGAACCGTGCTTGAGCGTGTCGAGCAGGGAGAACCGCTCCGTCACATTGCCCCTGATTATGGTGTGTCGTATGAGGCGGTCCGGCGAGTGCTGCGTGCCGCGCGTCGCCGCTAAGTGGGACAGATGAGCACGATCACCCACCTGGCCAGTATACCGCACGCAGCCTCTACATGAGCAGGCGAAGCACGATGCGAGTCCATCGTGTGCTCCCGGTTTCAATAGCGCATCAACAGGGTAGCACAGGGGAACATCGCCTCACTGGCACTTTGTAGCATAGCTAGTGAAGACGGGTCGCACCTGGACGAAATGCGGATGGCAGGGGGAACAGACCGAAAGGCCGTCGTGCTCTGGACAACCTTGATCTTCTTGAAGGCTGTAAGACCCTGTAAGAAAGCGGGAAAAGACGGATCGCATCAGCGAAATGCGCGGGCGTAGACTGTCTTTTTTGCGAACAGATGTGCTAGGTGGACAGCACAATGGCACCAGGAAAAAAGCAATTAGGTGGTGTGATACGCCTTCAAAAACTCTTCCCGTGGTATACCTGCTTGGGTGCAGATGGTTCTCAGAGTAGAGCCCTTGATTTTGCTATGATTGGGCAATGTTAATGGAGTCCTTGTCCCATCAGCGTTCTCACGAATCATAGCAATGTGCTCTCTTTCTCTTACCAGGGAAAATCCGAGCAGTTCAAATGCCTTGATGACTTTTACTTTAGGAGCATCGGCAGGAAAATGTGTCACGAGAGAGCCACTCCAGCTTCAGCTACAAAAGCTTCCAAGACAGGAGCGTCCGTGTCGAAAATATCGGGACCAAAGGTCTCCAGATGAAATTGGATCGCTGATTTCACGTCGGCAAGCGCCTCCTCGTAGGTTTCACCCTCTCCGACAACAACGCCTTTCAGCCCCAATGGATAAGCCACATAACCGTCCGCATGTTTTTCTACAATGATTTTGATGAGTTTCATGGTCTGCTCCTCTTAACTTTAATCAGATAGGCCCTGGTTGAAACGATGGGTTCTTTTCAGATGCTTCTAAAAGGAACCTTAGCAGGCAATTTCAAGGATGTCAAGTGCTGGCCATGCTCTCTCACCTGGTTCTACTTTCCCTCTCCTCGCTGCTGGTTCAAGCACGGCTATTCGAAGTAGCCAGCACACGGGTTATCCTATTCAAATGAGCCACTAGCGACAGAACCCACTTCTTACGAGCTTCTTGCATTCCGCCATCTCAACAACGTTCGCAAAAAATCAAAGTTCCAAGGTGTATCGACTTCTGCAATGATATGTGTAGCCCCCGCTTGCAAATAAGCATCAAGCTGGGAGATATTCACACTTCTTGGTAGAGAAATAGAGCGTTCAATCTCATTTGGATTCCGACCAACTTTGGTACACCAATTGTCTAGAACCTGCATTTTATGGGCAACCGTGGGTGGGTCACCAAAGGTATTTGAGATATTCGCATATTGTGCGACGAGACGTAATGTTACCTTCTCACCGCCACCGCCCAGTAAAATCGGGATGGGATTGCGCATTGGCTTAGGAGCACACCCCTCCCAGTGGTATTTGATAAGTTCCAGTCCCTTCTCCAGTGCGTCCAAGCGGCTGCCAGCAGTGCCAAACTCATACCCATACGCTTGATAATCACGCTCAAACCAACCGGCACCAATACCCAGAATGAGCCGACCGTTGCTGATGTGATCGACAGTCTTAGCCATATCCGCAAGCAAGGTCGGATTGCGATAACTATTGCAAGTGACCAGACAACCTATCTCTGCTCGCCGTGTCAGCGTTGCCATTGCCGTGAGCAGCGTCCAACCCTCGAAGTTACTTCCTTGAGGGTTGCCAGTAAGTGGGAAGAAATGATCCCAATCCCAAATTGTATCAACGCCCAGATCCTCGGCGCGACGAACAGCATCCGCATACGACTGGTAGGTCGTATGTTGTTGGCGTAATTGCACACCAATGCGTATTGGATGACGAGTTGTCGATTGTGTCACCGCAGCATATCCTCTCTTAAAAGCTAGTTTTGCTGATTCTTCCTTGCTTGATTGTAGGCCTGTGTTGATCGAAACTGCAAGTTTACGTGCGCTGGCCACTTCCGTCCAACCGTTGCATTAAGCATCGCATAGGGTATACTGATCCACAGGCTGCTTTCTAACGTACACCTGGTATCGAAACCTGTTAAGGAGCGCAGGTGCAGGAGCACCTTCAGTCCCGTTTACTCGTAGGTAGAGCATGGTCGACGAATGTGAGATGAAACGGAGCAACAAGCCCACTTGTATTATGTTGTGACCTAAAACAGGATACCTACAAAGGAGACTGCCATGGCAACAGAAGTGTTTCCCTCTACACCAGAACCGGAGAAGCCACTCACACACTCTTCCCTGCTCGATGCGCTGCTTGCCCGCCGCTCGCGCCGCTTCGGCAAAGGCATGCGTTTGAACGGTGAGCCGCTGGCCTACGAAAGCGCGCACGAGCCAGCACCACTCAGCTTGGTAGAGGAGGCGGTCCTCGCCTTTGCTGCCTGCGGCATTACCGGCTATACTATGGCTGAGATGCCATACGACACAGGCGATGTTGCTGAGGCTGGCGGGGGTAATATCATCATGAACTTTGTTGGCCGAACGGTGTTCAGCGCGGACGCTGCGCACCTGGTGACTGTCTTTGTGCTCAATGACGATGGCTTCTGGCTACTTAAACGACCTCAGGACTATTCACGCCTGGAGGTGCCCGAACTGGTCGAAGCGGCTCGCAAACATCGCTGGGTGGACTTATACGAAAAGAGCCGTGTGCGTCTCGCCGATCAACGGCTGGATGTGCCCCGTGAGCCACCATTTGTGCCCCCCTTCAATAAGTGGTCGGCCAACGTCCGTGGCACTACCTACTTCCTGCCCATTGCCGAACTCAGCGGCCTCTTTATCAATGTCCTGCTGGCGGCGTTTAGCGAAGAGGTGGCCTACTTCGTCGTAGATGAGCGCCATAACTTCCAACCGGCAGGAATCGCCAAATTCGCCCGTTCAAAGGGAGGCTACCTGCGCGACAATCTCGCGGAAGGCCGTGTGGCGACTGTCGGCTTACTCGACACCTGGATGTACGAGTTTGCTGCCGTGGAGCAAGGGGCCATGCTCCAGAACCTGGCCCTCGTGACGGCAGCCCTGGGACTCGGCGGATTTCCCCACCTGGCCTCTCATCCATTTGGCTGGTTTCAGGCGCTCGGCTTTCGTATGACGGATATTCCGTTCTCGCGCACCATTGGAGCTGGACCTGTCATGAAGGGGCTGCTGCGGGTGCTCAAAAAAGACATCCCCATCCCGACAGCGGTTGGGCTGGAACGGGATGGTCAGGTACTCATCAAGCCGTTCTGCCCGCCGTACTATCGTAGCATCGAAGAGGCGGTCCTGGCGTTTGTAGACTATAAGTATGGCCCGGGGCGAGGCACGCTGCGCGATGGTGGGGCAGCCACCAACTGGCAGGATGGGGCGGCGATCCAGGCAGGCATTCCTCGCTACTCCGACCAGGCCATCGCGGCGACGATCGCTTGCAGTGAGTACCTCTACTCAAGCTATGGTCGTATCCCAGCCACCAATGGGCCATTCCGCACCTTGATGGCCTACCAGGCTCACCACCTGGATGCCGATTTCTACCGAAAGTTTTACCGTTCCGAGGTCGTTGGTGAATAGGAGCAGCTCGAAGAGTGGAACGGGAAAGCTACTTAGCACTCATGAGTTTCACTCAACAAAGCAGATTGCGGTGAAGGAAGCTGCTGCAAAAAAAAGCTGCTGCTGCTCCAGCCAACCATGCAAAACGAGGCTTACTGCCACCATCCCCAGCGAGATACCCAGCAGCGCAGGTAGATGCACGGCGATAGCAGCAACAAAGAGCATGCTGAGGAAGAAGAACATACTTTGCCTCGACCATCCAGTGCTCGTGTGAACCAGAGTGCGGGTCAACAGTGAAGAGCACCCCAGCAATCTCGGCCGGAATAAGCGCTTGCACGACAACGGCTACCAGAGGATCGCCTGCAATCCCCATGCGCTCGCGCTATTTTTGCACCCGTACCTGTGCTGGCTATGTAGTAAATCTGTTCTAGAATAATGAGAGAAACGTACGATCAGAAGGTCTATTCTTGTTAAGTTTATATGCGGAAGAGCAATCAGCAAGGCAGTGCTGAAGGGTGTGTGAGAACGAAGAGAAAAGACTTCGCTGTGTTAGAACAGAAGTTCTATTAATACTAGAAAGATGCATAAATAATCTCAGCGGAACCGACGGGTGTCGGCTCCTCTGTCACCAATTTTCTCCCTCTTCCTTGCCCCTGCTGGGATCCTGTATCAAAAGGTGCAACGTCTGCTTCCTGAAGAGGAAACAACTGAGGGAAGTCATCCTCCTGTGGTGATCAAGCACCGGCGGCCAGGACCAAAGCATCCGGCATACGGTATTCCCGCTTCCCAATGGCCGATGGTGGCGCAGCGTGTGGTGGAGCAGAAGGAACCGCTGCGCACCGTAGCAGCAGCGTATGGTGTCTCGCATGAAACGATCCGTCGCATCATGCTTCATGTCCAGATGCAGCGCGTACAGAAAGAAGCTTGACTGTACAGTTACTGTTCCTACGACAGCGGCATGATGACGTCCTGGCAGCAAGAGAGCTTACGGATGCGTATAGTCCCCGTCTGCACATCGACCTTTCCTTGCCTCTTCCCTGTGCAGTGCCTGCAGGTGCAGGGGCACGACGGAGATGGTCCGTTGTGCCCTGCTGGTCTCATTGGCACACAACAAGCATAGTAGACGAGGGCGGTAGAACAACGGGTAGCTCCTGGACAGGGGACGGGAAAAGGCGGCAAGCAGGGCTGATGGTGGATGTGCGAAGGTCCTCTACCTGGCCTCCGGGCAGAAGCGAGGTGGTTTCCCATGGCCTGGAACAACACGTGTGCCTCCATACCGCTATAAGTGAACCGCTATCTACGCAGACAGCGGCACGAGCCAGCAGTGGACTTTCCAGCAGGAGGTGGCAAGGTCAGACCTGGGTGGGACGCGGCGAAAAAAGGCGGGTCCATATCGGGAGCACCTGAGAAGCAGCAGGGAGTGTAAACGAGGATGGGGTTGCCCCACTTTCGTGGTTCTTCCGCACCTTGATGCGGTTAGCAAAATGGTTTTCCCAGCTCAAAATAGAAGGACCTTTGTGCTCAGGGGAGAAGCCTTTTAGTAATTCGCCGACAGCATCGATCTTAGAGTTACTTCGGTCTGCTCTCAGAATCTGTGGGATAGAAAGCGTTGAGCGCCTCGTAGGTGGATTGGGCTGTAAGTTACAAGGTTGGGTAGGTAGAAATAGGTAATATTACTCGACCTTTTCATGCTTCTCTTCAGGTATACTTTCAAATGGAGGGCATTCCTTCGATGTGAGCAGCATAATGCCGTTCTTCTTCAGTCCGGACAGCGATATACATGTTGAGGGACATGCTCACATGCAATTCAGCATACTCACAGAATCGTATTAGCTGAAAGCTGTAGTATAGTCATATGAGCACTCCACCAGGCACAAATCAGGTAATCTCGCTGCCGAAGGGCGGCGGAGCATTGCACGGCATTGGGGAAACATTCTCGCCTGACCTTCATACCGGGACAGGAAACTCCACGATTCCCCTCGCAATTCCCGTTGGTCGGAACGGCTTTCAGCCTGAACTGAATCTCATCTACAGCACGGGTAACGGGAATGGGCCATTCGGGCTGGGCTGGAACCTGAGTATCTCAAGCATCCGTCGTAAGACCGCAAAGGGCGTTCCCCGGTACGATGATACACAGGATAGCTTCCTGCTTTCAGGAGCAGATGACTTGGTTCCAATCTCTCATGACCCTAACGGAACGACCTTCTATCGACCGAGAGTCGAGGGCCTCTTTGCGCGCATCGCTCACCGTAGGGATACCAAGCAGGATTACTGGGAAGTGCGCCATAAAAATGGACGCATCCATCTCTATGGACAGCCACAGCCAGAAGGCGCGGATCAGCACTGGTATGATACTTCGGCGCTTTTCGATGCGGAGTTTCCCAGGCATATCTTCGCGTGGGACCTGACTCGTACGAGTGATCCCTTTGGTAATCGCATTGACTATCTCTATGAACGCGATACAAACCCCACGGAGAGCCCCCATCAGTGGAACCAGCACTATCTTACAGAGATTCGCTATAGTGATTATGGTGACACATCTTCGCCTCAATTTCTCATCAGGGTTCGCTTTACGTACGAACAGTGGCCTGACCCGTTCTCTGACTACCGGGCCGGGTTTGAAATTCGCACAGGGCAGCGCTGCACGCGCATCGATATCTCGACTCATGCCGATACAGATATCCTGACGCACACCTATCACCTGGCGTACCTCGACCAGCAGAGCGCGATACCGGAACGGCTGCCCCACAACGGGGTTTCCCTGCTGAGTCAGATACAGGTTGAGGGACATGATGGCGACCGCTCAGAACGGCTGCCCCCACTTGTCTTTGCCTATACTCGTTTCGAGCCGGAACAGCGACGCTTCTTTCCTGTAAGCGGGACTGATTTGCCTCCTCAATCACTGGGACACGGGCAGTACGAGCTGGTTGACCTGTTTGGCAAAGGCTTGCCCGATCTTTTGGAAATGAATGGAACAGTTCGCTATTGGCGTAATCGTGGAAATGGGCGTTTTGATCTGCCGCACATGATGTCTGATGCTCCCGCCGGTATCAGCCTTGCTGACAAGGGCGTCCAGTTGATCGACGCCAACGGCGACGGGCGGCCTGACCTCCTCGTCACCACTCAAAACATCAGCGGCTACTACCCCCTCCGTTTTGGCGGATTGTGGGACCGACGCTCCTTTCAACGCTATAGTACGGCACCCAGCTTTGACCTGAAAGACCCAGAGGTACACCTGGTTGACCTGACCGGCGATGGCATCACCGATGCTATTCGCTCTGGAAGTCGCCTGGAATGTTTTTTCAATGATCAGTTCAAGGGCTGGACGCCGGACAATGTACGGCAAGTTGAGCGACAAGCCATCACGGATTTTCCCGATATTCCCTTCTCCGACCCCCGTGTGAAGTGGGCTGACATGACAGGCGACCGCTTGCAAGACATTGTGCTCGTCTACGACGGCCGTGTGACCTACTGGCCCAATCTCGGTTGGGGCAGGTGGGACAAGCCCATTACCATGCACAATAGCCCGCGCTTCCCCTACGGATATGATTTGCAGCGCATCCTGGTGGGAGATGTCGATGGCGACGGCCTTGCAGACATGATCTATCTTGATCACAACCACGTCACCCTGTGGATCAATCAGAGTGGCAACGCATGGAGCGAGGGCATTATTATTCGTGGCACGCCACCTTTTACCAATAGTGACGCTGTGCGCCTGATTGATCTGCTGGGAAGTGGCATCAGCGGTGTTCTCTGGAGCAGCGATGCCACTAACAATGGGCGCACCAACCTGTTTTTCCTGGATTTCACCGGTGCCACAAAACCGTACTTGCTGTCACAGATGGACAATCACCTTGGGTCTGTGACGCGCGTCGGCTATGCTCCCTCGACACAATTCTACCTGGCTGACGAACAACGCCCGGAGAATCGCTGGAAAACACCGCTCCCGTTCCCAGTGCAGGTTGTGGCGCGAGTTGAGATCATCGATGCCATCTCCAATGGCAAATTGACCACTGAGTACAGCTACCATCATGGCTACTGGGATTGTGTCGAGCGGGAATTTCACGGTTTTGGGCGCGTGGATCATCGAGACACACAGACCTTTGCGGATTTTCACACTGCAGGATTGCATACAAAAGAGCGGCCCTTTCAGGCAGTCGCGGAGCATGCTTTTTCTCCTCCGCGTGAGACGCGTACCTGGTTTCATCAGGGAGCCACCGGCGACGCATTTGAGGGAAGCGAGGAAACGGACTTCAGCTCCGAATTCTGGCCCGGAGATTCGCAGACCCTGGCGCGTCCACAGGCGATGACGGAGTCCCTTCAGGGACTCGCTCACCCTTCCCGCAGAGAGGCTCTGCGCGCTCTGCGGGGCCAGATACTGCGTACCGAGCTGTACGCCGTGGACGGCACAGAGCGGCAGAATCGTCCGTACACAGTGACAGAACATCTTTATGGGATACGCGAGGAGTTCGCTCCGCCACCCAGCGATACAGGGGAGCAGCGCTCGTCTGTGTTCTTTCCTCACCTGCTAGCAGAGCGCACCACCCAATGGGAGCGGGGAAGCGAACCTCTGACCCGCTATACCTTCACCGATGATTACGATAGCTACGGCCAGCCGTATACAACTATCAGCATTGGCGTCCCCAGGGGACGCCAAGAGCGGGAAGCCGGTCCTTCTGGTGCGCCCTATCTGGCGACGCATACCAGGACAATGTACGCCACATCTGACGGTAGCCCGCAATACATCGTTGACCGCGTCGCCTATACAACGACCTATGAGGTCATCAATGATGGCAGCGCTCCGCTCTCCGAGTTCCTGGCAGCAATCAAAAGCGGTACCTCACAGCAGCAGGTTATCGGGCAGACACTCAACTTCTACGATGGAGATGCCTTCGAGGGTCTGCCACTCGGTCATATTGGCAGCTACGGTGCCCCGGTGCGTACGGACATCCTCGTGCTCACGGAGGACATCTTGCACAGCGCGTACACTGCTGATGATACCATTGCG
>WNGJ01004330.1_pt1 | contig 28115 bp, 20 predicted proteins | sample 5400611 | NCBI WGS metagenome assembly WNGJ01 (sample SAMN13153375, study PRJNA577476) | soil metagenome | isolation source: 40 cm soil or saprolite under Garry oak tree replicate 1 | place: USA:California | collected 2016-06-15
TGTCGGCATACCGGGAGAACAGTGGCAGATCCAGGCGGCGTTGGGAAGCTTGTATGAGGCCGAGGGAGAGCAAGGGCAAGCATACGCCGCGCTTGGCGAGGCGGTGACGATCATCCAGGGGCTGGCAGAAGGCATCAAGGATGAGGCGCTGCGTGCGCGCTTTCTGGCTGGGCCACAGATTTGACCAGTGGTGCAGCACGCCCGAGACCTCGCCAACCCGGTGCCGAAAGACCACGAGTAGTCCTTTTTTATCGGTTGGTGTATTAGTTCTACTCGTTGGAACTCACAGGCTCAATAGGGTGTTATACTGAAAGAAACACGATGAAACAGGGAGGGCAACGTATGAATGAAGACTGGTTAACCGCATCACAGGCCGCTCAAATCATTTCACAGCAGAGCGGTAAAGAGGTATCGTCCGACTACATTAACCAGCTAGTACGGCATGGGAAGTTGACGCCGCGCAAATTAGATGAACGTACTAACCTCTACAAACGGGAGGAAGTAGAGAGGATTGTTGTTGAGGATCAAAGAGGCAAGGGTGAACAGAAGCGGAAGCGTACTAAGCAAGCAAACGAGCAACGTAAGATTATGCTGATCGACTCAAAATACCGCTCGAAGAAAGCATGACCGGCACCGTTTGGTCACCGGCCTGGTGCTATATATAGATCGGAGGCGTTTCTTCTCAGCAGTGCGCCGGTAAAACACCTATCAAAAAGGCTTGACGTACCGCCTGCGGTTTGATATACTCGTGTTGGGTTCGTGCAGTTAGTGCTTGTAGTGCGGCGGTTATGCTTCGTTTTGAATAAAGGCTGTACTTCAAGAAACGGCTTGTAGACCTGGTTTACGGAGAGGTCGCATAGAGGCCTAGTGCGCTCGTTTGCTAAATGAGTGAGGGTTACCCCCTCCGTGGGTTCGAATCCCACCCTCTCCGCTCTGTAGGGGTGTAGCTCAATTGGCAGAGCAACCGTCTCCAAAGTGCGCCCAGTGTGGTGCATTTGTTCTTGCTGTGTTAGTACAGTATCACTGAAGCGAAGGTGATTAAAGCGCGAATCTCACCTGATCCCGAAAGGGTAAGGGGACAATAGCATGATTCGAAAAGTCTGGTCTTCTAAATTGGGGCCAGGCAGCTAGGCCGGATATGGTGAAAGCTGGATTGCCTGAATCTCAGTCGTTACTCGTTAGTTCAGGGTTGTCAATCGCGTTTTGGAGGATTGGCAAGCGTTTCCCCTGAGAGCAACGGCGAACGAGGCACCTAAACCTGGACCAGAACAAATGTACAACCTGGGGATCGCCTAAACATTGAAATGTGCATGGCGACGGAGTATCCATAGTACTCAAATGATCGGGGTAATGCCCGATACACGGGGAAGGGATACAGGAAGTCTAGCTCTCAAGGCGAAACTTCTGGAGAGCCGGATGCATTGAAAGGTGCAAGTCCGGTTCGGCTTCACGGTAGGTTGCGGGTTCGATTCCTGCCACCCCTGCCAAAACACCTGAACGTAGCTGTTCAGGTGTTTTTATTTTGTTCTAAACGATCTTTTCAATTTGAAAATGCGCTGATGAATCTTCAAGAAATAGATTTGTTTCACGGCTCTTCTTTCTCGTCTCTTTTCTTGTGTCGTCTACCTGTCTTGCGTCTCCGCATGAAGTCATCGAGGTCTGCTCGCGATATTCGATAGCCTCTGCCTGTATCAAAAGCATCGAGTTCCCCGTCACGTATCCATTGCCTCACAGTTTCAGGGTGAACCCGTAATTCTTCGGCAACCTCTTCGACTGTCAATTGTTGATCTGGCATAACATTAACTCCTAAGTGGTTTGGCCCATTGTAACATGCTTGTAGTTTGTAGTACAAGATTGTATTTAGATGAGAAAAGCTTGATTTTTTGGTCAAAGGCTGTGTATAATTGTCAAAAACTGTTAAAGGTCAAGGCTTTGGATGAGCACGGAAAGTGACAGGAGATTGCTATATGGTAACTACGAATACCCTTTGAGGTAATTTTTGCTTGAAGAAAATTTGTCCAGGCTGCCGCCAAGAGCGTGATGCCGAGCGAGATTTTAATTGGAAGTATAAAGATCGCGGGATACGCAACACACGCTGCAAGTTCTGCCAGTCTCAGATAAGCAAGCAGCACTACAAGAATAATAAACAGTCGTACCTTGATCGTGCGCGTACTCGTGAAGTCCGGGTTATTGAAGATAATCAGAACAGGCTCGTTGAGTATTTAGCTTCCCATCCCTGTGTGGATTGCGGTTGCACAGATGTCCGTGTTCTTGAGTTCGACCACGTGCGAGGAAAGAAGTCGGGTGATATTTCGAGGATGATAGGTGAAGGCTTCTCCTGGTCTACCATCGAAGCCGAAATTGCCAAATGTGAGATCAGGTGTGCAAACTGTCATCGTATCAGAGAAGGTGAAAAACGTGGCTGGTGGCGAACCCTTTTTAATCTTTAGGATAAGGAGTTCCATACTCTGATGAAAAAGATTTGTTCTGGCTGTGGTGAAGAGCGTGATGCCAAACAGGATTTTCGTTGGAGATACAAAGATCGTGGCATACGCCAAGTGCGGTGTAAGTACTGCCAAGCGGAATCGAATAAGACCCATTATCAAAATAACAAGCAGATCTATCTCGAACGAGCTCTTACCCGTAATGCCCGTGTAAATACGGAAAACAAACAAAGACTTTATACCTACCTATCTTCACATCCCTGCGTTGATTGCGGTCAAACCGACGTACGTGTTCTTGAGTTTGACCATGTGCAAGGTAACAAATCTGCTAATATAACGAGAATGCTTAATGGGGCTCCCTGGTCCGCTATAGCAGCCGAAATTGCCAAATGCGAAGTACGGTGCGCCAACTGTCACCGTATAAAGACCCTTGAAAGAGGTAAGTGGTGGCGATTTGGGCGAAGTTGATAAGGAAGCGGGTTCGATTCCTGCCACCCCTGCCAGAACTCCTGAACGTGGTGTTCAGGAGTTTTATTTTTTCCCTAAATTCTTGAGACGCACAGAGAAACGTTACGAATTATCCGTCGAATTCCCCGCTTTAGCCCGGCGGGTGGGGGCTTTTTTTGTGGTACCTTTGCTCCTGGTTGTAGCCTTCTTGCTTGTTGCAGAACGCGAGGCGATACTTTTCGCCCTGGAAGGTCCCGTCGCTTTCTTCGTCCCCGCTCGCGTCTTCCCGGCTGCAGTTTTCTTCACTGCTGTTGAGGTACGCCTGTTAGTTGAGGGCGCTGCTGGTACAAGCTTGCTGCCTCCCTGGGAGGAAGCTTTCTTGCGCGCTACGTGCCGCGTAGCCGTGCCATCCTGCTTGGGTTTCTCCGCAGCGTTTCTCTGTACGGCGATGACTTCATTATAGCAGACCGGGTCCTGTCCCACACGCGGCACAACCATCAAACCGCCACACTTGGAGCAGAGTTCGGGCACCGGCTTCTCCCAGATGGCAAAGTTGCAAGTCGGATAGTTGCTGCACCCATAAAAGATGCGCCCCTTCTGCTTCGTCTTACGTTCCACCAGTTCACCCTGGCACAGCGGGCAGAACGCGCCAGTTTTATTCACAAAAGACCTGCGGTAACGGCATTCTGGAAACCCCGAACAGGAGATAAAGCGACCAAAACGACCTGTGCGAATGACAAGATTTCGCCCGCACTCGGGGCAGACTTCATCTATCTCCTCGACGGGCTTCTGCACGCGATCCATCTCCGCTTCAGCCTTGTCCATGGTAACCTTGAAATCGCCATAGAAGCTGCGCAGGAACTCCGTCCATGACTGTCGCCCCTCTTCGACATTGTCCAGTTTGCGTTCCATCTCAGCAGTGAAGCCAGTATCCACGATCTCCGGGAAATGCTTATTCATGACTTCGTTCACGGTGATGCCCAACCAGGTTGGCACAAAACGCCGCTGTTCCTGATCGACATAGCCACGATCCTGGATCGTACTGATGATCGGTACATACGTACTGGGCCGGCCAATACCCTGCTCCTCAAGTTCCTTGATCAAGCTTGCCTCGGTATAACGCGGGGGTGGCTGGGTGAAATGTTGTTCCGGTTTTAATTCATGCAAATCAAGTACTTCATTCGCGTTGAGAACGGGAAGCGTTTTCTCTTCCTCTTCGCGCTGCCATACCGCATAAAAGCCTGGGAATTTGAGGTGAGACCCGGTAGCGCGAAAAACGTACTGCCCTGCGACAATGTCCACGCGTACCGTGTCAAAGACGGCAGGCGTCATAAAGCTGGCAACAAAACGCCGCCAGATCAGATTGTAGAGCTTAAGCTGATCGGGAGTGAGATATGGCTTGACAAGCTGAGGTGTCAATGTCACATCTGTTGGGCGAATCGCTTCATGTGCGTCCTGGGTGGTCGCTTTGGCCTTCGATGTACGTCCCTGTCCAACATAGGGCTGACCAAATTCCTGCGCGATATACGCTTTCACACTCGCCTGTGCTTCATCAGAGATACGCGTGGAGTCGGTACGCATATAGGTAATCAGACCTTGAAGTCCACGCCCGCCGAGTTCAATCCCTTCGTAAAGTTGCTGGGCCAGGCTCATGGTCTTCTTAGGTTTAAAGTAGAGCCGTGACGAAGCTTCCTGCTGCATGGTGCTAGTCGTATACGGCGGGTTAGGCTGGCGACGTTGTTCTTTCTCCTCTACCTTCAGAACCGTGTATGCAGCGCCCTGTAACTCTGCCAGAATCGTATCTGCCTCCGCTTGAGAAGAGATTTTGATTCGGCCTTTTTCCACACGCGGCTTCTTCGCACCATTTTGACCATTGGACGCGGCTGCGATGACCGCCTGCTCATCAGGTTCTGAAGCGTTCTCCGCGCTATTGAATTCGGCTATATCTTTCAAACGTGTAATCAGATTCGCTTCGAAACGCTCTTTTTGCCCTTGCTTGCTAAGCAAAGCAGTAATACTCCAGTACTCTTCTGGAACAAAAGCGCGAATCTCGACCTCGCGATCACAGATCAGGCGCAGTGCGACCGACTGGACACGCCCCGCGCTTGTGCCTGATTGAATGCGCCGCCAGAGCAACGGACTAATCTTATAGCCGACAAGGCGGTCCAACACTCGACGCGCCTGTTGTGCATTGAAGAGATCTTCATTGATCTCGCGAGGCTTGCTAATTGCTTGTTGAACAGCCCCCTTAGTAATTTCGTTGAACACTGCGCGACGAGGATTCTTCAGTCCCAGGGTCTCTTTCAAGGACCATGCGATAAACTCACCCTCACGATCAGGGTCTGGAGCCAGGTATACTTCGTCAGCATGCCTGGAAGCAGCTTTCAGTTCGTTAATCAACTTATCTTTTTTCTCGATGATTTCATATTGGGGAGTGAAATCTTTGCGCGTGTTTACGCCAAGGCCCTTTTTGGGCAGGTCTATGATATGCCCCATGGAGGCGCGCACTTCAAAGTCACGCCCCAGGAATTTTTCTATTGTCTTGGCTTTTGCCGGTGACTCTACGATAACAAGTTTCTTCGCCATCGACCCACCTTATTTTCCTATTTTTTGTCAAGATATACCTGGCTACTACGTTGGGTCGCGCGATATATCCGACCTTACTCAATTACATGAGTTTTTATCTCAAACCATAGAATAGCATATGTTGGCAAGGGGGATACGTCTTCCACTTTGCCAAGGCAAATTCTATGCTAGGATAACACATTGTGTCCAGTCCCTATTCCCGGTTTTGATTTGTCATGCTATCATTTGTCATGAAAGGAAGCAGAACCATTAACAGCAGGACTTCTGCTCAGTACGTTTCATGTGACTCATCATTGAGCAGCAGGGTTGGTCACTGCAGGCTCGAGAGAGGAGAGACCAAATGAAACCGGTGCTTGAAGATATGTTTATGGGCCCAACGGCTTCGCCGTCATTGAGCGATGGATTTCGCTGGGAAGACAGCCGCCGGCGTGTGCGTGTGGTCTTCGCTGATGTTGCCGTTGCCGACAGCAAGCACGTGATGCTGTTGCTTGAATTTGGACGGTTGCCCGTCTACTACTTCCCGGTGGAAGATGTGCGCATGGACCTGCTGGAGGCAACTGAGCATCACACCTCCTCGCCGCTCAAAGGAGAAGCCTCGTACTGGTCAGTACGGGTTGACAACCGCGTGGCCGGGAATGCGGCTTGGAGCTATCCCAACCCGTTACCAGAGGGGCCGGATCTCAAAGGCTACATGGCCTTTTATTGGGACCAGATGGACGCCTGGTATGAAGAGGATGAACGGGTCTTTGCTCACGCGCGCGATCCCTACAAGCGGGTAGATGTCTTGCCCAGTTCTCGGCATGTGCGTGTCGTGCTCGGCGGCGTGACTATAGCCGACACCCGGCGTCCTCAGTTGTTGCTCGAAACAGGTCTTCCGATTCGCTATTACATCCCTGAGCAGGATGTCCGTATGGAGCTACTGGAGACGACTGAGACCACCACTCGTTGTCCGTACAAGGGCAAGGCATCGTACTGGTCGGCCAGGATCGGCGAGCGGGTCTTCAAGGACATCGTGTGGAGCTACCACGAACCGCTGCCCGCATGTTCGCCGATCGCCAGGTTCCTGTGCTTTTTCAACGAGCGCGTGGACGCGATCTACGTAGACGATGAACTGATAGCAGTGCCCAAAACGATCTGGTCCGAGTAATCCAATTCGCATTCCAGGTGGTAGTCTAGAACGCGAATTGGTATGACACTTCTATGACGCCAGGAGATCCTGGTTCGGATTGTCTTGCAATTGGATGGCGGCAAGCACCGGCTCGACCTGATGCTCGCGCTGGGCAACGCGCCCTTCGGCCTTTTGCAGGTTCAGCGCACTGTTGATGAGCGCCATGTGCGAGAAGGCTTGCGGATAGTTCCCCAGCGCCATGTTGGTGCGCGCGTCGATCTCTTCGGAAAACAGGCCTAAACGCCCGGCATAGCTCAACACGCGCTCGAAGAGCGAGCTGGCCTCGTCGACTCGCCCCTGCATCGCCAGGTTATCCACCAGCCAGAAGGTGCAGATGGTAAAGATGCCTTCCGAACCAGAAAGCCCGTCATCCGAGTGGTAGCGGTAGACGAACCCCTGGTCGTCCGTCAGTTGCTCGCTGATGCGCTCCACCGTCGCGCGCATGCGTGGATCATCCGCTGCCACGAAGCCGACCAGCGGCAGCATCAGCGTCGAGGCGTCCAATCCCGTATCGTCATAGGCCTGGGTGAACGTACTGGTGGTCGTGTTATAGCCGTGCGCCAGGATGTCGATGCGGATCTGCTCGCGCACCTGGCGCCAGCGGGGCAGGTCGGCCTCCAGGTCCAGTTGTTCGGCCGCTTTGATGCCGCGATCGAGCGCGACCCAGCACATGGTTTTGGAGTAGACAAAATGACGAGGCTGCCCGCGCACCTCCCAGATGCCGCGATCGGCTTCCTGCCAGTGGACACATACATGCTCGACCAGTGAGCGCATCAGGGCCCACAGAGGCCCCTCCACCTCCAGCTTTTCCCCGTAGCGCTCCAAACCGCCTTGACGCCGGTAGAAGTGGAGGAAGTCCAGCACCTCGCCAAACACGTCGAGTTGCTTCTGCTCCACCGCACCGTTGCCGATGCGCACCGGACGCGACTGCGCGTAGCCGCTGAGGCCCGGCAGTTCCTGCTCGGCCAGTTCGCGCTCTCCACGAATACTATACATGATCTGCAAGTCTGCGTCGTTGGAAGACGAGAGCCGGTGCAGCCAGTGGAGGAAGGCACGCGCCTCCTCCATAAACCCCAGCAGAGTGAGCGCATAGAGTGTAAAGGAGGCATCCCGCAGCCAGGTGTAGCGGTAGTCCCAGTTGCGTCTCCCTCCCGGATGCTCTGGCAGCGAAGTCGTTGGGGCAGCAACGATGGCCCCGGTGGGCGCGTAGGTCAGCAGTTTGAGCGCGAGCGCGCTGCGCCGGACCTCTTCACTATACGGGCCGTTGTAGGTGCACTGTTTCACCCAGCTGCGCCAGCAGTACAGGGTATGCGCCAGTTCCCAATCGAAGTTGCGCTGCGGCAACTCGTGCTCCACCAGCCGGCGAGCCGCCGGAGCACCGCTTCCCATTCCCACAGCAAACAGCAGGCGCTCCCCCTCGCGCAGCGTCATCTGCGCGGTGACGGACGGGTGCAGCTCATCGCCATCGGGCAAGACGTCCAGGGAGAACGCAGAGACGCGATAGGCGCCGACGATCGCGAGTCCCACGTGCTGATTCCCGCCGGAGATGACCGCGCCCATGTTCTGTGGGAGGAGCACAACCTCGCTGGGCGAGGCGGCATAATCGGGGCTGACTTTGAGAGTCATCGTAACCAGTATTTCACCGCGGGTGCATTCGACGGCCCGGACCAGGCCATGAAAGGAGTCGTCCTCCCGCGTCCAGCTCGTGTCATTCAGGCCCTGATCCGGCCAGGCGCTCAATGTCTGCACGGGCATGAAATCCGTCAGCACCACCTCCCCGGTGGTGCTGGAGAATGTTGTCTGCAGCACATTACTCCCCCGCAGGTAACGCTGCGTTCCCGGGATGGCCCCCTCGGTGGGAGCGATCTGAAAGTAGCCGCCCTGCTCATCATCTAACAAACGGCAGAAGATGGCCGGGCTATCGAAGTCCGGCAGGCATCCCCAGTCTACCGAGCCATCTGGCGCGACCAGCACGACAGAATGGCAATCGCCAATGACCCCGTACGAATTGATGGGATGATATGTGTGTGTATCTCTTATGCGACCAACCATGTACAACCCTTCCCTTTATGAGCTCATTTTCAACTCGATTCTTGATAGATTCTTATAAATTCGTAACTAGTCAGCAGGGGGTTCCAAGGGGCCTGCAAGGCCCCTTGGCGGGGTGCGGGGCATGGAAGCCTCCCAGGCTTCCATGCCCCACCTTTCTCCCTCACCCCGCCGCCGGAGGCGGCGCAAGAGAAAGGAGACCTGAATAGTTACATAAATTCTTCCATGTGGATTCCGATAGACAGGCTTACTTGACCTGCTGCCTTTCCTGGCAGGCCTTCCCCTCGATAGCGTATGAACGAAAACTATCGACACCAGGCGAAAATCAGATGTAACTATTCAGTAGGGGGTTCCAAGGGGCCTGCAAGGCCCCTTGGCGGGATGCGGGGCAAGGAAGCCTGGGAGGCTTCCATTCCCCGCCTTTCTCCCTCACCCCGCCGCCGGAGGCGGCGCAAGAGAAAGGAGACCTGAATAGTTACAATCAGATTACCTTGTGGATCAGGCAGCATATCGTTCTCTCTAGTGATAGTATGACGACGAAGCGCCATGAAAGTGTCATGAACATCGTCATGAAAGTGTCATGAACATCGTCATGAAAGGGAAGTGAAGTGCATCACACATGGCAGAAAGACGCTTGAGATCATTTACCTGAGCTATCCGGTTTCTGCTGATGCTTTCTAATGCTTCTTGTTTAAGTGGTCAACGTACGATATACTGTTCATAGCGTCGAACTGGAAATACAATGAAAGAGTGTATTACAGGCTTATGGCACAAGATAGGCACCCCATAGCTCCCGTAAACACCACTAGAAATGTGATGGTCCGCCGCTTGAAACATCGCAACGCTTCATCTCGCGTTCCCCGTAACATACTCATTGGGGTTGGTATAGCCATTATATTGACCTGCATCGAGGGCGCACTCTGGATACTCAACCCTTCCCATGTATTCGGCGGTGGTATAACTCACAGTCTCTCCACACTGCTACCTGTTGCCGCACATACTTTACTCTTCCTGCTCGTGCTCATTTTGCAGTTGATAGCAGCTTGCATACTGGTGCAAATCACCGATAAGCCGCTGGCATTACGAAGGTATATCAGGGATGTGCAAAAAGCACAGGAGCAGTACCGCGCATTATATACACCGATCGCTGCCTGGCCTGCGATGTATGAAACAGCCATTACGTATTTTCAGGACTCACCCGACCCCGCAGTTCCTGGCCAGGTAAAGAGCATGTCGGTGCTCGAACTGGCACGAGATCTGGCACCCGGCCATGCGGTCACCCCATCGCACCAGTTGATTTTAGGGGCACTGGGATCGGGTAAGACAATGCTGCTCTATTTGTACCGGTATCTGGCTTTGCAGCAAACCAGGGCGCTTATTTTTGGTCGCGCTAAAGTACCAGTCTATATTCCCTTGAGGAACTATGGCCTCTACCTGGAAGCTTGCAACGCTATACCCCAGCAAGAGATGGCCATAGCAGGTACCGAGTCGCCGCTCGATTTTCTCTACACGAGCGACATGGCGGGTATGCGTCATCTGAGGCCTTTTCTGGATTCGTTGCGGGTGCAAGGGCGAGTTTTGTTGCTCTGTGATGGCCTGGATGAAGTTGATGAGAAGCACCAGGCTGCTGTCATGATGGAGCTGGCCGGATTGATGGGGCAAAATCAGAATCAATTGGTATTGACCTGCCGGGAGGTCGAATACTGGGAGATGCCGCAATTTGGGCAATCAGTCGAAGAAAACCTCGTAGCCCGTGTGCACCTCAATGCTCTCGATGCTAACCAGGTGCGTAGTTTTGTCGAACGCTACATAACGGAACAAGACCCAGGTAAAAAGTGGCAGCATACGGCGGGACAGGTCATGGAAGTGATCAACCGCAGCCGTTTGCGTGACCACTGTGCCAACCCTTTGATGTTATTTAGCTTATTGGAGATCATCGATGGTATAGGTGTCGATCGAGGAAAACAACTCGACACACGCGGTCGCCTCTTGCGAGCGTACGTTAAGCATCTCAATCAGCGCGAGAGGACGCGGGCACGCTGGGGCAGCACTGCTCCAACAGACGATGATGTCTTGCTCTTTCTGAGCGAGTTAGCCTGCGCGGCCAGGTGGACGAGTGATAGCAATGCAATCCAGTTGCCTGTCTCAGGAAAAGGTGGGACAGTTCGAATTGAAGACCTGGCTGGCGGGTTGCTAACCTGGCTAAATGAACATCCTGCACAAAGCTTGTGGGCGCTGGATGCACTGGGCACGATAAATCAGGCCCCAATGTTGCATGAGCGATATAGCCGGGAGGAACTGACCAGGTTGGTGCAATTTGCGCAAGGGGCAGCGCTGATTGAGATCAGCCCGGAGGGTATCTTGAGCTTCCGGCATGAATTGATCGCGGCATATGTAATTGCAGAGTATTTTGTGGTGGCGGTAACGCGGCGCGATGCAGCCGCTTCAGATGCAGAGGATGTGCTAAATCACGTCCCTGCAGGCGAGCGTTGGGATGTGGCGCACAAATTCATGACACCTGTGGCTTTATGGGCCGGGCTGTTGGACGACCCCGTTGAATTTGCACAACGCTTTGCGGCGCTTGGACAGCAGAAAGCCGCCTTCAATCTGGATGCCCTGGTGTTGAGCCTTGTCTGCCTGGGGGTTGCGAACACTCCACCGCAGTCCGATAATACGCACCTGCTTGTACTGCCATCCAACCTTGAAGAGTCAGTATCTAAAGTCGTGCAAGACGCACAAGCTTGCAATGCTTTGGCTCGCCTCTTTACCCGCTATGCCGAAGAGGGCGCACAAGAGATCTATCAGTCTTTGTACCCGTTGCTGGTGGTCGATGGTATCGACGAGTTTGTAACCAGGCTAGATGCCGGGGTTGTGCCAGATCTACTCTTCAATCAGTTGTGCGCTATTGTCGATGATGTTGCATACGAAACGATGGTCAAACGCCTGGTGCGTGTATTGGGGTGCTTTGGTGCAGTTGTGGTTCCGCGTGCATCCGAGTTGGGTCAAGCAGTGCCCGGGAGAAGTGCACGCTTGCGGTCCGCTGCAATTAACATCCTGGGTGGAACTGATGCACAGAGCGCGGTAGAGCCATTGATTGCCTGTTTGCATGACAGGAATCAATTCATTGTCGGACGTGCTTCCAATGCATTGATCCGTCTTGGCCCGCAACATTGCTTTACGCAGCTCATTCAAGTATTGGAAAATCGCGTCCCAGGTTCAGCCGGGCAACAAGTACATTGGACTGTTCTACATATCCTGGAGCGATTCCTCAATGAGACAAATGCTGCACGCCAGTTGCTTCCCTCGCAGCATGCGCGTCTCGTTAGTGTGCTGTTGTATATACTCACCTCTAATTATGCGCCGGAGGACCAAAATAAGGCAAGAGAAATGCTGGTACGGCAGGGACGCACGGCTGAAGTGAGTGTAGCCGGGGAACAAGCGGTAGAGCTACTGGTGCAGTATCTCTCGTCTGCCGATGACGTGGTGGTCCGCTCAACACTCAGGACATTACAAGAAATTGGCCCGGCGGCGACTCCCTATCTGCTTGATCAATTGAAGCCGCAAACACCTGAGATGATGCGTATGCGTATTGCCGGAGTACTTAGACATGTGCGCGACCTGCGTGCTTTGCCTTACTTGCTGCGCTCGTTGGATGATCCTGCCCTGATAGTACAACAGCAAGTCGCGAGAGCCCTGCACTCCTTCGCGCCTGAAAGCATTCCAGGATTGATTGATCGCGTGCTGCACAGCGAAAGTGAGCTTGTTGCATTACGAGCCGAGCAGATTTTGGGCGGAATTGGAGAGGAGGCGGTCACGCCGGTAATCCAGGCGCTCTCTCCTCTAGTACCAGGTCGCACTCACCTGCTGGTGCATGTGCTCGAGCGCATACGTGATCCACAGGCGATTCCCCCGCTCGTAGCCTTACTGCGTAACTCCACTCCCCCCTCGCAGGGCCTGCCAGGCTCTGCCATACAACCACCCCAGGCAGAACAAACGCTGCAGGTAGCCGTAGTGCATGCGCTCGGGCAGTTTCCTGACGAGCGGGTTGTAGCTCCACTGCTTGAGATGCTGGTGAGTACGGATGCACTGATCTACGAGGGAGCAATAAACGCGCTGAGTTATCTCGAAGACGTGGCTCTGGATGGACTGATTGCCGCGTTGGATGTGGAGCCTGCTGAGGACTCTGCAAGTGCGGCAGGAAGGCGTGAAATTGAACGGAAGAGGATTCTCGCGACCCGGGTGCAGCGAGCCTTGCTGGGCATGGCTAATTTCCCAGGTGAGAGGTTGCTAAGCGTATTAGGAGAGGGGAGTGGTGCACAGGCCCAGCAAGTCACCGGAGTGTTCCTGGCAAAGGGGGCCGAGGCGGCGCAGGTAGTTGTAGCACATCTCTTTCACCCTAACGAGCGTATACAAAACTATGTGCGTGATATTGCGGAAGCGATGAGCGGGCAAGTAATCGTACCCGCGTTATTGGAGGTGTTGGACCATCCTGAATCCAGTTGGCGTGCAGTAATTGCTGAATTGTTGCTGCAACATCCTCGCGAGGCCATACCCCCGCTGGTAGGTCTTCTAGACGATCATGATCGCGGCAGTAGTGCTGAGGTTATCTTATTAGCTTTTGGGCCTGAAGTACTGCCCTACCTTGTTCCTGGGCTGGATGCTTTGAACAACATGGCACAGGAGCGCTCAAAACGCATTGTCGTGAAGTTAGTGCAACAAACACCAGCGCTAGTTTATGAGATTGTACAGCTCTTCAATCTCTCACCTCCGCATCGTGCGCACGAAGCGCTGCTGAATCTGCTCACAAACGAACTGGTGGACTCGAGTATGCCCGCTCTATTAGAAGGCCTGGAAGATGCGCACCTGGTGGGCGATGTATCACAGGCACTGCTACGCCTGGTGCATAAGGGTGATGCACGCAGTGAAATGATTCTGAGCGATCTGCTGGAGGCGTTGCGGCTAGAGGAGAGGCGACACGGTGCCGGAATTACATTGATAGAGATCGGCACAAAGGCTGTGCCCGGAGTTGGGAATTTGATCACCGACCCTGACCTGGCTGTAGCGCAGGCTGCGCAAAATATTCTGACTGAAATGGGTGTGCCCGCCTTCTCATTTATCTGGGCTGCGCACAGCGATACAACTAATCGTGCCAGGAGAGATGCGGCGCGCAGTATTTTCCGCAGGATGCCCACCGTTGTTATTATGGATGAACTGGTGCAGCTATTACAGGACAATGAACCGGATAACATTACAATGGCTGTGACCTTACTGTTAGAGCGTATCCACGACGAGGCTCTGCAAGCGCATCATGACCATGAGATGATACCTGCCCTGCTGGAATATGTGCAAACTCATGGTGACGAGCGAGCCAGCCTGCGTATTATGGCTTTGTTGGTCTTACTTGATGGGCACGCAATTATCGACCACGTGACGCAGGTGCTCTATGACTACCCCAATCACGATGCACGCATCCTTTATGCATTACTACTGCTGGGTGAAGAAGCAGAGGAGGCGCTTTTGGAGATGCTGCATGACTCGGACGCGCCGGCAATGCTGCGCGCAGAAGCAGCCGGTTTGCTGGGCATCTTTGCACCAAATATAGATATTCGTGAATATGCCAGGATGCTTGGTGAATATGGTCTCTGGGCCGGTCAATCGGTAGGCAAGGGCACTGTGCTTCATCCAGATCGCTTAGCAGTCTCACTGCGCGCATTAGGTGGTTTGCTGGCCGGCGGACATTGGAATATTACCGAACTGCAGCACCTGCAGCTCAACAGCAAGCACCGCAGCGCTGAACGTGAATTATATGAAGTTCTGCTTGGTTGGCGCTATAGTCCCCAAATCACGCTGCTTGAGAATGAATTATATACCGAACAAGAAGAACACAAAAAGAGCATCTTGAAATTGTCGCAGCAAATCCTGGATATGCAAACGCAGGTCACTGACCTGGAACAGCAATTGGAGCACTTGAACGTTGAGCATGGTATGCAAGGTGAGGACCTGGAGCAAGCTAATGAGACGATCAAGGAACTCGAGCAGGCGTTGAGCCGCATGGCACAAGAGAGGCAACGGCAGGCATTGAAGAACAGGCTTGAGCAAACTGCGAAAGAAAAAGATGCTATACAGGACCAGCATGATGAGTGGCGTCACTATGCCGAGCAACTGGAACAGGGCTTGAATCGTCCACAAAGCCCAAAAAAGAGATAGACTTGTTTATTTACCTCGATTAGAGTATGATGCGTGGAGAATTCGGTCGCGCACAAGGCATCAACACAATCAAAGAAGATATATCTTAGGAAGAGGGATGTCATGCAAATTAACGCATTGAACAGGCTCAATCCCGCGCTACAGCAAGGACTCATTTGGGGTTTTATCCTTGGCATTGTCCAAATCGCTTTTAGTTTTATCAGTGGTTCCCTGGGGCTCATAGGGACCCTTATCGCCCTGGCACTTTATCTTGTGTTTGCCTGGATGGCAGGTCAACGAGCCTCTCAGCGCACAGGGAGAACGGCCACAGGTGTTTGGGCAGGTCTATTAACCGGGGCTATTAGTGCCTTGCTTTCCGTTATTGTCAGCGGAGTCTTTGCCTTTACAAATTTTGATGCAATAGTACAGTCCTTTAGAAATGCTGCGAAATCGCAAGGTGTAAACCCCAATTCAGTCACTCCCCAGACCGTAACAACCACGATTATCTCTAGCATCCTTATCACTTTTGTGCTGGCAATCCTGCTCGGATTGGTTGGAGGAGCGCTTGGCGGAAGCCGGGGCCGCAGACGTGCCCCACCCCCGACCGAGCAGTACCAGGAATCTATGTTTGAGCCACCCTCGCGTAACTCACCTGTTGAGCCACCTTCACGCACACCACCCGTGGACTCATAACGTTACGAAAATCACCACGCTGGATATTTCGTTGCGCTTTTGGACTGTGTAGCATATAATCCACGGTAAGCGGAGGTGTTACATGTCCCGACTTGCTCTATATTTACTTGGCCCACCACGCATAGAATGTGATGGTGAGACCGTTGACCTTGATACACGCAAGGCGAGTGCGCTCATGGCCTACCTCGCTGTCACTCGCCAGCGTCATAGCTGCTGGACCGTGGCTGGAAATTGACCGGGAGCACGTCAGCCTTAATTTCGACGCCGGTATCTGGGTGGATGTACATGAGTTCAAGCGCCACCTTGCCGCGTGCCGGTCGCATAATCACCCGGCAGCCGAGACGTGTCCTGCCTGCTTGCAACCTCTCAGCGAGGCGGTGACGCTGTATGATGATGATTTTTTGGCGGGCTTTAGCCTGCGCGATAGTCCCAGCTTTGACGATTGGCAGTTTTTTCAAGCCGACAGCCTGCGCCGTGATCTGTCCGGTGCGCTTGAGCACCTTGTGCAGTGTTATTACGCCACCGGTGATTTTGCATCGGCTATAGCCTATGCTCGACGCTGGTTGATGCTGGACCGGCTGCACGAGGCGGCACATCGTCTGCTGATGCAGTTATATGCCTGGAGCGACCAGCGGGGTGCCGCTCTGCACCAATACCGGGAATGTGTCCAGGTGCTCGAACGCGAATTGGGAGTAGCTCCGCTTGAAGCCACGACTAAACTCTACCAGGCGATCAAAGAGCGCCAGGAAATCCCACTGCCTGTGCCTTTGCATGTCCCGGCAGCCGCGCATGAAGCTAGCGTGGCGGTGGAAGCTGTACCACCGACAACTGCCAGGCTCCTCTCTGATACCGTCCCTGACGTGCAATCTTTACCCCCCAGTGTTAACTACCCGCTGGTGGGCCGTTCAGCCGAGTGGTCCACGTTGATGAATATCTATGACACAAACTGTAGCGACGGACACATGGTCATACTGGAGGGAGAGGCCGGCATCGGCAAGACGCGCCTGGCCGAGGAGTTTCTGGCTTATGCCCAGGGCAAAGGTGCAAACGTGATCGTGGCCCAGTGCTACGAAGGAGAAACCCAACTCGCGTTTGGTCCCATTGTTGCCGGGTTGCGTGCCGCCAATGCACAGAAAGAAACTGGTCGCTTGTTGCAGGATATTCCAGACACCTGGCTGTGTGAAGCTGCCCGCTTACTACCAGAACTCTTCACGCTGCGTCGTGGCCTGCCGGCGCCTCTACCGCTTGACAGCCCGGGCGCTCAAAGCCGTTTTTTTGAGGGACTCAGACAGGTACTATTTGCAATATGTCAGGGCACACGGCCCGGTATCATTTTCTTTGACGATGTACACTGGGCCGATGGAGCTACGCTTGACTTGTTGAGCTACCTGGTACGGCGGCTGCGCGGTCAACCAATTTGCCTGGTCGTCAACTGGCGCAACCAACCAACTGCGAATGATCAACGTTTGCGCCAGTTACAGAACGAGGCTCTGAGGGCGGGTAAAGCAACCATTATCACATTACCTCGTTTAAGCCTTGCCAATGTCACAGAGTTGGTACAGTCGATCATTCCGGCAAGCGTGACCCTATCCAAAGGATTGGTTGAGCGCTTGTATCAAGAGACCGAGGGCTTGCCTTTCTTTCTCACAGAGTACCTGATGGCAATTACATCAGGAGTGCTGTCTGCCGGAAGCGAAGATTGGTCCCCTCCCGGAGGGGTGCGTGAGCTCCTCGCTTCTCGCCTGAACACGGTGAGCGAAACCGGGAGGCAGTTGCTCAGTACGGCTGCGGTGATCGGGCGGTCTTTCGATTTTGATACATTGCGTGAGATCAGCGGCCGCAGCGAGGAAGAGACGGTGGTTGCGCTTGAAGAATTGATAGCTCAAGGGCTCGTTGAAGAGGTGCGCGGTAGTGTAAGTGAGCAGACGCTAAACTACGATTTCTGCCACGAACAGCTGCGAGCGCTGGTCAATGAAGAAACGAGCCTCGCCCGCAGGCGGCTGCTGCATCGCCGCGTAGCGGAGACACTGGTTAACCGTATGCGAGAGAATCGCTCAACCGGTATGCTGGCAGGTCAAATCGCCTATCATTACCAGATGGCGGGCAATGAAGCAGCCGCGGCGGAATATTTCAAATTGGCCGGGGAGCTTGCCAGGTCTCTCTATGCCAATGCGGAAGCGCTGGCACATTTACGCATGGCGCTAGCGCTGGGCCATCCTGATGCTGCCGCGCTTCATGTAAGCATAGGCGATCTGTACACTTTATTGGGTGAGTATGGAAACGCTTTAAAAAGCTACGAAACGGCTGCTGCTCTGTGCGCTCCTCCAGCTCTAGCTAATGTAGAGCATAAAATAGGCAATGTCTATGAGCGGCGTGGAGAATGGGACCAGGCTGAAAGCCACCTGGAAGCGGCCCTGGCTGCAATTGAAGAGGGAGTTCCATCTGGTGAACGTGCCAGGATCTATGCGGATTGGAGCCTGGCAGCTTATCATCGAGGCCAGGTCGACCAGGCTATGCATCTGGCTGAGCAAGCGCTGGGCCAGGCTGAAGCTGCCCACGACATACAGGCTTTGGCCCAGGCCCACAACATAGTAGGGATGCTCGCCAGCAAACAGCAAAAGCTAGAAGAAGCGCAACATCACCTGGAACAGAGTCTTGCACTCGCTGGAGAACTGCACGACCTGAGTGTGCGCGTGGCTGCGCTGAATAACCTGGCCCTGGTTTGTAGAGCAGGTGGAGCGATTGAGAGAGCTATAAAATTAACGCAAGATGCCCTGGCGTTGTGCGTTTCACAGGGAGACCGCCATCGCGAGGCCGCTTTGCATAATAACCTGGCAGATTTATTTCACGCTGCTGGGAATTCAGAAGCTGCTATGTCTCACCTCAAACAGGCTGTCAGCATTTACGCCGAGATTGGCGTAGAGGAGGGCGCGGTAAGAACGGAGATCTGGAAACTGGCCGAGTGGTGAATCAGGACTTTAGATAATGTAACGCTGCGCGCGCTGCGAAGTAGCCACACATGCCATGCACACCTCCACCAGGGGGCGTAGATGACGAGCAAATAAAGACATTCTTCGCTGGGGTTGAGTAGGGCACAGGGCGGATGGTTGGCCGCGTAAAGAATTGCCGTAGATCCTGGAGACCACCGCCGATATCGCCGCCAACGTCATTAGGGTTGTAGCGCTCAACTTCGAGCGCATTCATTGTCCTGCGCGCCAGGATGCGGTCGCGAAAGCCAGGTGCGAAACGTTCGATCTGCGACTCTATGCGCTCCGTCATATCGAAGGTTGATCCATTGGGGACGTGGCAGTATGCCCACACGGTATGCTTGCCCTCTGGTGCGCGTGTCGGGTCAAACAGGCTTTGCTGCGCGAGCAGTACAAACGGTTTCTCAGGGTGCTCTCCCCGGCTCACAGCACGCTCGGCGGCGGCTATCTCTGGCAAAGTTCCTCCGATATGCACCGTTCCAGCGCGTAAGCATTCCTGGGCTATCCATGGGATTGGGCCGTCAAGCGCGAGATCGATTTTGAACACACCGGGCCCATAGCGATAGTGCCGCAGCTGGCGCTGGTATCCTTCGGGCAGCTGGTCGCCCGCGATGCGCAGCAGTTGGCGCGGTGTTACATCACACAAGATAACGCGGGCGGGCGGTAGCGCATCGAGCGATTTGACCTCAACGCCGGTAATTATCTCACCGCCCAGGGAGCGTAAATAGGCCGCCAGGGCATCGACGATCTTCTGTGAGCCACCTCGCGCAATCGGCCATCCAACGAGATGTCCAAGTGTCCCAAGTGTCAGGCCGAAGCCTGCACTCAGCATCTGCTCCAGGGATAGCATCGAATGTGCGGACATCCCCGCAAAAATAGCGCGGGCGCGTTCCTCTTTAAACCGGCCCTCAGCAAAACTCCGGGCGGGACGGATCGCTTTCAGGCCGAATCTGGCAAGCACAAAGGGGTGAAGTACACTTTGTGGTCGTAGGGGTCCTGTAGAGAACTCTTCGAGTTTATCCCAGTTGGCCACGAGTGGCGCCATCAATTTGCGGTATGCCTTTGCATCACCACCCAGCCCTGCAGCAGTCGCTTCCACCGCATCCTCAAGCATGACGGCCGTGCCGTCATCCAGGGGATGCGCGAGTGCTGCCGGTGGATTGATCATTTCCAGTCCATACTGCTCAAGCGGTAGATTGCGCAAGAACGGTGAGCCGAACGCGAGTGGGTGGATAGCCGAACAGACATCATGCAGGAAGCCCGGCAAAGTAAGCTCCATGGTACGGCTGCCACCGCCAATCGTCTCTTTGGCCTCGAATACGACTACCGCTAGACCTGCTTGTGCTAAGGTGATCGCGGCTGCAAGTCCATTTGGCCCCGACCCGACCACGATAGCATCGTATGAGTGGGATCCAGGGGCGGCAGCCCCCGGTGGGGTGTGGGGTGTCCCCACTGCTTTTCCTCCCTCTGGCCGCTGCTGGCGGCGCTCAAAGAAAAAACCTGTACACAGGGTTATTGCTAATTTTTCGTTTTAGGCGCAGCTTGAAACACACGCCCTACCCAACGTACTGGGAAAGTCATCTTATACAATACTGTACGTATAGCTGAGTTCTGCCAGACGTTTTTTGCCTCCGACCACTGTACTTTTGAATCCACCAAAATCCTCTGTACTTCCGGTTGCGCATCTACACTAAAGTGTGCCGCGAGCGATGTGAGCGTGCGTGTCCAGAAAGTATCCTCTGCTTTGCCCGCCCCGAAAAAGCGAAAACCAATTTCGTATATGGGATCGTACGCCCGCAGCAGAACTTGTGCCTGGGCTACTGTGCAGTCGTCCTCTTCGTAAGAGCTAAAGGTAATCCAACCCGCAAAGGTGTGACCCTGTGGCGTCATCAGCGTAAAGGACTCATCGTCGGCGTAGAGTACGAGTACCCCCGTGGAGAGCGGTAGGCCGACTGGCAGGGTTCCTGGGATGAGCATATTAATCACGGCTACCTCGCCAGGGGCAATCCCGGTTAGTGGTGCATAAAAGCGGTTTCCTTTGGGCCAGAATTTGGCAAAATTGTCCTTCCACTGCTTGATGACCTCGGTGGGCTTTACATCGGCGCCTTTAAGGCGTACGCGGAAGGTTTTCTGCCACATCTGACCAAAGCCCTGTAATGGGCTTTGCGCTAAACGTCCATCGATATTCAGGTTCAGCGCTCCTGTTGGGACATGTGATACTTTGAATGCTGATCCTGGCTGTGCCCAATAGGCTGCATCGCGTGGTTGCGCAGCTTGCCCTTCATTTGGTGGAGTAGAAGAGGTAGTCATGGTATATTTCCTCCTTGTAGCCTGGTCCCCTGCCCCTTACGGGTGCCAGGGGGTCCAAAATAGCGCCACCCCTTGCGGGCAATACATTTCAACTAAGACGATGTGCGCGTCAAACGAAGCCGAGTCAGGATGACAAAGCGAGATGGTCTCTTATTTGAAATGTATTGCCCCTTGCGGATGCCAGGATAGTGCTCAAGTTTTGTGAGTCGCGGCCAGAACGTCGGCTTCGGCATCATAGATACCGATAGCTTCATTCAGCCGGGTGAGTTCAAAGATGCGCCGGTAATGCTCGCTCAGCCCATAAGCCAGCAAACGCTGTTTTTGGCGATTTACGCGGATAAGCAGTGTGACCAGCAGGCCAATGCCGCTACTGTTCATATACTCCAGGCCACTGAAGTTCAAAATGATGTTGCGCATAGTTGGAGTGCTGGCCTCCGCGTAGGCCTCCATCAGCGTGTCTTCCGCGAAAGCGGAGACATCTCCCTGGATGTCTATGATACTGGCCGTGTTGCTGACTTTACGAACATTCATTACTACTTTGGCTTCTGGCATAGGGGTCTCTCCTCCTTGCTGTTAAAGTATACTGGATCTTTAAATAAGAGTGTAGTGTGCGCGGTGTTTATAAAACGTTTCGCAAGCGTTTTATCTGTTATTAAGTCATTTTAGACCCTTCGACCAGGGCACTCGTTTCATCTGGGAATACGCTCATGAAATCGACCAGGCGCGTGATTTGGAAAATTTCCACGTAGTGGTCGCTCAATCCGCACGCCAGCAGGTGGCGCTTCGACTTGCGTGCCCGCGCCAGCAAGCCGACGATCAGAGCTATACCCGTACTGTTGATATAATCCACTTTGCTAAAGTTGAGCAGAATGACATTTGCGTTCTGGCTCTCTGCCTTGGCATAGGCCGCGTTCAGCGCATCCTCCGCGAAAGAGTCGATTTCGCCCTCCAGGTCGACGATAGCTACCCTTGGCTGCTGGCGTACATGCACCTCAAGTCTTTTCGCTGGCATGGCCTTCTCCTTCCAGGTACATAATCAATTCGATGGTATGATGGCTTGCATCGTTGCTGATGCGCATCTCATCCACCATATTTTTGATCAGGAACAATCCCCATCCACGCGGCGTCTGCAATTCGGCCAGTTTGGCCTCCAGGTCCGGTGCTTCGATGTCGGGATGAGCCGGGAGCGACCGGGTGACTCCATGATCTTTTACGTGTACCGAGAGTGCCTTCTGTGAGGCCAGTACCTCGATAGAAACCGGCTTTTCAGGTTGGTAATGGTTGCCATGCTCCATCGCATTCATTGTCGCTTCAGCTACAGCGGTCTTGAGTTGTTCCAGGCGCTTGGTAGGCAGATTGAGCGTACGGACAGCAGCGGCAACCTGCTCCATTGCCAGGCGCTCGTTGCCACGTTCGCTGGGCAATGTAAATTCGGCGAGTGTTCGCCAATCGTTCCCGTTGTCGCTATTCGCTTCATTTGCCCTGCTTGTAGATCTGCTAGCCACTTCAGTTACTCCATAGCCCTTCGTCCTTTGCAGTGTTACCATGGTAATGTCATCTTCCTGTTCCCAGTCAGGTCCAGTAAACGCTGCCAGGTCGTCTAGTATAAATTCTTTTAACGTATCGCCGTCCTCGTGCTCTCCGACCAGCCTCATAAGGCGTGGGAAGCTGAACATCTCACGATGCGTGTTGTGAGCCTCCACTATACCATCACTATGAAAGAGAATGCACTCACCAGGAGCTACTACAGTTTCCTTCTCCTCGTAGCTCATACCCGGCATCAAACCGAGAGGCATGCCAGTTGCACGCAGTTCGGTCACTTCGCCTGTTCTATGCCGGTGGTAGGGCAGGTCATGGCCCGCATTAGCGTACTGGAGCAGCCCACTGGAGGGATCAAGAAGCGCATACAGGCAGGTGACGAACATTTTGGGGGGAATGTCTGGCTGGAGTATCTCATTTACCCGTTCTAACACTTGCCCAGGCGCTACTACCCGCTGGGCTACGGCACGCAGAACGCTACGCGTGGTTGCCATCAACAGAGCTGCCGGCACGCCTTTATCGGTCACATCTCCGATCACAAGGCCCAGGCGGTCATCGTCGAAGTAGATAAAGTCATAAAAGTCGCCGCCGACTTGCCGGGCCGCCTGGTAGTACGCGTTTACGTGCCAACCTGGGAGCGCGGGCAAATCTTTGGGCAGCAGCGTTTTCTGGATGAGCTGGGCAACGCGCAGTTCGTGCTGGATGCGCTCGTTTGCACGCGCCTGCACCTGTTGATCGCGCACAAGTTGGGCGACGCGCACAGCGGGTGCCGACTGCGTAGCCAGGGTATTGAGAAGCCCGCGGTCGTCTGTAGAGTAATCTTGCTCACTAAGACGTGGACCCAGGTTCAGCAGGCCAACCAGCTCACCCTGGCTGACCAGCGGTACAGCTATCTTGACGCCAGTAGTCTTCAAAGCCTGTAATGCGGGCGATTCAAGGTGCAGCTTGTCGATCTCTACTGCGCCTGGTGCGCTGAGAAAATATGCCACGATGGGGTCGTTGGGTGCGATATCGATAGGCACAGGCAAAACCTGGCGAGAAAGGTCAGCGCCATACATTTGAATCATCTGAGATTCACTTTTGACCCGACCCATGCGCATCTGGCGCAGGCGTTGCAGTAGCGTAGCCATAGGGACTAACTCCATCGCTGTTTGTATCTCGCAATTTCCCGCGTGTTTCTCAAATATCTTTGCGAGATTTTCCCTTATCTCTAAGACTCATTGTACCAGGTAATCGTCTCCTAAACGTTACGAAAAGCGTTACGACATGCGTGAAATTCTCGAATACGCGCTCTTCGCGCGATTACCTGGCCCTCGTGATAGTCATTTGCTAGCAGGTTTATTCTACTCGATAATGGGGTTACCTGTATAGTATTTTTGCAAACGATTTATGATTCTAGCTCACCAGCCTGTACCTTCACAAGTAACTTCGTCCACGCAATGGCTTGCAGCATAGAGGTTGGCAGGGCAAACGTGTATGGTGAATCATGGTTGCCAAGTGCGCCAAGTTCTAACTCTAGCCTTCGTATCTCCAGCCGATTCGTACTCTCCTCATTCATGGGCCGTGCTGTAATCACAGAGGTTGGTAGCGCTTCCCCCCTCTCTGGCATGCCGGCTTCTGCCTCCAAACGATCGATCTCCTCCGAACTTATGCATCTCTTCACCTTCAAGAACTGCTCAGCAGTCATGGAGTTGGATGCCAACCCTTTGTTGGTGCGGGCCAGCATTTCGTGCATATATTCGGGCGATGTCGAGAAGAAAACACGAATGCAGTCCCCAGGTATCATACTGTAGAGCTTGAGAAATCCAAACAACGTATCAAGAGATGTCAGCATCGTTGATTTCCACTGCCACGATTGTTCTGCCCGCAACGCAATACGATAGTAAATCATATTTAACTCCTCAAATCTCTTACTGTGTATACAATTTTATCAATCCCCGATTTCTCATATTGACGCTAGAGAACCACGGTTTTATAGCTCGTAAATTTGAAATAGTAAGAATACATTTCCTCTGTTCGCTTCCACAATGTCAGAAATACCAAGTTATGGATCTAGCACACTCTTGGTGAGGCGAATCTCCTTCTCTCGTCGTCCATGGTGTAAATCCAGGCTGCGCCGCAATGAGAGATGTCTCATCGAACTGAGTGAGGGGGTATTGGGAACTGCTTAGCGGGCAACGATCAAGGCTAGACTTCGTAGAGATCACCAGCGAGATACTTTAACCCGGTATCGACTGCTACCGTCACAACGGTATGTCCTGGACCAAGTTCGCGAGCTAACTGAAGGGCACCGACTACATTGAGGCCAGTAGAAACTCCCCCGAAAATGCCTTCCTCCTTTGCCAACTGGCGAGCTACCTGGCGTGCTTCTATCTCATCAATACTTCGAGCTTCAGTATAAGCATCTTTGTTCAACAGCGGAGGTATAAAGCCAACACCAATGCCCTCTATATGGTGTGTTCCAGCTACCCCTGTTGAGATCACCGCCGAACTCGCGGGTTCCAGGGCAATAATGCGTGCGGAACTCTGCGCTTCGCGCAGGGCTCGCGAGACACCCATCAGCATCCCTGCTGTCCCAACTCCTCCACAAAAGGCATGAACAGGACCATCCACCTGCTGCAGCACCTCTCGCCCGATATGGGTATACCCCTTTATCGAGTCGGTGTTGTACATCTGATTTGTCCAATAGGTGTCCTTCTGAGAGGAGGCGATTTTGCGCGCCTCTTCTATCATCCGCGGGAGCAAATCCGGTGTGATCTGACCTCCCTGGCTTGGCACTATGGTCAATTCAGCCCCAAAGGCCCGCATCGTTTGCAGCTTTTCACGTGCAAATGCATCAGAAGAGACCACGCGGAAAGGGTAGCCCTTCACCGCACAGATAAAGGCCAGTGAGGAACCGGTGCTGCCTCCCGTATACTCCACGACCGTCATACCGGGACGCAAGTCTCCCCGTGCCTCAGCCTCCTCAATCATAGCCAGGGCCATACGGTCTTTATAGGACCCCGTTGGGTTGAAATATTCCAATTTAACTAAAACCGTAGCACTGTCCGCTGAGATGAGCTTTCGCAACTTGACGATAGGTGTGTTTCCAATCGCCTGGAGTGTTGAAGGATAGACTTTAGGAGGTGTGTTAGGCATGGTTTCTTTCCTTTCTTCATCACTTATTTAATCCTACTTTGTGAGTTTTCGTTGTGTGCTGCCGCAGGCAACACACAACGAAAGAAACAAGGTTTGTGCGAGGGCCCCTCGCGTTCCGGCAAGGGCGCTGCCCCTGCACCCCGTGAGAAACTCACCATCGAACAATGCTCGACCAGCATACTTCTAGCTCGTCAATCTCCATAGAGTGTATGCCAGAAGGGTGAGATTGGCAAGGTTTCGCAGATGATGACCGTCCAAAAACGTTACTTTAACCGTTACGAGCTGAGGAATTTTGTATAGACACCTTGTGCTTAGGGACAAGCTGGCCTGCACAAATCGGTATACGCTTCAAAAACCGGGGCAAGACTCTCCAGTCCTATCCCTCGGTAGCGCTCGTTCCAGTCTTTGCCCCACCTGTCTTGTGGAGGTGAGCATAGTCTGACATGGATGCCTGCCTGTACCAACTGGTCTTCAAGTCTACTGGTTGCCTCTTTGCCACCCTCGTCGCCATCAAATGCTAGCACCGCTGATTTTACATGTGAAGGAACCCAATCATTCGGTGCGGCGGTGCCGGCCAGGGCAACTACACCTGCTGCATCAAAGCCTGCCAGCAACAGCGTCAGCCGGTCGAATGCTCCCTCGACCAGGATGATTGAACTGGAAAGCTGGTCGGGATCGACTCCGAACCAGCCTGCCGGATTAGTCTTGATCCAGCGCCTGGGTCTGCGTGGCTGCTCCAGCAGCGACTTGTGGGTATTCTCATCCATGCCTGGTTGCCAGTGCCAGAGGGAGCGCCCAATGTATCCTTTGCCAACGGGGGAAGCCAGGGGGAAGAGGATGCGTTCTGCCCACCTGAGCAGAATACCCCGTTGCTTTTGTGTCTCCAGGCTGTTAATCAGGCCCGGTGGCAGGTAGCGAACACCTGTAGCCAGTGCCACCTCCAGGGGGATGCCGCGTTCACGCAGATACGCCTGCGCTCGTTGAGAATGGACCAGCGCCTTGCACATTTGCTCGTCCAACGAGAGGAGCATGGTCAGTTCGTCCTGCTGCCATCTCGGTACGGGTTTTGGGGGGCGCAGCAAAACCGGTTGGGTCACAAGTAGCGTTCTGTTCTTTCGAGGTTGGTATGCGGGTGAGGGTGCTGGAGTGAGACCCCTGTAGTAGAGTTGTATCAGGCGTTTTGCCACGGTGGGATTCCATTCTGCAACCAGCACCGTCGCATTGCAGGCGGCGTTGAAGCAATGGCCCCAGCCGGTCGCCTTGTTGATTGACAGGGAGCGCTGGTGATCGCTGCCGTGAATATGACAGTACGCCCGTACATATTCCCCCATGTTCATGGGGTCGCACAGCTCTGACTGTAAGACAATCTCTATGCACCTACCCTGTTGCGTGTATATTGTTAGCATTTTTGCATACTCTTTTCATTGCCCGCCAAAGCTATCTCCTGCGCCTGCTCGGCAGCGAGAAGGGAGGTGAGCGTGATGACAGGCCCAGGCCAGGCTCATCTTCCATTTTAGAATATCTGTTCTATATATTATACCATTCTCGCGCGAACTTTGGGCTCTCCACGTTCAGAAACAGTCCTTTTCTTGGGATTTGCGCGGCGCTGCCCGCGGAAGATCTTGGCTATGATATTCTCCTCATGCCCGACCATGTGACCACGGACCTGGCCCCGATCGCGGCTCTCGCCGAGGCCGCCGAGGCCACCAGCACCCTGCGCATCGGAAGTTTGGTGTTCGACAACGATTTCAGGCATCCGGCGCTGCTCACCCGCGAGGCCGCCACGCTCGATCTGCTTTCGCAGGGCCGTCTCAAGCGGATTGATAGCTATCGCCTTTGTGGGACAGGTTTCCCACCTGGCAACGGCCTTTTTCGTGTTCAGTCTGGTCGTCATTGTCGCCCTCTTTTTGATGGGGCTGATCACGTTCGAGCGCGTGCTGGAATCGAGCAATACCCAGTTCATGTATGCGCGCGGCATCACCCGCATTCGCCACCTCTATTTGGAGTATGCCCCTCAGATGCAGTCCTACTTCATTCTCTCATCTCATGATGATCCGGCAGGAAAATTGGAGGACATGGGAGTGATGCATCCCTCCAGGTGGCAGGTCTTTTTCTCGATGGCTGGCATGGTGGCCGTGATCACGAGCGTGCTGGCAGGAGGCTTTGTGGGCCTGCTGCTTGCTGCCTTCACGCTGCCCCTGACGGTGACCACCGGTGCGGGAGTCGTCATCTCCCTGGTGAGTCTTGGTCTGCATCAGCGCTATCAATGGAAACAATGGCTGCGATTGGGACGTGACCGGCCCGCCGTCTTTCCAAGCCAACCAGGAGAGTAGAGATGGGCCTGGCGGGGGCAAGCCCCCGCCAGGCCCATCTCTACTCCTCTACCTGCTCCTCAAGCACGATTGCATCGCTCTCCTCGACCATAGGCTCGACCACTAAATTATGTAAGGTATTCGCATTGAACGGTTGGCCAGGTTTTGCCGTTGCAATCACGATCACCGTCGTATCTATCGTGGCCGAACGATCATTGAGTCTCTCCAGAGCTTTTGTGACCTCGAAGAAATCTCC
>WNGJ01000899.1_pt1 | contig 28100 bp, 24 predicted proteins | sample 5400611 | NCBI WGS metagenome assembly WNGJ01 (sample SAMN13153375, study PRJNA577476) | soil metagenome | isolation source: 40 cm soil or saprolite under Garry oak tree replicate 1 | place: USA:California | collected 2016-06-15
CGCTGCAGACCCCCGTGTCACGAGGGTCGAGAGCCTCGTCGACGTCGACCCCCGCGTGACGCTCGCCCAGTACCAGTTGATCTATGCGAATGCCGGTGGGCCGCGAGATCGTTACGCGGCGATCCGTCTCGAGGCGACGACACGCGGAGACCTGACCGCGTTCACGCTCTTCACGCCGTACGGCCCGAATCGCGACGAAGCGCGAGACCTCATCCGCGATCTCCGCGCCTCCTCCGGACCGCTGGCACCTCCGCCCGGCATGACCGTCGGCGTCACCGGCGGTGCGGCTGACGTCGTCGACGTCGTCTCGCGCATCGGCGCGGACTTCCCGCGCACCGGGCTCTTCATTCTCGTCACCACCTACCTCGTGCTGTTCCTGCTCCTGCGGTCCGTCGTGCTGCCTCTCAAGGCACTGGTCATGAACAGCCTCTCCATCCTGGCCAGCTTCGGAGCTCTCGTGTGGATTTTCCAGGACGGGAACCTCTCGAGCGTGCTCGGATTTCAGCCCCTGGGCTTCGTGGAAACGACCCAGCCGGTGATCCTCTTCTGCGTCCTGTTCGGCCTGTCGATGGACTACGAGGTCTTCCTGCTGACCCGCATGAAGGAGGTCTGGGAGCGGACCGGGGACAACCGGCTGGCGGTCGCATCGGGGCTCGAACGAAGCGGGCGGATCGTGACCTCCGCGGCGCTGATCGTCGTCCTGGTCGCGGGCTCGTTCGCCCTCGCCGACATCGTGCTCATCAAGGCGCTCGGGCTTGGGATGGCGCTCGCGGTTGCGCTCGATGCCAGCGTCGTTCGGGCCCTGCTTGTGCCGGCGACGATGCGCCTGCTGGGCCGCTGGAACTGGTGGCTCCCGAGGCGGTTGGAGAGCGTTCTGGAATCAGGTGCTCGCAACGCCGGAGACCCCACCGCCCGAGTGGTCGGTCATGAGTAGGTCCCGGTCGCCCTGGTTCGGCTCTCGGCCGCCCTCGTTCGCTTCGCGGCCGCCCTCGTCCAGGTCGCGTTCGGGCTCGTCCTGGCCGCTGCTGCTGGTGGCGTTGGCCCTCGCCGGCTGCTCAGGGGGCGGGCCGACCCTGGCGAATCGGCCGGTCGTCCGTCCGGAGCCCCCTCCGAGCCCTTCGCAGAGCCCTGCTCCTCACGATCCACTGCCGATCACCTTTCCTCGTGACGACGGTCCGCATCATCGGCTCACGGAGTGGTGGTACTACACGGGACATCTCGTCGCGGACGATGGCCGGCGTTTCGGCTTCGAGTTCGTGGTCTTCCGCGCCGAGCGCGGAGGCTTTCCACTGGGGTGGGCATCGCACGTCGCCCTCACCGACGAGGGTGCGGGACGCTTCCACTACGCCCAGCGCAACGAGGTGGGGCCGCAGGTCGACCATTCGCCGACCACTGCTGGCTCGCCGGATGGTTTCGCGCTGACGTTGTCCGCCGTGCCGGGCGCACTCGCGTCACCCGGCCCCGCGACGGCTCTGCCGCCGCCATCCGACGCGACGCCCTGGTCCATGGCCGGCACACAGGAAGGCGGCCGACTCATCGCATCGGCGTCTGCGGGCGAGGTCGCGAACGGCCAGGGTGCGTTCGGCCTCGACCTGTCGCTGGGATCGGGGCCGGTCGTGCTGCAGCACCAGTACGGCTTTGTGGATTTCGGGGCCGGCGGCGGCTCGTACTACTACTCACGCCCCCGACAGCCCGTGGTTCGAGGGACGGTGACCGTGGGCGGCCAGGCCGTGTCGGTCCGCGGCACGGCGTGGTTCGACCACGAGTGGGGCGACTTCGTCTCCATCGGCGGCGGGTGGCAGTGGTTCGCAATCAATCTGAGTGACGGCCGCTCGATCACGCTATGGCTAGTCCGCGACGCCACCGGCAGCCCCGTTCTGGCGTACGGCACCCTCGGTGCCGCCAGCACTGTTCACCTGACGCAAGCCGACTTCGAGGTCGCCGCCACCGGCAACTGGCGAAGCCCGCACACCCGAGCCGACTACCCGGCCGGCTGGCGCGTTGCAATCTCACAGGCCAACCTGCTTCTGGACCTGGTGCCGACGTTGCCCGACCAGGAGCTCGATGCGCGCTCGACGACGGGCGAGGTCTACTGGGAAGGCTCGCAGCGGGTGACCGTTCGATCGAGCTCGGGTGTGGCGATTCCCTCGCTTTCCGGCGAGGCGTACGTCGAGCTGACCGGCTACGCGCCCGCAGGGGGCTGAGCTCCCGTCTCGGTCAGGGAGCCAAGCGCGCCCCTTCGTCCCTCGATTCCCAGCACGGCTGGCCCGACCACGAACCGTGCCAGGAGATAGATCGCGAAGCTGAGCGAGGTGACGAACACGCTCACCGGCGCGTTCGAAACCAGCGACAGGAAGATCCCGCCGATCACGCAGGCAAGCGCGATCAGGACGCTCAGGAGCGCTGCCCGGCCCGGCCGCACCGTCAGCCGTTCCGCGGTGGCGCCCGGGGTGATGAGAAGCGTCAGGATGAGCAGCACGCCGACAACCTGAACCGCTTCGGCGACGGCCGCCGCCATGATCAGCAGGAAGACGATCGTGAGCGTGCGAACCGGCACACCGCGGGCTTCGGCGACCTCCGGGTCCACCGTTGCGAACGTGAGAGGCCGGTACACGACGGCGAGCACAGCAAGGGTCACGGCCCCAATGGCGAGCAGAAGGAGGACGTCGCCCCGCGTCACCCCCGTGATCGTTCCGAACAGGATGGCGAATGCCTCGGTCGCATAGCGCGGATACAGGGTAAGGAAGAGGACGCCGAGCCCGAGCCCGAAGGCCATGACCACTCCGACGACGGCGTCGCGCTCGCGCACCCGAACGCCGAGGGCGCCGATGAACAGCGCCGTGACGGTCGTCCCGGCCAGGAGGCCGACCACTGGCGAGATCCCGAAGAGGATGGCCCCAGCGGACCCGGTAAACCCCAGCTCGGCCAGGGCGTGGACCGCAAAGGCCATGTTGCGGGCGACCACGAAGCGGCTCACCACGCCGGACACGATCGCGATCACCACGCCGGCGGCGATCGCGTTCTGCACGAAGTCGTAAGCGAGCAGCCGGACGGCCTGGTCGAGCATCAATGAGCCTCGGGGCCCATGCCCGTGCCCTTGCCCGCGGCGGCTGCCGCCGTGGCGGTGGCGGTGTGGTCGATGGGCGGGAGGTGATGCGGCTCGCCGAGGTCGAATCCGGCGCCGGTCGAGTCGCCCACTACCAGGATCCGGTCGTGGACCCTGAGGACGTCGACGTGCGACCCATACAGCTCCGACAACCGATCCGATGTCAGAACCTCGTCCGGCGTGCCGGCCGCCCAGCGTCCGTTCACCACGAAAAGCACGCGATCGACCAGATGCAGGACGGGGTTGACGTCATGGGTCACGAACAGCACTGATCGCGAAGTGCCACGCAGCGAGCGCCCGATCAGCTCGGTGATCTCCTGCTGATGGTGGAGGTCCAGGTTGGCCAGCGGCTCGTCGCACAGAAGGATCTGCGGATCGTCGACCAGTGCCTGCGCGATCCGAAGTCGCTGTTGCTCACCGCCCGACAGCCGGCCGATCGGAGCGTCGGCATACGCGCCCGCCTCGACGCCTTCGATGGCGGCATCGACGCGCATTCGCGCCGCCACATTGGGTCGCCCGATCCCCCAGCGATGGCCGTCAAGACCCAGCTGCACGAGATCGCGGCCCCTCAACGGCAAGTCGCGGTCGAACGACTGGTGCTGCGGGACGTAGCCGATCTCGGGGTTGCCTCGACGCGGCGGACGTCCAAGGACATCCGCCGTTCCCGCGGAGAGGGCGGCAAGGCCAAGGATGACCCGCAGCAGCGACGTTTTGCCGGACCCGTTGGGGCCAAGGATGGCCACGAACGTACCCGGTTCGACCGCCAGCGATAGGTCTCTCCAGACCGTCCGGCCGTCATACGCCAGCGTCGCGTTCGTGAAGCGCAGGGCGGCGTCCGCCAACTCGGTCACGCTCCCTTCAGCAGAGCCTGCTCCAGCTCATCGAGCTGGGCGACCTGCCAATCCTGAAAGTGCTGGTATGTACTGGGGATCGTCTCCGCGACGCCGACGATCGGGACACCGTTGGTTTGCGCGAGATCGTGGATCTGCTGGGTGATCGGCGACTGGACCTGGCTGTTGTAAAGAAGCACTTTCACCAGATGCATCGTGAACAGGTCGCGCTCCGCCGCGACGTCGGCCGGTCCCGGATCGATGCCCTCCTCGACGGCTTTCATGAAACCTGGCGGACTCTTCACCACCAGCCCGATCGTGTCGGTGAGGTAGCCGGCCACGTCCTCCGTGAAGGCAATCGGCGTGCCGGCGAAGCGCGCCTTGAGTGCGGCAACGTTGTCGATGATCGGCTTGAGCCCGGCCAGATAGGCGGCCTTCCGTGCCTCGAAGTAGCCGGAGTTCGGTGGATCGAGCTTCGTCAGGGCGCCCGCGGCCGCCTCGGCGACCTTCGGCATGGTCGCTGGGTCGTACCAGATGTGGACGTTGACGTCCGAGGGCAGTCCGAGTAGCTGCTGGACGTTGATGACCACGCGATCCGGACGGTTGGACGCAGCCAGCAGCTTCTGCATGAACGCGTCGTATCCCAGGCCATTCACGATGACGAGCCGTGAGTCTGCGACGAGGGCTCCGCTCTGCGGGCTGCTCTCGAATGCGTGGGGATCCGCGTTCGGATCGTTGAGCAGGCTGCTCGCAGCCACCCGGGAGCCGCCAACCTGGGCGAGCAGGTCGGCATAGAAATTCTCGGTTCCCAGAACCGGCAGCGGTGGCCCTGAGTCGACGGGTGTCGGCTCGGCCGAGCCAGAGCTGGACGTCGGGCTGGAGGCTGTCGCTGCAGGTGGCCTGGCCGAAAGGGTAGGGCTACCTGCCGGCCCGGCACAGCCCGCAACGAGCAGCAGCCCGAGGAGCAGCGGGGCGCGCAGCGTGCAGCGGGACACGCGGCCGTCGCGCGCTAGGAAGCGCGGCATTCGGGACACAGGCCAAACAGCTCAACGCGATGCGAGTCCACCAGATAGCCGGTCTGGGCTTCGATCTGGCGGGCGACGTCCTCAATTCCGCAATCCTCGACGTCGGTTCCACGACCGCAGCGCTGGCAAACGACATGGTGGTGGTGGGCCGGCTCGCAGACGACGTAGGCGTGCTCGCCGCTGGGGAGGTCGAGTCGCTCCACCAGGCCCAGCTCTTCGAAGACCTCGAGGGCACGGAACACGGTCGCCCGCCCGACGCCCAGCCGCCGCCGTTTCGCCTCGAGGACCAGCTCCGGTGCGGTGAAGTGGCTGTCTCGCTCGGCGACCATTTCCGCGACGGCACGTCTCGGCTCGGTGATCGAGTAGCCCGCCCGATCGAGGGCGGCCGTCCAGGGTTTGGTGTCGACCATGCCGGAAATGATACTGGGTCTCGAATTCGTTGTCGAGACCGAGTCTCAGTTGTGGGCTCGCCTCGCGAACGCCTTGAGCTGCTCTGCCGAGGGCATGCCCTCGCGCGCCCCGGCGATCGTGGTCGACAGGCTGGCCGCCTGGATCGCCCGACGAGCGGCGTCCGGCAAGGTCCGTCCTTCGGCGAGGCCGGCGGCAAGGGCGCCATTGAAGGCATCGCCGGCTCCGGTCGCATCGACCGAGGACACGGCCGGCGCGGGAAGATCGAGGGCTGGCCCATCCACCCGCACGAGCAAACCGCCGGCACGTCCAAGAGTCAGGACGACCGCGAGTCCGACCCCGGCCCCCTCCGCGCTGGTCGCGAGCAGCCCTTCGGCGGCGCGCACCGGGTCGTAGTCCGCCGCGAATGGCCGTCCGGTGCGGTCACCCTCCTCCGTGACCAATGATGCGAGCTCGGCCCGATTGGGTGTCAACACGTCGCTCATTCCGAAGATGCCGCGATCGAGGCCAGGTGCCGGCGCGGGATTCAGGATCCCCAGTGCTCCAGTCGCGCGCGCCCCGCGCAGCGCTTCTCGCACCGACGGCCGCGGAATCTCGGAGCTGACGAGAAGAACGTCCCCGCGCGCGAGGCGCAACGAGGCAAGAGCCTTCCGAACGTCGGCGGGCTCCAGGGCAGCGTTGGCGCCGGAGGCGACCGAGATGAGATTCTCACCGGCGTCGTCGACGAGGACCAGTGCCACGCCCGTTGGCTGGCCACGGACGGTTCGGAGCGCGGCCACGTCGACCCCTTCGTGCTCGAGCGCGGTTCGGGCCGCGCTGCCGAAGTCGTCGTCGCCGACGGCTCCGACGAATGCGGTCCGGACGCCCAGCCGCGATGCCGCCACGGCCTGGTTGCCGCCCTTCCCGCCGTGGTGCCGCTCGAACGTTCCCCCGATCACTGTTTCGCCCGGGGCAGGCAGCCGGGGAGCCCGCACGACCAGGTCGACGTTGACCGAGCCGACCACGATCACACGGCCGCTCATAGGCAACACCGCTTCAGTCCGCGGCGCGAATCGCGCTATCCGGTGATGTACTCGCCGCCGTCGATGCCGATGACGTTCCCGGTCATGAAGTCGAGGCCCCGCTCCGACAGCGCCACGATCGCGTCCGCAACGTCCTGCGGGGTCGTCATCCGCCCGGACGGGTTTCGGCGGGTCGAGGCCTCGATGATGGCGTCGTGCTCGGGGATCTTCATCAAGGCTGGCGTGACCGTGACGCCGGCGCGTATGGCGTTGACGGTGACGCCGGTCCCTTTGCGGGCCAGCTCCATCGCCAGCTGCCGGCAGTGAGACTCGAGCGCCGCCTTCGCCGCGGAGACCGCGCCGTAGGTCGGCACCATCCGCGTGGATCCTTCAGAGGTCATGGCGTAGACCTTTGAGCCAACCTCGAGAAATCCGCCTCGCAGGAGGTCCTGCACCCAGTAGACGAGGCTGTTGGCCATCACGTCGAGGGTCATTTCCATCTGCTTTCGGCTGATAGCCACCTTGGGATCCTCGGCCAGGAATGGCAGCAGGGTGCCGAACGCGAGCGAGTGCATGACGACCCGGACGTAGGGATGGGCGCCTTCGGCCCTGCGCTCGTCAAATCGCGCGCGAAAAGCCGCCAGCGCCGCAGCCCGCTTCTCGTCGTCCGCCGCGTTCATGTTGGTAAAGAGCGCCTCCGAGCCGGCATCGGCGATCCGCTTCCTGACGTCCTCGACGTGCGTCAGGCCGGCCCGGAAGTCCAGGTGGATCCCGGCGATCCTGTAGCCGGCACGCGCCAGGGCCACGGAGGTTGCCTCGCCCATGCCCGAAGAAGCGCCGAGGACGAGCGCCCAGCGCTCGCGAGCGTCGTGGACCGCGCGATCGTCGTGGGTCATGAGTTCCTCCTGAATGCGAGCGCGGCCGAGTCTAGCAGCGGGATTCTGGCGGCCGCGGGGCCTCCGTGCAGTCCTGCAAGGGCTCGATTCAGACGACTCCAGCGGCCTCGAGCTTCCTGATCTCGACCTCGCCGTAGCCAAGCTCCCCGAGGATCTGGCGGTTGTGCTCGCCGAGCAGGGGCGGGGCCACTCGAATCCGCGCCGGCGTCGAGGACAGCTCGAATGGCAGGCCGACCTGGCGGATCGGACCGAGCACGGGGTGCTCGATGTCCACTGTCATGGCCCGAGCGACCGATTGCGGCATGGCGAATGCTTCAACGACGTCGTTGATTCGGCCCGCCGGGACGTCCGCCGTCACCAGCCTCGCCAGCCATTCGGCCGACGAGGCGCCGGCGAGGCGATCCGCAAGCAGCGGGCGAAGCGCCTCTCGATTGGTGACCCGCCGCTCGTTGGTCGCGAAACGAGGATCCGCAGCGAGGTCCGGTAGCCCCACGGCCTCGCAGAACCGCAGCCACTGGCGCTCGCTCCCCACCGCAACGACGATCTGGCCGTCGGCCGTGCGAAAGGCCTCGTACGGCACGATGTTCGGGTGGCTGTTGCCACGCCGCTGCGGTGCCTGCCCGGTCGCGAAGGCGTTCTGAGCCTGGTTGACCAGGCTGGCGAGAGTGGACTCGAGGATCGATACGTCGATTCGCTGCCCGTGGGCCTTGCCACGCTCCCGTCCGAGCAGCGCCGCGAGAACCGAGACGGCCCCGAACAACCCGGTCACTACGTCGCTGATCGCCACCCCGACCTTCGTCGGGTAGCCGCCGTCCGCGTCCACGAAGCCGGTGATCGACATCAGGCCCGCTTCGGCCTGCAGCACGAAGTCGTAACCAGGGCGGAGGGCGTCCGGGCCGGCGGGGCCGTACCCGCTGATCGCGAGGTGCACGAGGTCGGGGTTGAGAGCCTCCAGGGTGTCGTCGTCCAAGCCGAGACGCGCCAGGCCGCCCACCCGGTAGTTCTCGAGGAGCACGTCCGCCCGGCCGAGCAACCGCCGCAGGACTTCAACCCCGGCACCTTGGCGCAGATCCAGGCTCAGCGACCGCTTGTTCCGGTTTACCGCGACGTAGTACGCGGCGACTCCTGGATCGTCGGGTGAGATTCGGCCGGCTCCGACGTACGGCGGTCCCCAGCCGCGGGTCGCGTCGCCCTCCGGTGGCTCGACCTTGATGACCTCGGCGCCGAGATCGCCCAGCAGCATCGCGCAGAGGGGACCGGCCAGGACGGTCGAACAGTCGGCCACGAGCAACCCGGCGAGGGGTCCGGTAGGAGACGGGGCTTTCGAGCCGGCGGCCATCGGGCGGATGGTAGCGCCAGGGCACTCTCGCGCGATCGCGGAGAGAGCCCCAAGTCCTCCGCCCCGCTAGCATTCAACCGATGCCCACCGATCGGCCACTCACGCTCATGACCGTCCACGCCCATCCCGACGACGAGACCATCGGCACGGGCGGGACGATGGCGCGGGCGGTCCGTGACGGCCACCGCGTCGTCCTCGTCACGTGCACACGGGGCGAGCTGGGCGAGATCGTGGTGCCCGAGCTCGACACGCCCGACAACCACCGGCGGCTTGGCGAGATTCGTGCAGGCGAGCTGGAAGCTGCGATGGCCGACCTGGGCGTGACCGAATGGGAAAACCTGGGCTATCGCGACTCGGACATGATGGGTCGAGCGGGTAACCGGGATCCGCGCAGCTTCTGGCAGGCCGACCTGGACGAGGCGATCGGGCGGCTCGTCTGGCTGGTGAGGGTCCATCGTCCGGATGTGATGACCATCTACAATTCCTTCGGCGGCTACGGCCATCCCGACCACATTCGATCCCACCTGGTTGGTGTGGGAGCGTGGGAGCGGGCCGGCGATCCCACCTGTTATTCCGAGCAGCTGGCGCCCGAGTTCGGCGGGTCGGGGCCGAGCGTTGCCGACGGCGGGCTGGAGCCCTGGGCGCCCCTAAAGCTCTATGAACAGGCCATTCCGCGCAGCGTCCGCGAGCGGATGTCCGAGCAGTTGAGGGCGCGCGGAATGACCAGCCCGTGGGCGCTACCCGAGGACGCGACTCCGGAGCAGCGCGCGGAGTTCGAGGAACGGATGGACCTGATGCTGGTGTCCGACGAATCGATCACGACGACGATCGATATCCGGGACTTCGTCGACGCCAAGTGGAGCGCCATCAACCGTCACGCCACGCAGATGAGTCCGGAGATGCCCTTCATCGCCATCGGCCTCGACGCCTGGCGTGAGACCTGGGCCACCGAGGCGTACATCCTGCGCGACTCGCGCGATGTCGACGTGCGCCTGCCCGAAACCGATCTGTTCGCGGGTCTGTCCTAGGCCCCGACGAAGGCGCCAGGGAGGCTCCTACGGTCGGCCCCCGAGCTGCGCCAGTCACGCACCTGGTGCGTACAAGGACGGCCGTACGACAGTGGCTCGCCGTCCGACGTCCACGCGCGTGCCGTGGCACGCTCGGCCCGCGCGAGGTTCCGGCCCGGCGAGGGCCGTCGACAGCCCGGCAACGACCTCAATACGCACGTTGTGCGTAGATGATCTGAGGCGGTTGGTGGGGGATCCTCGAGAGCGCTACCAGGGCAACAGGCGCCTCGAGGCGTCGTACAACTGGCCCAGTACGACTCGGCCGTCGCCAGCCGGGTCGAGGAAGTTTGGCTGCGCCGCGTCCAGAATGATGGTCGGGTGGAGGCGGACCTGGACCAGCGTCGATCCCCGGAACGTGAGCTCCAGCAGCATCCCCTCCATCGTCGGCTCGGACCAGGTCTGATCGAACACGAAGTTGCCAAGGGCGTACCAGATCGGGTGACCTCGGTAGATCTCCATCGCGCCCACCCAGTGCGCGTGGTTCCCGATCACCATGTCCGCGCCCGCATCGATGACCGCCCGGGCGAGCGCCTGCTGGCCCGGAAACGGAGTCGGGTCGTACTCGGTGCCCCAATGCGGGTAGACGATGACGACCTTTGCGCCGGCTCGGCGGGCCGCGGCGACGTCGGCGCGCACGGCGGCGACGGTGAGCTGGGCGCTGCCAGGCGTGCTCGGCCCGGCCGCGTAGTACTTCGCGATCGTGTCGTAGGCAAGGACGGCCACCGTCACTCCACCCACGCGCATGTACGCGGCTTTGTGGGCAGCGGCTGCGGTCGCGCCGGCTCCGCTGTGCTTCAGCCCGAATCGGTCCAGGTTTGAAATGGTCTGCAGGATCCCCGCTCGGCCGGCATCCCCGATGTGGTTATTGGCGATCGACACGTAGTCGATCCCTGCGTTGCGCACCCCGGCGATCAGCCTGGGGTCCGCTGAGAAGACCGTGCCCTGGGTGTGGTAGGTGAACGAGTTCGGCGCCGGGTTTTCGAAGTTGGCCAGGGCCAGGTCGGCGCTCCGCAGGAGATCCCGCACCGCCCCGGGATTGCCGGTTCGCCGCGTGGTGGGGAACGGCAGGCCAAAGATCGAGCAGCAGGAGTGCCCGGTGATCTCGGCGGTGCCGCCGGCGAAGGGGAAGTCGACGCCCTTGCCGAGGACCTCGACCTGCTTGTAGACGCCGCGATCGAGGAGGATGTCGCCGCCCGCCGCGACCGTCCATGTCGTGGAGGCATCGAATGGGTGGGTGTCCGCCGATAGCCGGGCGGTGAGCGGCCAGCTCGAAGTCTTGCGGACCCGGTGGACGCCGAAGAGCTGCCTGCCCGTCCAGCCGAGCGCGCGCACGCGGGGATCGACCTGGCTGGCCCGGAGGAATGCCAGCCTCTTGCTGTCCTTCGCGAGGTCAGTCGCGAGGGTGGCAACGTCGCGCACGAGGGTCAGACGGGTCGCGTCGGACGGCCGCGCGAGCTGAAGCGCCGCCAGAATGCCGTTGGCGTCGCCAGTGACCAGCTCGAGCGTGCTGAAGCGCGTGCTGGCTCCGCTGAGGACACTCCTGACATCGGATAGCTGTAGGCCCGTCAGCGTCGAGCGGAAATCGACCACCGGCACGATCGGTACGTTCGCCGCGCCGGCCGGAATACGCGACGGCGATGGGCTTGGGCCGACCGGGGACGCAGAGGCCGAAGCCGAGGCGCCTGGGCTCTCCGGCGCGCCGGAGGCCTGCTTAGAGGGGGAGGGGCTCGTACCCGGGCTGCCCAACGTCCGTGGGAAATACGTCCCGCTGGCGAACGTAGCGGCAAGGGCGACGGCGACGAGCCCGATGACGACTGCCAGCGGTGTGCGCTTCACCGGCTCGATTGTGACACGCAGAAAGAAAGCCCCGTCCGGGCGGGGGACGGGGCGAGGGGGAAGCGAGGTGGCGGACCCGACCGGATTCGAACCGGCGATCTCCAGCGTGACAGGCTGGCATGTTGGGCCGCTACACCACGGGTCCAGCGCAGCCCGCGCAGGATATCAGGTGACCGGTCGGTTGTCCCCGCCGGAGCGGGCCCGTCGTGACCTCGATCCTGCGGGCCCGACGGCGTCCTCGCCTATACTCGGCGTCCCATGCCCATGATCGATCTTCGGTCCGACACGGTCACCAGGCCGACCCCCGAGATGCGCCGGGCGATGGCCGAAGCCGAGGTCGGCGACGATGTTTTCGGCGAGGACCCGACCGTCAATGCGCTCGAGGAACGCGCGGCAGAGCTCCTCGGCAAGGAAGCCGGCCTGTTCGTTGCCAGCGGGTCGATGGGCAACCTCGTTTCACAGCTGGCGCACCTCTCGCGCGGGCAGGAGACGATCGCCGGCGGGAACAGCCACATGGTGGTGCACGAGGCGGCCGGCCACGCCGTGATCGTCGGCACGTCCGTCCGCCAGCTTCCCGAGCGACCCGACGGAACTCTCGACCTCGGGGAGGTCGCGGAAGCATTCCGGGACCCGAACGACCCGCACAACCCGATCAGCGGCCTGGTCGAGATCGAGAACACGCATGCCGACTCGATGGCCCAGCCGCTTAGCCCCGATTACACCGCGTCGATCGCTGCGGTTGCCCATGAGCACGGTGTGCCCCTCCACGTGGACGGCGCACGCTTCTTCAACGCGGTCGTGGCCCTCGGCGTCGATCCGCAGGCCCTTGCCGGTCCCGCCGACTCGGTCTCGTTCTGCCTGTCCAAGGGCTTGTCCTGCCCGGTTGGCTCGGTCGTCGTGGGCACGCGCGAGTTCATCTGGCGGGCGCGCCGCGGTCGCAAGCTGGTCGGCGGGGGCATGCGCCAAGCGGGCGTCCTCGCGGCGCCGGGCTTGCTGGCGCTGCGCGACGGCGCCTTGGGCATGATCGAGCGGCTAGCCGAAGACCACGCCAACGCCCGTCGACTCGCTGAAGGCCTGGCCGACCTGGACGGCATCGAGTCGGCCGGCGGGATTGCTCAGCCGGCACCCGGTCGCCTCGACCCGGCCCGGGCCACAACCAACTTCGTGCTCTTCAAGGTCCACCGCGATGGCACGGACTTCCTCGGTGCCCTCCGGGCCCGCGGGGTCCTGATGATCGAGTATCCGCACAACCAGATCCGGGCGGTGACCCATTACGGCATCACTCCCGCGGACGTCGACTCGGCCGTTGCCGCGACGAGACGAGCACTCCAGGACACCGCGTCCCGCGCCCCGGCCATGTCGCGGGTTGCCGCGGGGTGAATCCGGGAAGGAACGATAGGTGACCGGAGATCTCGGCGGCGTGGCTCTCCCGCGACCGTCCGCGGGGGCGGGCGTCGGCCCTCTGGACGAGCGGTTCTTCGACCTCGTCGAAGCTCGTTTCCGACGGGTCTTGCGGTCCAACCCGGCCGTGGCGACGTTCGTGGGGATCCACTCCGAAGACCACCGTCTGGGGGACGGGACTCGCGAGGCCCTGCTCGAGGAAATCGCTGACGATCGGATCCACCTCAGCGCGGTTGAAGGCCTCGACCCGGTCGGCCTGTCCTCACTCGCAGCCTTCGAGCGGGAGCTCGAGATTCACAACGTGCGTCGGGAGCTGTTCGATGCCGAGGTCATCCGGCTTTGGGAGCGTCGCGCCACGGCGCTCGACACCGCCGGCGATGCCCTCTTCCTGCTGTTCGCTCGCGACTTCGCGCCGCTGACCGAGCGCCTCGTCTCCGTGACCGCCCGCCTCGAGGCATTGCCGGCCTTCCTGACGCAGCATCGGACGAGGGCGACGGTTCCCCAGGTGCGACTCTGGCAGCAGCTCGAGCTCGAGTCCGCAGGTGACATGCCCAGCCTGTTCGACGAGATCGTGGCGGCCGGTCGGGGCGTATTGGGCGAATCGGACCAGCGGCGTCTCGAGAATGCCGCATCGGCGGCGCGGGCGACTCTGGTCGACTACGAAGCGTGGCTCGAAGGGACGCTCGCGACCGCGGTGGAAGACTGGCCGCTGGGCCGCGAGACCTACGACGAATTGATCCGCCTGAGAGGCTTCGACGGCCTCGATGCCGACCAGATCCTGGAGATCGGCTGGCAGCAGCTCGCGGAACAAAAGGCCGCGCGGACCGCGGCAGCCCGCGAGATCGATCCGGACTCGGAGGAAGCGGAGGTCATCGACAAGCTCAAGTCTGACCATCCCGCGACCTTCGACGGGGCGCTCTCGGCATACAGAGAGGCGATGTTCCGATCGCGCCAGCACTTGATCGACCACGCGATCGTCACGGTCCCGTCCGACGAGCGGCTCCAGGTGGTGCCGACCCCGGAGTACATGCGCAATGTCGTGCCGTTCGCGGCCTATTTCGACGCCGCCAAATTCGATTCCAACCCGGCCGGCATCTACATCGTCACGCCCTCGGTCGGGAACGACCCGCGCGCCATGCGCGAACACAACTACAGCTCGATCAGCAACACCAGCATCCACGAGGCGTATCCCGGGCACCACCTCCAGCTATCGGTGGGCGGTCGCCACCCGTCGCTGACGCGCCTCATGACAAACGCGCCCGAGTTCGTCGAGGGGTGGGCCATGTACTCCGAGCAGCTGATGCGCGAGCAGGGGTTCGACGATGCGCCCAACTTCCGCCTGAACATGCATACGGACGCGATCTGGCGGGCGTGCCGGATCATCCTCGACGTTCGCATGCACAGGGGCGAGATCGGCGTTGACGACGCGATCCGCTTCCTCGTCGAGCACACGAGCTTCGAGGAGGCGAATGCGCGGGCCGAGGTGCGCCGCTATACCTACACACCCAGCTACCAGCTTTCTTATCTCCTCGGCAAGGTGCTGCTCCTCCAGCTGAGAGCCGACGAGCAGCGACGGCAGGGGCGCAAATTCTCGCTCCGCGACTTCCACGACACGCTGCTGCGGAACGGAAGCCTGCCTGTCAGCTTCCATCGCAGGCTCCTCCAGAACGGGCGCGCGTTGGGGGCGTCCACGCAGACGGGACGGGGCATGGCGGCCCGCGCGGCCGACTGAGCCACGCGGCGTGCAGGTCATTCCCTCGATCGACCTCGAAAAAGGGCGCTCCCGCGTCGTCTACTGGCCTGGGGCGGCCTCCGGGATCGGTGCACCGACCGACCGCCCGGACCGAATCGCCGAGCAGTTCGTCCGCTCAGGAGCGCCGGTCATCCACCTGGTCGACTTCGACGGAGCCCGTGCAGGCCAGCCCGCCAACCTCGAAGCCGTCGCCCAGGTCGCGGCTCGAATCGCCATCCCGATCCAGCTTGCCGGCGGCATGGAAGGACCGGAGAACATCCGCCTCGCCTTCGCGGCGGGCGCCACGCGGGTCGTCCTGGCGATGAGCGTGGTCGAGGATCCCGCTCTGCTGCGTGAGTGCCTGTCGGTCGCGGGTGACTGGCTGGCAGTCGGCCTCGACCCGCGCCCCGATCGGCTGGCTGCTTTTCCCTGGCGCCGCTCCGTCGCGCCACCGCTCGAAACGCTGGTCGGCGAGCTCGGGCAGCTGGGGGTGCACCGACTCGTGCTCTCGCACGGAGGCTCCGTGCCCGACCTCGGGCTCATCGGCAGAATCGTCCGCTCGGTCGACGCCGACGTACTCGTCGCTGGCGGTGTCTCCGACCTCGACGGCATCCGTCGTCTCCAGGAAGCGAACGTAGCCGCCATCATCGTCGGCGAGCCCTTGCTGTCGGGTGCGATCGACCTGCCCGCGGCCCTCCAGGCGGCCGCATGAATCGGGTGCGCCAGGCCTCTTTCACTCGGATCCTGGGTGCGGCGCTCGGCCTCCTGATCGCGCTGTCCGCCTGCTCGGGTAGTTCGCAGGCTTCACCTTCGCTGGCTGGCTCGTCGGTCTCCGGGTCGTCGTGCCCGACCAGCGCACCGCCGGCGATGGCCCGCGGCGACACGGCCACGGTGACGATGCAGACGTCCAAGGGCGCCATCACCATCAAGGTCGAGGGAGCGCTTGGCCCGAGCGCGGCGGGAAACTTCGTCGCACTGGCACGCTGCGGGTTCTATGAAGGCGTCACCTTTCACCGTCTCGTGCCGGGCTTCGTGATCCAGGGCGGGGATCCGAAAGGGAACGGCACCGGCGGCCCCGGCTACACCATCGACGACGACCCGGTGACGACGCACTATGGTCGCGGGGTCGTTGCCATGGCCCGAACCCCGGCGCCTCATTCGGAGGGTTCGCAGTTCTTCATCGTGCTCGACGACGCGGCGCAGACGGCGCTGCAGGACAAGAACAACTACGCGATCTTCGGCCGGGTCACGGCCGGCATGGCTACGGTCGACGCGATCGCGGCCATGCCCAACAGCGGTGGCCAGGAGAACCAGGCCCTCCAACCGGTCCAGATGACCAAGCTCACGGTCTCAACCCCATAGCGAGGAGAAACCATGACCTCAGCGACGATCCACACGGACAAAGGGGACATCGAGGTCGACCTGTTCGCCGACCGGGCCCCCAAGGCCGCCGCCAACTTCGTCGATCTCGCCCGCAAGGGCTATTACGACGACGTCATCTTTCATCGGGTCATCCCGGGCTTCGTCATCCAGGGCGGCGACGGCCAGTACGGCAAGAAGGCGGCGCTCCAGGAAGCCCGCGTTGGCACCGGCGGACCGGGCTACAAGTTCGAGGACGAGCCGATCACCGGCGACTACCACCGCGGAACGCTGGCCATGGCCAACTCGGGACCGAACACCAACGGCAGCCAGTTCTTCATCTGCCACCAGGAGCTGATGGGGCGGCTGCCCAAGAACTACACGATCTTCGGATCCGTCACGAAGGGCATTGATGTGGTCGACACGATCGCGGCGGGCCGTACGGGAGCGGGAGATCGACCGGTCGAGCCCGTAGCGATGACATCGGTCGAAGTGCACGACGATTGAAAGCCGGGCCCCGTGCCCGTCCGAGCGCCTTGCGGGCGGCTGCCAAAGGTTAAGAGATTTTCACCCGCATTCCGCACAAAACTCTTGGCTTCGAGGGCCCCCAAGGCTAAAGTATCAGTGCTGCATAGCAGCCAGCTGCCCCAGCACCAAGGTCATGGGTAGGTAGGGTCAGGGTAGTCGGTGCAGCCGACGTGATAGATGCCCTTGGCGCGTGGCAGAAGGCGTTCCTGCACCGGCAGGACGCACCTTCACCGGGACAGCATCGGAGCGGCTCCTTCGGGAGCCGCTCCGAATTTGTGCCCGGGAGCTCAACGCGGCGGGGCTGTTCGCGCGCCGTCGCCGCCCGCCGTTGATGCCGTCGCGCTCGAGGCCGGGAGGAGGCCGAGCGCCTCAGCAAGGACCTCGGACGCTGAGTCGACCGGCACGAATTCCATATCGCGCTGCAGCTCCTCGGGCACATCCTCGAGGTCCGCCTCGTTGTGGCGGGGGAGGAGGACCCGCCGACTTCTCATGCGCCTGCCGCCACCGGTTCCCGCGGTTCGCGCGGCTCGCTCGCTTCCTGCCTACGGAAGTCGAGCTGACCGTTCCGGACGTCGACGACGATCTTGTCCCCGTCCTTGAACTCTCCCCGAAGCAGCCGCATGGCCAGTGGCTGCACGATCTCTTGTTGGATGGCTCGCTTCAACGGCCGCGCACCGTAGACCGGGTCGAAGCCCTCCCGGGCGAGGAGCTCCTTCGCCGCGTCCGTGAGCTCGAGCTCGATCTTGCGCTCGGCCAGGCGGGCCCGAAGTCCACGCAGCTGGATGTCAACGATCTGCTTGATGTGGTCTCGACTGAGCGGATTGAAGATCACGATCTCGTCGATGCGGTTGAGGAGCTCCGGGCGGAAGTGCTCGCGAACTGCTTCCATGACGCGCTCGCGGATCCGCTCCCGTGTGCGTGCTCGCTCCGCGAGGTCGACGACGCCGTCGCCCGACGCGCCTTCGGGCAGGATGTGCTGGCTGCCCAGGTTGCTGGTCATGATCACGATCGAGTTCCGGAAGTCCACCGTCCGGCCCTGAGCGTCGGTAAGGCGTCCGTCGTCGAGGATCTGGAGAAGGAGATTGAGCACCTCTGAGTGCGCCTTCTCCACCTCGTCGAACAGGATCACCGAGTAGGGCCTGCGGCGGACGGCCTCGGTGAGCTGGCCCGCTTCCTCATAGCCGACGTAGCCGGGCGGCGCCCCGATCAAGCGCGAGACGGTATGGCGTTCCTGGTACTCGCTCATATCGATGCGGACGAGCGCCTGCTCGTCGTCGAACAGGAATTCGGCAAGCGCGCGGGCTGTCTCGGTCTTGCCCACCCCGGTGGGTCCCAGGAATAGGAAGCTGCCGATGGGTCGGTTGGGGTCCTGCAGCCCGGCTCTCGCGGCGCGCACGGTGTTCGCGACCGCGACGATCGCCTCGTCCTGGCCGACCACCCGCTCGCGCAGCCGCACTTCCATGTTGATGAGCTTCTCGATCTCGCCCTCCATCAGCCGGCTCACCGGGACCCCGGTCCAACGGCTGACGATTTCGGCGATGTCCTCCTCGTCGACCTCCTCCTTGACGAGGGTGGGCCGAGCCTCTCCGCGCTCTTCCTGGGCCTGCTCTGCCTGGGCCAGCTGCTGTTCGAGCTGGCTCACTTCGTACTTGAGGCGCGCCGCCCGCTCCCAGTCGGCCTGCAGGGACGCCTGCTCCAGCTCGTTCCGCTTGGCGTCGAGCTGCTCCTGGATCCGCCCGACCTTGTTGAGCTCCTCGACTTCGGCTTTCCAGCGAGTCTCGAGCTCCGAGGCCTGTTCCTTGGCGTCCGCGAGCTCTTTCTCGAGCCGCTCAAGGCGCTCCCTCGAGGCCGTGTCTTTCTCCTTACGCAGCCCTTCGCGCTCGATTTCCAGCTGCGTGATCCGGCGACGGACCTCGTCGAGCTCGACCGGCATGCTCGTCGCTTCCATCCGCAGCTTGGAGGCGGCCTCGTCGACCAGGTCGATCGCCTTGTCCGGCAGGAACCGGTCGCTGATGTAGCGATGCGACAGGATCGCCGCCGCGACCAGCGCGGAATCCTTGATCCGGACCTTGTGGTGCTGCTCGTATCGCTCGCGGAGACCGCGTAGGATGGAGATGGTGTCCTCGACGGTGGGCTCGCCGACGAAGATCGGCTGGAAGCGTCGCTCGAGGGCCGCGTCCTTCTCGATGTACTTGCGGTATTCGTTGAGCGTCGTCGCGCCGATGACGTGCAGCTCGCCGCGCGCGAGCATCGGCTTGAGCATGTTCGAAGCGTCCATCGCCCCTTCGGCTGCCCCGGCCCCCACCACCGTATGCAGCTCGTCGATGAACAGGACGACCTTGCCCGCCGAGTCCTGGACCTCCTTGAGGACCGCCTTCAGGCGCTCCTCAAACTCGCCTCGATACTTTGCCCCGGCAATAAGGGCACCGAGATCCAGGCCGATGACGCGCTTGTCCTTGAGATCCTCCGGAACGTCCCCGCGTGCGATCCGCTGGGCCAGCCCCTCGACGATCGCGGTCTTGCCGACCCCGGGCTCGCCGATGAGGACGGGATTGTTCTTCGTCCGGCGGCTCAGAACCTGGATGACGCGCCGCACCTCTTCGTCCCGGCCGATCACAGGATCGAGCTTGCCCTGGCGGGCCAGCGCGGTCAGGTCGCGCCCGTACCGCTCGAGCGCCTGGTAGGTCGCCTCGGGAGTCGGGCTGGTCACCCGCTGGCCGCCTCGGATCTCTTGCAGTCCCTGATAAACGCGGTCCCGCGTGACTCCCAGCCTGCGCAGGATCTGCCCGGCGGCCCCTGTCTCCTGGTCGTCCGCAAGCGCGAGGAGGAAATGCTCCGTCGAGACATAGTCGTCCTTGAGGCGCTCGGCTTCCTGCTGCGCCGCCTCGAAGGCGCGCCGGAACCTGTTCGCCATGCTGACCTGCGTTGGGCCGGATGCCCGAGCCATGCCAGCCAGCGGCGTCTCCAGCTCGCGCAGGACCGCGTCCGGCTGGACTCCCAGGCTCTGCAGGATGGCCGGAACCACGCCTTCGTCCTGGGACACCAGCGCGTGGAGGAGGTGTTCCGGCTCGAGCTGGGTGTGACGCCGCTCCTCGGCCAGCCGCTGCGCCGCCACCACGGCGTCCTGGGCTTTCTCGGTGAGCTTGCTGGTGCTTGAGGCCATCGCTGTCTCCTGGGCTCTGGACTGTGCTCAGTCTCGGCTATTTCGCGTAATCCGGAGGTTTTCGATCTCGTCTAGGAGGCGCAAGGCGACCTCGACTCCGGCGGCGTTGAGGCCGAGGTCGTCGTGCAGGCGGCGGATCTTGCGCAGCCGCGCGAGTTCGGCGTCGCCGAAGTAGACGAGCCGGCCCTCCGTCCGAACCGGCCGGATCAGGCCAACCCTGATGTAGTACCGGATGCGTTTTGGCGGCACGTGGACCAGGCGTGCGGCCGCCTCCAGGGGCCGGTGAGGGCGCCCCGCGCGCTCGTTCATCGCGTGCCCGCCGTCGCCGTGTCAGCGCCAGCGCCGGCCCGAGCGAGCTCCTCGAACAGCTCGCGCTCTCGAGGCGACAGCCTCTCCGGGAGGAGGACGTGGACGGCCGCGTGCAGGTCGCCCCGAGCGTCCGCCTTCCCGAGACGTGGCATGCCCTGGCCGCGCAGGCGGAACATCCGACCGTCCTGGGTCCCCGCCGGGATCGTGAGCGCCAGAGTCCTGCCGTCGGGTGTCGGGACGCGCGCCTCGCCGCCGAGCAGCATCGCGGTGAGCGGCACGCGCACCTCGGTGTGCAGGTCGTCGCCGCGGCGCTCGAAGCGTGGGTCGGGCTGCACGGTCACCAGCAGGTACAGGTCGCCGGCCGTGCCGCCTGCCTGGCCCGGCTGGCCCTGACGAGCGACTCGGACCCGCGAGCCCGTCCTGACCCCGGGAGGGATCTTGACCTCGAGCCGACGTGTCTGCCCGTCCGGCTGCTGAAGCGCCAGCGTGAGGCTCGTACCTCGATACGCGTCGGTGAGGCTGATCTCGACTGGATACTCGAGGTCGCCGCCGGCTCGTGGCCGCGGCGCCCGCCTTCGGGAGCTGCCGGGCCGCCGGCCGGCACCGAAGAACGCCTCGAAGAAGTCGGAGAATCCGGCATCCTCGCCAAACATATCGCGCAGGTCTTCCTCGTTGACGGTCCGGTACTCGTAACGGGCGCCGCCCGGCGCCGCTCCTGCGAACCCCTCCCAGTCGAAGGGCTGTCCCGATGGCGCCCGACCCCCAGCGGTGCCGGCGGCCTGGGCGCGCTGCCACTGCTCGTACTCCCGCCAGCGCGACCCGACTTCGTCGTACTTCTTCCGCTTCTCGGGGTCCGAGAGCACCTCGTACGCTTCGTTGATCTGCTTGAACCGGTCCTCGGCCTCCTTCTTGCCGGGGTTGACGTCCGGGTGATGCTGGCGGGCGAGCTTCCGGTACGCGCTTCGGATCTCTTTCTCGGTCGCGGTCTTCGGTACTCCCAGCACGGCGTAGTAGTCCTGGAATTCCACGGTCAGATCTGGCCGAAGCGCAGCAGGCCGCCGATGCCGTTGCAGGTTTCGGAAAGCCGGCGAGCCGCCGCGTTATGGACCACGTCGACCTCGCCCCCCTTGTCGATTGCTCGCTTGATCGCTCGCTCCACGAGGTCGTCGTCCGTGCCCATGGCGTGACTGCAGATCGGAGTCGTCGACCAGTCGCTCCTCCGCCTGCCTCTCGACCCCCCGATCTCGAGGGTCATCTCCAGGATCTCCGCCCCACTCGCGAACGATTCCGCCGGGACAACGGCTGCGACTCGGTCGGCCAGCTGGGTCGGCAGCAGCTCCTGTATCTCGCCCGTCGCTTCCTGGAGCCCGGCCACGATCAGACGATCGAAGCCCTTGGGCGACTCCCGGGACTGAGGAGCATGGCGAGCCATGAATGAGCTACCGACATCTGATCCCCCAAATTCGAGCTGACGCGGGAGGGGCAGAGGAGATGCGCGCCTGCCAGGCCCTGGAGCCGGACTGGACCCGGAGCCGCCTCAGCCGGGGATGAATCAGCGGCCGCGGAATCGCCAGTTGTCGCGGGCATGAAAAACGCGCTGTCCGTTGATACAAGGCCAACGAACGACGCGAACCAAATCATTGGCCGCTCCCGGTTGCATCGGCATCACGGTTCTTGCGCTGCCTTGCATCCGCCTTGGATCCTGTGCGACCCGGATGGGACGGTTTATCGGGCCGGCGTCGGCCCCTTTCCGACTGCTTCCCTCACCCGTGCCGCGTCCGGCTCTGCGCCCAGGCGCTCGAATGTCTCGAGCGCCGCGACGAGCAGCGTTTCCCTCCCCTGCGGCTCGAGGGCCGCGAGCGCATCTCTGGTGCGCGCGGCCTCGAAGGGTGACACGCGGTCGAAGGCTTCGATCGCCCGCGTGAGGAGTTCCTGCGCCCTGTCCACGTGGCCTGAGGCTGCCTCGGCGAGCCCCTCGGCTCGATCCGCGCTCGGTCCGGCGATCGCAAGCTCATCTGCACGCTGGCGTGCCTCAGGAAGAAAGTCGCGGAGGCCATCCCAATCGTGGAGCGCGACGAGGGCGTCGAGCATGGCTGCAAGCTCGACCGGTGGCTCTTCGGCGAAGTTCCTCCGGCCCGTTGCAAGCACCGTTGCGGCGATTTCCCGCCCCGTGGCCGGGTCGCCCAGCGCATTCGCGACCATTGCCTGGAGTCCCTCGACGATGCCCACGGGCGCTTCGCTGCGAGGCATCAGGGAAGCGACTTCGCGCGCACGTTCGACATCCCCCCGCTGGGCCAGAACGGTAGCCCCAAGCTGAAATGCGCCCAAGGCAAAGGGGCAGGTCGTGCCGGCGTCGTCGGTCTTGAAGGTGCGGATGTGCTCGTCGAGACAAGCAGGGATCTCATCCCATCGGCCGGCGATGTACAGCGCGCTCACAAGCGTTCCCGTCGAATGACAGACGTCGTGGACGCGTAACTCTCGTGCGAGCCGGAGCGCGTCCCCGAGGATGGGGACCATCGCCTCGGGCTCGCCCCCGATCCAGATCAGGGTCTGGGCAATTTCGATCGTAACGAGGTGGCGTTCGCGCGGATCCGGAATCTGGTGGACGAGGGGCAAGAGCGACCGTGTCATCTCCACGCCTCTGGCCACCTCTCCGTAGGCCAGGAGCAGGGCGCCGACCCCGCGGACGGCATTGGCCTGCAACGCGAAATCGCCAGCTCGCTCGCCGTATGCCAGTGCCTCCTCCCCGGCACGCACGCGCTCCTCGAGTGTGATGGGGTCCTCTCGATGGAATGCCACCCAACGGAGGCCTGCCGCCGCCCGCATGAATTGCAGCCAGGCCCGCGTTTCGCCTGGGGGAGCGCCGGCGAGGCCCGCATCGACATAACGGTCGATGGCCTGAGGTTCGACGGGGACGCTGAACCCACCCCAACGAATGGCGGCCATGCGGGCCGCCTTCATCGCCAACCTCGCTACATGTTCGCCTGATTCGGGAAGCGTGCGACGCAGGGCAATTGCCTCGTCCCACGCGGGGAGGGCGTGGTCCCCGTCGTATGCCGCGTCGTGGTCGTCGCCCAGCTCCTCCAGGGCGCCCGCCCGTTCTGCGTCCCCGACAACCAGCGTCAAGGCGAGGCCATGGAGCTCGACGGCGCGGTCGATTGCGAACCGCTTACGGGCCGTGGCGCCCGCTGCGATGAACGCGGCGGCGGCGCGACGCCGAACGTCGAGGAGCTCCGGAGAATCTGCCGGCCACGCCAGGTCGGTGCCCTCACCCAACGCCGCCTGGTAGTGGAAGGCCACCAGTTCGGCCAGCTCCTCGGGGCGGTCAGCACTGATTCCCGTCAGCCATTCCGCGACCGCTGCGTGTGCCTGGGCCCGCCGGCTGATCGGCAAGCCACCGTACGCGACGTCGCGGATAAGCGCGTGCTTGAAGGTGTACTCCACCTGGCCGGACAGACTCGAGGTGGGTCGCATGGAGACGAGTCCCCGACGCTCGAGCTCGCCCATCCCCTCCGACACATCCGCGGCTCCGACCGCGACCGCGACCGGCTCTTCCCAAAAGACACGACCGACGACTGCGGCCTCGCGCAGCGCTCTGCGCTCGACCTCCGGCAGCGAATCGATTCGAGCGGCAAGAAGGCCCTGGATCGTGTCCGGAATGGCCATCCTGGCCCCGTTGCCGGCCAACTGCCAACGGCCATCTTCGACGGCAAGGGCGCCCGATTCGATCAGCCGGCTGACGATCTCCTCGACGAACAGCGGGTTCCCTTCGGCTGTGTCGAGAATCTGGTCCTCCAGGGCTTTCGGCAGGTCATTTCCGGGCAGCAGCCCGGCGAGCAGGTTTGCGCACTGCGTCCGGTTGAGCGGGCGAAGCGAAACGCTCACCGCCTCGCTCCGGCCCGCGCCAAACGATGCATGTGCCTCGGCGAACTCGGGGCGAGCCGAAGCGACGAGCAGGATCGCGCCGTTCGAGCGCAGGAGGAGACGCTCGACCATCTCCACGACCTGGTCGCTCGCCCAATGCAAGTCCTCGATGACGACCACAACGGGGCGCCGAGCGGCCATGGCCGAAAGGAATTGGGGCCAGCGCCGCGCGAGCTCGGTGGCGACCGCTAGCGGCCGGGCCCTGTCAAGGGGATTGTCCGCGAGGTCGATCCCAGCCGTGGTCGCAAGCGCGAAGATCGTCGCCTCGGCATCGGCGGCGGGAACACCTGCCGCGCCGAGCACATCCCCGACCCCGCCTCGGAGCTTTTCCTCTGCCTGTGAGCGGCTGTCGCCGAGCGAGATCCCGCATGCCGCCCGGACAATCTCGGCCAGCGGCCAGTACGTGACGCCCTGACCGACGGCGGGACAGCGGCCGCGCAGGATCGCCAGGTCGGATTGCTGCGAGGTCCCGAGCGTGACCAATTCGCGTACGAGCCGGCTCTTGCCGATTCCAGCGGGACCGTAGACGACCGCCAGCTGCGGCGTGCGCGTCTCGATCGCCTCGTCGAGCAGGCCGCCGAGGATCGCCAGCTCTCGCTCGCGCCCGACCACGCGGGCCTGGAGGTTGCGTGTCGGGCCCGCCTCCATCGCGCCCTCGATCCGCCCCGTGAGCGGATGCGCGAGGACAGGAGATTCCTTGCCCTTCAGCATCAGCTCGACAGGCTCGGCGAACTTGAACAGCGCTCGAGTCGAACCGAATGTGCGGTCGCCTACCAGCACCGTGCCGGGCTGTGCCGCGGTCTGGAGGCGCGCCGCGACGTTGCTAGCTTCGCCGGTGACCATCGGCCGATCTGTCCGGACCTCGGTCGGTGCGATCACCTCGCCGGTGTTGACGCCGATCCGCACCGAGAGCTGTGCTGCGTACCGCTTTTCGGTCTCCCCGGCTAGGTCGCGCATCCGGTCAAGGATCTCGGCGGCCGCGCTGACCGCCCGTGCAGGGTCGTCCTCGCGAACGCGGGGGACGCCGAACACAGCGACGACCGCATCCCCGATGTACTTCTCGACCGTCCCGCCCCACGCCTGCACGGTTCCGGAGACGAGAGAGAAGTACGCCTGCAGGATCGACCGCAGCTTCTCCGGATCGAGGCCATCGCTGAGCTTCGTGGAGTCCACGAGATCGACGAAAAGGACGGTCGCCAGCTTGCGCTCTTCGGGCGGGGCATCGCTTCCGACCGCCTCACCACAGGATGGGCAGAATCGCGCGTCAGGCGCGAGCTCGGCAGAGCATCGAGGGCAGCGCGTCGAGAGCAACGCGCCGCACTGGGCGCAATACCTGGCCGCAGCCTGGTTTTCGGCGCCGCACGACGAACAGGCTCGACTCACCTGACGAGTGTACGCACGTGAGAACCTCGCCTCCTTTCGCGGCCGAGCCTCGCTCCTGGCCGGACTTCTATGCCGCCGCTGCGAGCTCCTCGCGGCGTTCATAGACCACAACCCGCCAGAAGAACGTGCCCTTCTCCGACCGGATTTCGAGACCCGCGGACGCGGCGAGTTCGTCGATCATGGCGTTGGGATGCGCGTACGCTCGGTACGCTCTCCCTCGCAGGCGCTGAAGGAGATTCTCCAGGCGCAGGCCCAGCCGCACCAGCAGCCGATCACGCGGCAGGACGAGCCCGTAGGCACGACGGGCACGTTCGGCGGACAGGCCAACGAGGCGCACGGCGTCCGGGTAGCAGCAGACCACACGATCGAGCGTGACAATGTCGGCGGCATCGATCGAGCCGGCTCGATGCACGAAGTCGCCATCCACGAACTCCATTCGATTCAGCGCGTTCGCGCGACGCGCTTCATGCCGAGCGACCTCGAGGTACGCGGGCGAGGCGTCGACCAAGACTGCATGGCCGGCCCCGGCACGGAGAAGTTCCTGATCGATGACGCCGATCCCGCCCCCGATGTCGAGAAGCGTCGAGCCTCGGCCAACGTATGGCCGGAGCATCTCGAGAAGCATTGCCGTGGTGCGATCGGGCCCCTGGCGCTGGTACCGATCCCGGTCGCGTTCGGCCTGGCGATGATCGAAGATCGAGGCGAAAGCGTCGCAGCCGCACGCGTCCATTCATCGAAGCCTACACGCGTCGCTCGACGGTATCTGGAGTGCCAAATCCAATGAAGCAGGTCTCCCTGAAGAGTGCTGCGGTGGAGGTCGACATCCTGCCGGAGGTCGGTGCCCGGCTGCATCGGCTGCGGGCCTTTGGCCGCGACATTCTGCGAGCCCCCGCCAACCCCGAGGAGCACATTCGGGACCCGTTCTTCTGGGGCGGTTACACCATGGCGCCGTGGTGCGGCCGCGTCGACGCGGGGCCGGTCAAGGTCGCGAACCGACAGCTGGCCCTCCGCTCGAATTTCCGGGATGGGTCGGCGATCCACGGTCAGGTCTATGCCGTCCCGTGGGAGGTCCTCGACGAGGGTCGGTTTCGGGTACGCGGGGGCGGCGACGCATGGCCGTGGCCTTACGAGGTGACACTCCAAGTCGGGCTCGAAGACACATCGGTAAGGCTCGACTACGCGTTGACCAACAGCTCGGACGAGCCGATGCCGGCCGGGCTGGGGATCCATCCCTGGTTCCTCCGGCCGTTGCGCGTCGCCATCCGCGCGACTGGCGTCTACTCGCCCAACTGGGCGACCCCGGTGCGCGCCGTGCAGGTCGCAGGCCCCTTCGACCTGCGAGAGGTGCGCGAAATGCCCCCGGACCTCGACGCCACGTGGACAGAACTCGCCGATCCGCCGGTTGAGTTGGAGTGGCCTGCGGCCGGTGTCCGCTCGACCATGCGGGCGGCGGCTGAATCTCTCGTCATCGTCGCGGCGAGTCCAGGCGACGTCGATGCCGTTGCGATCGAGCCGCAGACGCACGCGCCGCAGGGACTTCGTCGGCTGGCCGATGGCGAACCCGATGCCATGACGCTGCTCGATCCGGGCACGAGTTTTCGGCTGTCGGTCGAGCTTTCCTTCGAACGTACAGCCGCCAGTTGAAAGGCGAGGTACTCAGCAGGCGCACTCTGAATCGCACGCTCCTCGAGCGGCAGATGCTGCTTCGCCGCACGAGCCGCTCTCCCGAGCGAGCGATCGGGGACCTGGTCGGCATGCAGGCGCAGGTTCCCGGGAACCCGTACATCGCCCTGTGGTCCCGGCTGGACGACTTCGAGCCGGACGACCTGTCGACACTCATCAGCAAGCGGGGCGCTGTTCGAATGACGCTGATGCGGGCGACCATCCACCTGGTGACTGCCGACGACGCGCTCGCGCTGCGGCCGGTCATGCAGCCCGTCCTCGAGCGCAACTTCTACTCAGGCAGTCCGTTTGGCCGCCGGATTCCGGGCGCAGATATCTCCGCGATCCTTTCCGTCGGCAGGCAATTGGTCGGGGAACACCCGCGGACGGCCGCCCAACTGCGCGGGCTCCTCGGCGAACGGTGGCCGGAGGAGGACGCCGAGGCATTGTCCATGGCTGTGCGCCTGCTGGTGCCGATGGTCCAGGTGCCGCCGCGGGGCCTGTGGAAGGCCAGCGGCCAACCGACCTGGTCGGCGCTCGAGGATTGGCTCGGCAGACCACTGCGGGGAGAGGCCGACGTCGACCGCGTTGTCCTTCGCTATCTCGCCGCGTTCGGCCCCGCCACGGTCGCCGACATCCGGACGTGGTCCGGCCTGGGCGGGCTGCGCGAGGTCAGCGACCGCCTTCGTCCCAACCTGCGGACATTCCGCGACGAGAATGGCCGAGAGCTGATCGACCTGCCGGAGGCGCCGATAGCGGACCCCGAAACTCCCGCGCCGCCGCGCTTTCTGCCGGAGTACGACAACGTCCTGCTGTCTCACGCGGATCGCGGCCGGGTCGTCGAGGAGGCGGCGCGCTTCGCGATGTCGCGCGAGAACGCGTTCTGGTCGACCGTCCTGGTGGACGGCTTCGTTGCCGCCATCTGGCGACTGAGGGAGGAGGCCAACATCGTCACGCTCGAAATCACGCCCTGGCAAGCCCTGTCGGCCATGGATCGCCAGGCCGTAGAGGAGGAGGGTCGACGGCTGCTTGCCTTCCTCGCCCCCGATGCCATCAGCCGTGAAGTGAGGCTGTCGAAGCGAGAGGATTAGCTCGGAGCGTCCGCCAGAAGATCCCTGGCTTCGATCAGGT
>WNGJ01000945.1_pt1 | contig 28096 bp, 16 predicted proteins | sample 5400611 | NCBI WGS metagenome assembly WNGJ01 (sample SAMN13153375, study PRJNA577476) | soil metagenome | isolation source: 40 cm soil or saprolite under Garry oak tree replicate 1 | place: USA:California | collected 2016-06-15
GTGAATACGATCATCGAAGAGGCGGTCGTGCGGCAAATCTTGCCGAAACTGAAGGCCGCCAGAGCGCAGGGGATCGTCGAGTATCCCTTGAACAAGATCGTGCTGTGATGCGTATCATCAGGCTCAATCGGAAAGTTGCGGAGGATTTGCTTCGCGCGCGCGGCCGGCGCGACGCCGCGGCGGAACGCATCGCTGCGCGCATCGTGGCCGATGTTCGCCGCAGAGGCGACGCCGCTCTTTTCTACTGGACGAAGAAACTGGACGGCGCGGGCCTCGCGCGCGAAGGCGTCTGGATTTCCCGCCATGAGCTGCGCGTCGCGCGGAATCGCGTCAGCGCCGACTTTCTTATCGCTATCCGACACGCCGCACGCAATATTCGTCGCGTCGCAGAACAACAATTGCCGCGGCCTTGGTCGCTCGAGGTCGAACCGGGCGTGCGCATACGGCAACTCGTCCGCCCGCTCGATTGTATCGGCTGCTACATTCCGGGCGGCCGCTTCTCGCTCGTCTCCACGCTCCTGATGACCGTAGTTCCCGCACGCGTCGCGGGCGTGCCTCGCATCATCGTCGCTTCTCCGCGGGCGAACGCGGAGGTACTTGCTGCGGCTGACCTTCTCGGTGTGGATTGTGTCGGGCGGATTGGCGGGGCGCAGGCGATCGCGGCTCTCGCCTATGGGACGCGGAACATCCCGCGCGTGGACAAGATTTTTGGCCCCGGGAATCGCTTCGTCACGGCTGCCAAGTGGCTTGTCAGCGCTGACTGCGCGATTGATTTGCCTGCAGGGCCGACGGAGGCCATCGTGCTCGCCGCAAGCGGCAATCCCCGTTGGATTGCGGCGGACTTGCTCGCGCAGGCCGAACACGCGCCCGACGCGGGCAGTTTCCTCGTGACAACTTCCCGCAAGCTCGCACAGTCCGTGCAGTGCGAACTCGAAGCTCAGCTTCGCCGGTTGCCGCGCTCCAATCCAGCGCACCTCTCCATGGCGCGCGTCGGCGCCATTTTAGTGGCCTCCTCTCTCGACGCGGCGGTAGATTTCGTGAACCGCTTTGCGCCGGAGCACCTCAGCTTCGTGGGACGCGAGGCGCGTGTGCTCGGAAAAATTCGCGCGGCGGGGACCGTTTTTCTCGGCTCATGGGCCGCACAGCCTCTCGGAGACTATGCAACTGGAAGCAACCACGTCCTGCCGACCGGCGGTTGGGCGCGCAGGCGCGGGGGACTCAGCGCGGCGGATTTTGTGAAATGCATGAACGTGCAAGAGATCGGAAAGGCCGGGTTTGCGCGTCTCGCGCCGGTCGCTCGCGCGCTGGCCCAAATCGAAGGGTTGCAGGCGCATCACAATGCCGTCGCTGTGAGGGAATGAGGAGCGCGCATGGCCCGCATCGCGAACATTCATCGCAAGACGAACGAGACGGATATCCGCGTCCGGCTGAATCTCGACGGCCGCGGCAAAGCGCGCGTCTCCACTGGCGTCCGCTTCTTCGACCACATGTTGGAGCTATTTGCCCGCCACGGCGCCTTCGATCTTGAACTGATCGCCCGCGGCGACCTGGACGTGGACCAACACCACACCGTTGAAGACACCGGCATCGCGCTCGGCGAAGCGTTGCAGAGGGCCCTTGGCTCGAAGCGCGGCATCTTGCGCGCAGGCTATTTCCTGATGCCGATGGACGAAACTCTTGCCGCCGCGGCAGTGGACCTGGGCGGCCGGCCGTGTTGTGTAGTGCGCGCAAAAATCATCGCGCAGCGCGTCGGCGATTTCCAGATCGAGTTGCTCGAGGATTTTTTCCAAGGTTTTGCGCAGGCCGCGCGCGCCAACGTGCATCTTCGCGCGCTTTACGGCCGGTCGTCACATCACCAGGTCGAGGCAATCTTCAAAGCATTCGCCCGCGCGCTGCGTTTCGCCGCCTCTCGCGACAAACGCCTGCGGCGCGTGCTGCCCAGCACGAAGGGACTGATGTGAAGATTACGCTGATCGATTACGGGGCAGGCAACCTCCCCAGCGTCGAACGGGCGCTGCAAAAGTTCGGTGCGGAGACCGAGCGCGTGAACACGCCGGACTTTTTGGAGCGCGCTGCGGCCATCGTTCTTCCCGGCGTGGGCCATTTCGCGGCGCTCATTCGCGCTATTGATGAACGCGGACTGCGCGGACCCTTGCTTGCAGCGATCAAGCGCGGCGTCCCGTATCTCGGCATCTGCCTGGGGTTGCAGGCGCTCTTTGAATCGAGCGAGGAGGCGCCCGAGCTTGCGGGTCTCGGTCTTTTGAAGGGCGCAGTGCGCGCGCTGCCCCCGCGCGTCAAGCTGCCCCACATGGGCTGGAATCAGGTTCGTTCAGCGCCTGCTTCGCGCATTTTTAGGGGTTTGTCGCCGGATTTGTGGTTCTACTTTGCCCACTCCTACGCAGCGATGCATGAAGGTTCCAGTATTGCGGCAGTCTGTTCGCATGGAACGGACTTCATCGCCGCGATCGAATCGGAAAACATCTGGGCCGTGCAATTCCACCCGGAAAAGTCGGCGGCGCCTGGCGCGAACGTCCTCGCTAATTTTCTGGAGTTCGCGCAATGACCCTCGCGCACCGGATCATTCCCTGCCTCGATACAGACGGCGTGCGCGTCGTGAAGGGCGTAAATTTTGTCGGCCTGCGCGACGCCGGCGATCCCGTGGCGCTCGCCGCGCGGTACAACGCCGAAGGTGCGGACGAACTCGTGGTCCTCGATATCGCGGCCTCGCGCGACCGCCGGCCCACGTTTCTCGAAACCATTCGCTGCGTGGCAGAGCAGCTCGCCATCCCTCTCACGGCTGGTGGTGGAATTCGAACGCTTCAGGATGCGCGCGCTGTCGTCCGAGCCGGCGCGGACAAAGTGACCGTAAACACCGCTGCGGTCGCGCGGGCCGAACTCCTCACGGAGCTTGCTGCGGATTTTGGCTCTCAAGCCGTGGTGCTCGCCATCGACGCGAAACGCAATGGCAGCTGGTGGGAAGTGCGAATCCGCAGCGGCCGCGAAGCCACCGGACTCGACGCCATCGAATGGGCGAAAGAAGGCGTATCGCGTGGCGCAGGAGAGATCCTTCTCACTTCGGTAGATCGCGACGGCACGCAGAGCGGATTTGACGTCGCGCTGACGGCGGCCATCGCCCGCGCCGTTACCGTGCCCGTCATCGCCTCCGGCGGCGCCAAGACGCCCGAACATTTTCTGGAGATTTTCACCGAAGGGGCGGCCGATGCCGCGCTCGCAGCCTCGATATTTCACGACAACGTTCAACCCATCGGCCGGTTGAAGAAATTTCTCGCGAAAAACGGGGTCTCCGTCCGCATCGCGCCATGATTATCCCCTGCATCGATCTTCAGGATGGCAAAGCGGTGCAGCTTGTCCGCGGCCGCCGCCGCGTACTCGCCGTGGACGACATTCTCGGCCTGCTCGAGCGCTTCCGCAGTTATTCCCAACTTCACTTGATCGATCTCGACGCCGCGATGCGCCGCGGCAGCAACAGTCGTGCGATCCGTCTGCTGTGCGGCGAGGCCAAGCAGCGCCATGGCTTTCATGTGCGCGTCGGCGGCGGAGTGCGCACGGTCGCGCGCGCGGCGCAACTTCTGAAAGCCGGTGCGGACCAAGTGATTGTCGGTACCGCGGCGATCCGCAACGGAAAGGTGAACCACGCGTTCTTGCGAAGACTGAGAGCCAGCGTTGGAAAGAAGAAGGTCGTTGTCGCTCTAGATTGCGAGCGCGGGCAGGTGGTTGTTCGCGGCTGGCGGGAGCGTCTTTCCTTGCGGCCGGAGGACACCATGCCGCAGCTTGCCCCCTATTGCTGGGGTTTTCTCTGCACGTATGTGGACAACGAAGGGACTTTGCGCGGCACCAATCTGGACTGGTTCCGCCGCCTCCGCCGCGTCACCCCGCTTCCCATCATTGCCGCAGGGGGCATCCGCAGCCGCCGCGAAGTCCGCACGCTTGCGCGTCTCGGGATGGATGCCGTGGTTGGCATGGCGCTCTACCGCAACCTTCTCTGTTGAAACCCGGTGGACTCGCGCACCACAGTCAGGTTGTATGACAGATCGCCATTGCCCGTTGGTTTTTCAGATGAAAAATCGGGCCGAGGCGGATAGCATCTGAGGCTGCCGGCGGAGAGGCGGCCGATGCCCGACCAGGATACCAATTGGCGCCGCGGCTTCTGGAGCCTGATCGCCACGCAGTTCCAAGGCGCCTTCAACGAGAACGGGCTGAAGAACCTCGTCATCTTTCTCATCCTTGCGATGCCTCTGAAATCCGAGGAGAAAGACAGCAAAGTCCTGCTCGTCGGCGCTTTGTTTTCGGGCCCGTTCATCCTGTTTTCCATGACGGGTGGATACCTGGCGGATCGCTTCAGCAAACGCAACGTCACCATGGGCACCAAGCTGTTCGAGATCGCGGTGATGTTGCTTGCCATCCTCGCGTTCGCTCAAGAAAACTTGCACTTGGCGATGGCGGCCGTGTTCCTTGCGAGCACGCAGGCAGCACTGTTCGGACCGTCGAAGTACGGTCTGCTCCCGGAGGTTTTGCCGGAGAGCCTGCTTTCCTGGGGCAATGGCATCCTGGAGCTGGGCACATTTCTGGCTATCATCGCCGGAAGCCTTGCGGGGGCTTCTCTGTCGGACGCATTTCGCGGGCGCCAGGGGATCTCCGGCTTGATTTTTCTCGCTTGCTCGCTTGTGGGCTTAGCTACCAGCTATAGCATTACGAGCGTTCCGTCCGCTGATCCAGCCAGGAAGTTCAATCCCAACTTTCTGGGAGATCTTTGGACGCAGGGAACGCTTATCCACCGCGACCGCGTGCTCTGGCTCGCTGTCCTCGGCAACACGTACTTCTGGTTCTTGGGCGCGCTATTGCAGTTCAACATCATTTTCTACGGCAAGAGCGTCCTCCAAATCAGCGACACAAAAAACGGACTTCTGCAGGCCGCCGTGGCCGTGGGCATCGGAGTGGGAAGTTTCGCGGCCGGCTATCTCTCCGGCGGGAAGATTGAATACGGCTTGATTCCCCTCGGCGCAATGGGCATGACCGTTTTCGGATTTTTCCTTTCGGGGCATGGTCTCCCCTTTCTGACTGTCTTTTTGCTCTTGGCAGCGCTCGGATTCGCTGCCGGCTTCTTCGTCGTTCCCATCAATGCCCTGATTCAGCATCGGCCCGAGCAGGAGAAAAAGGGCGGCGTGATCGGCGCGGCAAACTTGCTGTCGTTCGTTGGAATCGGGTTCGCGTCGGTCATCTATTATGCCGCGACACATTTGGCGCACCTGGGCCCAGCGGCGATCTTTTTCTGGGCTTCGGCTGCGACGCTGGCCGCCACGGCGTATGTTCTGTACCTGCTCCCGGATTCGCTCCTGCGGCTGGTGTTGTGGTTCGCAACGCACACGCTCTACCGGATCGATGTTCAGGGCCGAGAATACCTCCCAGCCCGAGGCGGCGCGTTGCTCGTTCCGAATCACGCCTCCATGGTGGATGCGTGCCTGATGATCGCTTCCACCGACCGGCCCATCCGCTTTCTGATGTTCAAGGAGTCCTACGAACACCCGCTCATCAAACCGTTCGCGAAGATTCTCCGCGTGATTCCCATCTCTTCGCAGCAGCGTCCACGAGAAATGATTCATTCCTTGCGGGAAGCCACGCAAGCTCTCCGCGACGGTGAACTCGTCTGCATCTTCCCCGAAGGGCAGATGACGCGCATTGGCCAGATGCTTCCGTTCCGGAGAGGAATGGAGCGCATCCTGAAGGGCGTGGACGCGCCCATCATACCGGTGCACATCGACGGCGCGTGGGGCTCCATTTTCAGTTTTTCCGGCGGGCGCTTCTTGTGGAAGCTGCCCCGCAAGATTCCGTATCCGGTGCGCGTCGCATTCGGCAGGCCATTGCCGCCGACGGCAACTCCTCAGGAAGCGCGCCAGGCGGTTCAGGGGCTGGGCGTCGAAGCGTTCGCGCACCGCAAGCGGCACATGAAAACGCTGCCGCGTTCTTTTCTGCAAACCGTCCGCCGACATCCGTTTCGCTTCGCCATGGCCGACCGGCGAACGCCGCGGGTTCGCTATTTTGACGCGCTCGTGAAAACGATTTTCTTCGCACGGCGCTTGCGCAGCCTTTGGCGCGGCCAGGAAATGGTAGGCATTCTCCTGCCACCGTCCATTCCCGGCGCGCTGGTGAATCTCGCGGCCCTGTTGGTGGGGAAAGTTCCCGTCAATTTGAACTACACTGCCTCGAACGAATCTCTTACCGCCTGCGCGCAGCAGTGCAATTTGCAGACGGTTGTCACGTCTCGCCCATTTCTCGAGCGGGTTCACGTGCGGCCACCGGCGGAAGCCATTTTCCTCGAAGATCTCGCGGCAAATCCGCGTGTTGCAGAGCGCGCATGCGCCTTGCTGGCGTCGTGTCTTCTCCCAGCGCGTGGCATCGAAGCCTTCGTCGGCGCGGAACGCCGCGCAAGACTCGACGACGTTGCTACAATCATTTTCTCCAGCGGCTCAACTGGCGATCCGAAAGGCGTGATCCTGACGCATTACAACATCGCGTCGAACGTCGAGCAGCTCAACCAGGTGGTCATGCTGAACTCCACGGATCGCATCCTGGGAATTCTGCCTTTCTTCCATTCTTTCGGATTCACGGGGACGCTCTGCCTGCCGGTCGCGCTCGGTCTCGGAGTGATCTATCATCCGAATCCGCTCGATGCCCGGGCGATCGGCGCGCTCGCCGCTCAGTACGCGATTACGCTCTTGCTGGCGACACCCACCTTTCTGAACACCTATACCCGGCGTTGCGCGCCGGAGGATTTCGGCAGCCTGCGTTTCGTGATGGCGGGAGCAGAAAAGCTGCCGGAACGCATCGCACGGGCCTTTGAAGATCATTTCGGCATTCGCCCGCTCGAAGGATACGGTTGTACGGAATGTTCGCCGGTGGTCGCGTTGAATACATTGGATTTTCGTGCGGCTTCTTTTCGGCAGGTGGGCGCCAAGCGGGGCAGCATCGGTCACCCCCTGCCGGGAATGAGTGTGCGGATCGTGGACCCCGCGACTGGCCAGCCTGTGCCCGTCACTGAGCCGGGTCTGCTGCTCGTCCGCGGGCCCAACGTCATGCAGGGGTACCTGCAGCAGCCTGAAAAGACGGCTGAGGTCCTGCAGGACGGCTGGTACAACACGGGCGACATCGCCACCGTCGATGAAGACGGGTTCATCCGCATCACTGACCGCTTGAGCCGGTTCAGCAAAGTCGGCGGCGAGATGGTTCCTCACATCAAGGTGGAAGAAAAACTTCAGGAGCTGGCGGACGCGTCCGAACAGGTCTTTGCGGTTACGGCGGTCCCCGACGAGAAGAAAGGCGAGCGCCTGGTCGTTTTCCATACGCTCGCCGATAAGGATTTGCGTGAGTGCCTGGAGAAACTGGCAAAGAGCGACCTCCCGGCTCTCTGGAGGCCACGGCCCGATCAATTCTTGTCGATCCGCGCATTGCCGTATCTCGGGACCGGAAAGCTCGACCTGCGGCGCCTGCGCGAACTGGCGCTGGAAATCGCGCAGACGCGTTCATGAACTCGCAACCGCCGCAACCCTGGACGACGAATAGGTTCGATGACTGGGTCAGTCAGTGGTGTCCCGCAGGCTCAGGAGGCCCACTCTTGCTGCGCAAGAATGGACCACCTGCCCTGGGGCCATTTGTTATCTCAAGTCTTTCATCCGTGTCGAACGACTCTCCCGCTAGCGATTCGGTCGCGGCTCACGGATAGGGGCATTCAGTAAGCATAGTCCCCGTGTTCGATGGGTTGTGCTTATGAAGCTGGATGTTCCCTCCCCCTGGGCCGCCGGTCCCTCCCGAGCCACATTGTGTACCGCTCCCCAAGAAGGTGCAGTTAGTGTCATAAAAGACCGTGTTGGTGGCCGGGTCGCTCAAATGCAGCCAGAAAAAGTCGTTTGTACCTGGTTCGCCGTTGTCAGCCGCCCGGACGCGGAAGTGCACGGTGGGATGCACGGGGTCGTTGGTCTCGGCTGTGCCACAAACCTCACGGGTACCGACCGGCTGGCCTGTTTGGGAGTCTGTTTCCGGGCCCGTACAATTGAAGCCGTCGGTATTGATGCCGTTGCAAACGAAGACATAGGCGTCGATGCTCGTCCAGTGCACGTGAAAGGGCGTGGGCGCTGTGAACGGCTTGATCGGGGTGCCATGGTCGAGGTAGTTCAGGTGGCCCCAGTACGGTATCGGCGGCGGACCCGGCGTCGAACCGTGCTTGCAACCGCCCCCTATGGCGAAGTTCGCCTTCACACCGTTGGAACCCCCTGCTGGGGGAAGGATCCACCCGCCGCCGGTCAGGAAGTCGCAGGGAAGACTGCTGAACCAAGCCTGCACGGGGGGTGCGGTGGTCCCGATTACTAGCACCGCTACCGCTGTCAGGAGTCCTCCTGCCAGGAGTGCGGATAATAGCTTACCTATTGTTCTTGGTCTCTTGCTCATTGTTCTTTCTCCCTTCGCATCTAGTAGCCCGCTCGTCGCGGTGCTAGGAAATACCTGCTGTCGCAGACGCGATCACCACATCGGCAACGCCATTCACGATGACGTGAAGCGCATTCACCACCGTGGCCCCGCTGGATGAAATGGTCTGTTCGTTGACGATCACTTGACCGCCGGGAATCGCGATTGTCTGATTGGGGTCACCGCTTACGAAGACCGGCGTCCCGTTGATGGCAAGGTTGTCGATGTACGAAGTGCCGCTTCCAGCGGCACCAAGCACCTGCGACGCCTCTGCCATAACGAAGTCGGCCGAGACGCCGACGCCCGCAACATTTAGATTCAAGCCGGCGAGCGACGCCGCGGAGTCAACCTCATCGGGGTAGCCAATCGTTGTTGCAGAAAGGACCTCCCCGGCCAGCAACGAGGGGACGCTCCCTGTGTCCAAAGACGCGTCCCGAGCGTCACTTGTGTCCGCGAGAGTCCCAGTATCGGCGAGTGTGGTTGTCGTTGCCGTCCCGAGAATTCCGAGAACGGTTGCTTGTACGCCTGTCGCTTGCCCGGTGACCGTACTGGCCGTGGGTGACTGAGCGATCACTGGCCATGCCAGCAGCCCGATCAGCACCAAAGCGACAGTTATTGACGCCGGTACGCGATGCTTTTGATGCATACGAACCTCCCTTTTTCGTCTTCTTGTTCCGTACTTGCTGCTCCCAAGACCCCGTTAATCGCATCGCCGACTGGCGAGGCGTCACAGGGCCTCGGTCCATCACACCCTATAAATTTGCTATGACTTGGGCAATCGGGCGGGTTATTGAATTCAGTAGTCTAAAAATCCGTAATCCGGGCCAGCAGAATGCTTGATGAAAGATCGCTTCGTGTACAAGCACTGTATGCAAAAACTGCGCACCAGTACTAGGTATGGCAACCTAGGACCTAGAGGGGTAATTACTTTTCGAGGATGGTCTCGCGAGGAGCCGTCTGGGGAGTGCAACAACTGCTCTCCCGCCGACACCTTGCGATATTGCCTGTGGGGGGCTATGGGGTGGGGATTGTGGCGGTAATTTCGTTCGAGAGCGCGCTCTCAACGTTATTCGAATCGACGGCGCTAACCGCATAAAAATAGGTTTCGCCGGGCTGAACCGTACGATCAACGTAAGTAGTTGTGGCTACTGGTGAAGAATTCAACTTCGTGTAAGGTCCTCCAGGCAGCGTACCGCGGTACACGTTGTAGCCTATCACATCGGACGTGCTGGGATTCCAACTCAACTGGACCGCATGTGAAGAAGATATGGCTGAGAGCGAAGCAGTGGCTCGGGACTTGCAGCCAAGCGCGATTGCGATTGTTGACAGTCCCAGCATCAGAACAAGCGCCGTGTGTCCCCTAACACCAATTCGGTGGGGATGGTGCGGGAGAACAAGTGCGCTAGAACAGTTCGGCTGGGAATTCATGTTCGTACTGCCTTCATTCGCAACTCGCACAGTATATTTCACCTTTCAGCAACTAAAAACTATCTTAGAGATGTTTTGGCGCCTCGGAAACCATTGAAAAGACACCTACATAGGGAACACGAAACACTTCGGCAGATGACTTCTAGAGATTACATCGAAGATCCCCACCTAAGGCTCATCCGGTTTCTCCGCGAAAGACGGCAACTGAACGGCAGACGGGTTGGTTTTTGGCCACCCCTACTGTAGGAATTTGCCTACACCAGGCCAAGTCAATACGTACGCCAGGCCAAGTCAATACCACTGCACTCAAACTGACCTTCACACCAGTAGTTAAAAAGCAGTTCTCCTTCTAGTCTGGTCGGTAAGTTCGAATGGCGCTGCTAAGGCAAGACAGAGCAGCGACCTCAGCAAGCGCCACCAGCCCTACCGATGCTGCTTAGAGCCCGGAGAGATTCATGGGAACAAGTAAGCACACGCAGGTGCATTTTTTTGCTGCTGCCGAATATCCACGTTCTCACAGTTCGTCGATATCTCTTGCAGCCCTTGCAGCCATTCTGGCGATTTTCAGCCTCTCCGGTTGCGGGGGCCTCGCGAGTACAGAGAAGAAGACGAGCAGGATAACTCTTACCGTCAACTCGAGCAGCATAAATTTTGGGAATATTTCAGTCGGAAGCAGTGCGACGCAGAGTCTGATCATCACGAATATCGGAATACCGGCGGTCAACGTTTCCCAGGCCACGATTTCGGGCGCCGGCTTCGCGCTTGTCGGGGCAAATCTGACATACTCGATACCTGGCGGTCAAAGCAGCACAATTCAGATTCAGTTCGCGCCACTGTCCACAGGAGATGTCACAGGCAGTCTGTCGATTTTGAGCAATGCCTCGAATCCACTGCTCGCGATTGCATTGGCAGGAACCGGCGCGCAGCCGGGGTTAGCGACATCTCCAGCGTCAGTCAATTTTGGAAACGTCACCGTCGGCCAGAATAGCTCGCAGAACATCAAGCTGACAAACAGCGGCAACGCCGACCTTGCGCTGAGCCTCGCGACGGTTTCCGGAAACGGATTTGGAATCAGCGGACTCTCGGTCCCGACAACGATCAGTCCCGGGCAGAGTCTTTCGTTCAACGGGCATTTCGCCCCAACCGCGGCCGGCGGGGCGACCGGAAGTATCACCTTTGCCGACAACGCGGCCGGATCTCCACAAACACTCACTCTTTCCGGTAGCGGCGTTACGGCAAGTGCGACGCTAAGCGCCAACCCGGGCAGTATAGCCTTTGGCAATATCGTCGTCGGTAACACGAGCACTCAAACGATTACGCTGGCGAATTCCGGGAGTACAAACGTAACGATTTCTCAGATCAGCTCGTCTGGAACAGGTTTCAACGCGAGCGGACTCGCGACGCCGATGACCCTTGCCGCGGGACAGAGCGCGACCTTCACTGCACAGTTTGCCCCCGCGGCCGCGGGGAACACCTCGGGCAGCATCACGCTCACGAGCGACGCATCCAACCCGACTCTAACAATAGCTCTGAGCGGAACGGGAACACAGGGACAGCTCGCGGCCAATCCTGCGAGCGTCAGTTTTGGAAACGTTCTGGTGGGCAGCAGCGGGTCGCAGACTGTTACGTTGACCAACTCCGGAACCGCCAGCGTAACCCTCTCCGCCGCCAGTGCTTCCGGGACGGGATTCAGCATCAGCGGCTTGTCCCTGCCGCTCACGCTTGCGGCCGGGCAAAATACCACCTTCACCGCGCAATTCGCTCCCTCGGCGACGGGCAGCGCCAGCGGCACGGCTTCTATCACCAGCAACGCGCCCGGCTCCCCCCTCACGATTGCGCTCAGCGGCACCGGCGTGGCCGCCACTTACCTGCTCGGGGCGAACCCGACGAGCCTGGCCTTTGGCAATGTGAACGTGGCCGGTAGCAGCTCTTTGAGCGCCACGCTGACGAACACGGGGAACTCCAATGTCACCGTTTCCAGCGTGACGGTCACCGGAACGGGTTTCAGCTCTAGCGGCGTCAGTGCTGGCACAAACCTAACGCCCAATCAATCGCTGACCCTGAATGTGGCTTTTGCTCCCACGACTGCAGGTAGCGTGACAGGCAGCGTGTCCGTGGCTAGCAATGCCACCAACTCACCCGCGACGATTAGCTTGAGCGGGACCGCGGTGCAGGGTACGCTCGCCGCCAATCCTGCGAGCGTCAGTTTTGGGAACGTTCTGGTGGGCAGCAGCGGGTCGCAGACTGTTACGTTGACCAACTCTGGAACCGCCAGCGTAACCCTCTCCGCCGCCAGTGCTTCCGGGACGGGCTTCAGCATCAGCGGCTTGTCCCTGCCGCTGACGCTTGCGGCCGGGCAAAATACCACCTTCACTGCGCAATTCGCTCCGTCTGCGACGGGTAGCGCCAGCGGCACGGCTTCCATCACCAGCAACGCGCCCGGCTCCCCCCTCACCATTGCGCTCAGCGGCACCGGCACTCAGCCGCAGCTTTCCCCGACTCCCACCAGCGTTAGCTTTGGCAGCCTGGTGACGGGAACCAACACTTCGCAGACCATCACGTTGAAAAACACTGGGACTGCCAGCCTCACAATTTCTCAGGCGACCGTTTCTGGGGCCGGCTTCACCATCACCGGTCTCACAGTTCCGGTCACGATTGCGGCGGGCGGCAGCACCACGTTTAGCGCAGCTTTCGCGCCGACCACCGCGGGAAGCGTGACCGGCTCGATTTCTTTGGTTAGCAACGCGCCCGGCTCCCCGCTCGCGATCCTGCTCAGCGGAACCGGAGTGGCTGCAACCTTCCTGCTGGGAGCGAATCCCACCAGCCTCAGCTTCGGGAACGTGAACGTGGCCGGTAGCAGCTCTTTGAGCGCCACGCTGACGAACACGGGGAACTCCAATGTCACCGTTTCCAGCGTGACGGTCACCGGAACAGGTTTCAGCGCCAGCGGCGTCAGTGCTGGCACAAACCTAACGCCCAATCAATCGCTCACCCTGAATGTGGCGTTTGCTCCCACGGCCGCAGGCAGTGTCACGGGCAGCGTGTCCGTCGCCAGCAACGCCACCAACTCACCAGCGGTGATCTCGCTGTCCGGCGCCGGCGTACAGCCTCAGATTTCGGTTGTGCCGGCAAGCGTGAGTTTCGGGAATGTGGTGGTGGGAACCAAGAACACGCAGACGATTACGCTAAAGAACACCGGGACCGCCAATTTATCAGTCTCGCAGGCCACGGTCTCGGGAAGCGGCTTCGCTACCAGCGGGCTGACACTTCCCTTAACGTTGACCCCAGGACAAAGCACAAACTTCAGTGTGGCCTTTGCTCCGGCGGGCGTCGGCAGCGTGACGGGCAGCGTCTCGCTGGTCAGCAATGCCCCTGGTTCGCCAACGGCCATACCGCTCAGCGGCAGCGGCGTCGCCGCCACACTGCAGCTTTCCGCCAGCCCCACCAGCCTGAGTTTCGGCAACGTGTCCGTGGGCAGCAGCATCACGCAAAGCGTTACCCTGACTAATACGGGTAACTCCAGCGTGAGCATCTCTCAGATCAACGTTTCCGGTGTTGCCTTCAGCGCCAGCGGCCTCACCCCACCGCTCACTCTGGCGGCCGGACAGAGCACGAACTTCAGTGTGATCTTTCTTCCAGCGACCTCCGGGAGCTTGACCGGTAGCGTCAGTGTGGTGAGTAACGCCACCAACTCGCCAGCCACCATCGCGCTGTCCGGGACAGGAGTTTCGCACTCGGTCACGCTGAGTTGGACGGCCAGTACATCGAGCGTAGTGGGTTACTACGTCTATCGCGGCACGCTGACCGGCGGGCCCTACACGAAACTGAATTCTACGCCGCTAGTAACAATCACCTATGACGACAGCACCGTGCAATCGGGCCTGATTTACTTCTACGTGGTTACAGCTATGGATTCAAACAACGTCGAAAGCGTGCATTCCAATGAGATTTCCGCCACCATACCGATTCCGTAGTTGTCCACACTTGTATCGCAAGGTGTCGGCTAGGCAAAATTGTTTACTCTCTCAGTTTTCTAGCGAGAAGCAATTTATTTTGGAGGGATCGGGGGCAAAGTCCTAGAAGAAGCTTGAGACGGTCGGAGCGAAGAATCGCAAGGTTGCTGGTAGCTTCGGCATTCGCAAAAATTTGGCCTTCATCATGATTGCAAGACGTGGTTCCTATAAACCGGGTACAAAACAGAACGGCTCGCTACCCCTCAGCGGGCGCGGCCAGCGTTTTTGCCTGTGTACACCAGAACAAGCGCTTATGACCCCGCAGGACAGGGAGGTACCAGTACCAGTGGCCTACTGGGTAATGGTACTAATTCTAGACGTCAAGACAGTATCGTTCGTCGCTGCGCCCCTCCAGAGTGATCGGTGCCCAGTAACGAAAGGCCAGAAAGACATGATAGAAGTCGTGAGGGGCAAAGCAAACTGTGAAAATCTACGGACCCACAGAAAGGCAATCGGTTTGGGAGGAGGCCGGGCGGGGCTGATTATAGTAATCGTGGCATCCTTCCCGCTGAGCATTGTTTCTTCCGTCGCCGCCAAGCCAAGGAGTCAACTTGCAGCTAGCTCTACTTCTTTGAATTTCGGCAGCGTGTTAGAGGGCAGCAGCGCGTCTCAGTATGGAACGCTCAGCAACTCGGGACGAGGCAGCGTCACCATTCAGCAAGCGAGCATTTCCGGCGCGGCATTCAGCATCAGCGGTTTGAGTCTTCCGCTGACTTTGTCCCCGGGGGCCTCCGCCGGCTTCACTGTATTCTTCACTCCCAATGCGGCTGACAGCATTACGGGCAGCGTGACTTTCTTCAGCGATGCAGTCAACTCGCCAACGACAATCGCGCTTTCGGGTGCGGGCGTTGCGCCTTCACCCCAGATATCCTTGAGCCCCGCGGCGTTCAATTTCGGGAACATCGGCGTAGGAAGCAGCGCCTCGCAAATGGTGACTGCCTCCAACACTGGCAATGCGACTCTGACCATTTCGCAGGCGGCGGTCACCGGAACTGGATTTACCCTAAGCGGACTGACCTTGCCGGTGAATCTTCCGGCGGGCACGTCGATCGCTCTCACCGTCACCTTCGCACCGCAGGCGGCAGGAACTACAAGCGGCAGCGTGACGCTGACCAGCGATGCCCCTAACTCACCGACTAGCATCGCCCTGAGCGGCACGGCCGTGCAACCCCAACTCTCGGTCACGCCCGGCACTGTAAGCTTCGGGACCGTGGTAGACGGAACCGCGAACACTCAGACTATTCAGTTGACGAACTCCGGCAATGCGAACTTGACTGTTTCTCAGGCGGCGGTCTCCGGAAGCGGCTTGACGATCAGCGGTTTGGCTCTGCCCTTAGCTCTGAGCCCGGGACAAAGCGCGAACTTCAACGTGGCCTTTGCTCCGGCGAGTGCCGGCAGCGCAACTGGTAGTGTGTCTTTGGCCAGCAATGCCCCTGCCTCCCCGATCACCATCGCAGTTAGCGCGACTGGCGTCGCTGCCACGTTGCAGCTTACCGCCAGCTCGACCAGCTTGGACTTTGGAAACCTAAACCTGGGGAGCAGCGGCACGCAAAGCGTTACCCTGACTAATACGGGTAACTCCAGCGTGAGCATTTCCCAGATCAATGTTTCCGGCGCCGGCTTCAGCACCAGCGGCCTGACGCCGCCGTTGGACCTGGCGGCCGGTCAAACTACAACCTTCAGCGTGGTTTTCACTCCGACGAGTTCAGGAAGCGTGACGGGCAACGCAAACGTGATCAGCAATGCTAGCAACTCGCCGACGGTTATCGCTCTGTCTGGATCGGGAGTGCAGACGATTGCGCACTTGGCCACGCTGACGTGGGATCCTAGCGTTTCGGTGGTCGTCGGCTACAACGTTTACCGCGGAACCGTCTCAGGGGGGCCGTACACAGCGCTGAATTCCTCACTGGTTTCATCGCCTACGGATACCGATACCGCCGTTCAATCGGGTCAGACATACTTCTATGTAGTCACGGCGGTGGATTCAAACAACGTCGAGAGCGCGTACTCCAATGAGATTTCCGCAACCATACCGGTTCCGTAAGGCCTGGCAACCGGAGGCCGTAGCTAGCCTTCACACAGTTGTCAGGACGGCGGCGGGGGAAGAATAGCTTATGCTGGGAAATAAAAAAATCAATGCTGCTATCAGTTCCGAGGACGGCGTCTACTACGGCGATTACATCGAATGTACGCTCCTCACAGGTTCTACGCGCACTCGGACGACAAAGCTGGCTCCGTATTCATTGGGGCGTCGAGGAGGCAAAGTGAGAGGCAAGTGTTGGCTTTTGTTTTTCCCCATCCTACTGTTGATGGTTCCGGGTGTCGCCCACGCCCAGGCCTGGTCTGGCATTCTTTCATCCAGTCGAGCCATAAACTGGTCGAACGCAGGCATACCGGGAGGCATTCCGAACCGGGCCACCATCTGTGCAACCCTCAATCCGGGGGCGACAGCATCCCAGATCAACAGCGCCATCGCTTCTTGTCCGAACGGACAAGTCGTGTTTCTGAATGCGGGCACGTACAGCCTTACAGGTGGGATTGACTTCTCGGGTAAGAGCAACGTCACATTGCGTGGCGCGGGGCCCGAAAAAACCATTCTCGTCTATGGAAGTGGTGCAGCAGTTGGATGCGAAGCGCAACAAGTGAGCGTCTGCCTCGCCGGATCTTCGCGGGCCTGGGTGGGTAATCCCGGAACCGTCTATAACTGGACTGCTGGCTACTCCGCGGGGACAACTCAAATTACGTTCAGCTCTGTGTCTGGCTTGTCCGTCGGCCAGCTTCTGATTCTCGACCAGTTGAACGACAATTCGGATACCGGAAACGTGTTCATCAACGATACGACGACCTACGGGCAAGAAGGGGGGTCGCCGGGTCGATCAGGGTCTCCCGATCGGAACCAGCAGCAGTTCGTCGAAATTACGGCCATCAGTGGCACTGTGGTCACGATTTCTTCACCGATTTATATGCCGAATTGGCGCTCATCCCAAATTCCTCAAGCTTGGTCGCCAGGAGTCATTGGGTCAAACGTCGGAACGATGATCGGGGTCGAGGCGCTGACGGTAGATACGACGAACGATGGCTCCGCCGCCATGACCAACATTGAGTTTGGCAACTGCTATGCCTGCTGGGTGAAGAACGTCAAGTCCTTGAATGCCAACCGAAACCACATCTGGCTGTACCAGGCCGCGAGAGCGGAGATTAGAGACTCGTACTTCTACGGCACCAAAAATGCCGCTTCGCAGAGCTACGGCGTCGAGTCCTTCATGACCTCGGACGATCTGGTCATCAACAATATCTTCCAGCACATCACCGCGCCGTTGATGACGGGTAACAACGCCGGGTCAGTCTTCGCTTATAACTACGGAACCGATGATTATTATAATGTGATCACGTGGATGGAGCAAACTGGATGGACGCACGATGCGGGGGTCGGCATGGTGCTGTTCGAGGGAAACGAGGGCAACGGGCTCATTCTCGACGACATCCACGGCACGGCCGACTTCGTGACTCTCTTCCGCAATCAGTTCACGGGAATAGAACCGAATAAGACCGCGCACACGAACCCCTTTGAAAACATGGCCTATAACCGCTACCAGAACGTGATTGGCAATGTGCTAGGCACACCGGGTTATCACAACACCTACCAGGACGTTACCCCCTCCGGCACGAACGCTGATACGTCAATCTACCTTTTGGGGTGGTCAGGCAATCAGGGCACGACCCTCGGCAGCGTGCCCAACGATAGTTTGGTGGCGACGAGCCTGATGCGGTGGGGCAACTACGATACCGTCACGGGCGCGGCCCAGTGGAACGCTTCGGAGGTGCCGAGCGGGCTTAGCCAGTACGCCAATTCCGTGCCGAGCACTCGCAATCTTCCTGCGTCGTTCGTCATGTCCTCAAAACCGAGTTGGTGGGGCACGATGCCCTGGCCGGCGATCGGTCCTGACGTTACCGGGGGCTCTGACCTTACTGGACATGCGTATTTGAATCCCGCTCAACTCTGCTTTAACAACACTACAAAGAATAGCAGTGGCATCTTGAACTTCAACGCAAACAACTGTTACGCACAACTTACACCACCCGCTCCTCCGACGAACCTCAGCGGGGTTGTTCACTGATCTTCCCTCACGCTGGAGACATGACGCTACACCGTTGCAGGCGAGAACAGCAAAGGCAAACGTGGCTGCACAGAAAATACCACGGCTAGATCAATCGAAATCCCCGTAATCACTCCTATGCGCATAACAGGGTTTTCAAATTTCAATGCAAGAGAAATATACAAAGACAAAAGACAGAAGTTACTACTAGAAGTGGACCGATGTCTGGCTGTCCGGGCAGGTAAGAAGCGGCGGTGGAACCGGGCGATTTAGATTTGACTGATTCGGCCAGAAAAGTTGAAAGAGAGTTTTGAGAAGAGTTTTGTCCAGAAAGGGGACAACTGACCTCGGCGAACGCATGAAGAAACTATCTATATTGCCGTTGTTGCTTTTTCTAACGCTTGCGGCACCGGCGGCGGCGCAGACACACATACAGCAGTGCCAAAACAATGATTTTAGTCCAACCACGCGTTCAGACTATGCCTGCACACTGTTGCAGCCTACAGGCGCTGGCAATCAAATCGTTGTCGGCGTGGCCTCTGGTACCAACAGTACAGTGAGCGCGACCGATTCGCAGGGCAATGCTTATCTCTTGCTGTGCAATAAATACGATTCTTATTGGGACCAAGCGGTAGCCATCCTCTGGGCGCCAAACACTGCCGGGGGGAATCGCCGCAACTGTAACGGTTCATTTTAGCTCGCCTGTGAGTTATCTCGCTTTGGGCGTTCACGAATATGCTGGGTTGACGGCTGCAGATGGCTGTACGGGCGCACTGGGCCAGAGCGTCACGCCGACCGCAGCACTTACGACCACGGCGCCCGATCTCCTTTTCAGCATTGCGGTGGAAGATAGCATCCCTTCCGGCATCTCTTTGACGCCGCCTGCCGGGTTTACGGCACTCGAAAATTTAGCCAATGCCGCACCGCCTTCCGCACCGTATGCCGACGCTCACAGTTTGCAGGCGCTGCCCTCGACAGTGGCGGCTAGTTGGGCGCTTTCGCCGTCGCAATCTTGGATATGCATGCTGGCGGGGTTCAAAACTGCAAATACACAACCAACTCTGATTGCCAAATTGACCTACGATGACGGAACGCCTGTCGCAGGAAGTGCAGTATTATATTTGGAAGGCGCGACGGAAACACAAGTAGCTACGGCTCCCCTGGATGTAGCCGGAAAAGTTTTTACCACTTTTGCGATCGATCCCACAAAATCGTATCGCGTCGTCGTAGACGACACATTAGGGAATCTGGTTGCCGAAGGGCTTTCTCCGGCTCTGCCTGCTTCCATTAGTCAATCTGCAATTGCCTACATGGCGTCAACCGAATTCTACGTCGTGGTCAGCAAATTGACTGGAACCGTAATGAGCGTGACACCGGGGCCGATACAGTAAAATGCTATGGTCCTAACGGATGACCTTTCCCTGGCTAGAGTAACGTGTCGCTGGTCCCAGTGCCCCAGGTGCGGCCAGGAGTCAGCGCACCGGGATCACGACCTCGATGCCGGTCTCAAGCAGACGCTTGAGCAGGATTCTTAGCCGCGCCGGGATGGAGTAACCCTGACACAAGCGTTACCGCGGGATGGCAATGTTCGGCAAGCCAAGCAAGATGCGCATCAGTTCCGACTGCCGGTGCGCCCCAGTTTTAGCAAAGATATTTTTGAGCATGAAACGTGCCGTACCGCTGGTGATTCGCATGCAATCGGCTGCCGCAGCCAGTTCCAAGCCCTGGAGCAAATGGTCCGTCAAGCGACACTCCGCAGGGGTCAGTCGATACAAACTGGAAAGGACCACCGCCCGCGAGGCCGGCAGCGCATCTGGATCATTGATGAAAATCAGAGCACAAGGAGCAGCCTCGGTGAGCATATCGCTGGAATGAAACGGCATCACAGAAACGCGCAGAGGGCGACGTTGCTCTCTGCTCAGCAGCATCGCGCCACCCGGGTGCATGCCCCTGCCCGCTCCCGTGGCTGCAGCTGACTGAACCAGCGAATCCAACTCGCGCGCCTGTCGCAGTTCCGTTGCCGTGAGCTGCTTCGCACACAGCATCAAACCGTCCTGCTCGCGTACAATCTTTTCTGCCCTGCTGTTCATCAAGACCACGTCACCCTTTCCGTTCAGAGCAACAACCGCTGCTTCGAACGCATCGAGAGCACTTACGGCGGCAGCTGCCGTAGAACGAAGCGACTCCATCGTATGACGAATTTTGAAAACGCGCCTCAAGTGAGGCATCAACAACCCCATCAGGGCCACTGCTTGTTGGTCTAACGGATGTGCCGTCTCTGACCGCATCACAGATAGAGTTGTCACTTCGTGAGGAGAGTTCCGGACTAATGCGTTCACTACCCAGTAGGTTCCGTACTTGCGACCGAAGTCGTTATAGTATTCAGAAATCTTATAGTCCCGTTCTCCTACAACTGATCGGGCCAGCCCATGCCACGCTCCTGTCTTGGCAACCAGTTGGGCGTATGGCCTTACGAGCGGGTTTCGCGCCCCGTAGTAAGCGTTGTACTCCCGGGTGGCTTCGGCAGGAAACCCGATGCCCTGTATCGTCACCGCTGCGTTCTTCTGATCAGTGTGAATCGTCAGGCCGGCCCGCTCAGCGGCAAATTGTTCGACAGCTATCCGCAAAAAGTCCTGCCACCGGTCAGGACAGGCGATCGCTTCGTAAAGCGACCCGATCAATTTGAAGAGGCTTTTTTCGCCCGGAAGCATCGAACGTGCGTAGTCCTTTCGATCCGGCGCGACTCTGCTCTTTGTTCTAGTTATCGTTGCTTGCGTTTGCGGACTGACATTCGACGGCCGCGCAAAGCAGCCAATCGGCCGGATTCTGCTCCTTGACGGCCCATCCCGCCTTGTGGCGGGGCCTTCGCTTAGGATTAATACTTCTGCCCCCCTGCAAAATCGCGAGAGCCGAAAGGGCCTCAGTTTCATCACACGTCATAACGTTCTTTTCCACGGAGGACGACCTCCTGAGCCCCACGGCCGAGGGATTAGGCTGTAGAACTTAGTCTCAAACCATTTGAATGACAATCGGGGAAACGCCCTAGTTTTGCCGGGGCGTACGCTAAGTAGTAGCAAGCGCGTAGGCCTGGCAGTGACTGTCCTCCGGGGCTTCCCTACGTTGGGGTTAGTCTGCGAGAGAAGTTGCTCGACAACCGTCTAGTCACCCATGGGCCCATTATCGAGGTCCGACTCCTTGCCTCGGGTACACCCCGAATGAACTACGACTGGGATGCACCTACCTGCTTCGTTGGCATCTTGCTTGCGTGTTCCGACCGAAATCCCTGTCCACACCAGCGCTCCCACCGGAGAACCCACGCAGGACAAAAAAGTCTCCCAAATGGGAGATGCGCCCAAGCGTCTCACGGCATAGAGTCTAGCGAAATCCCTGACCCGTCGTCCGTGGCACGGCGCCGAGCGATTTACGCTTGGGCCCGCAACTGAGGGCGTGGAAAGCACATGAGAAAATCAGTCCCCGTCTTTTTCGCCGCGTTGATTTCGGTCTGGTTTTTGTCCCCGGTTGTGCGGGCTGGCGCGCAGACCAACGTTCTGACCTACCACAACGACAACACGCGCACAGGACAGAATCTAAATGAAACCCTCCTGACGCTGAGCAATGTGAACTCCACGAATTTCGGCAAACTTGGATTCCTTTCCGTGGACGGCAAGGTGGATGCGCAACCACTTTATGTTTCCAACCTGACGGTAGCGGGAAGCCCGCATAACGTGGTTTTCATCGTCACGGAGCACGACTCGGTCTATGCCTTCGATGCGGACACGTTGGCACAGCTCTGGAAGGTCACGGTACTCGGCTCGGGCGAAACTACGAGCGACGATCATGGATGCGGCCAAGTGACGCCCGAAATCGGAATCACCTCGACGCCGGTGATCGATCTAAGCGCCGGTCCGAATGGGACGATCTTCGTGGTGGCCATGTCGAAGGACAACTTTGGGAATTATCACCAGCGACTGCATGCGCTAGATGTGACGACGGGCGCCGAGCTCTCCGGCAGCCCGAAGGAGATTCAAGCAATTTATCCGACCGCCGGCGGGGGGACAACCACCTTCGCCCCGGGGCAATACAAGGAGAGGGCAGGGTTGCTGCTGCTGAACGGCGTGGTCTACACGAGCTGGGCCTCGCACTGCGACATCGCGCCGTATTCGGGCTGGGTCATAGGCTATGGCGAATCCACGCTGCAGCAGGCGAGCGTGTTCAACTTCACGCCGAACGGCAGCGAAGGCTCAGTGTGGATGTCGGGGGCAGGTCCGGCTGCAGACAACCTGGGGAACATTTACTTCCTCGCGGCGAATGGAACGTTTGATACCTCACTTAACGCGAACGGGTTTCCGGTGAACGGGGACTACGGCAACGCTTTCATGAAGCTTTCGACCAGTGGCAACTCCCTGAGCGTGGCCGACTATTTCACGATGCACAATACGGTGGCGGAGTCAAACGCAGACCAGGATCTGGGCTCCGGTGGCGCGCTCCTCCTGCCTGATTTGACGGACAGCTTAGGGAATACCTGGCATTTGTCCGTTGGTGCCGGAAAAGACTCGATTATCTACGTCGTGAATCGCGATTCGATGGGCAAGTTCAATCCGACCAGCGACAATATTTATCAGGAAATTTCCGCGAACGGATTGGCGGGGGGCAGCGGTGTATATGCGATGCCGGCATATTTCAATGGCACCCTCTACTACGGGGCCGTCAATGATTCGCTGAAGGCCTTTACGATCGCAAATGCTCGAGTCGTGACGCCGCCGTCCTCCAATACCGCCAGTACATTTGCTTACCCGGGAACCACCCCTAGCATATCCGCGAACGGGACCTCGAACGGAATCGTCTGGGCGGTTCAGAATAGCGGAGGCACGGCCATCCTCCACGCCTATGACGCGACGAACCTGGCCAACGAGCTGTACAACAGCAACCAGGCCGGCACCCGCGACCAATTCTCGGACAACAAATTCATCACGCCCATGGTCGCCAACGGAAAAGTCTTTGTTGGCACACCGACAGGCGCGATTGTTTTCGGTCTCCTGAGCGGGGGAACTCCGCGAACACTGTCCTCGATTTCGGTGACGCCGGCAAATCCTTCGATTGCCAAGGGCGCTACGCAACAATTCACAGCCACGGGCACGTTCAGTGACGGCAGCACTCAGAATCTGACCAGCACAGCAACCTGGAGTTCCTCCAATACTGCGGTCGCCACCATCAACAGCGCCGGTCTGGCAAGCGCTGTGGGAACCGGCAGCACCACCATCCAAACGATTTCGGGCTCGGTCAGTGGGTCAACCACCTTGACGGTCCCTGCGCCAGCGGGCCAAGCAACGGCTTACGTGCAGTCGGCCAGCGGCAACGACAATTACAACACGGCGTCAGCGTCGGCAAAGTTTTCAAGCAATGTGACCGCCAATGACGCGATTGCCGTCTTCTGCGTCTGGGGGAGCCTCTCGCAAACCTTGAACAGCGTGACCGATACCCAAGGGAACACTTTTACCCTGGTGGCCAATCCGACAAACGGCGGATACGGTCGTGCCGCCATGGCCTATGCGATCGCCCGTTCCTCTGGGTCCGATACCGTGTCCTGCAATTTCTCTAGCGCGTCGATCGGGAAGTCCATCATCGTTCATGAGATCAGCGGAGTGAACACGAGCACGCCGCTCGATGGGCAGAAGATGAATGTTCAGAACAGTCCCGGTGGCGGCACGAACGCGATCACCAGCGGCAGCATCACGACAACGGTGAACGGCGACTACATTTTGGGCTTTACGTTCAACGATTCAGCCAACCAGGCGGACTGGAACGCCGGGACGGGCCATACCAAGCGCCAGGATCTGCAGGTTCAAAGCTACGCAGCCGCAAGTGAGGATAAAGCTCAAACCTTGTCGGGTTCGGTAGCAGCGACGTTCACCGCCACCGCAGCCACATTCGGCCGTTTCATCACGGGAATCATGGCCTTCCGGCCTTCGCCACGGACGGCTCCTACATTACTGTCGATTGCGGTGACTCCAGCCAATCCGTCGATTGCCAAGGGCACAACGCAACAGTTTACGGCCACTGGAACCTACAGTGATGGCAGCACTCAGAATCTAACCAGCACGGCAAGCTGGAGTTCTTCAAATACCGCGGTCGCTACAGTCAACAGCACCGGTCTGACGAGCGGCGTAGGAACCGGCGCCAGCACCATTCAAGCCGCTTCGGGTTCCGTCACCGGCTCGACCACATTGACCGTCACCGCCGCGGTGCTGTCCTCGATTGCGGTGACACCGGCCAATCCGTCGATTGTGACGGGGGCGACGCAACCATTTACGGCCACGGGCAGCTATAGTGACGGCACGACACAGAATCTGACCAGCACGGCGAGCTGGAGTTCCTCAAATACTGCGGTCGCCACCATCAACAGCATCGGCGTGTCGAGTGGCCTCGGCACGGGCACCACAACCATCCAGGCCGCATCGGCCGGCATCAGCGGATCAGCTACGCTGACGGTGACCGGCCCATTGGCGATTTCTGTCGCCGTGTCGCCGACGACGGCCAACGCGCTGGTGGGCGGCGGTACACAACAGTTCACGGCCGCCGTGACGAATGACGCCCAGAATCTAGGCGTCACGTGGAGCCTGTCAGGGGCCGGCTGCTCAGGAACAACGTGCGGAGCGCTGTCGGCGAGTTCCAGTGCGTCCGGCACCGCCATCACCTATACCGCCCCGGCCAGCGCGCCGACGCCTGCGACAGTCGCGCTGACCGCGACGTCGGTCAGCGACAACACACGTGCTGCGTCCGCGACCATCACAATCACGCTCAACGACACGGCCTCGATGTACATCGACTTTGAGAGCGCCACCGACGGCACGACAATAACGACCGACAGCCTCGTCGCGAGCACGCACTGCGGTAACGGACTATGGTCCTTGGAGATTAGTCCCATTACCGGGATGACGATTTCCGCGAGCGCGCAGAAGCAACTGCCTTCCTCGGTGACGACTTGTGGCACGCAATACACCGACGCCAGCGGCACCCGGGGACTTCAATACGATATGTCCCAAACGGACAGATACGCAGCCTATAACTGGTCCACTCTTTCTAGCAGCGCGTCTGTCGGTTTCTTTTATAAAATCACGCTAAGCGACCAGAATTACTACACAGTGTTCGCAATGACCGCGGGGGGCGGCGGCGACTATGCAGCGCTGCACATACGTGGTGGGGCGATGTACCTCGAGACAGTGACTGGCGTTTCGAATCCCACACCAATATCTCCAAATGTCTGGTACTGGGTAACAATGCAATACAACGCAGGCGGAACGCACTACATGCAGGTGTACGACGGCACCACCTGGGCGCTGCTCGGAAGTGTGTCACGCGCTGCGAGTGGTAACTATAATCCGACCGGCATCGAGGTAGGCAGAACAGGAAACGAACCCGGATATCCGTCCGGATATTGGTATTACGATGAAATTATCGTCGATTACTTGACAGCAAAGTTTCCCATCGTTCCGGGGACACCTCCGAGCCTAGTCTCGATTGCGGTGACCCCTGCCAATCCGTCGGTTGCCAACGGCCTAACCCAACAATTCACCGCCACGGGCACTTACAGTGACGGCAGCACCCAGAATCTGACCGGCGCGGTGAACTGGAGTTCTTCGAATACCGCGGTCGCCGCTGTCATCGGCAGCGGTGTGGCGAGCGGCGTCGGGGTAGGTGCCAGTACGATCCAAGCTGCATCGGGTTCCGTCACCGGATCGACCACGTTGACCGTCACCGCCCCGGTGCTGTCGTCGATTGCGGTGACTCCGGCAAATCCATCGATTGCCAAGGGCGCAACGCAACAATTCACCGCCACGGGCACTTACACTGACGGCAGCGCTCAGAATCTGACCAGCACGGTGGCCTGGAGTTCGTCCAATACTACCGTTGCCACCATCAACAGCGCCGGCCTGGCGACCAGCGTCACAACCGGCACCAGCACCATTCAAGCCGCTTTGGGTCCCGTCATCGGCTCGACCACGTTGACGGTCACCGCCGTGCTATCGTCGATTGTGGTGACGCCGGCAAATCCGTCGATTGCCAAAGGCACGACGCAACAATTCACCGCCACGGGCACCTTCAGTGACGGCAGCACACAGGTCCTGACCCGCTCGGTGGGCTGGACTTCCTCCAATACGTCGGTTGCCACCATCAACAACAGCGGTTTGGCGAGCGGCGCGGGAACCGGCACCAGCACCATTCAAGCTGCTTCGGGCTCCGTCACCGGATCGACGACCCTGAACGTTACCGCGGCGGTGCTGTCGTCAATTGCCATAACCCCGACGAATCCTTCGATTGCCAAGGGCGCTACGCAACAATTCACCGCCACGGGCACCTTCAGTGACGGCAGCACCCAGAATCTGACCAGCACGGCGACCTGGAGTTCCTCGAATACTGCGGTCGCCACCATCAACAGCGCCGGTCTGGCAAGCGCTGTGGGAACCGGCAGCACCACCATCCAAGCGATTTCGGGCTCAGTCAGTGCGTCCACCACGCTGACGGTGACCACTTCGGTCTCAACAACGCCCGCCTATGTGCAGTCGGCCAGCGGCAACGACCACTACAGCACCTCCTCGGCGTCGGCCAAGTTTCCGAGCAACGTGACCGCCAATGACGCGATTGCCGTCTTCTGCGTCTGGGAGAGCCTCTCACAAACCTTGAGCAGCGTCACCGATACCCAAGGGAACACTTTTACAATCGTGGCCAATCCGACGAGCGGCGGATACGGTCGCGCCGCCATGGCCTATGCGATCGCTCGTTCCACTGGCGGCGATACGGTTTCTTGCAACCTTTCCACAGCCTCGATGGGCAAATCCATCATCGTTCATGAGATCAGCGGAGTGAACACGAGCACCCCGCTGGATGGGCAGAAGGTGAATGTTCAGAACAGTCCCGGCGGCGGCGCGAATGCGGTGACCAGTGGCAGCATCACGACAACGGCGAACGGCGCCTACATTTTGGGGTTTACATTCAACGATTCAGCCAACCAGGCGGACTGGAACGCCGGGACGGGCTACACCAAGCGGCAGGGTCTGCAGATTCAAAGCTACGCAGTCGCAAGTGAGGATAAAGCTCAAACCTTGTCGGGTTCGGTGGCTGCGACGTTCACCGCCACCGCCGCCGGGTTCGGCGATTTCATCACAGGAATTATCGCCTTCCGGCCCCGGTAGGCTACGACGCCGAGGCTGAGTAGGCGCCAGGCACCTACTCGAGTGGCAGTCGTTGACGATCTCAGGTACGACTGCCAGGGCAGCCATCTATTACATGACCGACGGTAGCGTTCCATGGCTGCATGAACAGCGTCGTGGCCACGGCGACGGTGCTGTGGGACTCTTCTGAGGTACCGGCGGCGACCCCGTACGTCAACGGGATCCCCGTGCCAGCCAATCACAACCTACCAGCCTCATTTTATCTGTCTTCCAAACCGATCTGGTGGGGCACGATACGTTGGCCTGGCGTGGGGCCTGACGATACAGGCGGCACAGATCTGACAGGAAGTGGTACCCATCCATCCGCGCCCGCACCTCAGACGAACCTAGGCTTCGTTGTTCAATGATTTTCCCCGGTCGCGGCGGTTGGCGGGGCGCGCGCTCGAGCCGGCACCCCTGCCGAAGGACAATGACGACTGCCTTGGGCCGATCGGACAGATACCTTTCTACGACCTCGAAGTTGCTCTCGATGGTGTCCACGATCAACTTATATTTGTCACTCCCGTTACACATCCTCACGACGATGAAGACGCCACGTTCCTTCAGATAGTTCGAGTATATCCATCTAGCATCGTATCGCCGAGTTAGTACGTAGCTGAAAATATTCGACTGGAAATACCGGTTCTTATCTCCTCGACGGTTCTCCTCAGTCCTCTTCTTGGCGTTCTCAAGGGCTACATCAGAAATGTCCACCCCTGTGTAAACTTGATGCGCGGTTCCGCTCAATTCGTTCCCAGTGCTACCCGAACCGCAACCGAGATCCAGAATACTCCCCCCTATTCGCATATTTTTCGACGTACGGATACACGCAATCGCCTGGCGTCCTATCGAGGCAGTCCCACCGACCGCG
>WNGJ01006090.1_pt1 | contig 28081 bp, 24 predicted proteins | sample 5400611 | NCBI WGS metagenome assembly WNGJ01 (sample SAMN13153375, study PRJNA577476) | soil metagenome | isolation source: 40 cm soil or saprolite under Garry oak tree replicate 1 | place: USA:California | collected 2016-06-15
GAGCATTCGTCGTACCTCGGGCAACGCCCCTCCTCATAGGCGACGCCTCAACGGCAAGAGGGGATGTCAGGAGGCGGGTTGCAGCCTCCAAGGTCCCTACCGCCACCGGAGCGGCCGCAGGCGCCGTTCTCGTACTGTTCAGGGGGTGAGGGGTGCGCGGCAGATGATGAGTGATGCGGAACGTGCCGTCGACGCGTTGTTGGAGGACGCTCATCTGGCCGCCCCGCACGAGATCGCCGGCTTGGTGGCGCGGCACGCGGCAACGCTCGGCGCGGAGGACGCGTTGGTGTACCTGGTCGATCTCCAGCAGCGAGTTCTGGTTCCGCTCCTCGAGCCGGGCGGCCCGGGGGTCGGACGGCAGGTCGAGCCGCTCAACGTCGACGCGACCCTTCCGGGGCGGGCTTTCCAGCACGTCGAGGTCCTGGCGCAGGATGCCGTCGACGGCCATCGTGCGGCTGCGCCGGCAGTCCGGAATGGGCCTGGCGGCCGAGATGCAGTGGTCGCTGCTGCCGCCGCTGACCTTCGCCTGCCGGGAGGTCACCATCGCCGCCGCTCTGGAGCCGGCCTATGAGGTCGCGGGTGACACGGTGGACTACGCCGTGGACGCCGGCTGGGCGCGGGTCGCCGTCCTCGACGGCATGGGACATGGACTGCGCAGCGCGCAGCTGGCGAGCCTTGCCGTCGCGGCGTACCGCAACGCGCGCCGCGCCGACCGGTCGTTGACCGACACCGCCGCGGTCATCGATCATGCACTCACCGAGGCGTTCGGCGGCACTGCCTTCGCCACCGCCGTGCTGGCGGAACTCGACACTGACACCGGCATGCTGAGCTGGGTCAACGCCGGGCATCCCGAGCCGCTGCTGCTGCGAGGCGGCAGACTCGTCAGATCCCTGCATAGCCGCCCCACGCTGCCATTTGGCCTGGTCGTCAACGGGCGGCCGGCCACCACCGTCACCGTCGGCCGCGAGCAGCTCCAACCCGACGACCGGGTCCTGCTCTACACCGACGGAGTGACCGAAGCCCGCTCCCCGACCGGCGCCTTCTTCGGCGACCAGGCATTGATCGACCTGCTCGGCCGAAACCTCGCCGCCGGCCTTCCCGCCCAGGAGACCATGCGACGCGTCGTTCACGCCTTGCTCGACCACCAGCAAGGCCAGCTCACCGACGACGCCACGCTCCTCCTCCTGGAATGGCGAAACAGCAACACCGACGCCCTCACGCCGTAGGGGGCGGCAATACGCCCGCCGACGACCCGCAGGCGGCGAATGCACACCACCTGCGGGCGCAGCGGCACCGCCGGCCCGGGGAGGACGTGCGGACCGCGGTCTTCGTCGGGTCGTGGACGACCGAGGCGGGCACCGGAGGCGGTGCCACCCACCGCCGGCAGCGGGATATCCAGTCAGCCGGGCTTGCGGACGGCTCAGCCGCCGGTTGACGGTGACCGCTGCTTGAGCTGCTGGCCGGAGTCGCGCGTCTCGTCCTTGACGTCGGTCGCAGACGACTTGGCCTCGTCGGTGACGGTGCTTGCCGCCTCGGTCGCGGTCTCTTTGATCGATTGCGCGGCCTGCTGGGCCGGCTCGCGAAGGTTGTCCTTGACCTCCGACAGCGCCTCGCCGGCCTTCTGGGCGACGGGCTGCAACGCCGGCCGCGCCTGCTCCTTAACCTTCCCGGCCACCTGCCGCTCCTTCTGTGAGGCCGGCAGCAGGGAGGACACGAGCCAGCCGAGGCCGAACGCGATGACGCCGGCGGCCAGGGGATTGCCCTCGGCGCCGCGACGGGTGGCGTCGGCAGCGGACGACGCGGTGTCCGCGACGGTGGACGCGGCCGAGCTCGCGGCCCCCTGCATGCTGCTTACCGCCGAGCTGGCGGTGTCCCCGACGGTGGATGTGGCGGACGACAGGCCGTGCCCGGTCGAGGTTGTGACGTCTGACGTGGTGCCCATGACCTTCTCCTTGAGACTGCCGACGGCGTCCTTCGTCCTGTCCACCCGGCGGCCGACGACCCGCTTCGGTGACACCTTCTCGATGACCGCGTCGACGTCCGTGCCGAGCTCCCGCCTGGTCTGCTCGATCTCGCGCCTCAGCTGTTCCGATTCTTCGCCCACTGGACGTCCTCCTTCACCGTCTCGACGGTCTGTTCGGGCTTCGGGTTGACCTGCTTGAGCCGGTTGCGGCCGACCACGAACAGGACCGCCGCGACGATCCCCAGTAGGACGGCGGTCACCAGCGCCGCCCAACCGATTCCCATCACGTTGTCGAGCGCGAACATCAGCGCCAGCGACAGAAAGACCAGCACCAGGTAGCCGAATGCGCTGGCGCCGGCGAGCAGGCCGCCCGCCTTCCCGGCCTTGGTCGCCTCCTCCTTCAGCTCCACCTTGGCGAGCGCGACCTCCTGCCGCATCAGCTTCGACAGGTCTCCGGTAACCCCGCCGAGCAGATCGCTGACTGACCGGCCCTCCACGTCCGGTGGACCAGCCGCGGAGGACCCCTCCGTCACCGGGTTCACCCCCGCGCCAGCGGCTGGTCCGGGTCCAACACCGGGGCGTAGCCGACGCCGGGCCCCTCCACCGGCAGGTACGTCTCACCCGTCCGGTCACCGCCCGGGTAGGAGGTCGCGTCAAGCAGCGGCGCAGCCGAGGTTCCGGTCAGCTCAGGCCGCGATACACCGGAGTCGTCGCCCTGGAAAGCGAGGCCGCGGGTCAGTCGCCCGGCAACCACTCCAGCCAGCACCGCGCCGGTGAGGAAGACGACCGGCCGCCGACGCGCGTACGACTGGATCTCCTGCAGCAGGTCAGCCGGCTCGCGCCGATCGAGGTACTGCGCCAGGTCGCGGGTCCGGCCAGACACCTGGCGAGCCATTTCGGTGGCCAGGCCGGATTGCCCACCCTGACTGGCCATCTGGTCCAGCTCGTCACCCAGGGCGTGCAGGCCCTGCACCGCTCGGCCCTTCTGCGTGCCGGCCTGGTCCCGGACCTGCATCCGCGCCTCGCCAACCAGGTCGCGGGCCTGCTGGCGCGCCTCCCCGACGACGTTCTGCGCCTGCTCCTTGGCCGTCTGGGCGACCTGGCCGCCGGCCTCGGTGGCGGTCTGCCGGACCCGGGCCGCCTGTTCCTTCGCCACATCGGTGGTCGTGCTGTCGGTCTGGCCCAGTCCCGGGCCGGGATTCTGATACGCCATGGTGCGCCTCCTTCTGATGTCGCTTCCGGGCCGCTGTTGTGGGTGATCTCGGGCTATCCGGCGGCTGGGGATTGGGAGATGGAGCCACCGGGCCCGCCCGCTGAGGACAGGACGGGCCCGGGGGCCGCTTTACCGGAGGGCTGGCTGCTACCGGTGGTCGCCGGCGTCGTACGGGTCCCGGCTGCCAGCCTTCGCCAGGCCTCGGCTGATCATGTAGCCGATGGTGAGCAGCACGATGTAGAGCCAGGCCCGGTCGGCGCGGAAGTAGTCGTCGTGGCCTTCCTCGGTGCCGATCAGCTGGGACGCCAGCAGCACGCCCGCGACCATTGCCAGGTACGCGAACAGCTCCGTGGTCTTGTATGACGCTTTGGTCTCCGTGCTGAGCCGCCGCGTCGGCCGACGCAGATCACTGCCGATGCCGGTATCCGCCGGCGTCGAAGCCGCGTCGGAGTAGTTCGTCGTCACGCTATTTTCCTCCTCGGACGAAAGACGCACACCCTGCGCGCCGATCAAGTTCTTCGCGCCTCTCCCGGGCGACGAGCGTCTTTCCCGACCGCCCCGGCAGCACCGTCGACGGTCATGACTCTGATCCCCGACGGCGCATCGACTACCCAAGCGGTCACCCGGCAAACCTGAGCGGTTGCGCCGGGAGCCGAGCCGGTAGAGCACCCGCTCGGATGCGTCCGCGACCTCTGCGACGCCCGCAGGCGGGTCGAAGATCGCCAATTCGCGCGTTCAGGCAGCAGCACTGCCGTGTGCCCCGTCACGTTGAGGTTCGGACCGGCTCGATCGGGGAGGATGCGCCTGCGGCGGCCTGATTTATCGGCTGCTTGCGTCCCAGCCCATCGGCACGGAAGACGGCCACGACGACTACGTCCAGGCCTACCGCGCCTGGTTCTGCCTAGTGCATGGCGTGGAAGATCCTTTCGCCGGGGCAGGTGTGACCGCGGCGTCGATGGGAACGTGATTCGGGAATGGACCACCTCGTCGAGGAGGCAGTGATGGCAACCGGAGAAACCGGCTTCAGTGACGTGATGTTCGACCTGATCTCGGTGCAGTACCACTCGCTGAAGGCCGGGCACGACTACGGCCAGTACGTCCGCGACGCGAAGAACGGCGGTTACGACGACATCTCCTCGTTCTTCGAGTCCGTCATGAAGGAGGACTCGGAGCGGGCGAGGAAATGCCACGAGTTCCTCACCCGGCTGTCCGGCACGCAGGACGCCGGCCCTGCCGCGAGCTAGCGCGGCCGGCTTCTGGGAACTCTGTCCTGGCTTGACCGGCGCTCTTGTCCGCGCTTCACGCTCGTCATGCGCCCGGCGCCGGCGGGCCACGGGTGGACCGGTCGGCGGCGGCGGAAAGGTGAGAACCCGGGGGACTAGCGCTCCGAACACCGCCGAGCACCGGCTTGACGTCCAGGACGGGACTACCGTCCAGGGCTTCCAGGTTTCGTACCTGCAGCCTGGTTCCGCCGACCGCGAGGATCGTCACCCGGTGCAGCCCGATGGGGTTGGGCCGGTGGGGTGAGCGGGTGCTGAATACGCCAGTCTCGGGAGGAGGCCGTCATGCAGACCGGAAGTGACGGCCTCCTTCGACCATCGGGTGTCGCCCGAACTACCCACCGAGGGCTGCGTTGATGTCCGCGTCGCCCTGCTTCAATGCCTTGTCCGGGTCGGCTTTTTGGAACCAGATGGACTCGATGCTGGCGACGAGAGCCTTGGAGACCGCGGGCCAGCGCGCGATGTGCGGGATCGGGTGCGCGACGGTCAGACCGGTGTCTGCATAGCTCGCACGCTGGGGTGCGGCCTTGTAGTCCGTGCTGTTCAGCACCGACTGTCGGGCGGAGATGTGACCCGTCCCGAGTGCCCAGTCCTTGTCGTGCTCGTAGAGGAAGCTCACGAACTCGAGGGCGGCACGGTACTTGACCGGGTCGGCCTTCGGCTGCTTGGGGATCGCCCACGTGTGCGAGTCGGCCCACACCGCGGGCTTGTCGTAGAGCGTGGGCCAGTTCATCGTCTGGTACTTGAACTTGGCGGTGGTGTTGTACTGGTCGACGACCCAGGTCCCGTTGAACAGGATCGCGGTGTTCCCGGTCAAGAAGGACTGCTGGGCCGCGTCGTAGGTCTGGTTCCCGTTGGCATACCCCTGCTTGAACAGCTTGTCCATGAACGCGAGCGCCGTCCGGGTCTGTGGCGAATCGAGCGTCGACTTGGTGCCGTCGACGTTCAGGATGTCGCTGCCCTGCTGCTCGATCAGGCTTTCCAGCAGGTGGACACCCAGCTGGTCGCCGACGCGTGCGACGCCGAGGAAGTTCTTGCCGGTAGTCGCCTTGACCTTCTGAGCGTCCGCGAGGAACTCGTCGGCCGATTTGGGGAGCTGTGGTTTGCCGGCCGCGTCGACCAGGCCCGCCTTCTTGAAGATGTCCACATTGACATGCGCCAGCGCGGCGTGGACGTCGAAGGGAACGGCGTAGTTCTTGCCGTTGTAGTTGATCGCGGTCTTCGCGGCCGCAACCGCGTCGGAGAGGTCCACCTTCGTGACGCCGACCAGATCGTCGACCGGGAGCAGCAGCTTTCGCCGCGCGTAGTCGACGAGGCTCGAGCCGTGCATGATCGCCACGTCGGGCGGGTTGCCCCCCGCGAACGCAGTGTTGAGGGTGTCGTAGTAGGAGTCCCAGGCCGCCCCGCCGAGGCGTTGCACCTTGATGCCCCACTTGTTCTCGGCGTTGAACTTGTTCGTCAGGGTCGTGATGGTCGGGCACTCGCCGACCGCCTTCGACAGGTCGGTGCTGGCGCCGACGTCGTCGGCGCAGTCACCGAAGAACCGGGCCAGCTGGATGGTGGTCCCCTTGAGCTGGTCGTCAGTCACGCCGGCCACGGACTTGGCGAGCGAGTCGTCCGAGCCACCGCCGCTCGTGCTGGTGGTTCCTCCGGAACAGGCGCTCAGGGTGAACGCGGTGATCGCTGGCAAGCCCATGGCGAGGGCGTACCACTTCATCTTCCTTCGCACGGTCACTCCTTTGACGGGTAGGCTTGCGAAAACGGAGGGCTGGCCGGGTGGTGGTCGAACTACTTCTCTCCACTTCCGAGGGTGATTCCTCTGATGAGTTGGCGTTGGAACAGCAGGAAGACGAGGATGAGCGGCAGGCTCCCGATAAGGCCTCGAGCCATGAGGTCGCCGAGGTTCGTGGTCGCGGCGAAGTTCGACTGCAGCGAGGCCAGTCCCGTGGTGACGGTGAACCACTCGGTCCTCGTGGACGCGACCAGCGGCCACAGGTAGTCGTTCCAGGTCAGCACGAAGGTGAAGATGGCCAGCGAGGCGAGTGCCGGTCGGGCCAGCGGGAGCATGATCTCGAGGAATATCCGCCAGCGCTTGGCGCCGTCGATCCGGGCGGCCTCCTCCACCTCGACGGGAACCTTGCTGAAGAACTGCGTCATCAGGAAGACCCCGAGCGGGGCGGCCAGGCGCGGCAGGATGAGTGCGTCGTATGTGTTCTGCTGGTGGGCGCCCGAGAACATCAGGAACAGCGGGACGAACATCGCCTCCTTGGGGACCATCAGTCCGGCCAGGACGACGACGAACAGTGCGCGGCGGCCGGGGAACTTGATCCGCGCGAACGAGTAGCCGGCCATTGCGCAGAACGCCACTGTGATGACCGTGGTCAGGCACGTGACCACGACGCTGTTGACGAACCATCGGCCGAGGTTCCCGCCCGTGAAGACGTGGACGAAGTTGCCCAGCGTCAGGGCCTTCGGGAGCAGACCGCTCGAGGACTCCTGCAGCCGCTCGTTGGGGGTGAAGGCGAGGGAGATCATCCAGAGCAGGGGCAGGAACCAGGTGAACGCCGCGACGGTCATCAGGGCGTGGTAGCGGACGGAGCCACCGGCGACCTTCATGGAGAAGTGGTTCCGGGTGTCCGGCTGCTCGGCGGCGCCGCCGGTCGCGGGCCCGCGCCGTTCGACATCAGCGAGTGAGGCCATCATGCGTCCTTCGAGATCAGTCGGAACTGGATCGCCGAGACGGCCGACATCACCACGAACAGGAAGACCGAGACGGCGGCGGCGTATCCGAGCTGGTAGTTCTTGAACCCGGCCTCGTAGATGTGCTGGATGAGCACCTCGGTCGCCGTGCCCGGGCCGCCCTTGGTCATGATGTAGACCTGTCCAAAGATCTGGAACGAGGCGATCAGCTGGGTGACCGCGACCAGGACGGTCACGTGCCGGAGGCCCGGGACGGTGACGTAGCGGAACCGCTGCCAGCTGTTCGCGCCGTCGAGGGAGGCTGCCTCGTGCAGGCTCGGGTCGATGTCCTGCAGCCCGGCCAGGAAGAGCACCAGGTTGAAGCCCACGCTCCACCAGACGGTGGTGGCGATGATGGCCGGCATGGCCAGCTTCGGGTCGGAGAGGAACCCGATCGGCTGGACGCCGAACCAGCCGAGGAACCCGGCGATGAGGCCCCGGTCGGGGTTCAGCAGGTAGCTCCAGATGAGCGTGACCGCCGAGATCGGCAGCACGTAGGGCAGAAAGAACACCGCTCGATAGACACCCCCCGCCTTGCGCTTGTTATGCAGCGCGAGCGCCATGCCGAGACCGAGGCCGACCAGGATGGGTGTCGAGACCAGGGTGAACAGGAGCGTGTTGTGCAGCGAGATCCAGAAGCCGGGATCGTTCCACGCCCCCGAGGCGGAGAGATGGAAGCCGAGCAGCACGACGAGGGCCAGCCCGCCGCCGGCGATGCACGCCAGTGCCGGCTTCGACGCCCCTCGCCGCCGCCCGAGATAGAGCAGACCGGCCGTGCCGGTGAGTAGGACGAGCCGCACCGGCCACCGGTAGCCGAGCGACCAGACGATGTCGGTGCCCCAGAGCATCCGCGTGTAGTTGCGCAGCCCGATGAACTCCCGGGTGGAGCTGAGCAGGTCCCAGTTGTAGCCGCTCATGTAGACGGCCTGGATGACCGGGATGATCAGGAACAGGATGTAGACCGCCAGGAAGGGCGCCAGGAACGCGAGGCCGTCGACCAGCTCTCGCCCGGCCCGCCGGCGGGAGCGGCGCCGCGCCAGCGGTGGCGTGCTGGCCGTGTCCGCGCTGACCGTCGTGGTGGCCATCTCCACGTCCTTTTCCACGTAGCAAACCGTAGCTTCGAGGAGCATGCCGTTCTCGTGGCGAGCGTGTCAAGAGCATGTTGCTACGTTGAAAACTTTCCCCCCCGCGAGCACGATGGCCGTCATGGACGCACCCGCCCACGGCGCCTGCCCCGCCTCCGAGCTCGACGGCAGCTACCCGAGACCGCAGCTCGTGCGCGCCGACTGGCGCGACCTCGGCGGCGTCTGGGAGTTCGCCTTCGACGACGAGGACGCGGGCCGGTCCCGTTCCGCGGCCGCCCCGGGTCGGCCGCCGGCCCGGTTCGACCGGTCGATCACCGTGCCGTTCCCGCCACAGTCCGCGGCGTCCGGCCTCCAGGAGACCGGCTTCCACCCGGTGATCTGGTACCGCCGCGAAGTGAGCCAGTCGGACCTGGACGCGGCCGGCTTCGGCAGGCAGGGGACGCGGCTGATCCTGCACTTCGGCGCCGTCGACTACCGGGCCGACGTCTGGCTGGCCGACCAGTTCCTCGGCCGGCACGAGGGCGGCAGCACGCCGTTCGCCTTCGACGTCACGCACCTCGTGCGGGGGACCACCGGTCCCTGGTCGCTGGTGGTGCGGGCGCAGGACGATCCGCACGACGTCGCTCAACCGCGCGGCAAGCAGGACTGGCAGCTCGAGCCGCACGGGATCTGGTACGAGCGCACCACCGGGATCTGGCAGCCGGTGTGGCTCGAGGCGGTCCCCGACTCGTACGTCGAAAGCCTCCGGTGGTCCTGCGACGTCCCAGCCGGGACGGTCGAGCTCACGCTGGAGCTGGACTCACGTCCCGCACCGGCGGCTTCGGTGACGGTCGTCCTGCGCTTCGGGCTGGAGACCCTCGCCGAGGTCCGGTTCCGCCAGGGCGAGCCGCGCAGCCGCACGGTGATATCCGTGCCCCGGCAGGCCAACGGCCAGGCGTACGAGTCGTTGCTGTGGTCGCCGGAGGAGCCCCGGCTCGTCGACGCGTTCGTCACCGTCGGCTTTCCAGCCGGTGTCGAGGACCACGTCCGGTCCTACCTCGGGATCCGGAGCGTGGGCTGGGCCGACGGTCATTTCATGCTCAACGACCGGCCCTGCTACCTGCGGGCGGTCCTCGAGCAGGGCTACTGGCCGGAGAGCAACCTGGCGGCGCCGAGTGCCGCGGCGCTCCGGGCCGAGGCGCAGCTCATCAAAGATCTTGGGTTCAACTCCGTGCGCATCCACCAGAAGGTCGAAGACCCCCGATTCCTGTACTGGACCGACCGTCTCGGGATCCTGGTGTGGGGCGAGAACGCCAGCGCCTACGAGTTCTCGTCCTCCGCCGTCGAGCGGATGACCCGGGAGTGGCTGGAGGTCATCGCGCGCGACGTCTCGCATCCCTCGATCATCACCTGGGTGCCGCTCAACGAGAGCTGGGGCGTCCAGCACATCTCGCACGACCCGGCGCAGCTCGACTACGCCCGCAGCCTCTACCACCTGACGAAGTCCCTGGACCCGTCCCGGCCGGTCATCAGCAACGACGGCTGGGAACACGCGGACTCCGACCTGTGGACCATCCACGACTACGGCGTCAGCGGCAGCGAGCTCGCCGCGAACTACGCCGACCAGCAGGCCGTCGAGGAGCTGCTGTCCGGCATCGGCCCGCTCGGCCGCCGGATCAGGCTCCTCGAATCGGCCGACCGCGGTCAGCCGGTCATCGTCTCGGAGTTTGGCGGCATCAGCTTCGCTCCGACCCACCGCGGCCAGGCCTGGGGCTATGTCACCGTGACGGAGGTGACGCATCTGGAGAAGCTGCTCCGCGAGCTGTTCGAAGCCCTGCAGGCCAGCCCCGTGCTGGCGGGCTTCTGCTACACGCAGCTGACCGACACCCGGCAGGAGGCCAACGGCCTCACCGACCCGCACCGTCGTCCCAAGCTCCCGGTCGAGACGATCCGCTCGATCGTCCACGGTGAGAGCCTGGACACCAGCGGGCACCGGCGCCCGAAGAAACCGGTCGAGCGGCTCAGCATCTCGACCATCTCCGGCCGCTGATGATCGCGCGCCGCCGCCCGCGGCGGGACGCGCCGATGCTGATCCGGCTGCCCGGACCATCGGTGCCGGCGTCCCGCCGGCTTGAACGAAAGCGCCGGGCCAGTATGTTGGCACAGGGCGGTAGCTGCTGGCTGGCCTCTCTCGGGAGGTATGCGAGCTGGGCGGTCGACGGCCGTGGGAGGATCGAGCATGGTGACGAACATGCGTGACGTCGCGGCCTTGGCCGGGGTCTCGCAGCGCACCGTGTCCAACGTCGTGCGCGGCTATATCCATGTCCGACCCGAAACGCGCGAGCGGGTACAGCGGGCCATAGACCAGCTCAAGTACCGGCCCAACCCGAGTGCGCGGTCGCTTCGTGAGGGCCGCACCGGGATCATCGGGCTCGCCGTGCCGGAGATCGCCGCTCCCTATTTCGCCGAGCTCGCCGACCGGATCCAGCGGGTCGCGGCCGAGCGTCGGCTGACCCTGCTGATCGATCAGACCGGGGCCGACAGGGAGAGCGAGCTGCTGGTCCTCCAGGGATACCGCAACCACGTGATCGACGGACTGATATTCAGCCCCATGGCAATCGCCGCGGAGGACCTGGACGAACACCATCCGGACGTGCCCATTGTCTTGCTCGGGGAGCGCATCCGCGAGGGTGGACTCGTCAATGTCGCGATCGACAACGTCGTCGCCGCACGCGAGGCGACCGAGCACCTCCTCAGGGACGGGCGCACGAGGATCGCCGCCGTCGGTGCGGACGTGACGACCAACAACGTCGGGCCTGCGCGGGCTCGCTTGCGAGGCTACGAGATGGCACACGAACAGGCCGGGCTGCAGCCCCCCGCCGGGCTTGCGATCACGACCGGCGGGTGGGCCAGGGCATCCGGCTACGCCGCCGTCGACAGGCTGGTCCGGAGCGGAACTCCGTTCGACGCCTTGTTCTGCTTCAACGACCTGCTGGCATTGGGGGCTATCCGAGCGCTGCACGACCGCGGGGTCGCCGTGCCGCAAGACGTGTCGATCGTGGGCTGGGACGACATCCAGGAGGCGGAATTCTCGGTGCCGTCTCTCACGTCCGTGTCACCCAGCAAGGACGCCATCGCGGTAACCGCGGTCGACGTGCTGCTCGAGCAGATCGCCGGCGAGTCCGCGCAGGGTCACGAGATCGTGTGCGAGCACGAACTCGTCGTCCGGGAGAGCTCCCGTGCGAATTGACCGGACTGCTGCGGCGAGCCGCGGCGGATCGCGGCCGGCTCGGCGTCTCGACTTACGGCCGGGCACGAGCCGGTGGCGGCGCGGGTGCGGATGCGGTGTCCGGTTGCGCGCGCTTGGGCAGATCGCGTAGCCGGCGTAGCCGAGAGCCGGCAAGGACGGCCGGCGAACTGAGGTTGCCGGCCAGAAGTAGCCACAGCGCATCCCGTACACCGATGGTTGGCGGATCAGCTGGTACAGCCGCTGTTCGGTCACCGTGCCGTTGCCTTGGTCGTCAATGTCAACTCCGTGAGCAGCGCCAGGCGGCTGTCCATCGATGAGCACCCGGAATCGCACGGAAGTTCCTCGTGCTGCCGGTCCCATGACGAGATGAAGATCGCGAGCGTGAAAGCGGTACACGATGCGCCCGTTGGCCTCGTTGAGCACAGTGGCCTGTTGCGCCACCGTCCAACCACCAGAAAGGGCCCAATGATTGAGCGTCAATGGCGCGGGCGCGGCATAGACGCTACCCTTGTCCAGTACTGCACCACCGGGAGACGCAAAGTTGTCGGTGCGCCCATAGCCGACATAGTTTTCTGGAGACTTCAAGTTGCCCCAATCGGCGGCAGCTTCAGCACCCCGGGCATCGACCGAGACCAGTTCATGACCGATACCGCCGATCCCGGCCTCGGCCAGCAATTGCTGAATAACCATTTCCGACTGTTCGTAGTCGCCCTCGCCGAATTGATGATGTCGAGTATGCCCCTGCGCATCGACGAAGTAGAGGGCCGGCCAATAGTTGTTCTTGAAAGCACGCCATATCGCATAGTCGTTATCGATCGCGATCGGATAATCCACCCTCATGTCCCTTGCGGCTCGGCGAACGTTATCGACATTTTTCTCGAACTCGAACTCAGGTGTGTGCACGCCGATCACCACCAGTCCCTGATCCTGGTATTTCTGGGCCCACGCGCGGACATAGGGAAGTGAGCGTAGCCAGTTGATGCAGGTGTAGGTCCAGAAATCGATGAGGACGACTTTTCCCCGCAGGCCGGCCGCCGTCAGTGGCGGCGAATTGAGCCACTCGGTCGCGCTGCCGAGAGAAGGCAACTCGGCACCGACTGCGCTGGGGTGTATCGCGGCGAGAAAGAGCTGGTTTGCTTTCATGATGAGTGCCCTCCATATGGTCGGATGTGTCCGCAACGCCGTATCGATATTCAGGATGCCAGCATCGATCTGGTTCAGGGAACGGACGACGTCGCTGCCGGCGGCCTTGTCGCCGGTGGCGACCACCGCCCAGGACGGTAGCGTCTTCCAGGCCGGTGGCGACCACCGCCCAGGACGGTAGCGTCTTCCAGGCCGGTGGCCCGGACGCATCGGTGAAGGCCAAGGCTGCGGCGGGCCGCTGGGTGGCGGCCAGCACGGCGGTCTGCTCAGCGGGCAGGTCGGCGGCAAAAGTCTCCCGGAAGAGCACGGGGTTGATCGCAAACTCCGCCGCCGTCTCCGCGCCCGTCGGGGCAGCGCTGAGCCGCTGCCGGCCCGGGTTTCAGATGGTCATGGCGCGCTCGGCGTAGGCGTCCGCGAGACGGAGTTGCGGTGGGGAGTCGGTGGCGAGTTCGTGCTCACCGCGGCGGATGTCTGGACCAGCGCGTGCCCGGCGGCGATCACTCAGAGCGAGGGGCGCAGGCAGACTCGGCCGGCTGGCCGACATCCTCGCCCGGTCCCTGCTCTCCGACGCCCGCTCCGCCCCGAGCCACACTACCTCCGGCCACCGCTGCGACGCGGCATCCGACCGGTCCCACGGACGCCCTGACGCGGACCCGCGTCGCACCGGTTCTGCGGAGGAGCAAGGCGGGTCAGAAATGCCGAGCCCATGACGGCGGAAGTCGAGGCGCTCGGGCTGACTTTCGCGGCACCTCATCACCCGGTCGAGCGATCTCTAGCCGCAAGACCTTGACACGGTACTTCCGTCGGGGATAGGACGCTTTTGCCGACAAGGGCCCGTCGGATCGCCCTTTCGACCGTCTGTCAGGACCAGCGTTCTGACGGATGCCGGGGGGACGCGGATGGCGGGATCGGCGCCGGGCACTTCGCTCGTGCTCGTCCCGCCGACCTCGTCCTGTGAGGCGTCCCATGCTGCGCTCGCGCCTGCTCTCGCCCCTGTTCGTCCTCATCCTGGTGATCGGGACGATCACCCTGGTCTTGCCGGGCGCCCGACAGCCCGCTCGAGCCGCGGCCGGCGACGCCGTCACGCTGGACGTGCCGTCGCTCGTCCACTCGACCGGCGCCGAGTTGCACTGGTCACGCTTCGCGGGTCCGTCCACATTCGACCGCTACGAGGTCTGGCGGGGCACCGCGTCCGGCTTCACGACGTCCGCCGGAACCCTCGTCGCGACCGTTCGCGACATCGACACGACGACCTGGCTGGACACCACGGCCGCCCCGGCGGCGAGCGGCACGCGCGATTACTGGTACCGGATCGTGGTCAACGGCACCGACGCGTCCGCCGACCAGAAGGCGTCGGTGCCGACCGACGGCCTCGCCACGCTGAACCTGCAGCCGGCGCCCGCCGACGGGCAGGCAACGTATGTCTCGTACGGCGCATCGATCACGACGACCTGCTACGGCTATAACAACTACGGCGCGGCGACCATCCTGCGCACCGGCAGCGCGTCGAACTCGGTGGTGCACCGCCCGCTGCTGCGCTTCGACCTGCGCGACATCCCGCCTGGCGCGACCGTCTCCAGCGCGACGCTGAAGCTGTCCTACGGCTCGAACACCGCTGCTCCCGGCACCGTCAACGTCCACCGCGTCACGCGGGCCTGGGACGAGGGCAAGGTCGCCTACCCTGGCGGATGCGACGGGTCCGGGGCGGACTGGCGCGAGGCACGGGCCGGCCAGTCGTGGACCACGGCCGGCGGTGACTTCGACACCACCGCGTCCGGCAGCGACACGACGCACAGCTCGACCGGTGGGACGGACTCCTTCACGGTCACGTCGCTCGTGCAGGGCTGGGCCAACGGCACGTACGCCAACCTCGGCATGCTCGTCAAGATCGCCAATGAGGCGATTCCACTGTCGACGGACCCGCCGAAGTACTTCGACTACTACTCCGACGACTACGGCACGGGGACCGCGCGCCCGCAGTTGCTCGTGACGTTCGCCGACGGCAGCCACGCCCGCAAGCCGAGCGTGTCAGTCGCGGCGCCCGACGCGAACAGCAAGGTCAGTGGATCGTCCGTCCCGGTCACGGCGTCGGCCAGCGACGACGGCACAGTGACCAAGGTGGACCTCGCCGTCGACGGCACCGTCTTCGCGTCCGATACGTCCCGGCCCTACACGGCGACGTGGAACAGCACCACCGCGACCAACGGCACGCACACGGTCACCGCCACCGCGTATGACGAGACCGGTGCGGCCACGACCGCGAGCAGCACGGTGACCGTCGACAACACCGCCGCGCCGACACTGTCGATCACCAGCCCGACCGCCGGGAGCACCCTGTCCGGCACCAGCACACTGTCCGCGAGCGCGACCGACGACGTCGGTGTGACCAAGGTGGAGTTCTACGCGGACGGTCGACACCTGGGCGACGACAGCACGTCGCCGTACTCGATGGCCTGGAACACCCTGGACCCGCTCTACACCTCTTTCGACGACCCGACCGTGGCCCGCACGGTCACCGTCAAGGCCTACGACTCCAGCGGCAACGTCACCACCCGGTCCATCGACGTCGCCGTGGACAACACCTCCGGCACGCGGTTCTCGGCGACGTTCGACCTGAACGCGGCAGGCCCGGACGACGACTTCATCCCGCCGGCGATGGCGAGCAACACGACCACCGCCTCGACCGACACGTACAGCAGCGGTGGCCGGACCCTCACCTCGAGCCCGGTCGACTCGACGTCCAGCACGCTGTCGACCACGACCAAGAGCACGACCACCAGCAGCACGACGGCGGCCGGCGGCACGACGTGCCCGGCGACGTCGTACTGCCCGACGGTCACCGTCACGAACACCTCCCAGACCGCCTGGAAGGGCGGCAACCTGCGGCTGTGGTACCGCTGGTACACAGTGGACGGCTCGATCCTGTACGAGGGACCGGCGACAGCGCGCTCGGCCTGGAGCGGTACTACGGCTACGCCAAGGCGCCCCTCGGCGGCGGCATGGGTGCGCTGACCAACATCGCCAACGGCAACCTGCTCGTGCATTTCTCGCCGCTGTCACAGCCCGGCCGCGGCATCGACAGCGTGCTCGGGCTGACCTACAACAGCCTCGAGGACCACAGCCGCTCCCCGTTCGGCAACAACTGGTCGCTGTCGCTGTCCACGCTGACCCGCTTCGGCGAGCCGCTGGACGTGCACCCGAACAAGGCCGACACGATCTCGGGTCGGTCGAACAAGTACGTCCAGTTCATCGACGGGGACGGGTCGCCGCACGTGTTCGACGGCGTGACCAACGCCGACGGGAGCACGACCTGGACGGCGCCGCCGGGCGTGCACCTCTACCTGCGCTCGGTCAGCACCGATCCGGCGGCGAGCCGCTACTGGGCGCTGTCCCGGCCCGACCACGTCACGTTCTACTACGACTACGACGGCTACCCGACCGCGGTCGTCGACAAGAACGGCAACACCCTCGGCCTGACCGAGACCCCGGTGCAGCCCGGCGAGGACCCCGGCGGCCCTAAGAAGAGGATCACCGCGGTCACCGACGCCGGCAGCCGCGCCATCCAGATCAGCTACTACAGCAAGGACGAGGCGAAGAGCCCGCACGTCCGCGGCAACATCAAGGACGTCACCGACCACGGTGGACACGTCCTGCATGCCGACTACTACGAGGACGGCAACCTGCTGCGCATCACGCAGGCGGGCGGGCTCACCGCGACCGGCGCCGCGCTGGCCGACCGAAGCTGGGTCTTCACCTACACGACCGCGGCCGGTGACGCCGCGGCGATCCCGCTCGCGTCCGACCGGAAGACGCCGGACCCGCGCACCCCGGGCCAGTCCACCCGCCTGTTCAGCGTGCGCGACCCCAACGACCACGAGACGACGTTCAGCTACTTCGGGCCGGGCTCGTCGAACCTGCTCCGGTGGCGGCTGAAGACCCTCACCGACCGCGCCGGCAAGACGACCACGTTCGGCTACGACCCGACCAACCGGCGGACGACGGTCACCGACCCGCTGACCCACGCGACCGCGTACGCCTACGACACCGACGGCAAGCCGACCTCGCTCACCAACGCCAAGAACGAGACCACCTCGATGGCGTGGACGACCGACTTCATGCTCCGGCAGGTCACCGAGCCGAACCTCGCCCACACCGACTACACCTACGACCCCCTCGGCGACGTCACCTCCGTGACGAACCAGGAGCTCGAGCAGACCGAGCTGACCTACGAATACCGCGCGCTGGACGGGACCGACACCGGCCAGCACTGGAGCCTGCTGAAGACGAAGACGAGCCCGCGCGGCACGGCGACCACGACGGCCGGCGACTACATGTGGACGTTCGGGTACGACACGGTCGGCAACCTGACCTCCGCGACGGCGCCCGGCCAGACGAAGGCCGCGACGTACGCGTACGACGGGTCCGGGCAGCTGACGACGGCGACGAACCCGAACGGCGGCGCGACGACATACGCGAACTATGACCCGAACGGCCTGCCGCAGCAGGTGACAGACCCGGTCGGGCGGGTGACCCGCAACGGCTTCGACGCGGACGGCCAGCAGCTGTGGGTGCAGACACCGAGCCACGCCGGCGACAGCGGCGCGGATCCGCGCAGCTACCGGACGTACTTCGACTACGACGCCTTCCACCGGCTCGGCCGGCAGTCCCAGCCGAAGAGCACGTCGGGCGCCCGCGGCACGCTGGTGTGGACAACGCTCGCCCAGGACCCGAACGACAACATCACCGCGGAGAGCAACTCGGTCTACGGCCGGGACGACCCGGCGAACGGCGCCAGGACCACCTACGGCTACGACGCCATGGACCGGCGGACGCTCGTGACCAGCCCGGACACCAGCGCCGACGCCGCGGGCGCGCGGACGAAGTACGGCTACGACGACGTCGGCAACCTCACCTCGATCATCGGGCCGAACTCGATGAAGGTCGGCCTCGCGAGCCCCAACCCGACGCTGGTCAACGGCTACGACGCAGTGAACCGGGTCGTCTCCCGGACCGCGAACGACGTGGACTCCTCCACCGGCGCGATCAAGGGCAGCCGGGTCACCTACCTGTGCTTCGACAACGTCGGCAACGTCGCCGCCGCGTACCAGCCGCTGGCCGGGCTGACCGCGGCGCCGGCCACCTGCCCGGCGGCGACGGCCGCCAACGCCGGCGCGCACCGGACCCTGTACGGCTACGACAAGGCGCACCGGAAGCTGATCACGGTCGAGCCGCTCCCGGCCACCGGCGCGACCGCTCACGTGGCCGGCACCAGCTACTACCCCGACGGCACCGTCAAGACCCAGACCGACGAGGCCGGCAAGACCACGACCTACGACTACGACCAGCGCGGCCTGCAGACCCGCGTCGACGCGCCGTTCTCGGCCGCCCGGACGCTCACCACGCTCACCGAGTACGACGCCGACGGCAACACGACCCGCACGATCAGCCCGCGGGCGTACGACAAGAGCGCGGACAAGGCGACGTTCACCGACTTCGTCACCCGCTACACCTACGACAGGGCCGACCAGCTCGCGGTCGTCACGCTGCCGACCGGCAACGCCAGCAACGGCACGACCACCCCGGCGGCGTACGGCTACCGCAGCTACGACCCCGAGGGCCGGGTCGCCAGCACGTCCCTGCCGGTGAGTACGGCACCGTCCACGACGGACCCGACGCAGCCGTCGACGCCGCTGACCGCGGCGGCGCAGACGAAGGCGACGTACTGGGACCCGGGCTGGGTGCGCACCCAGACCACCGGGACGAACCCCACCGTCCGCTTCGACTACGCCGCTGAGGGATGGCAGTCCGAGCGCAGCCCGGACGGTGCCGCCGGCACCTCGCCGAAGACGGAGTTCACCAGCTACTTCCCGACCGGCAACGTGCGCTCGCGCAGCGACCCGGAGGGGCACAGCGAGCAGTTCACCTACGACGCCGCCGGCCAGCTGACCAAGGGTGTCACGAACGTCGGAATCACCGACCCGACCCAGTCCGCGTCGACGATCACCGGCGCGTACAACGGCTACGGCGAGATCACCAAGACGACGAGCAAGCAGGCGGCGCAGACCTACGACATCTACTCCACCTACACCTACGACACCGACGGCCAGGTCGTCTCCCGGCAGGAGAACGGCAAGGAGGGCGGCACGACCGCCGCGCCGAACCGCGTGACGCTCAGCTACGACGGGGCGGGCTGGTTGACCGACCAGTACGACTACGGCGCCGGCACGACGTGCGCGAACGACCAGCACGTCACCACGACGTACCTGCCGACCGGGTGGGAGTCGCAGCGGGTGATGGCCCGGATGGCGAGCACCTGCACCGGCGCCGAGACGAGCACGGCGAGCAGCTACCCGACCAAGCAGACGACGAAGTGGACGTACAACGACAACGGCAAGCTCGCCACGCTGAACGTGCTGGACGCGGCGAGCCACGTCCTGCAGACGCGCACCGTCGGCTACGACGACCCGGCCGGCGTCTACAACGACGGCGTCCGCACCAGCGACGCGTTCTCCCTGAACGGGCCGAGCTCCACCCAGTGCAAGGGCTCGACGCCGACCTGCACCGCCAGGTACGTCTACGACGCGCGGGGCAAGCTGGTGTGGTCCGACGACGGGCACGGCACCCAGACGTCGTACACATTGGACGGATCGCCGACCGGCTGCACCACCGCCGACCCGTCGATCCGGGCCGGGAACGTCACCACCGAGGCGAAGGCCGGCGGCTCGACCGTGACCCGGTGCTACTCCGGCAACCAGCAGTCCGCGCAGATCGACCCGTCCGGCAGCTACAAGTACTGGTACGACGACCTCGGCCGGCTGCAGTGCATCACCACGACCGCGGTGACCAGCCGCGACCAGTGCAACCACTCCGACGGCGAGGCCGCCGACAGCGCGGTGCGCCAGGTCAACTCCTACGACTACCTCAACCACCTGGTCGGCACCCGTAAGTGGGACTCCGCCGGGACGAAGACCGACTCGGCCAGCTACGTCTACGACGCACTGGACCGGATCACGACGGAGAAGGAGACGCACAAGTACGGCACCGTGGCGTCCCGCACGACCACGTTCTCCTACCTCGGCTTCACCAGCCAGGTGCTCAACGACCACCAGTCGAGCACCGCGGTCTGCGCGGGCGTCAACACCTCGCTCACCGCGGACAAGTCCTACCTGTACGACGCCTACGAGCACCGGGTCAGCCTCGGTGACCGCAGCGCCTCGTGCTCGGCGGCGACGCAGCCCACCACGGCGACCATGTACGACTACGGCTACGACGTGCACGGCAGCGTCGGCAGCCTGAACAAGGACGGCAACACCACCGGGTCGGCGTCGGCGGTGTACTCGTACACCCCGTACGGGCAGGAGGACGACCAGTCCGACCAGGCGAAGTCGCTGTCCAAGGGCGACGTGCTGCAGGGCGCGGCGGCGACGAACGGCACGGCGCGCAACGACAACCCGCTGAACCCGTTCCGGTTCTCCGGGAAGCGGTACGACACCGGGTCGCAGACGCTGGACACCGGAGCGCGGCGGCTCGACCTGGGCAGCGGGCGCTTCCTGCAGCAGGACCTGTTCCGCGGCGCGCTGGACGACCTGGGGTTGTCGTCGGATCCGCTGAACCAGAACCGGTACGCCCTGGCCGGGGCGAACCCGGTCGGGTTCGCCGAGACCGACGGCCACATGATGGTCGCGGACGGCGGGGGCGGGTCCAGCACGTCGCCGACCCCGACGACGTCGGCGTCGTCGTGCACGTCGCAGAGCAGCTCGCCGGCGCCACCGCCGCCGCCGAAGGAGGAGGAGCACCGCAACGTCTTCCAGGCCTTCGGGCACTGGCTGGGTGAGCACAAGGCGGAGGTGACCGGGTTCGTCGCCGGCACGGTGGTGGCGGTGGGCTGCGAGGTGGCCACGGCGGGGGCGGGCACGATCGGGTGCGCCGCCGCCGGCGGTGCGGTGGCCAACGCGGTGACCTACGGCATGTCCACGCCGAAGGAGGAGCAGTCCGTCGGCGGGTACGCCAAGGCGGCGCTGGTCGGCGGGGCGACCGGGGCGGTGTTCGGGGCGGCGGGCAAGCTCGCCGGGCCGGCGCTGAGCCGGATCGGCTCCGCCCTCGGCAAGACCGCCCCGGAGGCCGACTCCGCCGCCAGCAGCGCCGCCGCCGGCGCCACCCGGAACGCCGCCTCCGACGCGGCCACCAGCGGCGCCGGCAGCACCGAGGCGAGCGCAAGCAGCGGCGCCGGAGCTTCGGCAAGCCGGGGCGGCGCGTCCGCCGCTACCAGTAGCGCCAGCGACGGTGCCGGGGGGGCGGCGCGCACGACGGCCGTCATCGGACGGCAGCCAGACACCGCCGTCGCCAAGAACTGGCCCGGTCACGAGGTCCTCGATCTGCCCGCCAATGAGTGGACACTCGCCAAGAATGATCAGTGGGTGCAGAGCGTGATCAACCGTAAGATGCCGGTCTACGTGGGCTCTCCAACCACCTGGTCGAATCTCTGGGATGCCGCGGCTGGAAGGCCGACCGTCTTTGCCCGAGAGTTGCAGCAGTTCACTGGAGCCGGCTACACGTGGGACAGCTGGACGATGATGCCACCGGGAGGGTAGCTGATGGGCGCGAGCTTCGATCCGGCTGATCCGGGTCAGCGTCGGTTCGCCTCGTACGGGCTCGCTGACTTTCCCGATCCGCGGGACGCCGAAGTGGATGACTACGTCGGGTCGTTGGGGAAGGGAGGTCCGCCGGCGGTCGCGGCGGCGCTAGGCGTGGTGTCCGAACCCGGTCGGCGGGTGCTGCGCGTCTACATTGAGCGGGCGGCGGCACGTGCGGTGCGCGAGGGGCGGCGCGACCTGCTGGTGTCCGCGGCGATCGCGGCCGTCGTCGGCGGCTTGGATCAGAACGCGCTGGAGGCGCTGCTGCGGATGCCTTTGATCGAGGACGCGGCAGGCCGGCTCGGGGCCGATCTGGCCGAGGTCTTCGAACAGGCCGCGGACGTCCTAGGACATCCCGGCAGCGTCAACCTCATGCTCTGGTTGACGCGGGCGCCGGAGGACCGGACGCCGGAGAGCATGGGGTTCGCGGCCGTCGAGGACGACTCGGGATTTCGCTACCGATGGACGGGCTGAGCACAGTGCTCGGGGAACGGCACAGTGCCACCCACGTCTCTTCGGGCCGCAGCGTCTCGACTCCGTGGCGGTCACGCGGCTCTTCCCGGATGAGGGTGGGGCAGGATTGAGCCGTAGCGGGGTTCGTGGAGTCGGCGAGGTCAGCCTTCGCGGCCGGTCGTGGAGCGGCATCGGCTTGACCTGATCAGAGCTGCTTTGCCCTCATGACGAGTGCCTCCACAGGTTGGGCGGGTGCTCGAGTCTCGCCACCAGGGGGCGTGTGAGTCGGCGGCCTAGCGAGACGAGGGCCGCGCGTCCTCACACGTCCGGCGGCTTTGCGGATGCTTCACATCAACCCATTCAGCATCGGTGACATCATCGACTCCCCCTGCTTGGAAGTCACTGTCCTCCCGGGGCTTGGCCGCCCAAGAGAGATGAACGCAATAGTCCGCCACTCCCGAGGGCATGTAGGGAACCGCGGGCCGCTGCTCGTTGCGGGCGCCGCGGTGGACCACCGGGACAAGAAGGGAACGACGGCCTTGATGCACGCGGCGCAACACGGCCATCTCGCCGTCGTCAAGCGGTTGCTCGTGGCCGGGGCGGACGCCCTCGCACAGCGGGTGGACGCCCTGACAGGTCACGAGACCGCGCGTCAGAACGGCCACCGTCGTACCGCGTCGGTGCTCCCGTCCGCACAGATGAGGGTGTCGATGTGATGGAGGAGCGCCGCTGGCCGAAGCGGTACAGGGTCACCATTCACACCAACGGCGGGAACTCAATCCCGTATTCGGCGACCACGTGGCTGTCCCCAAACAAGGCCATCGCGATGGCCGTCGCGGCGCATCTCGACCGGCATCACCCCGGCACCGGTCCTATGGGAATACGCGACGTAGAGGTGGCCGATCTCGGACCGGTGCCGCGGAACGCCGACGGGAAGATGGTGATCGAAGGATCAGATCTGGTCGACCGCATGGAGTTCTGACCCGAATCCACGAGTAGCAGGCTGGGCCGGTCTTTGACCGAGATTGTTGATCTTTCGGGTGGTGTTTCCTGTGTCGGGTCATGCCGGCGGCCCGGGCGGTCGCGCCGGGTTCGCGGGTTCCGGTGGTTGTCGGGGCCGTTCGGCCGGTGGTCAGGGCGGTGTTGGTAGCGCGCGGAGGCGGGCGAGGATCTCGGCGAGCAGGTTGTGGCCGGGTGGTAGTCGTAGGGTGAGCCCGCGGGCGTGGCGGATGAGGCGTGCGGGGATGCGGACCAGACGCCGGCGCAGGGTGGAGATCATGGCTTTGCCGTCCCGGACGCCGTGGCCGGCGAGGGTGCCGTCAGGTCGTTGGGTCGCGGTGAGTTGGTGCATCCAGCCGGCGATGGTGGTGGCCAGTAGCCCGCCCCACATCCAGGCGAGATTGACCTGCTGGTGGCCGGAGGGTAGGTGGCGCAGCGCCGCGCCGTGTTTGCTGTCCCGGAAGACATTCTCGATGCTGGTGCGGTGCCGGTACCAGTGCTCGACGGCGACAGCGGTGTCCGATGTGGACACGTCGAGGTTGGTCAGGATGAACGAGTAGCCGTAGACGCTCTCGGCGTCGGCCAGGTCGGCCAGCGGCAGCGCCCGCTGGTCGGGGTGCAGGGTGCGCCGGCGGCGGGAGCGGGGATCGGCCGAGACCTGCCCGGCGGCGATGTCGAGGCGGGTCCGGCGGATGAGCAGCCGGGTGTCCGTCGGCCACCAGTCGGGGCGGTAGTCGGCGACGGCCACCTGCGCGCCGGGCATGTCGGTCGCGTCGGCCCAGTCGGTCTCGGCGATACCGTCGAGCATCCTCCACAGTGCAGCGATCCGTTTGGCCCCGATCGCGAACTCGACGTTCTCGCCGTGGGCGGCGCGGGCCAGTTCACCGGCGAAGTAACCGGCATCCGCGCGCATCCGCACCCGCCCGGCCCGGGCCGCCGCCGGGAGAGCGGCCAGCGCACGGCGCAGAAGACCTGCCGCGCCGGAGCGGGGGTCGACGTCCCCGCACAGCAGGTCAGCCGCCAGCACGGTGTCGGTCTGCGCCCAGGTGGCCACGTGCGGGCGGCCGCAGCGCTGACCCTGATAGTTGTAGGCGACGCCGCGTTTCTTGCCGCCGTAGACCTCCACATCGGTGGTGTCCAGATCGAGGGTCACGTCCGCGGTCAACGCCGCCACCCGCCGAGCCGGCAACAGCCCCAGCATCCGGGCAGTGGCCGCCGCGACCCCGGTCTCCACCGCCGCCCACTGCCCGGCGCTCATCCGCCGGGCCAGACCCGCCGCGGTCGAGGACGCCAACCCCGGCACCGGCGCCAGCGCCTGCCCCGCCACATCAGCCCGCTGCCGGTCCAGCCCGACCCAGAAGTCCTCCCCGGCCAGCTGCGCCGCCGCCACCCCGACCACCAACTGTCCCGCGGTATGGCCCCGGTCCCGGGTCTTGATCGGCCCGACCGCCGCGTCCACCGCGGCGACCACACCCAGCCGCTGCACCAACTCGGTGACCGCCGCCATCCCCGCCACCGGTGTCAACGACCCATCCGACGCGCCCACCCGCACCCGCGCCACCTGAGTCCGCCGAGTCCGCCGACCCCGTATCCTCGCCACCTGGTAGGTGTCCTTCCGCCCGCGCCGATCTTGTCTTCGCAAACACGATCATCGCAGGTCAACAGGGCACCTACCGCCATCTACACACCCGTGTCACCGCGCTACTCGGGGATTCGGGTCTGATGAGATGCCGCAGGAGGCCGCGACACCGCAAATGCACCAGGTTCGTGGACCACCAGCGGTCGCTCTGCAAACCCGGCGCGGGCGGGCGGTCGTCCCTCACCAGGGGAGACGCGGACGGCGCACTGGAGATCCGTCAGCACGTGGGGAACATGAAGTGAGCGGCGGGTCGGGGTCGCCCGGCGATGCGCTGGAGCAGGCACTGGGTGCAGTTCGATCCTTTCCGGCGTGGTCGGGAGTGCTCAGTGACGACACGGTCGAGGCTGCTCGGGTCCTCCAGCAGGCTCTCAACGACCCGAGCAGGCGGAGGGCGTGCCTGCTCATGCTGTCGGTGATCGACCCGGTGCTGACCATCCGGGTTCTGGAGTCGGTCGTCGGCCTGGCGACCAGCGATCGGGATGCGCCCCTGGTCCGCCAGACGGTGAGCAGGCTGCCCTACGGCGAGGCGTTGGCTCGAGTTCCGGCGATCGTGGATGCGGCACCTGGACGCGGCCGACGACCACGACTACCGGCGCTACGCCGAGCTGCTGGAGTACCTCGGCCTGCACGAGGCGCTGCACCAGCTCTGCGACCGGGTGAAGGACCATCCAGATGCGGCGGTACGCGAGATCGCCGACGAGTTCGGCCGCTGATGGGCTCGGGTGGGATGCTGCAGTTCGTCTGCTCGACCGCATCCCGACAGGAACGTCGGACCCGGAAACCTGATGACAACTCCGGCCGGACTTCGGGATGAGGAAGTGATTTCACACCCCGGACGCATTTCGCCTTCGTTTCCCCGGGCCTAGCCGGCACCGGCTGGGTCCGGCACCCCGGCGGGTTAGAGGGCCCTCGCAAACGGCAGCTCATCTCGATGTGTCGAGCACCAGCTCGGTGCGCATCGTGGTGGCGGTTCCCGCCGCCACGCCGTCATGGCCAGACCCTGCGCGCGGCAATCCCCTAAAACCCTGGAGGCTGGGCCGGCCTGCCTGACCCAAGGCGCCGGCGCGGGTGCGCTGCTGCTCGACATCCCGCAAAGGGCCGGTAGCAGCCAACCCGGATTCCAGCCAGCCGGCAGGCAAGAAGGCCGCTGGCGGTGAAGACCCACCGCCCCCCGAATGCCAGCCTTGATCGGACGGCTCGGTGCGGGCTGTCCGCCAGGAGGGAGGGCGACATCGTGAAACGGACAGGCGACCTCGGGCAGCGATCGATGGTGCTTGTTGTGCTGGCGGTGATCATTATCTTGGATCAGGCGATCAAGTGGTGGGGCTGGCGGCACGCCTCCCAGGCGATTATCAACGACGGTGGCGATGCGCTCGTCCCGGCCGCGGTCGGCAGGTGGTACGTCGGGCGGGTGCCAGGTGCTCTGCTCGACCTCCTCGACTTTGGGTTGTTGAGCGTTGTCCGCGTATCCGTCCTGGTGCGCCGACGACGTCCGGCAATAGTCCTTCTTCCGGGAACTCTGCTGATCGGCGGATGGAGTAGCAATCTGCTCGACCGTCTCGGAATGCATTACTGGACCGCCCCAGGCAGTGTGCGGGGAGCGGTCGATTTCATTCATCTCGGTCACGACTACTACAACATCGCCGACTTCTTCATCATCGGCGGGACGCCCCTGTTCCTACTGGCCGTCAGGTACGTGGGCAGACAGGGTACGAAGAGGCCAGCCACAACTGGGTCCGTTACACCTTGGCTTCGGCCGCGGGCGCGGATGTTGGCATCCGCCGGCGCGGCCGGCCTCATCGCCGTCGTCGGGGACCCGACGGCGGACGCGCCGAGGTCCTCGGCCGCGATGTCGTCCGCGACGCCGATGCGGTGCGTCGCCGGATCGGGCTCGCGGGCCAGAACGCCGCGGTCGACCCGAACCTCACCGGTCGTGAGAACCTTCGAATGGTCGGGATGCTCGACGGCTTCAAGCCCGTCGGACGAGACATGGACCTGCTGCGCCACGCCGAGGGCACCTCGCGAGGCGGGAGCGGATACGTCGCGACATCCAAGTCGGCCACTGTGGCGAGCGACTTCGGGCCGAACCTCTACGAGATACGGGCCTCGGGCGGCGTCGACGTGAACGCGGTGCTGGGCTCCCGGTCGCCGTATCCCGGCGAGCTGGAGGTCGCCTACCCTGGCGGCGTGCCGTCGAGTTGCATCGTGGGCTGCCGGCTGCCGACCGGTGGCTGGGTACCCAACCCGAACTTCACTCCCTGATGGCCGCCACGGAGCACCGGGAGGTCCGCGTCGCCCGAGGCGGGGCGGGCGTGAACGGGAGCCTGACGATCGCCGCGGAACCGCCGTGGACGCTGCGCCTGGCTGTCAACGGCCGCGAGTTCTCCGCGCAGGAAAGCGATCTCTTCGAGTGTCTGGTGACCGTTAGACGTCAGCTGGAGCGTGACGGGAGTCGAATCTGCTGCCTAGGCGCCAGGCCGGACGTCTTCCCGTCAGGGATGGGACGTCAGATGGGTGGAGGCCGTCGAGCTTATCGGCATCATCCCGGCCGTCGACCTACCCGCGACGACCTCGTGGACATATTCGACCCCGCCGACTGCGAGGACGTGGTAATGGTGCAGGAGCAGGAGGCTCGTATGAGGTCGCTGCGTGACTGATGCACCGCGGAGTCGTGTCCCCCCGCCGGAGTTGCTTGAGGAGGTACGTTCGGTTCCCGGTGGGTGGGTCTACGAGATCGACGGAGGGTTCGGACCGCAGGAGGCCGTACCCGCCGAGGCCATTCGCGGGGCGTGGAAGGTGGCCGACGACGGCACGATCGTCGGGGACTTCCTCCCCAACCCGAGCTTCCGGCCGCAGCGGTGACCCGAGATGGTCCTTGCTTTTCGCGGCCGCTGGCCATCCCTCGGTGCCCGCCGGCTGGAATCCTGGGCCACCCGTCACCTGCCGGTGGCAGGGAGGTCGACCAGCAGCGTTGTCCCCTGCCGGGGCGGGCTGCTGACCGTGATCGTTCCGTCCAGCGCCTCGACTATAGTTCGGTGCGCGAGCGGGGCCCGCACTTGCGCAGCACGCTGCTGACGTGGTGCTCCACCGTCTTGGGGCTGAGGAACAGCGCCGCGGCGATCTCGCGGTTGGATTTGCCGCGGGCGACCAGCAGCGCGACGCGGGTTTCCTGGGAGGTCAGCGGATCCCCTCCGTCCGCTCTGCGGCGCGCCTTCTGCCCGGTCGCGGCCCGCTCGGCGTGCGCGCGTGCTGTCCGGGCGTCCAGCCCGAGAGCGTCGAACGCGTCGGCGGCCGCCCGCAGCCGCTGGCGGGCCTCGACCCGCCGCCCGGCTCGCTGCAGCCAGGAGCCGTGCAGCAGCCGGGTGCGGGCCGCCTCGAACAAGTCGGCGCCAGCGGCGCGGGCGCGGTGCGCCTCGTCGAAGGCGGCGTCGGCCTCCGCGTCCTGCACGGCCAGCAGACCCGACAACCGGGCTACGTGCGCGCGGATCGAGCCAGGTCCAGCACAGCGTCAACGTAGAGCGCCGGTGCCGCCCGGCCGGTGCTCTCGCCGGCGAACGTGCGGTACAGCCCCGGGCTGAGGCTCAGCCAGGTGCAGCGTCGCCGCCGGCCGGGTGGGCGAACTGCTCCTCCTCACCGGGTACGCCGACATAGCCGACGGCGGAGTCCACGTCGCTCGGGACGCTGTCGACCCGCTGGCGGAACCGA
>WNGJ01001442.1_pt1 | contig 28075 bp, 23 predicted proteins | sample 5400611 | NCBI WGS metagenome assembly WNGJ01 (sample SAMN13153375, study PRJNA577476) | soil metagenome | isolation source: 40 cm soil or saprolite under Garry oak tree replicate 1 | place: USA:California | collected 2016-06-15
CGCTTCGCACCCGCCTCCGCCGGGCTACGGCGTGGCGAGCAGCGAAGCGGCTACAGCGCATTTATTCGCGGCAATGCACGCTCAACTCACGCGTGTGGATTGGTCCGGCTGGAGTCAGTTTGCTCGAATAGAGATAAAACGCATCAATGTGGATCATTTCCGCATCGAGATCGTCATTCGCTTTTAGAAAAGTTCGCAGCGATTGCGGCGCGACGTTGCGACAGCGCGCGATTGTAATGTGCGGATGCCAGGGACGAAGCTCCGGCTCGAGGCCAGCGGCAAGCGCTGCTTCCTGCACGCGCTTGTGGATTTGGAACAGATGCGGGTGCGCCTTACCAACGCCGACCCAGATAACTTTCGGCGCGCCTTTCGATGAAAACGTTCCGACGCCGTTAATAGGGAGAAAGAAGGCGCCGAACTCAATTACGCTGAGTTTCTCGCGCAGCGCGAGATCGGCCTCTTCCGGCACATCGTCAAAGAAACTGAGTGTTAGATGCATTTGTTCCGGTGCCGTCCAGCGCACGCCGTGAATGTGCGGGTCGAGATCGACAAGAGTCTGCCGAAGGTATTCCGGCAGATCGATTGCGACGAAAAGACGTTTGGGTCTCACCGGATTTCCGAGCCGGCCCGAGCGTCATAGCCGTCGGCTCCGGCGGGCGCGGGTAGACGTTTATTGATGAACTTCATGATGCGCGCGGTGATGCTCGGAAAAAGTGCGTTAGCAATAATCAGTGCTCGCGCCGGCAGCGGCATTATCAACGCAGGCTGACCGCGCTCACAAGCTGCGAGAATTTTTTTGGCAGCCCGTTCTGCGGAAATGGACGCGAAGGGCAATTTGCTCGCGCCCGCAAATGATTTGAATTCGGCTGCGTGATTGCCTTTGAACTTGGCGTGGATCTCCGAGCCGGTCCGCATCATGCCAGGCGCGACGGTCGTGACAAAAATACCTTCACGCGTCAATTCCGCGCGCAACGCATCGGACAGACCGACCAGCGCGAACTTGCTCGCGGTATATGGGGCCATGTGCGGGACGGCGACCTTACCGCCGATCGAGGCGATATTGACGATTCGTCCTCCGCGGCGCGCTCGCATTTCAGGAATGACCTGCATGATTAACTCGAATGGCGCCCAGAAATGCACGCCCATGCTGCGCTCGAAATCTTGGCGACTCATATGCTCGAGCGGCCCGACTTCAATGATGCCAGCGTTGTTAATCAAGATGTCGATCTTACCGAAGCGAGCGAGCGTCTGCTGTACCACTGTTTGGATCTGCGCGGGATCGAGCAAATCACATTGGATTGTAAGGACGTCGGTTCCGAATTGATCCAACTCGTTCTTTGCATGTGAGAGCTCGCTCGCGTCGCGTGCGATAAGCGCAACATTGGCACGCGCTCGACAAAGCTCTCGCGCGATCGTCAAGCCCAAACCGCGAGACCCGCCGGTAATGAGGCCGACTTTATCGCGGAAAAAATGTGACATTCTAGAAACGTCCAACGCCCAACGCCGAACGTCCAATATCGAATGCAGAAGACGATGTCGATCTAACCGTGCTTCCGATTGAAGCGCGCGACTTCGCGCGCCGTCTCGCGTTCGACAGCGCGCTTCTTTAGATCTGCGCGCTTATCCCGCGCGACTTTGCCCTGGGCAACACCGAGTTCGGCCTTCAGGTTGCCGTTTTTCCAGTAGAGCTTGAGAACGACCAAAGCACGCCCGGCGACTTGCGTTTCACCGTAAAGCTTGTCGATCTCGTGTCGATGCAGCAAAAGTTTGCGCACACGCTTAGCCGCAGGGATTTCGTGGCTTGCCTGCGCATACGGCTGAATATCAGCGTTATAAAGAAAGGCTTCGCCATTTTCGATTCGCGCAAAAGCGTCGCTGATATTTGCCTTGCCCGCGCGGATGGACTTAACCTCGCTACCCCTCAACTCGATGCCGGCTTCGTAGCGCTCGAGAATATGATAATCACGCAGCGCCTTGCGATTGATGATCGACTCAGGCGCCATACTGCACAGTCGCCGGGGCGACCAAGCGTGTCTCGCCGACTACGCGCCGTCCGATGACTCGTGAACCAGCTCGTAAGTCAACTTGCCCGCCACGATTTCCTTAAGCGCAATATCGGTGAGCGACATGCGCGGAGTTGTCTCCACCATCGGTCGATGTCCCAAGCCGAGCTGACGCACGCGCTTGGAGACGACGTTGATCAGAAGTTGCTGATTCGGGATGACCTGGGCTGCTTCCTGGAGGAGTTGAGTCGTCATATGGCGCAAGAAACGAACGGGGTGGGGTGCTTCCGTCGGGAATTGAAGAATCTGCTTGTCAACGGATTTGTTAGTGCCAACGTACAGTCCTTTCAGATTGAAGAGTGACCGGGTTCGGCGGAATTTTAGCAATCGCCCTCGGCGCAACTCATTTGCGCTGCCACTGGCCGATCCAGGTACCCCAGCCGTAATATCCAAAAGGGACGAGCCTTCCAGCGGATACAAGTTCGTCGACTTGATCCCGGATTGGCGCTGCTTTCGCGGGACCGAAGTAATCATCAATCACAACCCAGCAATTGTCGGCCAGTAAGTCGCCATAGGAATCCACGTCCCGGCGCACGTTGTTGTCCGCATCAAAAATAAACAGGCCCACTTCGTGACTACCTAGCACGTGCCGAACAGCTGACTTCGCCGTCTCCTCAAAAGAGCGACCATTGATCAAGTTATATCATCAAGCACGCCGAATCGCGCCAGGTTCTTTGCCCATAACTGGCGGTTCCACAATTGCCGCCCCGGAACAGAATCGCGCTGATATGGTGTGATCATTGCCGCTATTATGCCCGCCACTGCCGGACCCACGTGCCCCATCCGTAATATCCTTTGTATCGGGCGTCATCAGGAAGCGATGTTTTTGGCGACCTCGCATTTCAACGGCAAATTCGAGGACAAACCATAGAGCAAGAAACTGCACGAGGAGAGTAAGAAACATTTGCACGGTTATATAGCGGCGAGTTTCCAGTGATTGAATAACTGCTACTTCGAAGCACGCCCCCGCGTTATACAAGTACCCAAGCAGAACCAAAGCCGCCAGCCAGCCGAGGCGTTTTCGCCAATCCGCCTGCAACAATACGATCAGACCAAGTGCAAGCGCGCTCAAAAGCAACGGCAAATACGTAATCGCCAAGAGATCAAGGAGGAACCGAATGGGTCTCGGCTGTTGAACTGTTGGGGCACTCCGCGAAAGGATTTCCGTCCGGCGCATGAAGTCAGTGGCCGGCGGGCAAGCCGCCAAAATTTTGCGATAAGGCTCGGAGTCGAGGGAAAATATCGACCGTTTATATACATCAGTCAGCGGCCAGGACTTTCGACGATTGTAAGCGGGGCACACCGGCCGATAAAAAATCGCCAGTTGCCGCGTGATTTTTTTGAGGATAAGAAGCGGTCGTTGCCGCCAGATTCGGTCATAATAGAACCAATAAAACGTGCGGAGCGTCGAGACATTGCCGCCGAACTCTCGACGCAACTGCGCCGCAATCGAGTATTTCCCGTACATCAGATAGTCAGGATCGAAGCCGAGAGTTCGATAATGGTTGGCCACGATAGATTTCTCAATCTCGGCGCTAAGGGCGCCATGAACACGCGCAATCCACTGCCGGGGATAGGGAATCGTCGCACTGTGTCTGAGATCGTCACCCATTTGGTCGCGAATCAGATTGGCATGAATGGCGAAAAGGTTGCTCGGCAAAAATGTCTGGCTGACCTCGTCGTTGCGACTAAGAAAGCGCTCTGGTAACAACAACAATGCCGCGCTCGCTGCCGCACCGCCAGCGAGCAGAATTTTTTGCCGGAACCAGCCCTGGCGGAAGAAAATGATCCCAATGGGCAGGAGCGCGACCATCGCAGCGAGCGCGAAACTTGGTTTTACGGAAGCCAGCAAGATCGACGTAAACACGGCCGTAATGCCGTAAACCGCTGTAGCTACTCGCCGACGCTCTATGAAGCAGCAGGCAGTAAATTGAATGACAACGTACATATTGACGCTAATCAAAAACGCAGATATGCCTTCGGGCCGAAGTTGCATCTCGAATCGCATGGGTTCGCTCGCGAGAAGAAAAATCGCCGCCGCGAGCAGGCCCAGTCCGGCATGACCAGCGTAACCGACTCGCGGATTTGGCACGAAAAACCGCGCACGCCGCCAACTAAGTAGTAAGATAGCACCAGCAAAGAGCCCGAGGAAGTGTTGAGTGATCGTGATAGCGCGAAAATCTCCAAACGCGCGTAGCAATAAAAATAGGAATCCCGGATAAATGAAATTCCGTCCGTGTGTATGGCCAAACTCGGCGCCAATCAATTTTCTCAGCGCCGGCGACAGATAGCCCCAGGTATCCGGATCAGCAATTGGATCAAGAGGCAGCGCGAATCTTTGCCAGGCAGCCCACGCGAAGAGAATGACGACCCCGCTCCAGTAGTAGAATTGCCAAGGCAAGCGTTCGATTATGTGCCGGCATGGATTGGTCAGCATTTGGTTGAATGATTTGTCGCGTGCCGCGCGTTCGGTCGTTTCCAAAGTGCCTGTCAAACCCTGAATTGACAATTGCGGATAACAGCACGAAAGGGCGTCGCGATCGCCTCGAAAGTCCTCAGAGGGTGACCGACGTTCCTCCCATTCGCTTCTGCTCGAACCAGTGGCCTGACATGACGGCGCAACCTGCGCTATAGCCGCCGCTCCGTGGACGGTGCCCACGCTTCGCACAGCGAAGCGGCTTGTATCTTGGCATTTCAGCCGGTGTGCTGCAAAACAGTGCGGCTGCGAGATCCTCGAAGCGGCTGGTCCTGGCTCAAAGCCAAGGCCGAGTTGTAGTTTGATCCGCAGCCGCGCAGTTCTTTTAAACGGCCCGGCCAGCTCGAATACAAGCAGGAGTTATTTACCTATGAAGCAGACCATTGTCTATATCGGCATTGATGTAGCCAAAGCTCACTTGGATGTGGCGTGGCAAAAACGGTTGCGTCGTTTTGACAACGACAAGGCAGGCAGAGCGACTTTAGTCAAATGGATCAAACAAAAGCAGTCTGACCCTGTTCAGGTCATCTGCGAAGCCAGTGGCGGTTACGAGCAAGAGTTGCTCGACGCGCTGGCTGAGGCTGACCTGGCGTTCAGCCTGGTGCAGGCGACTCGGGTGCGACAATACGCTCGGGCGGCTGGCATCCTGGCCAAGACCGACAAAGTCGATGCCCGTGTGCTAGCTCGCTTTGGGGCAGCCATGCGGCCAGAGCCCACCTCCCCGCGATCCGCTGCACAGAAGCTTTTGCGCGAACTGGAAGCGCAGCGTCGGCACTTAAGCGACCTTTTAGTAGCCGAGCAAAACCGGCTCGAGCAACTCAATGACGAAAAGTTGCGCCGCTTAACGCGTGCTCTGATGGGCACCTTAAAAAAGCAAATCGCCCTGATCGACTCCCGCATCGCCACTTTAATCATGCAGGACCAAGAACTCTGCCAAAAAGCCCAAAAACTCACCAGCGTCAAAGGCGTCGGAGAGCGCACCGCCGCACTGCTGCTAGCGCAGATGCCCGAGCTGGGCACGCTCAATCGACGGGAAGCTGCCGCTCTGGCGGGCTTGGCACCTTTTAACCGCGACAGCGGCACCATGCGTGGCAAGCGCTTGATCTTCGGAGGACGCCGGGCCGTACGCCACGGCCTCTACATGGCTGCACTGGTGGCGAGTCGTCGCAATCCAATCCTCTCAAGCTTTTACCGGCGTCTTCGCATAAAAGACAAACCACACAAAGTTGCCCTCACCGCGGTCATGCGAAAACTCCTCCTCGCCCTCAATCAGGCCTTAACTCCAAACCAATCCTTCACTTGAAAACAAGACAGTTACTACAACATCGGTCATCAAGCGTCCAACGCTTAACTTCCAACATCGAAGAGTTGAAGTAACGACGACTGACCCCCCAATCGTCCGTATCGTGAACCCGTTCTGTGCAGACCGAGTATGGACTGCTTGCCAGGCGCCGCAAAATACGCGAAGTAAGGACGCGCACCGGTTGGCGTGCGATCTGACAATCCAGTTCGGGCTGTGGCTCAGCTTGGTAGAGCGCCTGGTTCGGGACCAGGAGGCCGTGGGTTCAAATCCCACCAGCCCGATAATCTTTGTTGTAAAGCGGCGGAACGCTTGGGCTCCTGCCACATTTCTCCTAATGAACGAGGCTGTTTTCACGACGATCGCGATTACGGGATTCAGGTTTTTTTCTTTACCGGCCGTCCCACGCGCATTGGCTGCCGTTCGTGCTTACGGCGCGCGCTCAACGGTGGAACCACGCGAAGGCCCTCGCAATCGCGGCTTTCCCCGGGAGCGGACATGTGCTCTTCACCGCTTTTCTGGGTTTGCTCCTCACGCTGTTCGGGTTTGCGTTACATGAGAAGATCGGAAACGCGTTCCCTTTAATAGCTGGCGGAGCGCTTCTACTCTTTGGTCTGTTTTATTTGTATCGCCAGCTGAGCGGCAAAGTTCATGGACACAGCCCGAGCGCCTGGGCGAGAATCCCCAGGTTCACGCAGCGCACCTTGAATTAAATGAAGGTTAGAATAACGGAACGCTAACAAGAGCCAGGCACATAACGCCGCCCGCGGTTTCCGACCGAGTTGCCATTACCAGCCTGCTGGCGCTGCTGACTTTTCGCCGTGCAAAAGTTCGTCCCGTTTTATGTGTACGGAATTCGCTACGGATGGAGCGGCTTTGCGTTGCTGACTGCGATTCTTTCCTTCGCTACCGTCGCCGGTAGGATTATATTCACCTGGCTTACGCCGGCAGGAATGCGTCGAATCAATCTTGGCCGGCTCGAAAAATACGAACTCGGATTGATAGGTGCTCTGCTCTGCGCTGTCGGGGTCCTAATCCTTCTGCTCGAAAAATAATAAATTCGCCAGCTCGGAACAGCACGGAAGATAATGGCAATAAAACTCAAGGTTGGCGATCGAGCGCCTGAATTCCAGGCCACTGCTATCGGCGGAAAATACGGAGCAGGTCAAGAAGTAAAGCTTTCGGATTTCCGTGGTAAGCGTGTCATTCTCTATTTTTATCCGAAGGACAATACGCCGGGCTGCACGACGCAGGCGTGCGGCCTGCGCGATGCCTGGGAAGAATTGAAAGGCAGTGCTCAGATTTTTGGCGTGAGTGTGGATTCGATCGCTAGTCACCAGAAATTTATCGATAAATTCCGGCTGCCTTTTCCACTCCTTTCTGATTCGGATAAGACACTCGTGACGAGTTACGGCGTGTGGGTAAAAAAGAATTTCCTCGGCAAGAAATACATGGGCACCAAGCGAACCACTTTTGTGATCGACCCCGAAGGCCATATCGAGAAAATCTTTCGCAAGGTGAAACCAAACGAACACGTCGATCTTTTACGGCAATCCATTAGCCATGAAAATTCTTGTGAAGAGAAATCAGACCCGGAACGCAAACCAAAACGAGACAGGACGCTGAAAAAATGATCGGGGCATTGTCTTTTTCTGTAGCCATTGTCGGCGCGCTGATTGGCGCGGTAATCCTGCTTTTCGGGCGCAAGCTGTTTTGGCTATGCGTTGCCGCAGTCGGATTTGCGGCGGGAGTGGAAATTGCGCCGCATTTGGTTCATGAACCATCACCGCTCCTGGCCCTGGCCATTGCCCTCATTCTTGGCTTGATGGGCGCATTGCTCGCGCTCTTCCTTCAGAAAGTTGCGATCGCAGTGCTGGGCTTCCTAGCGGGCGGCAAGCTAGGCGGAGCAATAGCCGCGGCATTCTTTGTGCACTATGCGCAGTACTCTACGATCATCTTTCTAGTCGGCGGACTTCTTGGTGCCATTCTCCTGCTCGTTTTGTTTGATTGGGCCCTCATCGCCGTGTCCTCGCTCATCGGCGCGCACCTAATCCAAAGCGCGATTGTTCTTCCCTCATCGGGATCGACAATTGTATTTATCGGCCTTGCAGTAATCGGTGTTCTCGTGCAAGCAGCATCTTTGCGCAGGAGCTAGGCGACGATCGCGTAGCTGATTGATACCGTAGCTTGTGTGGGAGAGACCGAGTTCCGTCTCGTCCGCTCTACGCGCGACCCCTTTGTAACCGCGGCGCTGTGCGTGCTGTCACTGTTCAGACAGCGAAGCGGCTACAACGCTACAACCTGGAACGTTCAGGATTTTTACTGACAAGCCTCACCACAATAGCAAACATGCAAGCATGAATTCACAAGCAACTGGATTACGCGTCGCGAGTATCATCTTTGCGCTTTTTGCCCTTGGGCACATCGTGCGATTGTTAAAACATGCACAGGTGGTCGTCACAACTCAGCACGCAACCCATCATTTTCCCATGTGGGCAAGCGTAGTGGCGCTAATCATTGCCGGCGGACTCAGCATCTGGATGTGGCGGCTCTCGTCCAAGACATAAACAAGAAACAAATCGCTTACGCTCGCAATGCCGGGGGCAAGACGCCTGAATGGAAGGAACTTAAATCACTTCTCTTTTGGCTTTAAGTTGCTTTCGAGCAACCGCGGCAACGATCCACCAGCCCGTGATGCTTTTTTGACGCGCACCTTACGGCCCCGCGCGAGCCAATCCGCCGGCATATCTATATATGATCGATCCAATTCAGCGCTCGAGGCACAGCCCAGCAGTTTGAGAGTGCGAATGAGGTCGCTGCGCAGAATCTCGATTGCCCGCGCAACCCCCGCCGCGCCTGCGGCGCCGAGCCCGTACGCATAAGCGCGTCCGGCCAACACGGCTCGCGCGCCGAGACAGAGCGCTTTCACAATGTCGCTCCCCCGGCGGACCCCACCATCCAGCAACACGTCGATGCGATCGTCTACGCTGGCCAAAACTTCAGGCAACATTTGTAGAGTCGGCGCGACGCCGTCGAGCTGCCGGCCCCCATGATTCGACACGACCAACACGTCCGCCCCCGCGTCTACTGCGCGGCGGGCGTCGTCGCCGGTATGAACGCCTTTAATGACGATGGGCCCACTCCAGGCCTCGCGAATCCAGCGGAGGTCGTACCAGCTCACCATCGACTGCTCGAGCGCGGTGGTGACGTCCGCGTATAACATCGGACCCTGTCCAGGAATGACGACGTTCGGAAACTTCATCAACCCGCCATCGGCCAGAAAGCTCATCAGCCAGCGAGGTTTTGTCAGCAACTGATTCAAAAAGGGCAGCATCCTTCCCAGTTCGCGGCTCAAAAGCTCCTTGACGCCATTTCGAATGTCGCGTTCTCGCATACCGGCCACTGGGGTATCGATTGTGACGACAAGCGCCGAGAACCCGGCAGCACGGGCGCGTTCAATGGCCGACAACGCACAATCGCGCCCTCCTACCAGGTAGAGCTGGTACCACACCGGGCCTTTCGATGCGGCAGCGACATCCTCCAGGCGGCAGCCCGACAGAGTTGAGAGCGCATATGCGATTCCCGCGGCGCCGGCTGCGCGCGCGGCAACTTCTTCTCCCCGCGGATACATTAGTCGGCTGCTCCCAACAGGCGCAAGGATCAGGGGCAGGGAGAGAGGTGTGCCCAGCACCGTGGTGCGCAGGTCGCACGATGGCGTCGCAACGGCGCAGCGCGGCCGGAATGTCACCGCGTCGAATGCACGGCAGTTCGCGCGCAATGTCCGCTCATCCTCTGCACCGCCGTCGATGTAGTCAAATACTACACGGGGAAGACGCTGCTTAGCCGCGCGCCGTAGATCGTCGATGTTGACCACGCGCGGAGGCTGGACCGATCTGGACATGCGTCTTACACGACGGAGCCTTAGTGGCGAAAATGGCGGATACCGGTAAAGATCATCGCCATGTTGCGCTCATTGGCAGCAGCAATTACTTCTTCGTCGCGGACTGATCCACCCGGCTGAATGGCGCAGGTCGCGCCGGCGTCCGCGGCGGCGATTAGCCCATCCGGGAATGGGAAAAAAGCGTCGCTCGCGACGGCGCTTCCTTTGAGCGAGAGTCCAGCTTCGTTTGCTTTCCAAATCGCAATGCGTGAAGCATCGACACGCGACATCTGTCCGGCGCCAATACCAAGGGTCCGATCCGCCCTGGCGTAAACGATTGCATTGGATTTCACGTGCTTGACGACCCGCCACCCGAACAGCATGGCATTCAGTTCTGTTTTGGTTGGTCGCCTCTTAGTGACCACGTTGACCACCTTTCGCGTGATTTCCCGCTCGACATCCGTATCCTGGACCAGCACTCCACCGCAGACCGAGCGCATATCAATTGCCGATTGTGCTTCGATTGCCGAAGTCGCCAATCGAATGAGGCGCAGGTTCTTTTTCTTCTGCAAAATGCTGCGCGCCTCGGGTTCAAAATCCGGAGCGATAATCACTTCGCTGAAAATTTCGACGATGGCTTTGGCCAGCGGCTCACCAAGCAATCGGTTGCAAATGATGATCCCGCCAAATGGTGCTTGTTTGTCCGTCGCGAATGCTTTTTCCCACGCCTTGCGAAGATCCGCATCGGAACCTACACCGCACGGATTGGTATGTTTGAGAATCGCGACGGTCGGCTCCTCGAATTCGCCGATTAAATTCGTCGCGGCACTGATATCGAGAATGTTGTTGAAGGAAAGTTCCTTGCCGTGAAGTTTTTCAAAATGTTTGTCGAAATCGCCGTACAGCGCCGCGTCTTGATGCGGATTTTCCCCATAACGCAACCGCATCACCAATGGAAGCGAAAGTGAAAACGACGCATCGGTCGCCTGCTCCTTATTCAGGAATTTGCCAATCGCCCGATCGTATAAGGAAGTTTTAATGAACGCTTTGATGGCAAGCCGTTCGCGCAATCTCAGCGTCGTCCCGCCATCGTTCTCGCGCATGTTTTCGAGGACCGTATCGTAATCGGCTGGATCGACAACCACCGTCACCGACTCATAATTTTTTGCGGCACTGCGAATCATCGACGGCCCGCCGATGTCGATATTCTCGATCGCCTCGGCGAGGGTTACGTCAGGCTTGGCAATTGTCGCTTCAAAAGGATAAAGATTGACCACCACAAGGTCGATCGGCTCGAACCCGCATTCGCGCGCTTCCGCCTCATGTTTCGGGTTGCCCCGTTTGTAGAGAAGGCCGCCGTGGACGCGCGGATGCAAAGTCTTAACGCGCCCATCGAGCACTTCCGGAAATGCAGTGAAGCTCGAGATCTCGCGCACCGGGATTTTTTCCTTTCTGAGCAAGACTGCCGTTCCGCCGGTGGAAATGATGTCTACGCCCTGCTGTTCAAGCACGCGCGCGAATGCTGCGACGCCGGTTTTATCGGAAACGGAGATGAGAGCGCGGGAGATTTTCATCGAGAGAGTTAAAAGGGTTACAAAAGTTACAAGGTTAAAAAAGGAACCATTGTAACGATGTAACTTTTTTAACGTTGTAACGTGATCGCGTCAGCGATCAAGAACCACGTTTTTCGCCGCTGGATAAAGCACCGGGCAGCACCCGATCGTTTCGCAAAACGCCTTGCTGAAATGACTCAGGCTCGAATATCCCACTTCCGTCGCGGCTTCGGTGACGTTGTAGCGTCCGGTGCGCAACAGCTCTGCCGCGCGTTCCATCCTCAGATTGCGCAGATATTGAGGGATAGTAACGCCCACTTCGCGCGAAAAAATTCGACTCAGATAAAATGGACTGCAACCGACCTCCTGGCCGAGCATTTCCAGCGCAGGGGGATTGGCCAGATCGCGCGCCAGCAATTCTTTGGTCCGCTCCACGCGTTCGCGCGCGACGCGCTTTTGACGCATACAGAAAAATTCCGGGTCCTTCGGCGCGAAAAGAAAATGCGCCATGAGTTCGAGCGCCTTGCTTTGGTACCACAGAATCTGCGCGGCTTTCGCCACAGGCGGTGCGGCCAAACTCGCCACTACGCCGCGTTGTTCGATCGTCATCGGACGCGCCGGCGCGACCACGCTCTGCTCCTTCCCGTCGAAAACGACCCGGCGAATATCCGGCTCAAGGCCGGCTTTATTCTGCACCAACTGCTTCTGCAAATGCTCCCGCGAAAATTCGAGCGTCACGAATTGATGATGATCGTGCGCTCGCCGCGACGCCGGTAGCGGTTCGTCGCCGATCGCGTAATAGCCGCAATTTCCCGGCGAATAATCGCTGTACATTTTTCCGCCGACTCCGATCTCGCCATGGCCTTGCAGATTCAAACAAAACTCAAGGCTGCGCGGATGGAACGTGCGTCCCCAGTCAAACGAACGCTCGGTGCGGAAGTCGTGCCACTCAACTGCGACGCCCATTTGATCGACATCGCCGTAAAGCGGGCGCCATCCGTCTTTCACCTCACGCCAAGCGTGCTGTTCGGCCGCGCAACCGGGATTCATGTCGCCTAATTACGAATGTTGCTGCGCCGAATGCAAGGAAGGTTTGACTTCTTCCAACGCATCACGATTCCACTTCCCGAGCTTTGAGGCAGCGTCATAGGTACTCTGCGCAAAATTGAGAAGGACTTCATCGGGTGACTCGGCAGTGCGCACCGAGTCATACGGAAGAATGAACTCGCGCATCTTTTTGTGGTACGAGGCGGCGTCTGGCTGAATTTTTGCATCCGCGAATCCCAGCGGTTCCGGGTACGCATAGGAATAAAAGACTGGTACAGGCGCGGCGGCGTTACCCGGCCAAAAACCCAGGCTGCTTACTTCCTGTGAGTAGGCCTCGCGCGTAATCTCGTCCGGTAGATGCGGCACCCCGCCTGGATGCGGGGGCGCCGGCCGGCCCGAGAAACGCGTTACGGCAAGATCAAAGCTGCCCCAGAAAAAGTGCACTGGACTGCACTTCCCGCAGAAGCGCGACCGGAACTCCTTGAAAACGCGATCGCTTTGCACGAGAACGCGCCAGAACCGTTTTGCATATTCGCGGTCGAAGGAACGGTGTCCTTGGTCGCGATCAAACGCGATTGGATGCTCAACCTCGTTGGGCATCATGTTGATGCTCACGGGCAACTTGAGATCGCTCAGCGTCCTCATCACGGCGCCATAAAAGTCCGCCACTGAACGCGGCTTCAGCTCGACGGTTCGCCGTGCGCCATCGCTTTTCTCGATACGCAATTGGCGGTCAATAAAGTCGAAGATCATCTCGAACGTGCAAAGGCCATAAGGAATCGGACTAGTCGTTAGGCCGCGTGACGTGACGTAGAGGGTGACATGCCAGGAGTGATTCGTCCACGAGCTTTGTGTCAAGCGGATCTTGCCAACAATCTGCGTCCACATGTGCAGCGTCTCAGCCGTCTCCTTCCACTCCGCAAAAGGGAGAGGCGGCCAAACCTCATCGCGTTTGTTGCTGGCGATCTTCATTTAATTTAAGCGTGCTCTTCTTCCGGCGGAAATCCACGTCGCCGATCAAACCTCCCATGTTACTCCCGGTTAATGAAATCGGAAAACGAACGCTTCACTCTCTCGAACATGCCTCGGGCTTCTTCCTGCGTCCGGTGGAAGGAATGCTTGATCCGTGCTTTGACGCTGCCAATGATCCCCCCTTCGCCTTCCTTGTCGTAGTCGGTTTCCACGTCTTCCATGGTCGCGCCGGCAAACATCCCCTCTGTGCGCCTGACCGTGCCGCGGGTCGCACCGATGTAGATCGTGCCGACTGGACGCGACGACTTATTTAAGAGAGTGACAACCCAAACAGGCTCGCCACGTTCGTCGGTGCGCAAAGTGTAATCCGCGGTTGCAAAACGCGCATGCGATGCTTCCGCAGTATGACTCGCCACGGTGTAGGCGCCACCGGAATCGAGGTTTAGGCGTGCCATGTCGATCCTTGCTCCCTCAGTGGAACCTGCGAGGGTGCGGCTCGCCGTCTCTTCGGAAGCAATGCGTCCATCGGCGACCTCCAAGTCGCGCACACCACCGGGTGCTCTCGGATCCTCTAGAATAATTTTCCATTTCTCCGGCTGCGGGTTGCCTTGGACACCAGTAATCGAGACAATATGATTAAGAACGCCGCGGCCTGATTGCCTGGCAACCACGCGCAAAGCTTCATAGGCGGTAGCGTTTTGCTGCGCCAGCGCGGGCGAGACCAAAAGCAAAAACCCAGCAACGAATCTCCACATAGCGCGAATTGAACAGCGGTTTTAGCGCGTGTCCATCGCGTTTTCATTTGCGGAAATTCGCTGGTCGCCGTTCAGCGTGGCGGCTACATCTGGATGCAAACTTGAATAAGCGCCAGGAATCTGTTCAGCTTACTCTTTTTAGGTGCGGCCGAGTCTTTGTGAGGCGCGCGGCCAATCCGCCCGGCAACGATTTCGCCGCAGCTACAGTATCCGTTAATGAAGAGGAAGAGGATCGAATTTAGCAGCCATACAGGCAACCTGGCCCTGATGCGCGACTGCGTACGCGATTTTCTCAACGGCTATCCCTTCTCCGAAAGAGAGCGACTGCTGATGGTACTCGGGGTGGATGAAGCATGCACGAACATCATCCGCTACGCTTACCGGTTGCGTGACGATCAACTAATTGCATTGGAGATGGAAGGATCGCGTAAAGGCGTGCGCATGCGTTTGCGCGACTACGGCGAACAGGTCACGTCGCGCGAAATGAAGGGGCGCTCGCACAATCTGATCAAACCCGGCGGCCTTGGGTTGTATCTTATTCGTAGCGCATTTGATGAAGTCGATTACCTGGTGAAGCATCGAGGCACGGAGCTGGTCCTAACAAAGAAGCTGGAATCAATCGTGGAATCGAGAATCGAGAATTAAAAATTGCGATTCGAAAATCGCGACTCGCTCCGCCGATTTAACGATGTAACGATTCACGATGGAACGATCCACATGAAACCGCCGGAACCAGATGCTGCTTTTGAAATTTCGCTGCGGCCGCCAGCCTTCAGCGAGTTCACCGGCCAGGTAAAAGTGCGCGAGCGACTCGAATTGATGGTGGAAGCAGCGAAAAAGCGCGCTGACGTCCTTGAACATATCCTGTTAAGTGGCCCGTCCGGTCTCGGCAAGACGACATTGGCCTACATCATTGCCAATGCGATGAGCGTGAATATCAAAAACACGAGTGGACCTGTGATTGAAAAGGCGGGCGAACTTGCCGGGCTTCTTACGAGTTTGGAAAAAGGCGACGTGCTTTTCATCGATGAGATCCATCGGCTCCAACCGACCATCGAGGAATATCTTTATCCTGCGATGGAAGATTACCGGCTCGACATCATTATCGATCAGGGACCACAGGCGCGCAGTCTCCGCCTCAATTTACCAAAGTTCACGCTGATTGGCGCGACCACGCGCGCCGGAATGGTAAGCGCGCCGCTCCGGTCGCGCTTCGGGATGACCGCGCGGCTCGATTATTATAATGCCGGGGAAATGCAGAAGATCATCCTGCGCAGCGCACGATTGCTCGGGGTCGAGATTGATCCCGCGGGCGCTGCGGAGATCGCTACGCGCACGCGCGGCACACCTCGCACCGCAAACAATCTCCTGCGCTGGGTGCGCGACTATGTGCAAGTAAAAGCCGAAGGAAAAATCAACGCCGAGTTGGCCGATCGTGCGCTCACCATGCTCGAAATCGATCGCGACGGCTTCGATCAATGGGACAAGCGCATCATCGAAACTTTGATCCACAAATTCAACGGCGGACCCGTCGGTTTGAATTCGCTCGCCGTCGCGATCGGCGAAGAAGCTGGCACGCTCGAAGAAGTGAACGAGCCGTATCTGATCATGGAAGGTTATATCAAACGTACGCCACAAGGGCGCGTCGCAACACCAAACGCGTATCGCAAGCTCGGATTGAAACCGCCCGCAGGTGCGCAAGCAGAATTGCTGTAAGCGAAATGCTGTGGCGGCTTCGCTAGATCCGTCTGACCCGTAGGAATGAATTGGAATTGACCAGAAACTCGAAGTCGGTTTTTATTTCCATCAGTTCAAAGTGCTTAAGAGCTGGATCTGATCCCAACAAGGGGAGATACTTCGTTGGTTGGGCTTCGAAAGTTACGGTTGGATAAGTGCGCGCTTCACCCCGCGTAACGCGCATGATTTCAAGGATCGAATCGCGATGGAACTGGTAGGTTAATCGGTCCTGATAAGCGAACAGGAAATAGGAAACCAGAGTCAGATCAAACGAAGAGTCAGCAAACGGCAGACTCGGCAGCTCGCCGGCCACGTAGCGTTCAGGATGGTTTTTGTAATCCGACGCAAAAATGGAATATGCACGCTCGCGAAACTCGCGCATGCGTTGAGGGGTTTTGTAATAGCTCCAGCGATAGGTCGGTACACTTCCAATGGCGCGGTAAACGGACTCGAGATCTGGCTCGGAACGTTCGGCGATTTGTTCCGCAGGCAAAGAATAGATCGGATCGGATGAAGTCACGGGTATGCCGCGCGCGTTAGCCTCCGCGCAAAACGAGCTGACCCCGCCCGCGACATCCAGCACGTCTTTTCCAGTCAGCTCTTTCGGCTCTAGCAAGAAGTAGCGCCGATATTCTTCAAACGTGCGACCAAGCAGAACGACGCGATCAAGTCGAAGGCCGCGCTTCGTGTCTATCAGATCGGTGTTCATGCTCACGCCTAGGCGATAGAAAGTTTCGACAAAGACGGAGAAATGAGCGCGCGGAGGACGCGCGGTACCCCTCAGGGGAAAATCGTTAGCACGCCGCCACTATAAGTTCCAGTGCGAACCCAGGCGTAACTTCCGTTCTCAAGGCGGACGGCCCAGAAATCGAAATCACCATTGGCCCGGTCACCGGCAGAATTCAGGGCCAGCGATCCGGTTATCCCCTGATACGCGTCCGCCTCACTCACGAATGCCGCTTTGAAAGCCGCGAAGTTCTTCAGATCGCCCACATCTTCTAGCGCACGCCGGATCACAAAAAGCCCATCGTAAGTCGATAGCGCAAAGGCGTCGGGCTTGATTCCCGTACGGGCTTCGATCGCGTCGGAGATTGGTTGCCATTCGCTCTGCAGCGAGTCCGGGAGTCCGAAGATTGGATTTGGGTAATCTACACTGGCCGCGAAAGCCGCAGCAGTTGCATCACCTATTAACGCCGCAGAAAGCGCGACGCCATCGCTGCCGTACCACTTCGTTGTCGAAAGCGGGGCCCCCAGAGAGTGCGCAGCGTTAAAGATGTCCACTACTTCATCGAACGCCGCAAGATAAACCGCGATTGTGGAGGGATTGGTGTTCTGGCTTATCAAATCGTTAATCTGTGCGGCGATTTCTGTGGTCGCCTGGGAGAAGTCGGTCGTTGATGGCTCGTAGCGAAAACCTGAAGTCACGGTGGTGCCAAGAAGCGCTTTGAACTGTGCTTCAACCGAATCGTGCAGACCGTTATTGCCAGCATCGTTTCGCCATAGCGGGACGATGTGCAGGATTCCATCGTTCGACATCAACGCGACGATCGCCGCAGCTTCGAGCGTGTCGTCTGGGCAAAGACGAAAGATGTTATCACCGGCGATCGAGAGCGAAGAAGCGGTACTGCCCTGGCTGATCACGAGAATGTTGTGCGCGTCCGCGTAAGGCTTGATCATCCTGACCTCCGAGCTCGTTTGCGGTCCGATGATGATTTGCACACCGCGCTTGTCGAGGTCCTGGATCGCTTCCAGCGCCTTCGAGGGATTCTGCTGAGTGTCGCGTACAAAAAAATGAAACCGATATCCGCCGTGTTGGCTAATCGCTTCTGCTTCGATTTGCTCTTCGGCAACCTGCAACGCGGCAACCGTGCTTTGCCCGAGGGAAAACCCTGATACCTTTAACGACACGAGCACGCCAATCTTGAACACTCGCTGGGAATGCAGTTGGGCAGATTGATCCCCTCCCGCCTGACCAATGAAAGCGAGGACCAATCCACAAACGATGACACGGGAGACGAAGCGAATGTTCATAAGCGCCCGACCATCTTCACAGCGGCGAGTGTGTCAAGGATGTCGATCTTCGAAGTTTGATGTTCGATGTTGGATGTTCAATGTTTGAAATAATGTGGCACGCAGATTTTCTGGGTAGCGCACGCGCCCTCGCGTGCACGTTTCGGCGCCCTCGCCGAAACGCCATGGGTGTAACCAACGCGAGAGATCAACGCACCTTGAAAAGTTCGCGATGGCGAGGGCGCCCTCGCCTGCACGCGAGCGCGCGTGCGCTACCCAGACCATGCGCGTAGAAACCGATCTCTTCCCACACACCGCAAAGGTTTTCACCGTTGCCGAGCTGACCCGTGCAATCCGTGGAGTGCTGGAGACGAAACTCGGTGCGGTTTGGGTGCAGGGCGAAATCTCGAATTACAAGCTACATCCGAGCGGGCATCAATATTTCACGCTTAAAGACCAGCGCGCTCAGATCGCATGCGTGATTTGGCGCGATACAATAGCGCCGTTGCGACAACCGCTTGTCGATGGGACCCAGGTGCAGGTTTACGGGACCGTCACGGTTTTCGAGGCACAGGGGAAATATCAGTTGAGGGTCGAGATTCTTCAGCCGCGCGGGCTGGGTCTGCTCCAGGCAAAATTCGAAGCGCTGAAGCGCAAGCTTCAGGCTGAAGGATTGTTCGCGCCGGAACGCAAACGGCCGTTGCCAAAATTTCCGCGACGAATTGGAATCGTAACGTCACCAACCGGTGCAGCGATTCGCGATATGCTGAACGTGCTGCGCCGTCGCGCACCGTGGTTGCAGATTTTGATCAACCCGGTGCGCGTACAGGGAACGGGCGCGGCGCAAGAAATCGCCGTCGCCATCCGCGAGCTCGCTATGCCCAACGAGAATTGGCAACCTCTCGATCTTATTGTAGTTACGCGCGGCGGCGGCAGCATCGAAGACTTATGGGAGTTCAACGAAGAGATCGTGGCGCGCGCAATATTCCATTCGGCGGTGCCGATTGTCTCGGCAGTCGGTCACGAAATCGATTTTACCATCTGTGATTTCGTCGCGGATCTGCGCGCCCCCACGCCGAGCGCTGCGGCGGAATTGATTGTGTCCGATATTATCGATCTTCACCGGCGGATCGATGGTTGCGCGCGCGTGCTTGTGCGCCAGTTGCTGAACCGGCTGCGCGACGCGCAGCAACGGCTGGACCACGCGCGCGAGACTTTGCAGCGTTGCCTCGCGCACAAGGTTGACAGTTATAAACACAGGCTCCTCCACATTGCATCTGCGCTGCAGCCCCGAAAGCTTTCGGGGGAGCTCATGATGCGCCGCAACCGTTTTGTCGATGTTCGGCGCCGATTTGCCGAATTGCCGAAACGCGTTTTGGAAAATGCGCGGCATCGTTTCCGTCACGTCGAAGGAATTTTACGGGTACTCGGCCCCGACGCGACATTGCGCCGCGGTTATAGCATCACGAGAGATACGAAAGGCAACCTAATCCGGACGGTGAGCGATGTTCGGTCAAAAATGAAAATTCGCACCCGCCTCAGCGACGGCGAATTTGATTCGGAGGTGTTTTAGCCGGGGCTGCGCGTAGACCGTCGAGCCGGCGAATTACGTTGAAGGGCGCAAGCGTTAAGCGCTGGTTCGTCACTCCGGCGACTCCCGTGTGACGATGTAACTTTGTAACGAATCATGTTAATTTAAACGCCACGGTGGCCAGTGGCGGAAGATGGATGAGGATAGAATGCTGGCGCCCCATCCATTGTCGATCTTCGCTGCGGACGCCGCCGTAATTTCCAACGTTGCTGCCACCATACGTCTCGGCGTCGGTGTTGATGATCTCGCGATAAAATCCCGACTCGGGCACGCCGAGCCGATAATTATGATGCAGCACCGGCGTGGCGTTGATGACGAATGCGATCCTATCGCCGCCGCGCGATTTTCTCAGGAACGAAACGACGCTGTTGTCGGCATCGTGAAAATCGATCCAGTCAAATCCTTCATAACTGTCGTCCTGGTCCCATAGGGCGGGCTCGTTTTTGTATGTATGATTAAGATGCTGCACGAGCCGGCGCAATCCGTCGTGCCGGGGCAACTGCGCCAGATGCCAATCGAGACTTACATCGTGGTTCCACTCATTCCGCTGACCGAACTCGCCGCCCATGAAGAGCAGCTTTTTGCCGGGATGCCCATACATCCATGCAAGAAACATGCGGAGATTGGCAAACTTCTGCCATTCATCGCCGGGCATCTTCGATAACAGCGAACGCTTGCCGTAAACGACCTCGTCATGGCTGAGCACAAGAATGAAGTTCTCCTGGAACGCGTAGAGCAGCGAAAAGGTAATGTTGCTGTGATGATAGCGCCGGAAAATCGGATCGAGGCTCATGTATTGCAGGAAATCGTGCATCCAACCCATGTTCCATTTAAAACCGAACCCCAGCCCGCCCAGGTAAGTCGGGCGCGAGACACCGGGCCAGGCGGTTGATTCTTCGGCGATGGTCATGATCCCGGGAAAACGCTCGTAGCAGGCTTCGTTGAAACGCTTCAAAAAATGGATGGCGTCGAGATTTTCCCGGCCGCCGTAAACGTTCGGGATCCACTGCCCGGGTTGTCGCGAATAATCTAGGTAAAGCATCGAGGCAACCGCATCGACGCGCAGGCCGTCGACGTGATATTTGTCGAGCCAGAAAAGCGCGTTGCCGATGAGGAAATTGCGGACTTCATTGCGGCCAAAGTTAAAGATCAGCGTGCCCCAATCCTGCTGCTCGCCCTGGCGCGGATCCATGTGCTCGTAAAGATCGGTGCCATCGAATTCGGCTAGGGCATGCGCGTCTTTCGGAAAATGCGCCGGCACCCAATCCATGATCACGCCAATGCCGGCCTGATGACATTTGTCGATGAGATGACGGAACTCATCCGGCGAGCCGAAACGGCTCGTAGGCGCGTAGTAATTTGTGACTTGATAACCCCATGAGCCTTCGAACGGGTGCTCGGCGATCGGCAGCAACTCGATGTGAGTGAAGCCCATCTCCACCACGTAGGGAACCAGAGTCTCGGCGAGTTCCAGGTAGCTTAGCTGCCGATTTCCTTCATCGGCGCGGCGCCGCCAAGAGCCGAGGTGGACTTCGTAAATGATGACCGCGCTTTTCGGCCAATCGCGTCTCCGGCGCGATTCCATCCACTCGGCGTCGCTCCATTGGTAGCGGTCGAGATTGTAAATGAGCGAGCTAGTCGATATTCCGTGCTGATTAAAAAAGGCGAATGGATCGCTCTTGAGCAAAAGTGCGCCGGTTTGGGTGCGAATTTCGAATTTGTAGTGCACGCCCTCGCGCACGCCGGGCAAAAATAATTCCCAGACGCCGCTACCAACGAGCTTGCGCATCGGATTGACACGGCCGTCCCATCCGTTGAAATCGCCCACCACGCTGACACGCTGCGCGTTGGGCGCCCAGACCGCGAAATAAACGCCTGCAGCATCGCCGATGGTGCGCAGATGAGCGCCGAACTTTTCGTAAATCTGCCAGTGCTGTCCTTCGCCGAACAAATGCAGATCGACCTCGCCCATGATCGGCCCGTACTGATAGGGATCGCGCGTCAGAGACTCCGAGCCATCCGACGTTGTGACGCGCAGATGGTAATCGAGATCGCGCGTCGCGCCGGCCACAGTTGCGCAAAAAAACCCCTCACGCTGAATTCGTTCTGCTGCGATCGGCTCTTTTGCATGTTGATTCAGGACGATGTCGATCTTTTGCGCATCCGGCCGGAACACGCGGATCTCCAAATCATCGCTGACACGGTGTGGTCCCAAAATGCGAAACGGATCGGAATGCGTTCCGGCCAGAAAGCTGGTTAATTCGTCGGGCGGCAAGCCGGCGACTTGGAAAGGTTTCATAGTTATACTTTACACCGCTAAAAAGTTACATCGTTACATTGGATTTACGATTCAACGACTTGACGCGGCGAAGCCAACGCTTCATCGCGTCACCCCTTCATCGTTTCAATGAATCATTTTGATTGCCCCGCCTTAGTGGCCGCGGCGGACCCTCTGCGTGGCAAGCTTTCGGTCTGGGAGAGCGGACCGTCTCGGTGCTCGGGGATTGCGTCCACGCGAAGTGGACAACGGTAAAGTGAGCAATTATCGCATCAACGCTAAAGTCACATTCGATTTGGAACGCGGCGCTTGATGGCTTGCCACGTTAAATTGTTAAATTGGGTGAAACGTTAAATCGTTGAATCGGCTTGTAGCCGCTTCGCTGTGTGAAGCGCGCGCGTCGCCCACAGGGCGACGGCTACACAGCGTCCGATATAACGATGTAACTTTCTAACGAATTACGTTTCGTTATTTCTTCGGCCTCAGCAGCGGGAACAAAATGACGTCGCGAATCGATTCGGCGCCAGTGAGTAGCATGGTGAGCCGATCCATCCCGAGGCCGAAGCCGCCGGCTGGAGGCATCCCATGCTCGAGCGCGAGCAGAAATTCTTCGTCGATCTTTTGCCTCTCTTCGCCTGCCTGTTCGATAAGACGCTGACGTTGCAGAAGCGGATCATTTAATTCGCTGTAACCCGGCGCGATCTCCGCACCGTTAATAATCAGTTCAAAAACATCGACGAGCGTGTTGTCCGCTGCATTTTGTTTTGCCAGCGGTACCAGCTCTTTCGGACAATGGGTGACAAAGAGAGGATCGATTGTCTTCTCCTCAATGAGTTTTTCAAACACATGCTGCGTCACCTCGAAATCAGCGAGCTGCGGTAAAATTTCCAGTTTGAATTCCTGCGTCGCACGTTCGCGCCGTTGCTCACTTGAGAGCTCGAACCAGTCCTTGCCCACAATTTCGCGCACAACATCCATATAACGCGCGCGTCGCCAGGGCCTTTTCAAATTGATCGTGCGAACAATTTTTCCATCGCCATCACAATGCTGAATTGTTAGCGGGCCGCAGATTTTCTCAGCGAGATGACAGATCAGTTCCTCAACCAGATTCGCCATTGTCTCCCAATCGGCATACGCCCAATAGGCTTCGAGCATGGTGAATTCCGGATTGTGCTTCCGGGAGATGCCTTCGTTACGAAAGTTCCGGTTGATCTCGAAGACCTTGTTGAACCCGCCCACGAGTAAACGTTTCAAATAAAGCTCCGGCGCGATACGCAGATAAAGATCGAGGCCGAGCGCCTTGTGATGTGTGCTGAACGGTTCAGCCGCAGCGCCTCCAGCGATGGTTTGCAAAATCGGCGTCTCCACTTCCAGAAAACCGCGCTCCTCGAAGAAGCGCCGGGTTTCGCGAACAATTGCGATGCGTTTTGCGAACACCGCGCGAGAACGCTCATTCGTGAGAAGATCGAGATAACGCTGGCGGTAGCGCGCCTCGATGTCCTGTAATCCATGCCATTTTTCTGGCAGGGGCCGCAAAGCTTTCGCCAGTAACCGGAACGTGCGGACTTTCACGGTTGGTTCCCCGCTTTTGGTGAGAAAGCATGTCCCTTCGATGCCGATGAGATCGCCGATGTCGAGCAGGCGAAAAAGCTCGACCAGCTCCGGGCCAACTTCTTTTGCGTGAATATAGATTTGAATGCGCCCGGTGGCGTCGCGCAGGTCGAGAAAGTGGCTTTTGCCCATATCGCGGTGCGCGGTGATGCGGCCAGCCACACGAAGTGTGTCACCCTCTTTAAATTTTTCGCGCACCTCCGCGACGGATCCGCTCGGCTCAAAACCGGCGCCGAATGGCTCAACGCCTTTCCCGCGAAGGGCGTCGAGTTTTTTCCGTCGCAGGGCGATCAGCTCGTTCTCTTCGTCCATCATCGGCGAGCGAATGTAAAGCGCCGCTGGGAAATAAACAGCCTGAAAGAAGTTGGAAAGGGCTAAAAAGTTAAAAAGGTTACAACAATATACCGTTACAACGATATAAGGATGTAACTTTTAACGAATTACATTCACATTGGGTTTGCCAACAAAAGATCGACAATGAGATAGTTGCTGGTGGCACAGCCTTCCAGGCTGTGGAAAAAATTAATCCACAGGCAAGATGCCTGTGCCACAGCCACTCACATGCCTGTCGATTTACCCGAAACAACTTCGAAGATGGGAGGACCGCTGGTGAAGCAGTTCTCTGTTTTCCTGCCGAACAAGGTGGGAGCAATGCTGGACATTGTGAAGCTGCTCAATACGCAGAACACCCACGTAGTGGCCCTGAGCGTGTCCGAGTCAACCGACTCGGCCATCGCTCGGATTATCGTGAGCGACCCGGGTCGCGTAGAAAAATTGTTTCGGGAAAAAAATGTCGCTTTTGGCGTTTGCGAAGTGGTGGTGGTGGAAGTGCGAGAAGTGGCCACCCAACTGGTAAAGCTGCTCGCCGCATTGGTGATGGCCGAAGTCAATGTGCATTTCACGTATCCCCTTCTCATACGGCCGCGCGGCTTTGCCGCGATCGCCCTGCATGTCGACGATACCGAATGCGCTTCCTCAGTTTTGATGGGGGAAGGATTCAAGATGTTGAGCCAGAACGATATCTCGCGATAGCGCGCTGGTGATTCGTTAAAACGTTACAACGTTAAAACGGGTATCCGATTTGATGATTCAACGTTTCAACGATTTAACGGGGCGGAAGCCTGAGTTGACAGGTTTGCGAAAGCGCGTTTACAGAAATGCGTCCACCGTCCATGCGAAGTCTTCTCTCACGCGCTACGCCGCTCGATCCTAGTTTCAGCGTTGGGCTCGGCCTGGTCGTGATCCTGGCGGTGGCGGAGATTCTCGCTGCAAGCTTTTACTACGTCGGCCGGACTCGCGCTGCTCGAGCATCATCGCAGGCAATCGCTGCAACGGTAGTCCGCCCTCCCGTTTCGGCCGCTTCTGCAACACCGGTGGCACAGCCAGAGTTTTCGCCGCGCGCAGTGGCCCCCACTCCGGCCCTGTCGGTCGTTGATCAACTGCTGCGAGACGGCGTCGAACTACGCGACCGGGGCGATATGACAAATGCGCTCGCTCACTTGCAGGAAGCATTGGAAAGCGAACCAAACAACGCAGCCGTGCTCGAGGAAATGGCCAAGACCTATGAATCAATGCAACTCTTCGATCGCTCGAATGCAATGTGGCGGAAACTTCAGGAAATGGGCCCGTCGGCCGGCGCGGCGTACGAATTGGCGGACCGGCGCTTGAAGCTGGGGGTGCCCACTCCGGCTCCAGCCGAGGCTACTACTGCCCGCAAGGATGTTGGCGGCATCCCGGAGGGTTCCACCTTCGGGATTACCGAAGTCAAAACTACGGAAACGCCCGATCCCGAGGCAGAGACCGACTTGACGCTCCGAATCGGCATAAGAAAACAGGCGAATACCGCAATTGATCACACCAAAGTGAAAATTCAGGTGTTCTTTTACGACACAGTGAACGATAAAGATATTAAGCTTACGGACGCTGACGTGAATTACGAATGGGTGACACCGAAGCACGATTGGGCGGACACAAACCCGGAGATACTCTCTGTGAAGTACCTGCGCCCGAAAATGAGAGGCGCCTCCTCTGAGGCAGCACTGTCTGAGACAGCGGCAGCGGTCAAACCGGGACAGAAGAGTCGGCCGGCGAAAGCAGGGTCGTTGGCAGCAGGTGGTGAGCGAAGATATCTGGGGTACAGGATTTTGGTTTATTACGATGATAAATTGCAGGCCGTTGAGGCGGAACCGGCGCGGCTGTTGCAGCTTTTTCCTCCTTCAGAGAGCATCTCGTCGCCGTGATGTGGTTGCTCAGCATGGACGCCGACGCGACATAAGCGAACAACTTGGTGCGGCGGCGAAGCGACCAAGGCGAAACGGGGAGCCGATTTTTAATGCCACCAACTGGGTTAGTTTACCGTGTGATAAAGCATATCCTCCCGGTTGTCGGCGTTTTCCTCCTTGCGGTTAGAGGAGAAGCCCAGATCCAGGTGGACCTGAAATTCAAGCGGTTGCAGTACATCGCTTACGAGCCGGTAGTAGCCACACTTGCCATCACCAATCTGGCCGGACGCGATGTCGAGCTTCACGATACCGATGGGCAATCGTGGTTTGGATTCGAGGTGACTGGAAGCGAGGGTCAGCCGATTCCGCCCATCGCCACAGATAGCGCGCAACCACCCTTGAAAATTGGAGCTGGGCAAAAGGTCGCGCAGCGGATCAATCTCACTCCGCTTTATCCGGTGCACGACTTCGGTACCTATCACGTTCGTGCGCATATTTATTTCGCGGATTTGGAAAAGTTTTTTTATTCGGCAACACGGGTCTTCGAAGTGACCGATGCCCGGCCGATCTGGCAGCAGACAGTAGGAATTCCCGACGGCGTTGCCGCGCCCGGGGACGCGCGCACTTACTTGCTGCTCACGAACCGCTTTCCGGATCATACCTCTTTGTATGTGCGCGTGCAGGACCGGGACAGTGGAATTGTCTATGCGACTTATTCGTTAGGTCGATCTATCGCCTTCGAGCAACCACAGGCGGAAATCGATCGCGCGAATCAATTGCATGTTCTGCATTGTGCGGCGCCCCGCGCTTGGTCCTATTCGCGTATTGGCTTGAACGGCGAGCTCCTTGGACACTCCTCTTTCATAGAAACAAAAACGCGGCCACGTCTTGTGCATGCTGCTAATGGCGAGGTAGCGGTGCACGGCGGCGTGCTCGAGGCCCCGGCCGCGCAAACCGCGCGTGACACGACGCCGAAACTTTCGGACCGGCCGCCTGGGTTGCCTAAAGGCGACCGATAATGCCAACAAAATTTTATCGATTGCGCTTACTTATTGCCGGTTTGTTAATTGCGGTCCCGGTCTGCGGCAGTTCCTCCGCGGCACAAACAAGTCGTAGTCCTCAGAGCAGCGGCTCCTCCACGACCGTAGTGATCGATGCTGGCCACGGCGGTCACGACAGCGGCGGTATTCCCGGCCAGAAGGTCCCAGAAAAAGAGATGACGCTCGACGTTGCGCAGCGTCTTAAAAGCATTCTCACGGCAAATGGCTATCGCGTCGTCATGACCCGGGACAGCGATGTCTTTGTCCCCTTGCCGACGCGGGTTGCAATCGCGAACTCATATCCCAACGCGATTTTCGTTTGCATCCATTTTAACTCGGCAAAACGCGCCGGCGCAGATGGCATCGAAACATATTTTTATAGCCGCGATAGCCTGCCGCTCGCCTCAGCTATCCATTATTTCGTCGCAGGTGGCGCGCCTTCTCCGAATCGTGGAGTGCGACGCCGTGGTTACTATGTTTTGCGAAAAACAAGTGTCCCCGCGGTACTCGTGGAATGCGGCTTCCTTACCAACCCAACCGAAGCGACTTACGCCCTGAGTGCTTCCTACCGGGAAAAACTTGCCGAGGAGATTGCGGCCGGAGTCCGCGGACGCTTTTCGGTAACCAGTGGCTTGAGTCCAACGCGAGTGGCCACTGGCGAAAGTATTCCACTTCAATCGTACACCGATCAAACTAACGTGCGTGACTCCGAACGCTCTCGATCAAAACGTTCGCACAAGAAAAGCTCAAGCTCCAAGTCTTCGAAGAAGAAGAAATCATCGAAATCAATTGAGTCTAAATCGAGCGCAACCCCAAAAGAGGGGGAGGGCTGATTGGATTCACCGATTCTAACTTCGGCGCAAATGCGAGACGCGGAAAAGGCGGCTTTTGCGAGGGGGATCGAGGTCGAAGCATTGATGGATCAAGCGGGCGCGGGCGTCGCGCGAGCAGTCCGCAAGTTTTTTCCGAGCCCCGGGACATGCATCGTTTTTGCCGGAAAAGGGCATAACGCGGGCGACGCTCTGGTAGCCGCGCAATGCTTGCGGTGCAGCGGATGGAAAATCGAAGTTCGCCTTGCTTTTAAAGAGAGCGATTGCAGCGGGCTCATGCGCAAAAAGCTGGAAAGCTTGCGTCGCAGGCCAACCGAGATTTTGGGTGCACGACCATCCCGCAACGGCGGGACCGACTTCGGCGTCACCCTTGTCGAGCTTTGGGCAGAGGTCGCCGATCAGTTGTCGGCTGCGCAGGACACCGTGGCGGCGGAAGCCTACCTGGGCACCGCTTCTCCAATCATCGTTCTCGATGGCTTGCTTGGGCTGGGCGCCAAGCCGCCCCTGCGCGAACCCGTGCGCACAGCCTGCCGGTACATCAATGAGCTACACCGGAAAAATGGCGCTTATGTTTTCGCGGTGGATCTTCCCACCGGTCTCGATGGCGAATCTGGCAAAACCGATCGCGATTGCGTTGTCGCGGATTTCACCGTCACGATCGGTTTCGCGAAGCGCGGCCTGGTTGCAGATAATGCGCTCGATCTCGTCGG